>WNGF01012738.1_pt1 | contig 13240 bp, 14 predicted proteins | sample 5400641 | NCBI WGS metagenome assembly WNGF01 (sample SAMN13153371, study PRJNA577476) | soil metagenome | isolation source: 80 cm soil or saprolite under grassland replicate 2 | place: USA:California | collected 2016-06-15
CATCAGCTACCTGCTGGAGCACTACCCCCTCCCACCGGAGCTGCGGGCTGCGCTGTACCAGGTGCTGACCCGGCTCGACGGGGTCAGGCTGATCGGTGGGGTCACCGACCTGGCCGGCCGCCATGCTGTCAGCGTCGCCGTCGACCTCGACCGACCCGTCCACGAGCGCGACGAGCTGCTCCTGGACCCTGCCACCGGCCGCCTGCTGGGGGCACGCAGCGACCGCCCGATCCTGAGCCACTCCCTGACCGGCCGCCTAGGCTCGAGGCCGGAAGCCGTCCTCGTGCCGTGCCAGCAGCTCGGTGGCGATGTCGACCACCTTGCGTCGTGACGACCGGGCCTGTCCGCGGAGTCGCTCGAACGCGGTCTGGGCATCCAGGTCGTACTTGACCATCAGCATTCCCCTGGCCCGTTCGATCACCGAGCGGTGCTCCAGGGCCGTCTGCAACTGCGTTGCGAGCCGCCCCTGGACGCGGGCGACCGACACGCTGGCCAGGAGGCTGCCGACCACGCCCGCATAGGCCTGCAACGCGGCGACTTCGCTGGCGTCCCAGTCCCGCCGTGAGCGGGCGTACACGTCCAGAGTCCCGATCGGGCCCCCTTCGACCTCGACCGGCACGCTCAGCGCTGCCATGACCCCGACGCCGAGCTCGGCGGCGTCGATCGACATGGCGTGCCAACCCTTCTGGCCTCTGGACTGGCGGACCGGTCAGCAGGCCCAAGCACTACGGATGGCGCTGATCAGGCGACGGCAGAACCTGAACAGGGTACGCGCCGAACAGGCGCCACGCACCACCAGCCAGCGGCACATGGAAGGCAACCTTCAAATCAAGTGTCACGGGAGGTTTGCGGAGGGCGAGCCTGGTTAGTCACGCCCTGCCGGGACGATCCGCCCCGGTAGCCATCAGGGCCGTGATCCCCGCCCTGGACCCGCGGAGCCCGCGGGAAGAGATCACTGCATCCGCCCTCCGCGGCTGGCCGGCTGATCGCTGGCGCTCCGCATCACCCATCGGCGGCCGAGCGTGGAGCTGTCACGCGTCCGGCTGCCGCCGCACGGCAGGACAGGAGAGGACCCCATGACCCGTTCCACCCGCGGCTCGACCGCCACTTCAAGCGAGTCGACCGCTGATCAGGCCAAGGAGCAGGTGCGCGACACGGCCCGGATAGCTCAGGACAAGGCCAGCAGCACGCTCGGCCAGGCCCGCACCCGCTTGCGCGAGCAGGTCGGTCAGCGCTCGGCGCAGGCCGGCGACCAGGTCAACGCCACCGCGCAGGAGGTGCGCGGCGTAGCCGAGCAACTTCGAGGACAGGGCAAGGACTGGCCGGCTCGCCTGGCCGACCAGCTCGCCGACCGCATCGAGTCATTCGGCGGCTATCTGCGCGGCGCCGACGGCGAGCGGCTGCTGCGCGACGTCGAGACCTTCGCCCGACGGCAGCCATGGGTCATGGTCGTCGGAGGCGTGACGCTGGGGTTTGCGGCCTCGCGCTTCCTGAAGGCGTCCAGCAGCCGGCGCTACCAGGCCGGGCAGAACTGGTCACACGATGCCTCACCGGTCCCCGGCACCGCCGACGTGACGCCGGGGAGGTGACGATGACGACCCAGCATCCCGGTGATCTCGGCGACCCCGACATGACCGGCGACACCGCCGACAGCCTCCGCGAGCGTTCTCTGCCCGACCTGCTGAAGCGGTTGTCGCAGGAAACCACCCAGTTGGTGCGTCAGGAACTGGACCTCGCCAAGGCCGAGCTGTCCGAAAAGGGCAGGCAGGCCGGGGCAGGCGCCGGCCTGTTCGGCGGCGCCGGAGCGATCGGGCTGCTCGGCCTGGCCGCCCTGACGACCTGCTTCATCCTGGCGCTCGCAACCGCCATGCCGGCATGGCTGGCCGCCCTGATCGTGGCTGTCGTCTACGGCGTCACCGCGGCGGTGCTGGCCGCGCGGGGCCGCGTCAAGGTCAGGCAGGCAACTCCGATGGTGCCCGAACAGACGATGGAGACCGTGAAGGAGGACGTGCAATGGGCCAAGACCCAGACGAGATCCGCGAGGAGATAGAGCGCACCCGGGCCGAGATGGGCCAAACCGTCGATGCCATCGGCTACAAGGCCGACGTGCCCGCACGGGCCAAGGAGAAGGTGAGCGGAGCGGTGGACAACGTCAAGGCGAAGGTCAGCGACACCGCGACGCGTGCCAGGGAGACAGTGGTTGGGACGACCTCGCAGGCCGGCGACCGGGTGAGCGACGCGACCCCGAGCCGCGGGCAGGTCAAGCGGACGGCCCGGCGGGCGGTTGGCCTGGCCCAGGAGAACCCGCTCGGGCTGACTGTCGGTGCCGTCGCTCTCGGCTTCCTGGCTGGCCTGGCCGCACCGTCCACGCGGGTCGAGAACCAGCGACTCGGCAGGGCCGCCGACCAGGTCAAGGACCGGGTCAAGGAGACCGGGCAGGAAGCACTGGAACGCGGCAAGGACGTCGTCCAGCAGGCCGCTCAGAGCGCTGTCGACACCGCCAAAGAGCAGGGCCACCAGCACGGTCAGGCGGTGACCAAACTTGCCAAGGAGAGTGTCCAGGACATCCGACCGTAGCTTCAGGAGGGGACTTCTCATGGAGGACAACACTCTCGCCCGCACGCTGCACGACGTCGGCCTGGCCGGCGGCGCGGCGCTGACAGCGGCGAACAGGGGTCGGCTCGTGGGCCAGCGGGGCACCGCGACCGCAAGCATCGTCAAGACCGCCCTGACCGTCGCCGCCCTCGGCGCAACCGCCTACGCGCGGCTGCTGGGCAGAGGGCTCGAGAACGCGACCAGCGTCCCAGTGGAGGGCGGCACCAGTCCGTCGGCCGACACCCCGACGGAGGCCAGCCGCGCCCAGCGGCGGCTCACGGCGTTGCAGTGGGTGATCCCCACCCTGACCGGCGCGATGCTGGTCGTCAACGCCCGAACGGGCGAGCAGCAACGCCCCGCACAGGTCACCCGAGGCCTCTTCCGGCGGCTGATGCCACGTCGTTAGGCCGCTCCGCCACGGCGATCCGGGCGGTGGACTCCCGGTCCAAGGCAGGACAGCACCCCACAGACCGTGGGGCTCTTCGCGCTAGCGCGCCGCGGCCCGTGCGGCCACCTTCGCCCGGTACATGGCGCTGTCGGCCTCCCGCACCAACTGCTCGGGAGTGAACTGGCCGGCCGGGCTGAGGGCCACGCCGATGCTGGCTCCGATCGTGACTGTCCCATCCGCGAGCACGAACGGCTCGATAAGGCAGGCTTCCAGCCGCCGGGCGACCGCCGCCGCATCGTCGTTGCCTGCACTGGGAAGCAGTACGACGAACTCGTCCCCGCCGAGCCGGGCGAGCGTGTCGCTGGGGCGTAGGCAGCCAGAGAAGCGTCTGGCGACCTGCCGGAGCAATTCGTCCCCGGCATCGTGACCGAACGTGTCGTTGACCTGCTTGAACCCGTCCAGGTCCAGGAACAGCAGGCCGACCGAGGATCCTCGCTGCTGGAGCGCGAAGCTGAGCTGTTCCAGCAGCCGGGCCCGGTTCGGCAGGCCCGTGAGGGAGTCCTGAAACGCCTGCTGGGTGAGCTGCTCCTGGTAGAGCGCCCGCTCGGTGATGTCGCGGTAGTTCAACACCAGGCCACCCACCGTCGGGTTGCCCAGCAGATTGGTGATGGTCATCTCGAACCGCCGCGACAGCCGCGCGTCGGCGTGGAGGCGCATGCGCAGCTCGCCCACCACCGACGCCGACGGCCGCGCAAGGGACTTGCCGAGCAGCTCGCGGAACCCCTGGTGGTCGTCGGGGTGGATCAAGGCGTCCATGCCGGTACCCACCAGCTTGTCGGCCGGGTAGCCGAGAACGGATTCCACCGCCGGGCTCTGGTAGCGGATCTGCCCGTCGCGGTCGATCACGGTGAAGACGTCCGAGGCCTGGTGGACCAGCGCCCGGAAGCGCTGCTCGCTCTCGCGCAGCGCCTGCTCGGCCAGCTTGCGCTCGTCGACCTCGGCCACCACCTTCGCGTAGGCGCGGGCGAAAGCCCGGTTGACCCAGCGCCGCAGCGACAACGCCAGCACCAGCACGACGATCAGGGTCAGCCCGCTGGTTCCGATCAGCAGCCGCTGAAAGCTCCTACGGGCGTACAGGGTCTGCTGGATCGCGCCCAAGAACTGCGTCTCGCCCTGGCCATAGGTGGACTTCAGCAGCGCCTCGATCTCCTCCGTGCGCCGCTGCAGCCCTGGCCGGGCCTGGTCGAGCCGCGCGGTGGTCGGGCGCGTCCGCAGCCGGGCGAAGTCGGCGTCGAACGCGGCGAGCTGGCCCCGGATCCCGGCGAGATCCTCCCGCAGCCGGGGTCGTCCGACGCCCCGAACGTCGCCTCGAGCTGCCGGTCCAGCAGACCCCGACGCAGTTCCATCTCGTCCAGCCCGTCGGGCAGCTGGAACCGGTCGACCGTCAGCGCGAGCCTGAAGGTCTCGCGATGCGCATCGTGCAGGTCGGTCAGCACCTCGGTGGCCGTGTCCAGTGACCGGATCGTGCCGCTCAGGTTGTGGTAGGCCTGCACGATCATGGCCTGCACGGCCGCGATCAACACGCCCAGCGCCACTATCAGGATCCGCTGGCCCCACGAGAGCCGGGGTCTGCCCGCCATCTCCTCCATGGCTACGGGACGGGGTGATGGCTGGGCACAGATTGCATGTCGCCTCCACAACGGCGAAGCTCGTGGAAGGCGGGTGCCTCCCGTTCGGCAGCCCGGCTGCCATGTCACCGGCCGCAGTTGGCGGTCGACGAGGTGGGCCCGTGGCTTTGCGTCCCCGGGTTTCCCCGGGTTTGCCCTTGTCGCGGAACGTCGTTTCTCTCATCGGCCGGTCCCCGCTCCACCTGAACGGCAACGCGACAGCCCGACGGGCCATGCAACCTCGCTACCTGCGAGGAGGTAGCCGGGCGCCGATCGCGGCGCCCGGCTACCGATTGTGGCGATGGTGAGCGGATGGTCAGGTGGTGCGGGGTGGTCAGGTGACGTCCCGCCGGATAACGAAGCGCGTGCCAACCACGGACAAGGCGAGGCCGTAGGCGGCGAACAGCAGGCCTCCGGCCCACCTGGAGAGGTGGCCGTCGGATGGGTTGGTGAGCGCGGCCGCGGCCGCGCTGGGGAGCCACTTGCCCAGGTTGGGCGCGTTCAGCAGGCTGAGGAGCAGGCCCTCGACCACCACGGCCCACACCAGCACGCCGACCAGTGCAGCCACCTGGTTGCGGACGAGCGCGCCGACGCCCACGCCGACCAGCCCGCAGAGCCCGGCGGCGAGCAGCGTCCCGGCCAGCGCGCGCCCCAGCTCGCCGTCGAGGACGGATACGGCCACGCCCTTCGCGGACAGCCATGACAGCGAGACCACTGTGGTGACGGCCAAAGTGAGGGCGGCCACGGCGATCCCGGCGAGCGCGTAGGCGGCGAGCTTGGCCGCCACCACCCGCCCACGGTCGGGGGTGGCGAGGAAGGTCTGGGTGATGGTGTGGTGGCGGAACTCCCCGGCCATGCCGAGGATGCCGAGCAGTAGCGCGGCGCCGGACAGCATCGTCGCCGGGGCGCCGGCAAGGCCGGGCAGGGTGTGCGCCGACAGCGGTGGGTTGCCCTGCCGCCCGGCCGAGGTGACGTTGGCCACCACGGTGAGGACGCCGAAGGCCGCCATGGCGGCCGCCACGCCGTAGAAGAGACGGATGGTGCGGAGCTTTGCCAGCTCGGCGCGGACGAGTCGGGTCATGATGCGCCTCCATTCGGGCCGGTGAGCTCGAGGAAGACCTCCTCGAGGTTGGAGCGCTCGGCCCCCATCTCGTAGATGACGATGCCGGCGGCGGCGGCCGCCTGGCCGACTGCCTTGGTGGTGGTGCCGATGGCCACAACTTGGTCAGGGCCGGCCAGGTCCGCCTGGATGCCCCGGGCGGCAAGCAGCGGCCGCAGTGCCCCGACGTCAGGCGTGCGGACCCGCACGGCCTGCTCAGTCCGGGCATTCAACGCCGCCAAGGTGGACTGGGCGACCAGCCGCCCGCGGGCGATGATCACCACCTGGTCGACAGTCTGGGCCACCTCGGCGAGCACGTGGCTGGAGACCAGCACGGTCCGGCCCTGGTCGGCGAGGTCACGCAGGAACCTGCGCAGCCAGTGGATGCCTTCGGGATCCAAGCCGTTGGCCGGCTCGTCGAGGACGAGCGTCTCCGGGTCGCCGAGCAGGGCGGTGGCCAGCGCAAGTCGCTGGCGCATGCCGAGCGAGAAGCCGCCGACCCGCCGGTCGGCCGCCGGTTCCAAGCCGACCTGGCCGAGGACCTCGTCTGCCCGCGCGCCGGACAGGCCAGCGGCGGTGGTCACCACGCGCAGGTGGTTGCGTGCCGTGCGGCCGGGATGGAAGCTCGAGGCTTCCAGCACCGCGCCGACGTAGCGGAGCGGTGCGGTCAGCTCCCGGTAGGGCCGACCCTGGATCCTGGCCGTCCCCGCGGTCGGGGTGACCAGGCCGAGTAGCATGCGTAGGGTGGTCGTCTTGCCCGCCCCGTTGGGGCCCAGGAAGCCGGTCACCATTCCCTGGTCGACCTCGAAACTGAGGCCGTCGACGGCGACGACATCTCCGAAGCTCTTGGTGAGCCCTTCGATGGTGATGACAGCCATGGCGTTCTCCTCCGTCCCCGACCGGTCTCCTTGTTGAGACCGATGACGTCGAGGGCGTGCTTGACGCCTCCAAGGTACGAATCGGGTCGGCCGCCGTCGTCGGCCCGCGGATGACACTTGCGCCTCGGCCGCGAGGCGTACGCCAAAGGCTCAGGGCGCCCCGGGGGTGACGAGGCCGGTCTCATAGGCGAGCGCCACGAGCTGCGCCCGATCCCGCGCGCCGAGCTTGGTCAACAGCCGGCTCACGTGGGTCTTCGACGTGGCCGGGCTGACCACCAAGTGCTCGGCGATCTCACGGTTGGACAAGCCCCGGGCGACCAGGGCCAGGACCTCGCGCTCCCTATCGGTCAGAACGTCCAGTGCGGCGGGCGCGACCGGGGTAGGGCCGGGCCGGCGGGCGAACTCGGCGATGAGCCGGCGGGTCACGCTCGGGGCGAGCAGCGCGTCGCCGACAGCCACGACCCGGATCGCGGCGAGCAGCTCCGCCGGGGGGATGTCCTTGAGCACAAACCCGCTGGCACCCGCCCGCAGCGCCTGGTACACGTACTCGTCGAGGTCGAAAGTGGTGAGGATCAGGATGCGCGCCGCAGCGGTCTCGTGAAGCGTGCCGATCCGCCGGGTCGCCTCGAGCCCATCCATGACCGGCATACGGATGTCCATCAGCACGACATCGGGGCGCTCCCGGCGGGTCAGCTCCACCGCTTCGGCGCCATTGGCGGCCTCGCCCACGACCTCGAGGTCCGGCGCGGAGTCGACCAGGAGCCGAAAGCCTGCCCGGACCAGGGTCTGGTCGTCGACCACCACGACGCGCGTCGTCACGGCTGGCCCGTCTCGTATGGCAGCTCGTATGGCAGCCGAGTGGCCACGCGGAAGCCGCCACCGGGCTGCGGGCCGACCTCGAAGTCGCCGCCGAACAGGGCCACCCGCTCTCGCAACCCGATCAGGCCATGGCCGGTGCCCATCCGGTCGGCGGCGTTATTGGGCGCCGTGCCCCGGCCGTCGTCGGTGACCTCGATGGTGATCTCCCGGTCGCCGTAGCCGATCACAACCTCCGCCCGTGTCGCGCCGGCGTGCTTGAGCACGTTGGTCAAGGCCTCCTGGACGATTCGGTAGGCGGACAGATCGATCCCGGCTGGCACCTGTGCCCGCACCCCCTCCACCCGAAGCTTGACCGCAAGCCCCGCCTCGCTCATCTGGGCGAGCAGCGCGTCGAGGCCCTCCAGGCCGGGCACAGGGGCGAGACTGCCAGGTGGCTCGCCATCCTCGCGCAGCACGCCCAGCAGCCGCCGCAGCTCGTTGAGGGTCGTCCGGCTGGTCATTTCGATGGCGGCGAGCGCCTTGCGCGCCTCCTCGGGTTGGGTTGCCGCGACGTGCGCGCCGACGCCTGATTGCACGGCGATGACGCTCATGCTGTGCGCCATCACGTCGTGCAGTTCGCGCGCGATCCGCAGGCGCTCGCCGGCCACCGCCCGGCGGGCGAGCTCCTCACGCGCCTCCTCGAGCTGGGCGGTCCGCTGCTCCAGCTGGGCGGCGTAGACGCGGCGGTCGTGGACGAAGTGGCCGAGCAGCCAGGCCGCGGCGAGGACCAGCGTGTTGCCCACCCATGTGGGCGGCCCCGTCCCGCCCGGTGTGAGCTGGACGACCGCCACGGCCGCCTCTACCACGGCCAGACCCACCAAGGAGCCGGGCCGGTCGCGGTAGGTCGCGACGGTGTAGACCGGGACAAGGATGGCCGGCCCGAGGAACACCGGCGGGAGCCCCAGCATCGCGACCGCGAGCCCGCTCGCCACGCTGGTCGCCAGCACCCCATAGGGGAACCGCCGCCGCACCGCGAGCGGCGCCGTGTGCAGCAGGGCGAGCACGTACGCCGGCGCGCCGGTCGGCCCGGGGACCGTCGCCACCAACTGCAGGCTGAGCGCCGCCAACCCGAGCGCGAGCAGCACGTCGAACGGTGGCGGGCCGCCACGTGGCCATCGAAGGCGCCCGACTTGCTGGTTCATGCCCAGACGGTATCGCCAGCGGGCGTCCGGTACATCACCCTACAGGCCAACAGCCTCGTACTCCTCCGGGCGGACGAGGAGTGCGGCAAGCCGGCCGGTTCGCCCGCCGGGCGCGCTACAGGAATTCGAACAGCTCGGCGACCTCGAACTCGTCCACGCGGTCGGTCCAGTCGTCGGCGGGGTAGTCGCGGGCGTGCTCGGTGGCCTTGGCGATCTCGTGGCGCTTGACCGCCAGGAACAGGTGGATCAGCTCCTCGCCCAGCAGCTCGCGGATAGTGGCATCCTTCTCCAGGGCGTCCAGAGCCGCCTCCAGCCGGGTGGGGATGGGCGAGGGCCCGTCGTCCAGGCCGTAGGCCAGCCCCTCGGTTGGCGGTGGCGGCTCGATCTGGTTGCGGATGCCGTCCAGGCCCGCGGCGATGGCGGCGGCGCCCACGAGGTAGGGGTTGGAGGCGCCGCAGGGGACGCGGTTCTCGGTGTGGAGCCCGGCGCCGGCCAGCCCCTTGACGCGGATGGCGACCGAGCGGTTGCCCCTTGACGCGGATGGCGACCGAGCGGTTCTCCAAGGCCCACGTGGCGCAAACCGGTGCGAAGCTCCATTGCTTGAAGCGCTTGCCGCAGTTGACCGTGGGGGCGAAGAAGGCGGTCAGGGCGGGCAGGTGGGCGAGCTGGCCGCCGATCCACCAGCGGCCGACCTGCGACAGCCGACCGGGAGTGGTGTCGTCCTCGGCGAAGGCGTTGCGGCCGCTGTCCAGGTCCAGCAGGCTCTCGTGCAGGTGGCAGCCGCTGGCGCTCTGGTCGGCGTAGGGCTTGGTCATGAACGACGCCATGTAGCCGTAGCGGCGGGCGATCTCCTTGATCCCGTTCTTGAAGGTGAAGGCCTGGTCCGCCGCCGCGACTCCGGTCGCTGGGGCGAAGTTGATCTCCATCTGCCCCGGGCCGTACTCGGCGTTGGCGGTGATGATGTCCACCCCGACCTGCGGCAGGGAGCGCAGCACCTCGCCCATGAAGGCCTCGTCGAAGGTGTTGCGCAGGGTCGCGAAGATCTGGATGCCGCCGAACGGCGGCTGGCGGTCCTCCGCGCGCACCAGGTACAGCTCGTACTCGTAGCCGGACAGGTGCAGGTAGCCCTCGCCGGCGAGCTGCTGGCAGAGCCGCTGCATGACCAGCCGTGGTGAGGCCAGCGCGGGCGTGCGGTCGAAGAAGTGGGGATTGCACAGCAGGCGGGCGGTGGCGTCCGCCCACGGCAGCACGGTGTAGGTGTCAGGATCCGGAAAGAGCTTGGAGTCGGGGAAGCCGCGCTCCTCCAGGTAGCCGGTGCCCGGGGCGACCCCGCCCTGGGCGTCGAAACCGAGCTGGCCGAGCAGGAAGTTGAGGCCGTCGTGGGCGAAGGCGGCGACGTGCCTGGCGGGTATGGTCTTGGAGCGCGAGATGCCGTGCAGGTCGGTCTGCTCGAAGCGCACGAGCTCGACGCCGTCGGCGGCGATCCTCGACAGGACCTCCTCCATGTCCATCCGCTGTGACCTCCAGGATCCACCGGGGGGGAATGCCATGCGTCGCGGCTGCTCTGATTGCAGTGTGGCGGATGCTCCACAGTGTGGCGAGGGTGGTACGAACCAGACAAATCTTGACTTTGCCGGGATCCTGGGGTAGGAGCAGGTCATTCGTCAAAAGGAGGAGCGTCATGAACGGTCTCGCCCAACGTCTCACCGCGGATCGGAGGGCCCGCCCGCTCCGGTTCGGCGCCCTCATCGGGGCCGCCTTGATGCTCTCGCTCTTGTTCTTCTCCACCAGCGCCCGAGCGGCGGAGCCGAACCCGACGGTCGTGCTCGTGCACGGCGCCTTCGCATCGCCTGCGGCATGGGACACGGTGGTCGACGCGCTGCACAAGGACGGATACGAAACGGCGACGCCGGCGCTCGGCCTCGACTCCCTGTCGGGCGACGTGTCGATCGTGCAGGCGACGCTGGATTCGATCCCGGGAGACAAGATCCTGGTGGGACACTCCTACGGCGGGTTCGTGATCTCGAACGCTGCCGCTGGCCGCACAGACGTCCGCGGACTGGTCTACACGGCCGCGTACGTCCCGGACACCGGTGAGACGATCGAAAGCCTGGGCGTTGGCTATGCTCCGCCCGCGTTCCTGGCACCGGGACATCTGGTGTTCGCTCCGTCGTTCCCGTACGTCATCATCGACCCTCAGTACTTCCGCGCCGACTTCGCCCAGGATCTGAATCCGAAGCTGGCCGCCGAGATGGCAGCGGACCAGCACCCGACGAGCCTCTTCATCCTCGGCGCTCCATCCGGGCCCGGCGCCTGGCACACCCTCCCGTCGTGGTACGCGGTCTCGGGCGCCGACCGCGTCATCGACCCGAACCTGCAGCGGTTCATGGCCCAGCGCGCCGGATCGACGACGGTCCAGTTCGACGACGCGAGCCACGCGGGCGGCTTCACGCACTACGCGGCGCGGTTCGTGAAGCTGATCGAGCAAGCGGTTCACGCGACCGCAAGCTGATCCTCGCCTGGCGCGAGTTCCAGATCCCGCACAGATCCCGGCCGCCAGCAAGGACCGGGTGCGCCCGCTAGGTTGCGACGCCGATGCGCTGGACGGGGTCCAGGCCGGCGCCGTGGTCGAGCTGATAGTCCAGGTTGATGGCGGCGTTGATCAGCGACAGGTGGGTGAACGCCTGCGGGAAGTTGCCGAGCTGCTCGCCGGTGAGCCCGATCTCCTCGGCGTACAGGCCAAGATGGTTGGCGTAGGTGAACATCTTCTCGAACGCCAACCGCGCCTGCTCGAGGCGTCCGGAGCGGGCGAGGGCATCGACGTACCAGAAGGTGCAGATCGAGAAGGTGCCCTCGTGGCCGCGCAGCCCGTCGGGGGAGGCGCTGGGGTTGTAGCGGTAGACGAGGCTGTCGGAGACCAGCTCGGTGTCCATCGCGTCCAGGGTGGACAGCCACATCGGGTCGGTGGGAACCACAAAGCCGACCAGCGGCATCATCAGCAGCGAGGCGTCCAGCACGTCGGTGCCGTAGTGCTGGACGAACGCGCCCCGGGTCGGATTCCACCCTCGGTCCATGATCTGGCGGTAGATCAGGTCACGCTGGCGGATCCAGCGGTCCAGGTCGGCGGGCCGGCCGCGTTCCATGGCCAGGCGGATCATGCGGTCCAGCGCGACCCAGCACATCAGCCGGCCGTAGGTGAAGTCCTGGCGGCCGCCGCGGGTCTCCCAGATGCCCTCGTCGGGCTGGTCCCAGTGCTCTCCCAGCCAATCCACGATCCCGCGCAGCGCGGTCCAGCCCTGGTGGCCGGCCGGGATCGCGTGCCGGTCGGCGAGCCAGATCGAGTCGATCGCCTCGCCGTAGATGTCGAGCTGGAGCTGGTCGGCGGCACCGTTGCCGATGCGCACCGGCTTGGAGCCCGCGTAGCCCTCGAAGTGGTCCAGGAGCTCCTCGTCCAGGTCGGCGGAGCCGTCCACCCGGTACATGATCTTCAGCGGCCCGGACCCCTCGCCCACCTGGTCGCTGACCCGGTCGCCCAGCCAGCGCCCGAAGGCCTCGGCCTCGTCGGTGAAGCCCAGCCCCAGCAGCGCGTGGACCGAGAAGGAGGCGTCGCGGATCCAGGTGTAGCGGTAGTCCCAGTTACGCTCCCCGCCGGGCTGCTCTGGCAGCCCGGCGGTGGGCGCGGCGACCAGCGCGCCGCTGGGCGCGTAGGTCATCAGCTTGAGCGTGATCGCCGAGCGATTGACCATCTCGCGCCAGCGACCCCGGTAGGTCGAGCCGGCCAGCCAGCCACGCCAGAACCGTGCGGTCTCCTCGGCCATCCCCAGGAGCTCGTCGGGCGCCATGCTCCGGGGTGGGCCGTCGGCGGCCGACTCCAGCATCACCCCCCCGGCCTGACCGGCGCGCACCGTGATGGCGGCGTGCACGTCGTCGCCCTGACGCTGCATCGCGACGCCGCCAGCGCCATGCAGGGTGAGCCGCAGGGTGTCGGAGTGGAAGACCGCGCCCTGCTCGGTGAGCTCCAGCTCGTGGGCCTGCCGCCCGTAGTCAAAGCGCGGCGCGCATTCCAGCGCCAAGCGCAGCTGGCCGCGCACGCACCGCACGGCCCTGGCCAGCCGATGGCGGTCGGTCACCCGATCGGGGTCACCGACCGGCATGAAGTCGATCACCTCACCGACCCCGTCGGGGGTCATGAAGCGGGTGATCAGGATGGCGGTGTCAGGGAGGTAGAGCTGCTTGGCGACGTAGTCGTCGCCCTCGGGGCCGATGCGGAAGCGTCCGCCCTTGTCGTGGTCCAACAGCGAGGCGAAGACGCTGGGCGAGTCGTAGCGCGGGCAGCACCACCAGTCGATGGTGCCGTCGGTGGTGACCAGTGCGGCGGTCTGGAGGTCGCCGGTGAGACCGTGGTCGGCGATGGGCGGGTACCGGTCCATGGCTGTCCCCCTGAAACTGGTTGGGCTATTGGCGCCGCGGCGGGGTCAGCGGACCAGCCGCTCCACCCGCTTGGCGCCCTCGCGCAGGGTGAACGCGGCGAAGATCTCGCTCACCCCCAAAAAGACCGCCCACACCCCCACCAGCGTCACCAGCGTCAAAAGCGACCGCTGCCACGACCGGAC
>WNGF01007419.1_pt1 | contig 13238 bp, 13 predicted proteins | sample 5400641 | NCBI WGS metagenome assembly WNGF01 (sample SAMN13153371, study PRJNA577476) | soil metagenome | isolation source: 80 cm soil or saprolite under grassland replicate 2 | place: USA:California | collected 2016-06-15
AGCAGAACCACCACGAGCGCAGCGGCAAAGATGGACGTACGTCGTGAAACCCTCACATGCCCTCCCTCATTGAAAACGCGCCTGTCGTTGTGAAAAGACGACCGATGCTAACCCGAAGTTAGTGGCGTGTGAAGGGCAGGAAGGGCTAGATCACGTCGCTCAGCTCCGGTAGCGAGCCTTCGTCCACCAGCACGCGGCGGGGCTTGGAGCCCTCGTAGCCCGAGATGATCCCGCGCCGCTCGAGCATGTCAATTAGGCGTCCCGCGCGCGTGTATCCGACCCGGAGCCGCCGCTGGATCAGGGAGACCGACGCCGTTTGCGTCTGGACGACGACCTCGATCGCCTTGTCCAGGAGCGGATCCTCGTCGGGGTCGAACTCTCCATCGGGCAGCTCGCTGTCCTCCGCCTGGGCCTGCGGCGCCTCGAGCAGCGACTCGTCGAGCTCCTGCTCGCGCTGGCCGCGGCACTGCTCGACGACGAGCGCGATCTCCTCTTCGCTCACGTAGGCGCCCTGCAGTCGCTGCAGGCGCGAGGTGCCGAGCGGCTTGAAGAGCATGTCGCCCTGGCCGAGCAGGCTCTCCGCGCCCGCCTGGTCGAGGATCACGCGCGAGTCGGTCTGGCTCGAGACCGCGAAGGCGATCCGGCTGGGCACATTCGCCTTGATCATCCCGGTGATCACGTCCACCGAGGGGCGCTGGGTGGCGAGCACGAGGTGGATGCCGACCGCGCGCGACTTCTGCGCGAGCCGGATGACCGCGTCCTCCACCTCCTGCGGCGAGATCATCATCAGATCGGCGAGCTCGTCGATCACGACCAGCAGGTACGGCAGCGACGGCTCCCCGCGGGAGCGGAACGCGCGGTTGGCCTCGGGCAGGCTGCGGGCGCGCACGGCGGAGAGACGCTCGTAGCGGCGCTCCATCTCGGCGACCACGTTGCGCAGCACGGCCGCCGCCTCCTTCGGGCTCGAGACGACGGGCGTGAGCAGGTGCGGGATCGACTCGTAGTAGCCGAGCTCGATCCGTTTCGGGTCGATCAGGATCATGCGCACGTCGTCCGGGGTTGCGCGCAGCAGCGTTGAGGTGAGGATCGTGTTGATGCAGCCCGACTTTCCCGAGCCGGTCGTGCCCGCGATCAGGATGTGCGGCATTCGCGCGAGGTCGGTCCAGACCGCCTGGCCGGAGATGTCCTTGCCGAGCCAGACCGAGAGCGGGCTCGAGGTCGGCGGCAGGTCCTCGTAGACGTCGCCGAGGGTGACGAGGTTCGGGCTGGTGTTGGGGAGCTCGACGCCCACCGCCTGCTTCCCGGGGATCGGCGCGAGGATGCGGATCTCCGTCGTCGCGAGCGCATAGGAGAGGTCGTCCTTGAGGCCCGCGACCTTGGAAACCTTGGTGCCGGGCGCAAGCTGGAGCTCGTAGCGCGTGACGCGGGGGCCGGAGATCTGGCCGATCACCGTTGCGTCCACGCCGAAGTTGGCGAGAGTCTGGACGAGGGCTTCGGCGATGCGGGCGCTGTGGTCGGCGTCGGGACCGGCTCCGGGCGCCGAGCGGCGCAGCAGCTCCCGGTCCGGCAGGCGGTAGTCGGCTGTGGGCCGGCCGCCGGTCTCGAAGAGCGTCGCCTGGTCGGGCTCGGGCTCCTCGATCAGGAGAGGCGAAGGCTCGCCTTCCGAGACGAGCTCGGGGAACTCGTGGACGACATCCACCGGCGGGCCCTGCGGCTTCGGCACCGGCGCTGCGCCCTCGATCACGCGCAAGGGAGGCGCGGCCTCCGGACGCCGGTCGAGCGAGCGGCGGGCGGCGCGGTGCACCGCACGACCGGAATCGCGCAGCATCGCTCCCGCCGAGGCGCCGGTTACGAGCAGGGCTCCTGCGAGCAGCGTCAGCACGCCGACGAGCGCGACGCCAGTGCCGCCGAGAGCGAGCCCGAGGCCCCCGCCGAGAACCGTGCCGATGTAGCCGCCCTGGTCCTTGCCGAGGGTGATCATCAGGCCGAAAGCGAGGACTGCGACCCCTGTGCGGAAGGGCCGCACGTCGACGAGGTCGCTGCGCGCGACCATCAGCGCGCCCACGATTGCCAGCGCGGCGGGTAGCCCCCATGCGGCGCCGCCGACGACCGCGTCCAGGCCTTCGGCGATCCAGAGGCCGACGTAGCCCCCGTTCCAGCCCGCCCAGATCACGGCGCCGAGAAAGCAGCCCAGCGCGAGCAGCCCGAGCCCGATCAGCTCAGGGTGCTGGTGCCCGCGCCCCTTGCGCTCGCGCTGTTTGCGCTTGACGCGAGAGGGCACGCGCGGCTTGAGCGTACGTCTCTTCCGACGGCGCGCCATCGGGCGCCTGCTTCGACGCCTGGCCGTGCTTCCCTGCGGAGGTCGGCGCTAGACGGTCGATGCCACGATCTCGCGCGCTCGGCTGCGCGATCTGGCGTGTCTGGGCCGCTCCCCTCCGGCAAAGACCGGCGCAGCCGGCCTCCGCCGGACGTCCGCTTCCCACCGCCGGGCTCAGAGCTGCCAGCTCGCGCCCCGAGTCGGACGATCTCATGGCATCACCCATCTAGGCCGGCGCGAGCCCGCGGCCGACCTCGCGCGCGGCGTCCACGAGCGCGGCGGCCTGTGGGGCCAACCCGCGGTCGGTCCGCCAGGCCGCGGCGATCACGCGCGGCGGCACCTCCGGGACGAGCCGCAGCTGCCGCGTCCGCGGGTCGCGTTCGTCGGCCGAGAGGCTCGGCAGGAAGGCGGTGGCGACATCCGCCGCCACGGCACCCTGGATGACCTCGTTTTGATCGGAGCGGAAGACGATCGTCGGCTCAGTCCCCGTCGCGCGCAGGTCGTCGAGGGCGATCTGCGTGATCCGGCAGCTGCGGAAGCAGACCAGCGGCAGCCGGCCGAGCTCCTCGAGCGAGATCTCGGAGCGCCTCGCCAGCGGCGAGCGGGCCGACACCAGGGCCGTGAACGGGTCGGTCACGAGCTCCGCCCATTCGAACGGGCCCTCCGGGAGCGGAAGCACGGCGAAGGCCAGGTCGAGCAGTCCTCGCTCGAGCTGCTCAAGGAGCTCGAGGTCTGAGATCGACTCGCGCAGGTCGACCGAGACGCCGGGCCGTTGAGCCAACAGCCGCTTCAGCGTCTCGGGGAGGATCTTCGCACCGGCCGTCTGGAAGGCGCCGACCCGTACGACGCCCGCCTTGCCGACCGCAAGTGCGTCCATCTCCGCTTTCGCAGTCGTGATTCGCGCTGCGATCGCCTCGGCGTGCTTGAGCAAGAGACTGCCTGCGACCGTGAGCGAGACCGCCCGCCCGCCGGTCGAGCGCTCGAGCAGCGTCTGGCCCACCAGCCGCTCGAGCATCGCGATCTGCTGGCTGACGGCCGATTGGCTGTACCCAAGTCGCCGCGCTGCGCCCTTGAAGGACTGCTCCTGAGCGACCGCCCGCAGCGCGACGAGATGCCGCAGCTCGACGCCGAGCCACGAGGTGTCCGGAGCCGCTGCGACCGCCGCAGGCAATCGCCGGCCTCTACACGGTTCTCTCGATGACGGGTACTCCTCCCAGAAGGCGCGTCATTCCCTTAGACGTGACTCCTTGGCTGACTGTTAGCGAAACTTGAAGAGGGCGAGGCGCCGGAGGAGTCACCGTGGCCGACACCTCGCCCACCATCGCCTGCCTACTTGAGACACACGGCGTTGAAGTTCATGACTGCGTAGATCGGCTGGTACGAGTAGCAGCCGACGCGCTTCGAGGTGAACTCGCGGACCGTGCGGAAGAAGAGCGGCGCCAGAGGAGCCTGCTTCTTCATCACGTCGCGGTCGATGAGAGCCCACGCTGCATAGCGCTTCGAGAGGTTCGAGATCCGACCCGCCTGCTCCATTCGCTTGTTGAAGGTCTTGTTGTCGAAGTAGGCGTTGTCGTTGTTGTTCTCCGCCTGGATGTTGTTGCCGTTCAGGAGGATGTCGACGAAGTCGACCGGGTCGGGGTAGTCCGCACCCCAGGCCTGCAGGTCGAGGTCGTAGGGCTCACCGCGGTGGCCCTCCTTCGCGATCCGGACCGCGAACGGGAACGTCTTGATGTCCGTGTTGATCCCGATCCTGTTCAGATCGCCCTTGACCAGCTGGGCGATCCCGATCGAGGTCGGGCTCGTGGCCGCGTAGAAGACGATGTTGCACTTCTTCGGCTTGAGCGAGCGAGCCTTGCTCGTGTTCGGCCTGCCGGTCGGGTAGCCGAGTTGCTTCTTCCAGTTGTGGAAGCCGGGCATCGTCGGCGGGAGGATCTGGTTCGTGGGCGTCCCGGCGAAGGCGCCGCGCTGAGCGAGCGCCGCGGGCCGGTTCACGACATAGTTGACCGCCTGCCGCGTGCGGACGCCGGGCCCTGCGTACCCGTTGAAGCAGGAGTGATTCTTGATTCCCTCGCCCTTCGACCCGTAGGTCGTGTTCATGGTGAGGAAGTCGGTGATCACGCCTGGCTTGACGTGGTACTGCTTCGGGTAGTTGTTGTGCAGCTGGACGTGAGCGGTCGGCGGGACGCCGAACATGTCGTAGTCACGCTGGTTGCTCCGAACCTGCAGCAGGCTCGTGTCGAGGTTGGTGTTCACGGTGATCGTGATCGAGTTCGCATTGTGCGGGCGCGGGCCCTTGTAGAAGCCGTTGCGGCTGAGCACGATGCTGCGGCCGATGTCGCGCGCGGAGATGTAGTACGGGCCGCCGGAGGCGGGCTTCTTCACCCCGTTCGGGTCGATCGGCGTCTTCAGCGAGATCGCCTGGAAGAACGGCATCGAGACGATCGAGGCGAAGTCAGGCCTTGGCCTCTTGAGCGTTATGACGAGGGTGTACTTGCCCTTCGTCGTCACCGAGACCAGATCCGCCAGGAACGCGGCAGCCGGCGAGTTCATCCTGGGGTTGTTCGCCCGTTGGATCGCGTACTTGAAGTTCGCAGCGGTGATCTTCTCGCCGTTGCTCAGCCTCTGCCCAGGCCGGACGTGGAAGGTGTAGCGCCGGCCGCCCGCCGCGACGAGTGGGAACGAGCTGGCCGCCTCCGGAAACAGCGTCGCCTTCGTCTCCCTCCAGTTCAGAAGCTTGAGCGCGGTGGCGTACTCGACCTGCCACCCGGTGGACTCGTACTCGAGCGACGGGTCGGTGTACTGCACGTCCGTCGTCGAGAGGTTGACCCGTAGCGTGCCGCCCGCCTTGCCGGCCTTGCTGCGGCTGTTCGGCGTCCCGCTCTGCGCGGGCCCGGCAAGCGCTGCGGCCACGAGCAGCAGCGTGCCGGCCACCACCAGGACAGCCGAGATGGCGATTCGCGTCGGCGAATGTGACCTGCCGTTCATGAAGCTCCTTTCCCGCGCGTGAGACGTCCCACGCGTCAACGAGTGTCGAGGGCTATGACGCCGCCGGCGCCGCCGGAGCTTGATCGAGAAATTGCAGCGCGAATTAGGTTTTCTGCTCGGCGCCGCGCGGTTGCGCCGCCGGCCTAGCTGCGCTTCTTCAGCTTCGCCTGCTGGCGGCGCTGCTGGCGGTTCAGCGGCTCTGGAATCGCGCCCTGCTGGCCGGCGGCGTCGAGCCACGCCTTGCGCTCGGCGGCGCTGAGGCGCGAAAGCGCTGCCTGAGCGCGCTGCGGGTCATTGGCGACGCCGCTGCGCTCCAGCTTGCCGATCGCGCTCGCGAGGTCCGGGTTCTGCCGTTCGAGCGAGGCCTTGGAGGCCTTCTTCAGGTATCGGTTGAGGATCGGCACCTTCATCATCGCCTGACCGATCGGCCTGACGTAGCGCCCGCCCTGCACGCGTGCGAGCAGGTTCAGCGCGATCAGCAGGAACAGCAGGGCCCCGAGGATGAAGACGGGGATCAGGTAGGTGAAGATCTGAGCCATTACCCCATTAGCCTAACCGCGCCAGGCGCTCGAGCAAGAGGTCGAGGAACGCCTCCGCGTCGATCCCGATGGGACCCTCGCGTTCGGCTCCAGGTCGGTGCGGCGCCAGACGTCCACGACGGGGCGCCCGCGGCAGAGGGACGACTCGCCGTCCACCCGCACGTTGAAGCGCTCCAGCTCGATCTTGTCGAGGGTCTGGTTGCCGGCCACGGTGGTGACGCCGAGCAGCTCGACCTCCGGGCTCGCAAGCGCGAGCAGGAGCGCGATCGCGTCGTCGTGGCCCGGGTCGCAGTCGAGCAGGATCGGCGTCGCCATGGACCCACGTTCTAACGGACGGTGTGTCGACCGGTCGGTTCAGACGGACGCGCGGGCAAGCCCGCACGTCCTGAAGACGGCGCCGCAAGCGGCGCCTCAGCTGAAGATCGCATCCACCTCGTAGGCGGTGGGCAAGGAGGGCTGCGCTCCGGGCCTCGAGGCCGCGAGCGCCCCGGCGGCACAGGCACGTTCGAGCGCCTGCTCCCAGAGGTACCCCTCGAGCCGCGTGACGACGAGGCACGCGGTGAAGGCGTCTCCCGCGGCCGTGCTGTCGACGGCGTTCACGCGAGGCGGCTTTGCCCGGGCGATCTCTTCACCCTCTTTCAGCAGCACGGCGCCCTCGGCTCCGAGGGTGAGCGCGGTCAGGCGCGGCGTCTCCGGCAGCGCCTCGAGCTCGTAGCGGTTCACGACCACGATCTCCGCGACGCGAACGAGACCGACCGGGATCGGCTTGGCCGGCGCCGCGTTCAGGAAGAAGCGCTTCGCTCGTTCGGCCGCGAGCTCGACCGACTCGACCGGGATCTCCAGCTGGCAGAGGACATTGCCCGGAAACCTCGTGGTCACCGGCTCGGCGTTGGCGCCGGGTGCGACCACGATCTCCTTCTCGCCCCGTCGGTCGACGAGGATGAAGGCAACGCCGGTCTGGTCGCTGACGTTGAGGATCGCGTCCACACCCGCTGGTGCTAGACCGGCCAGGGCCTCCTCGGCGAGATCGTCCTCTCCTACGTTGCCGGCGAACCTGACCTTCGCCCCGAGCCGAGCCGCCGCAACGGCCTGATTCGCTCCTTTGCCCCCTGGGTAGCGCTCGAATGTCGCGTCGGTCAGCGACTCGCCCGCCCGCGGGAGACGTTCGCAGCGCACGACGAAGTCCACGTTCACCGAGCCGACGATGTTCAGCTCAGGCTGTTGCAAGCGCGCGCAGATCCTCGACCGCGCGCCCGAGCAGGTTCTCACGCAGGTCGAAGAGGCCGGCCCAGAGCGACGAGCGGTCGGGCGCAGAGTGGATCCGTGCCGCGTCGCCAAGCCCCGCGAGAGCGCGCAGGAAGACGGCGAGCTCCAGGTAGGCCTGTGTGACCCGCACCGGCGACGACCTCACGCCCGCCCGGTGCAGGACCGGCGCCCACTCCAGCAGCTCGGCAGCGCCGGGGGCGCCGTACCAGGAGCGGCCTTCGGCCCGTTCGGGCTCGAGCTCGAGCAGGTAGCGGCCGAGCGGCCCCTCGAGCCCCGCCAGCGCGGTCTCGGCGCGGTCGGCGGCGCGGCGCAACGCCGCCTGGCGCCCGCCCGCGGTCGAAGGCGCCGCGTCGCCGCGGTTCCAGCGTTCGAGCAGGCGGCAGAAGGCGAGCGACGAGACCTGCGCCGCGATCAGCTGCCGGATCAAGCGCTCGGCGGTGTCGAGGTCGGCGGCGTGGTCCACGAGGACGTCCGCCCAGCCCGGCTCTGCCCTAGTGGTGCTCACCTCACCTGCGCTCCTCAGCGCGGCAAGCGGTGGCGCAGCCGGGCTTCGCCCGGCAGAAGCCGGCGCCGGTGAGGAGTGCGGGGCTCATACCTCGACTACTACAGGAAGAATCATCGGGCGTCGACCCGTGCGGTCGTAGATCAGCTGCCCGAGCCCGTCGTGCAGGTGCTCCTGGAGCAGCTTGATCTCGGTCACGTTGTCCTTGACGAGGTCGTCGAGCACGCGCTGGGCCTCCTCGCGCATCTCGTCGAGCAACGGCTCCCCCGGCTCAGCGAACCCCCGTGCGATCAGCTCCGGCTGGCCGGCAAGCGAGCCGTTGGTGCCGGTCATCGTCGCGACCACGATCAGGACGCCGTCCTCGGAGAGGTGCCGCCGGTCCCGCAGCGCCACGTCCTGGACATCGCCGACCCCGAGGCCGTCCACGAAGGTGACGCCGGACTCGACGCGGCCGGTCAGGTAGGCCCCGGCCTCGTCCAGCTCGACCACCGACCCGTTCTCGGCGAGCACGATCCGCTCCTCGGGCACGCCGCTCTCGAGCGCGAGCCGCTTGTGGGCGGCGAGCATCCGGAACTCCCCGTGCACGGGCATCACCGATTTCGGCCGCACGAGGGCCAGCATCGTCCGAAGCTCCTCGGCGTTTCCGTGGCCGGAGACGTGCACCGGCGCGATCTCCTGGTGCAGCACCTCCGCGCCCAGGCGGGCGAGCTCATTGATCGCGTCGTGCACCTTGAGCTCGTTCCCGGGCACCGGCTTGGCCGAGATGATCACCGTGTCCCCCGCCTCGATCTTCACGGCCTTGTGGTCGTTGTAGGCGATGCGCACGAGCGCCGAGAGCGGTTCGCCCTGGCTGCCGGTGCAGAGGATCAACACGTCCCCTCGGCCGTACTCCTCCAGCTCGTTCGGCCGGATCAGCACCTCATCGGGCACGTCGATGTAGCCGAGGTTCCGCGCGATGTTGATGTTCTTGCGCATCGAGCGCCCGACGACGCAGACCTTGCGGCCCACGTCCACCGCGACGTCGATCGCCTGTTGCATGCGGTGCACGTTCGAGGCGAACGAGGCGACGAGGATGCGACCTGTGCGCGGCGGGATCAGTTGCCGAAAGGCCTCGCCGACGAGCCGTTCCGAGCCCGTCACGCCGGGACGCTCGGCGTTCGTGGAGTCGCCGAGCAGCAGGTCGACGCCACGGTTGCCGGCCTCGGCGAGCCGGCCGACGTCGGTGCGCAGGCCGTCGACGGGAGTGTGGTCGATCTTGTAGTCGCCCGTGTGCACGATGCGCCCGCCCGGCGTCTCGATGACGAGCGCCACCGAGTCGGGGATCGAGTGCGCGACGCGAATGAACTCGAGCCTGAACGGCCCGAGCTGGACCGGCGCGCCCTCGGGATCGGCCTCGCGCACCTCGACGGAGCGCAGCAGGCCGTGCTCGTCGAGCTTCGACTTGATCAGCCCGAGCGTGAGCCTCGTCGCCCAGACCTCGTCTACGCGGCCCTCGCGCAGCAGGTACGGCAGCGCGCCCACGTGATCCTCGTGGCCGTGAGTCAGGATCACCGCGCGGATCGGCCCGTCTCGATCGGTCAGGTACGTGAAGTCGGGCAGGATCAGGTCGACGCCGAGGTGCTCGTCACGCGGGAATGCGAGGCCGGCGTCGACGACGATCGCCTCCCCGTCGGCTTCGAACACGGTCATGTTCTTGCCTACCTCGCCGAGGCCGCCGAGCGGGATGATTCGGGTGCTGCCGGGCATCGGGGCAGTCTAGATGTGGGACCCACAGCTAGACAGGCGAAGGCTCGAGCAGCTTCAGCCGCTCGAGGCAGGAGCGAACCTGCGCCGTCTCCTCGCCGGTCGCCTCGACGAGCGGCAGGCGCAACCCGCCCACGTTGTGACCGAGCAGGTTCAGCGCGGCCTTGATGGCGATCGGGTTCGCCTGCACCTTGAGGATCTCGAGCGCCGGAGCCGTCTCCTGCTCCAGGCGGCGGGCTCCGTCGAGGTCGCCCTCGCGGAAGCGCGTGATCAGCTCCTTCACCTGCGGCCCCACGACGTGCGTGTGGACGCAAACGCCACCTACGCCGCCTAGCTCGAGGAACGGCAGGATCAGCGGATCGTCGCCCGCGTAGAGGGTGAGGCCCAGCTCGACGATCCCCCGCGCCTGCTCGAGATCGTCGTTGGCCTGCTTCACCGCGCGCACCGTCGGGATCTGCGCCAGCTCGGCGATCGTCTCCGTCTCGAGGTTGAGCACGACCCGGGCGGGGATGTTGTAGACGACGATCGGCTTGTCGCTCGCCGCCGCGATCGCCTTGAAGTGCGCCACGATCCCCCGTGTGGGCGGCTTGTTGTAGTACGGCGTCACCACGAGCAGGCCATCGACGCCGAGCTCGTGCGCGCGCTCGGTCAGGTGCACCGAGTGAGCCGTCGAGTACGTGCCTGTGCCGGCGATCACCGTCGCGCGGTCGCCCACGGCGTCCACGGCCGCGGCGATCAGCTCCAGCCGCTCGTCGTCGGAGAGCGTCGGCGCCTCGCCCGTCGTGCCGGCCACGACGAGCCCGTCCGAGCCGTTCTCGACGAGATGCGCGGCCAGCTCCCGGAACCGCTCGTAGTCGACTGCCCCGGTGGCGTCGAACGGCGTGACGATCGCGGTCAGGACCTCGCCGAGCACGAGCGTGATTCTACGGCTCCTTCCGGGCCTTCGGGCACGGTTGAAGCGCCACGCCGCCGCTGTACTGGCCGTTCGCCATCCAGATGCAGAGCAGCTGCCCGTCTTGTGTCAGGTCCTTGAAGGTCGCCCGCCACGCGGGCTCGCCGGTCGGATCGCGGTCCCTCGTGAGCGAGAGCAGGCGCAGGTGGTGGCCGTAGATCTCGTTCGAGCCGTCCGTCGTCTCGGAGCCGGAGTCGACCACCGCAGCCTCCTTCGCGGCGCTGCGCGGCATGCCTGCGTAGACCGGGTCACCCTTCTTCGGCGTCGGCGAGCTGCCGCAGCCCGCGGCCGTGCCGGCTAGCAGCAGGAAGGCGAGAACGAGGGCCGCACGCGCATGAGTCACGCTTCCAAGAGCGTAGCCAGGCCGAACGTCAGGCCCGGCGGGAGCGTGTTCAGGCGCTCGAGCGCGAGCAGCACGCCGGGCACGTACGCCTGACGCGAGTAGGCGTCGTGCCGGATCGTCAGCAGCTGGCCCTCGCCCCCGAGCAGCACCTCCTGGTGGGCGACGATCCCCGGCAGCCGCACCGAATGGATCGCCGGCTCCCCGGGCAGGAGCTCGGCGGTCGCCCTCGCCGTTCCGGAGGGCGCGTCCTTCTTGGCCGCCCCGTGAAGCTCGACGATCTCCGCATCCGGGAAGAACCTGGCCGCCTCGGCAGCGAGGCGCATCATCAACACGGCGCCGATCGCGAAGTTCGGGACGACGAGGAGCGGCAGACCGCGTTCGGCCGCAAGTGCGCCCGCCCGGGCCGGCTCCCAGCCGCTCGTGCCGACGACGCCGGCGACCCCTTGCTCGAGCGCGGCCAGCACGTTCGCCTCGACGGCCTCGGGAGTCGTAAAGTCGATCGCCACGTCGTGACCCTCGAGCGCGGGCTCGTCACCCGGGCCGATCGCAGTCACCTCGTGGCCCGCGGCATCGAGGGCCGGCCGGAGCACGCTGCCGACCTTGCCGCCGGCTCCGAAGAGCGCGACCCTCACGCCGCTTTGGCGAGGCCTGGGTTGACCCGCTCGATCGCGGTCAGGAAGCGCTCCTCGCTCGGGCCGATGCCTGCCGCGGAGAGCTTCTCCGGGGCCAGCAGCACCCCGGCCAGCTCGGCGAGCGCCTCGACTTCGACCGCGTCGATCTCGGCCATGATCCTTTCGATCGAGAGCAGCTCGGTGTCGGTGATCAGCGATTTGCCGAGCCGGCTCATTCGCGTCGAGGTGGACTCCATCGAGAGCATGATCCGCCCCTTGAGGTTCTCCTTGGCGCGCTCGAGCTCCTCGGGCCGGACGTTGCCGGCCGCGATGTCGCCGATCTGCTCGCTCGCGATCTCGAAGCAGTCGGCGAGGTTGTCCTCGCGCGTGCCGATGTAGATCCCGACCTGGCCGGTGTCGCTGTACTGGGCGGCGAAGCTGTAGACGGCGTAGGCCATCCCGCGCTTCTCGCGGATCTCCTGGAACAGGCGCGACGACGCCGAGCCGCCGAGGATCCCGTCGAGCAGCGAGGCGGCGAAGCGGCGCTTGTCGGAGCGCGCGATCCCGGGCGCGGCGACACAGACGTGGTACTGCTCGGTGTCCTTGCGCTGGAAGCGCAGGCTGGGCTCCGGGGGTTTCACGAGCGGCGGGCGGACACGCGGGCCCTTGCGTACCGCCGCGGCTGCCTTCTTCTGGGCCCGGACGAGCAGGCGCTCGAACTCCTCGTGCTTCAGGCTGCCGGCCGCCGCCACGACCACGTTCCCGGGCGCGTACATCGAGCGGTGGTAGGCGGAGACGCTGCGCCGCGTGACGCTCGAGATCACCTCGGCTCGCCCGATCACCGGCCGCCCGAGCGGGTGCGAGCCGAAGGTGGCCTCGGAGATCAGATCGTGCACGAGCTCTTGCGGCTGGTCCTCGTACATCGCGATCTCCTCGAGCACGACCGCCCGCTCGGCGTCCATCTCGGCGAACGCCGGTGCGAAGACCATCTCGCCCATCACGTCGAGCGCCGTCTCGAGCCGCTCGTCCGGGACGCGCGCGTAGAGGACGGTGTGCTCGCGCGAGGTCGCCGCGTTCAGCTCCCCGCCGAGGGTGTCGAAGATCTCGGCGATCTGCAGCGCGCTGTAGGACGCTGTGCCCTTGAAGAGCAGGTGCTCGATGAAGTGAGAGAGGCCGGCCTTGGCGTCGGTCTCGTCGCGGGAGCCGGCCCCGATCCAGAAGCCGATCGAAACCGAGCGAACGTGCACGAGGCGCTCCGAGATGACGCGCTCGCCCGTGTCGAGCTCCGTGAGCACGTATTTCTGCTGCACAGGAGGATCGTACTTGCGCGTCTCCCCCGGGCCCTTCGGCGCAGGCGTCTCGGGCGGGTGCTAGAACTGGTCGGTGTGTCGCTCGAGAGCAGCCGCCCAACCCTCAAGCAGGGGATCTTCTGCGCCGATGGCCGGTAGCAGGTTATGAGTGTCGCGGTCGAATTCCCGGTAGAGGTTCAGCATGGGCTTCGCGCGGTCCCGGTGCCGGCCACGAACGGAGACGTCGAGCCGTGGGAGGTGCATTCCGAGCTCACGCTCGTCTGCCCGAAGGTCTCGAGGCGTGCGCGGGAGCTCTTGCCCGAACGCGATCCAGACGCCTTCCTCACCGGCCCTCGACAGCCGATCCTCCTCCCGACACCGGCGGCCGAGGAGAGCGGGCCCACCCGCAGCCTCTCCGCGGCTGTTTTCGGCCACACGCTCTGGCGAATCGGCGAGGCCGCGCGATTTGCGCTCGGCGCCGTCACTGTGCTGGTCGCGCTGGCTTTGCTCGCCGAACTCGTGCACTAGATTCACCGCATGGACGAAGCGGGATCAGACCTCGATTTCGAGGAGTGCGTGCAACAAGCGCTGGACGCGCTGCCGGCCGACCTTCGATCGGCGATGTCGAACGTCGAGGTCGTGATCGAGGACGAGCCTCCAGCCGGACAGCCACTGCTGGGCCTCTACCAGG
>WNGF01012754.1_pt1 | contig 13237 bp, 5 predicted proteins | sample 5400641 | NCBI WGS metagenome assembly WNGF01 (sample SAMN13153371, study PRJNA577476) | soil metagenome | isolation source: 80 cm soil or saprolite under grassland replicate 2 | place: USA:California | collected 2016-06-15
GCTTTCCTGCCTAAACTGCATACAGTTTAGGCATACTCTGGCCATCTGGAAAGACACCTGTCTGGAGGAAACAATCGGGGAAGGGTGGCGAGCTTACGGTGATTCCTGAGCCGAGGCAGCGGCGTGAGTTGGCGGAGGCGGCGCACGTGCTGTCCCGCCTCGGCCTGGTCACCGCGTATGGGCATGTGTCCGCCCGCGCGGGGGCTTCCATGCTGATCACGCCTGCCGCAGACCTGGCCACGGTCACAGCGTCCGCCGTCGTGGCCGTGCCGCTGGACGCCTCCGCGCTGCCCGCGGCAGCGCCCGCCGAGGCGTGGGCGCATCTCGCCCTCTACCGTGCCCGGCCCGATGCCGCCGCGATTGCCGGCGCGCAGCGGGCCGACGGTGAGGCCTGCGGTCAGGCCGACGGGGGTGTCCCGGCGCGTCGCGGTAAATTTCTGGCTGTCAGGCGTTGTTGGCTTCGACGTTGTCCGTGAAAAGTACGCGCTGGCGCTGCTTGTTATGGCCATTGGCGAAGTAGGGCGCCTGCCAGCTAGCGTCCTCGGTGAGAAAGCCGCTGTCCGGGGCGTGCTGAGCGGCGGTGATCTGCGAGGCCCACCAGCGGGCGTAGAAGTGCTGGAAGATCCGCGCGTACTCGGTGAAGTAGACGTCCGCGACGTCTCGGTCACCCCGGATGATGAGCATGTTCTCGTCATTGCCGTCAGTGGAGCCGGGCGAGAAGTTGGCGGATCCGCTGATGACCGTCGGATCCGCGCTGAGCGGGTCCACCAGGATGATCTTCGTGTGCAGGTAGGGGACGCGCGGGTTGAACCCGGTCAGGACTTCACTGGCCCAGCTGCTCAGCTCGTCGGGCCCGCCAGTCGCGCCGACCGCCATCAGGACACCAGCCGTCGCGGACCATTGCGCGTGGTGATCGTCTCGCGCATTGAGCATGAGGAAGTGCAGGGCCTCGCCCTCGTAGGCCTCAACCGGCTGCTCGAACGCCGCGGTGAGCCCGAAGGGCAGCGTGATGTGCCCGGCGCGGGGCGCGCCGGTGAACTGCTGCGCGTACCAGGTCAGCGGCGCGAGACCGGTTCGCGGGCTGAACACCGTGTGGATGCCGGACACCTGAAGCCTGCCGCCGTCGAAGCTGTTGTTTGCCGCCATCCACCTGCGGAGGTCTCGGACCTGTGGATCTCCGGATAGCTCGTTCCAGTAGCCGAGGTATCGGCCGGCGACCGCCGGGTCGCGCACGACGTGACCGACGTTGGAGTGCCCGAAGATGCCACCCGTGCTCAGGTTGGTTGAGCCTGTCCAGACGCTGACCGGGGTGAGGCTGCCGTCGGCGGCTTTCGTGCCGTAGACGATGAACTTATTGTGCGCGAGCTGGGGATTGCGGCGCGGCGTCAGGATCGCGCGGTCGATGCCGGAATCCGCGATGGTTCGAAGCCTGCCGCAGGAGCCGTGGGGCCGTAGCTCAGCTTGGTTAGAGCGCCGGGCCGTCAACCCGGAGGGCGCCGGAAACCGACCGGCAGAAACCGGCAGCTTCATCTTGCCGGAGGACTTGCCTGGTTCTTGCTGGGCTGCGCGTGACAACTTGGCGATGCCTGGGGCTGATCTCTACCTCCCGGGCCGCTTCCGCAGCTGCGTACTTTCGGGCTGCGAATGGCCCGCCACGTAACCCTCCTGGCCAGGCCACGACAGGCAGCGTATTGGCCACGAACCCACGACATGTTCGCCGCCACGGGTGTGATGCGGCGGGAGGTTAGCTAGGGAGGCTGAAGGTGCGGTCACGTGCTTCGGCTGGCAGGAAGCTGTTTTCCGGGTGTGTTCGCTGGCTGGCGATCCCGGACGCCGGGTGGGTGTGCCGCAGCCGCTGACCCGCGATTCGCGGACGGTGCGGCATGCCAACGGCCGCTACACCACCACGATCTACCCGGGGTCGGTGAACTACCGCACGCCGTCTGGGTGGCGGCCGATTGATTCGTCGCTGGTGGCCGCGGGGGAGGCGGGGTTCGCGTGGCGGAACAAGGCGAACCGGTTCACCGCGTCGTTCGCGCGCCGCGCCGGCGCCGGGTATCTGCGGGTACGCACGGCGGGGGGTCAGACGTTCGATTTCGACGCCAAAGGGGCGGCGGGGCAGGCCGGGGCGGTGTCCGGGTCGCATCTGGGGTATGGGTCGGCGTACCCGGGGGCGGACCTGACTTATGACGTGGGCGCGGACGCGGTGAACGAGGCGATCGTGCTGCGTGATGCGTCCGCGCCGTCCTCCTATGAGTTCGTCATCCGCGCGCGGGGCGGCGGGGCGCCGGTGACGGCGCGGCGGCTGGCTGGCGGGTCGTGGGCAGTGTTCCGCGCACCGGCGGCCGGGCCGGTGTTTGTGCTGCCGGCGCCGCGCGCGACTGAGGCGCAGGCCGGGCGGGCGGTGGCGCCCGGCGGGCCGTCCTACGCGGCGATGACCGTGCGTGGCCACGGCTCGTGGCTGGACGTGCGGGTGAGCATCGACCCCACGTGGCTGTCCTCGCCGCGGCGGCGGTTTCCGGTGCGGCTGGACCCGACGATCACGATCCAGCCGGACACCCAGGACGCGAGCTTCGCCGCGACGTGCGGCAACTGCACGCCTTATGTGGGGGACCGGCTGGCGATCGGCACGGAATCGTCGAATGCCTGGCGGGCTGCTTTGCAGTTCGACCTGAGTTCGGTCCCGGCCGGGGCCGCGGTGACCGGCGCCCAGCTGGGCCTGTACGACGACGGGTACTGCCTCGCGGTCAGCGGGACCAGCGGCTGCCCGGGTAACAGCCATGTGATCGAGGCGCGTCAGATGACCGCCCCGTGGTCGGCCGCCACGACAAGCTCCCAGCTTCAGTTCGGCGCCACGGCGTTGTCGGCGGTGACGGTCACCGACGGGCAGGTACGGGGCTGGCTGTACTGGCCGGTCACCACGACGGTGCGGAACTGGCTGGCCGGGGCGCAGCCCAACGACGGGCTGCTGCTGAAACAGAGCACGGAGCCGCTGGGCAACGGCGGCATCGTCCCGCCGGGCCGCAGCTACCCTGGCTCTACCGCGGTGCAGCCGGAGCTGCAGGTCACCTACACCGGCGACGGGGTGACGTTGCTGCCGCCGACGACGCTGCACTCCAGCGGGGCGGAACTGAACTGGACCCGCTACACCGGCCCGTCCGGCGCGCCGTTCCAGCAGTACGCGGTGTACCGGTCGCCGGCCCCGCGGTTCACCCCGTCGGCGGCGACCCTGCTGACCACGATCACCGACCCGGCGGTGACCGCTTACCGGGACACCACCGCCGCGCCGGACCGGGCGTTCAGCTATGCGGTGGTGGCCAACGGCGCCAAGTCGAACGAGGTCACGGTGACCCTGCCCGCCGATGGGCAGGCCGCCAAGACGCTGCAGCCGGGCCCGCCCACCAACCAGGACACCTATTTTCAGTACTACGCCCCGTACGCCAACTGCGGCAACTACGGCGCGGACCCGGCGATCTTCGTCGGCTCGGACAGCTCACAGATATTCCGCGGGCTGCTGCGGTTCAGCCTCAACGACATCCCGGCGAACGCGGCCATCAGCAACGCGACCCTGTCGCTGTGGCAGGAGTACCCGACCTCGGCCGCGGTGACGCTGGAAGCGCACCGGGTCACCCGCGCCTGGACCCAGGGATCGGGCAGCAACAGCAACCAGGTCTGCGGCGGGGGCGGTGCGACCTGGTATGACGCCACCACCGGGGTGAGCTGGGCCAGCGCGGGCGGTGACTACTACGCCTCTGCCGCCACCCTGGCCAAACCGGCCAGCCAGCCGCCGGCCTGGGACAGCCTGGACATCACCGGCATGGCGCAAAAGTGGGTGAGCGGCATCGAGCCCAACCTGGGGGTGCTGCTGAAGCTGAGCAGCGAACCGCTCACCGGCGGCAACTACGTCGTCTACCCCAGCGGCGACTTCACCCTCAACCCGGGCCTGCGGCCGCGGCTGGCGCTGACCTACACCGACGGCAGCCACGCGGAGGGGCCGGCGGTGTCGCTGCCCGGCCCCGCGCCGGGTGCGATGGTGTCGGGCGCCAATGTGACGCTGACCGCGGCGGCCAGCGACGACGGCGCGGTCGGCTCCGTCGGCTTCCTGGTCGATGGCACCCTGGCCGGCACCGACGACACCGCCCCCTACAGCCTGGCCTGGGACTCCACCACCGCCGGGTACGGCACGCATACGATCACCGCGCGGGCGGTGGACACCGCCGGCAACACCACCACCTCCAGCCCGGTGAGCGTGACGGTGAACAACCTGGCGCCGCCGGCGGTGTCGGTCACCTCACCGCAGGGAGGTGCCACCGTCGGCGGCGCCAGCGGTGCCTCGGTGACGGTGGCCGCCAGCGCCGCCGCGACGTCGCCGGCCACGGTGGCCAAGGTCGAGTTCTACTGGGACAGCCAGCTGTTTGATACCGCAACGTCCCGCCCGTACACAGGTACGTGGAACACCCTCGACCCGGCGGCCACCGCCTACGACGGTACCCATACGCTGACGGCGAAGGTGACCGACAGCACCGGGCGGGTGACCACCAGCGCGCCGGTGAGCGTCACCGTGGCCAACACCGCCAGCACCAGCTACCAGGCCGGGCTCGCCCTGGCATCGGGCGGCATGATCCCCGCCACGGTGACCTACGCCCCTGGGGCCGGCAGCCAGCAGCAGTTCGGCGCGGACGTCACCATCACCAACACCGGCAAGTCGACGCTGACCGCTTTCGGTGACACCCTCGCCTACCGCTGGTACAGCCCGGACAGCCCGGCGGTGGTCACCACCGGCCCGGCCACCCCGCTCGGCGCGGACCTGAAACCGGGCAAGTCGGTGACGCTGACGCTGCTGGTGCCGCCGCCTTCGCTGCCGGACGGGGTGAACTCGGCCGAATACCGGCTGATGTTCGACCTGTACGACACCGCGACCGGGTCGTGGTTCGCGGCCAGGGGCAACCCGCCGCTGACCGCGCAGGTGCAGGTGCTGCGCAAAAGCCCAGTCGGGCTGGGGCTGGAGAAGTACTACCAGTACGCCACCCAGCCGGTGGGCGCTGGGCTGGACACGCTGACCAACGTGGCCAGCGGCAACATGCTGCTGAACCTGACGCCGTGGCAGCTGCCCGGCCGGGGGCTGGCCAGCGTGCTCGGGCTGACCTACAACGGGCTGGAGAACCACTCGCGCTCCCCGGCCGGGAACAACTGGTCGCTTGCGGTGTCCAGCCTGACCCGGTTCGGCACCCCGCTGGACATCCACCCGAACAAGGCCGACGCCATCGCCGGGGTCTCGGACAAGCTGATCGGGGTCACCGACGGCGACGGCACGCTGCACGTCTACACCGGCACCACCAACCCGGACGGCAGCACCACCTGGGCCGCGCCGCCCGGGTTCCACCTGTACCTGCGGCCGGTCACCACCGACACCACCGCGGCCCGGTACTGGGCGCTGTCGCGGCCAGATCACGTCACCTTCTACTACAACCACGGCGGCTGGCCCACCTCCGTCGCCGACGCGAACGGCAACACGATCAGCTTCACCGAGACCGCCCCCCCGCAGGGTGAGGACCCCGGCGGCCCGCCGTGGCGGATCACCCAGGTGACCGACCCGGGCGAGCGGGCCATCACGGTCAGCTACTACACCAAGGCGCAGACCGACAACGCCCGCCAGCGCGGCCGGATCGCCGACATCACCGACCACCTCGGCCACGTGCTGCACTTCGACTACTACCACGACGGGAACCTGCTGCGGATCACCCAGCGCGGCGGCACCAACGCCGACGGCAGCTTCCTGGCGGACCGGTCGTGGGTGTTCACCTACCTGACCGCCAACGGGTCCGGCCCGGCCATCCCCAACCCGGCCGACCGGGTCAGCCCGAACCCCAAAACCCCGAACGAGGACTCCCAGATCTACTCGGTCCGCGACCCGAACGGGCACGAGACCACCTACGCCTACTACCTGAAGTCCGACGGGCCCGCGCTGGCCGGGCGGGTCAAGTCGGTCACCGACCGCGACGGCCGCATCACCAGCTTCGGCTACGACACCGCCAACATGGTCACCACGGTCACCGACCCGCTCAGGCACGAGACCACCTACGGCTACGACCCCACCGGCCGGGTCACCGCCATCACCGACCCGCTCGGCCATGCCACCACCGCAGATAACTGGACCGCCGACAACCAGGTCAAAAAGATCACCGAGGACAACGGGGCGTCCCGCAGTTACAGCTACAACGCCAACGGCTACCTGACCGACTACACCGACCAGGACGGCAACCACACCAAGCTGACCTACACCGACCGGCCGCTGGACGGCACCGACACCGGCACCCACTGGAGCCTGTTGGCCACCAAGACCGCCCCCAACGGGGTGGCCACAGGTTCCGGCTACCAGTGGCAGTTCGGCTACGACGCGGCCGGGAACCTGCTCACGGTCACCGACCCGCTGGGGCATGGCACCAGCTACTGCTACAACCTGGCCACCGCGCCGGCCTGCAACCCGGCCAACGAACCGGCCTCGCCCGGCACCGTGCGGGCGGTCACCGACTTCAACGGCCACACCACCACCTACGCGGACCACGACCCCAGCGGCTTCCCGCAGAAGGTGACCGACCCGCTCGGCCGGGTCACCCAGTTCGGCTACGACGCGGACGGCAACCTGGTCTGGACCCAAGACCCGCTGCACCAGACCCCCGCCGACGCCGGCCCGGACACCCGCAGCTACCGCAGCTATACCGGCTACGACAGCTTCGGCCGGCCCGGCCGGCAAAGCCAGCCGAAATCCACCGCGCTGGACCGCGGTGAGCTGGTCTGGACCGGCACCAGCTACGACGCCAACAACGACGTCACCGCCGTGCAGGACGCCCACTACGGGCAGCAAGACGGCGGCGACGGCGCGGTCACCACGTTCGGCTACGACGTGATGGACCGCCGGACCCTGACCACCGGCCCCGACACCCAGGCCGACCCGGCCGGGCAGCGCACCCAGGCGGTCTACGACGCGGCCGGCCGGCTGACCACCCTGATATCGCCCAAAGGCATGCAAAGCGGCATCGCCAAGGACCACACCACCACCTACTCCTACGACGCCGCCAGCCAGCTCACCAGCCAGACCCACTACGCGGTGGACAACTCCGGCACCGTGACCGACAGCCGCATCACCTACTACTGCCACGACAACGTCGGCAACCTGGTCACCCTCACCGCGCCCAACGCCCGGCTGACCGCCGCGCCGGCCTGCCCGGCCACTACCCCGAACACCACCGTCTACAGCTACGACAACGCCCACCAGCGGACATCGGTCACCGACCCAGACGGCCACCTGCAGTCGGCCATCTATGACCACGACGGCAACATCACCCAGGTCAAAGACGCGGCCGGGAACATCACCACCAGCAGCTACGACCAGAACGGCCGGCTGATCAAGGTGGTCGCGCCGTACGTGCACGGCGGGCGGAACATCACCACCGAGTACGCCTACGACGGCAACGGGAACAAGATCCGCGACATCTCCCCACGTGCCTACGACGCGTCGGCGGACAAGACCACCTTCACCGACTACGTCACCGGCTACAGCTACGACGCCGACAACGAGCTGGTCAAACAGGCCACCCCCACCGACGCCGCCACCCAGCCGGCCTTCATCCACCACTACTACGACGCCGGCGGGCGGCAGACCGCGGTGTCGCTGCCGGTCACCCAATCCGATCCGGCGCAGGTGCCAGACGCGGCGAAAACGCTCACCACGCTGTTCGACCCCGGCTGGGTCGCTTCGAGCAAGGACCCGGCCACGCCGGCGGTGCACTTCGGCTACACCGCCCAGGGCTGGCAGGCCACCCGCATCCCCGAGGATCCGTCCGGCGGGCTGGACACCAGCCTGCAGCAGTCCTGGGCCTACTACCCGGGCGGCCGGACCGCCAGCTACACCGACCAGGGCGGGCAGTCGTCGGCCTACCACTACAACGCCGAGAACAACCTCAGCTATGCCACGACCGCGCACGGGCTCACCGGCCCCAGCCAGGCCCCGGTCGAGATCTACGCCGACTACACCGGCTACGACCAGCTGGCCGCCACCCACTACCGGCCCACCAGCGCCGCCACCTACACCGCCACCGCCTACAAATACGACCACGACGGCAACGTAGCCGAGCGCGACGACAACGCCCAGCAGACGCGCAGCAGCCAGACCACCAACCCGGACGGGGTGCCGGTCAGCTGGACGTTCACCCAGACGGCTAACGGTGCGCCCGACGTCAACACGATGAGCTACGACGCCGCGGACTGGCTGAAAACCCAGGACGGCAACGGCACCACCACCTCGTGCACCGGCCGCAGGCGGATCACCACCACCTGGACCCCGACCGGCTGGGAAGCAGCCCGCACGATCGCCGCCGCCGACTCGGCCTGCGCCTACACCCTCAAACAGAAGACCGCCTGGACCTACTTCGACAACGGCAAGCTCAGTACCGACAAGATCACCAACGGCGCCGGCACCGTGCTGGGAACCCACACCGTGGGATATGAGACCGGCGGCATCTTCCTCGACGGCAACCGGGCCAGCGACGCCTTTGCGCTCAACGGCCCCGGCTCCACCGCCTGCACCGGCGTCACGCCCAGCTGCACCGCCAGCTACAGCTACGACGCCCGGGACCGGCTGAAGAGCTCCACCGACGGACGCGGCGGCACCACCAGCTACAAATTCGACGAGAACAACAGCGCCGACCCCGATATCCGGGCCGGCAACATCACCACCCAGACCACCCCGCAGGGCACCACCACCTCCACCTACCAGGGCGCGCAGCTGACCAGCACCACCGCCGGCGGGTTCACCCGCGACTACTGGTACGACGGGCTCGGCCGGCTCACCTGTGTCACCACCACCGCCGGCTCCGCGGCCAGCTGCGACACCGTCGCCACCGGCGGCACGGTCAGCCCGGCCGTGGTCACGGCCAACGGCTACGACTTCATGGACCGGTTCACCGCCACCCACAGCTACTCCGCCGGCACCCCCACCGGCTCAGCCAGCTACAGCTACGACGCGCTGAACCGCACCGCCACCGAAACCGAGAAACACCCCGCCGCCAACATCACCCGCACCACCACCTTCAACTACCAAGGCCTCACCAACCTGGCCACCCAGGAGGTGCAGCAGAACACCGGCGCCACCACCAGCACCGACACCAAGACCTACAACTACGACGTTTACGGCCACCGCGTCACGCTCAACGACCGCACCGTCTCCGGCACCACCACAACTACCGGGAGCTTCACCTACGGCTACGACGTGCACGGCAGCGTGTCGCTGCTGGCCGACCAGTCCAACGGCGCCGTCAAAGCCAGCTACGGCTACACCCCCTACGGCGCCGCCGACACCACCCTGTCCAAAGGCGACACCAACCTCACCACCCCGTTCAACCCCTACCGCTACACCGGCAAACGCTACGACAGCGGATCCCAGACCCTCGACATGGGCGCCCGCCGGTTCGACCCCGCCACCCAGCGGTTCCTGCAACTCGACCAGTACCAGGGGGCCCTCGCCGACCTGCAGCTCGGAACCGACCCGCTCACCCAAAACCGCTACGGCCTCGCCGCCAGCAACCCGCTCAGTGCCATCGAATACGACGGCCACTTCGCCCTCACAGACGGCGGCGGCGGCGGCAGCCCCACCCCGACCCCTACCGCCAGCCCCTCCCCCTCCCCGGCTGACTTCCGCTACGCGGAGGAACAGAACAAATGGAAGTTCAGCGACTCCCCGGCCAAGCGCGCATGGGTCGACGCGCACAGCGGGGTGCACACCCCGCGCCCGGCCACCCCGGCCGACCGGGCGATCGCAGACAACCGGCCCTACGTTCCCTCCGCGTATAGCTGGCGGATCGCAGACGAAACGAGCATGTGGCTGGCGCAACATTCGCCCAGGCGCGCCTACCCGGCCGGCGCGGTGCCCGACGAGGTGCAGGCGATGCCCGACCAGGCCAGACAACAGTGGCTCCGCCAGCGCCTCCAGGACCTCAAAGAAGGCATACACACCCAGGATGACCTCCGGCTCTACGAGCAGTTCCAAGCCGCCTATAATGCCGACTTCGCCGAAACAGACGGCGCCGGCCAGGCGAGCTGGCGCGACCTCGCGGACGTAGCAGTACTCGCTCTGGCCATGGTGGCGACTGACCTCTGTATCACTGCCAGCGTCGGATTGGCTGCGGCCGCATGCGTCGTCGGGACAAACGCGGCAGCAGGAGCGATCACCGCTTGGATAGACCGCAAGAATCCGCTAGAGGGTGCGGCAATTGGCGGGGGTGCGGGTTTGATTTATGCGAGGTTCAAGCTGCTGGGTCGCGTCCCACCAGAAAAAGGACCCCCACCCAACCCGTTCGAAATACCGAGAGGCAACTGCGCGCCTCTGCCAACAGGCCCCTATTGTCCTTACCCCCGGCAATCCATACCGTGGCCACCGCCGTGAACAGATCCCGGGCATCGAGCGTGTGACCAGGGCGCTGGCCAGCTTGGACTACGCTAGCGGCGCGAGGGAACACGGTCCTCGCCAACCTAATCGCCGCGAGCGCTGGTGTGTCGCCCCGTCGAAGAAGCGGGGCAGCGGTTGGCCGTGAACCGGGCCGCCGCGGCAAGGCAGTGGAGCGGCGGCGTGATCGCCGGCGAGCTCGAGGAGGGGGCCGCGCACCGCGTGCGGCCCGTGGTCGTCGGTGATCCGTTCGTGGGGGGCGGCGGCCACTGGGCACGCGGCATACACATAGGCGTAACCGGCGACGGTCTCCACAGGGCGCATGGAGTCGGCGTCCGCTTTACGGAAGTCAGCCGGGGAGGGGGTGCTGGTGCTGCCGTCGGGGACCTGCAGCACGGGGACTTGGAAGAGCGGCTGCCGACGCTGTGCGCTACGCCTCCCTCAAGCATGGCCGCGGCCGCGTGTTGCTTCAGCCTGATCTTCCTGATGAGCTGCACAGTAGCCATCTCGGACAGGGCTGGGTGTATGTTGCCGTGCCGGATCCGGACGCGCACTTCGCGCGTGCGCGCGATGCCGGCGCGCAGGTGCTGGGCGATCCGCATGATGCCTTTGACGGCACGATGCGTGGCTACAGCGCCCGCGATCCGGTAGGCAATCTGTGGAGCTTCGGCTCCGATCGTCCGGGCGGCTGACGCTGCCCGGACGATGCCGCCGCTGGCTAGGAGTCCTTAATGACTCGGTAGCGCAGGTGGGTCGCCTTCGGTTCCTCGACAATCCTGGTGATCTGTAGCCGGATGTGGCCACCGGCGTCGTCGAGCAGGCGCGTTCCCGAGCCGAGCAGCACGGGAACGAGATGGACGCGGACTTCGTCGACGAGGCCGGCGCGCAGCAGTTGTCCGCCGATGCTGGCGCTAAAGACGTCGACGTCCTTGTCTCCGGCGATCGCGGTGGCGGTGGCCACGGCGTCTTCGGGGCTGGCGACGAAGGTATACACGCCGCCCTCGGGCACGTTCTCGGGTTCGCTGCGCGACACGATGATGGTGGGAGTGCGCGCCTCCAAGCCGGGCCCGTTGGCGCCCCACCAGGGGATGGACAGGTCGTAGGTACGTCGGCCGGCGATGCTGGCGCCAACCGTGTCTTGGCTGTCGGCGTGCACGTCGCGGCCACGCTCGTCGCCGCCGAAGGCCCACTCGTGCAGGACCTGGCCCCCGTCGCCCATCGGTTCGTCGGGCCGCACGCCGGACGCGGTGACGTAGCCGTCGAGGGACATGCTGATCTCGAACCGGACGGCGCTCATGGTGTGTCGTTCCTTTCGCTGGCCGGCGGCTAGGCCGGGGTCCCGGGGACGCGGGTGTAGGTGAGGTCGAAGTCTTTGTGCCAGTGCTCGCCGTCGTCGCTGGTCTCCCAGGCGGCGATGATGGTGTTGCCGCCGGTGGCGAAGGTGCCGGTGAACCGTTGCGCGAAGCCCAGGGGCGTGAAGTCCGGCCGGTCCCGCAGCAGCGTCCAGGTGCGCTCGTCGAGCGTCATCGCGTACGTGCGGACGACGCCGCGCGAGTCGAAGTAGTGCAGGGTGTAGCCGGTGCCGTCGGCGGCCACGGCGATGATCGCGACGCTGTCGGGGAAGTCCGGATTGGGGATTTCCGAGCGCTGCAGGAGGAACTGCCGGTCGAGCGTCCACTGGAAGCTCATCCGCCCGGCTGGCACGCCGGGGAGGTCGACCTGTTCGGTCCAGTCACCGGCGAGCGCGTCCAGGCGCGCCAGCGCTCGGCGCCGGGCCGACTCGGTGTCGTTCATGATCGCCCCTCCGTTCGGGTCAGCGGACGCGGCGAGCGACGAGCGCAGCGAGTCGGGTGGCGCGGTCGCGGCGGGTCCAGGTGGCGCTCCTGCTGACGGCCGTACAGCAAGATCATGTACTTCACGATCCCTCCTTCGTCGGGTCGGCTCGGCCTGTCTACCGAACGTGTAGATCAGCGCCATTCCGATGCACACACACCTGGCGACCCGAGAGGCCTCCCGGCGGGGCTCACCTGCTGATCTTCTTGACCCGGCGCAGGTGCGCGGTCTGCTCTGCAAACTAGCGCCGACGTCTTCGTCCGTTTCGGTACGGGGACCACCTCGGCATTGGGCGCGAGGTTCCCACGCCGAATCGAGAGTACATCCGGTCGGTGTCGCGCCCTTGCGGAGCCGTTCGGAATAGTCCTTAACGGCTGCCGCGTGCTGGCGCCACACGGCCTGGTGGCCGTCGGCGGTGTCGTACACGACGGCGTGGGCCACGGTGCCGGTGGCACCACGAACTGCTCGCACTCCGCAGCAAGGGACCGGGCGGGCCGCCAAGTGCGGCCCAGGATCCTCGCCGGGATTCCACCGAGCGCAGCACCCTCCAAACATCCGGACCCGCGGCAGCCGGATCGGTTTGTCCCTGCCGCGCGTGGGCCTTATTGGGTGAGCGTTTTCTTCGGGCGTATCACGCAGAACTCGTTGCCCTCGGGGTCGGCCAGAACAGTCCAGGACTCTTCGCCGGTCTGCCCATGTCGACTCGGCGCGCGCCGCGCGCAAGGAGGCGGTCAATCTCCTCGTCGCGGTCCTCGGCGCCGCTGGTCAGGTCGAGGTGAACGCGGTTCTTGACGATCTTCTCGTCGGTGACCGGCATGAAGCACATGCCGACCGGCGCGTTCTCATCGGGCCCGATGACAATCTCGCGCTCACGCCGAGAGAACCTTCCAGCCGAGCGCCTGCGTCCAGAACCCGGCCAGGGCGGGCAGATCGTGGGCATCGACGACGATGTGATGGAGTCGA
>WNGF01024605.1_pt1 | contig 13233 bp, 12 predicted proteins | sample 5400641 | NCBI WGS metagenome assembly WNGF01 (sample SAMN13153371, study PRJNA577476) | soil metagenome | isolation source: 80 cm soil or saprolite under grassland replicate 2 | place: USA:California | collected 2016-06-15
CCTCCAGTCCTCGGAGCAGGTGGTCGGCCTGGATCCCGGCCGCGGCCCTCGTGACCTCCGCCGTCACCTCCGGATTGCCGTCCCGGTCCGCTCCGACCCAGCTCCCCCATCGAACGAACGCGCGGGAAGCCGGCTCGCGCGCCCCAACGTCGTCCGGTCCGAGCGCCCGGTCCAGCTCCCGATAGAGCTGGGGCACCGCGCGGAAGATGGTCTCATCGAAGGCGACCATCGCCGTCCGGACCTCGTCGAGCGGTCCGGGCCGGCGGCTCCGGAGGTGGTCGGTGCGCCACAGGAGCGTGATCTCCTCGAGCAGCCGTCGTTCGACGTGTGCCCGAGCCGTACGGCTCTCACCCGCCTGCTCCAGTGTCGAGAGAAGGCCGGCGATGCGCCGGAGCGCGTCCACCACCGATCGGCGCCGGGCTTCGGTCGGGTGGGCCGTCACCACTGGGCTGATAGCCAGCCGGTCCAGCTCGTACCGGAGTGCGTCCTCGCCCTCACGCGATCGGATCTCCACCACTGCCGCCTCGATCGACTCGGGAACCGGCTCCGCTCCGCGGGCGCGCTCCCGGAGAGCCCGGACGCGGTGGCGCTCCTCCGCCAGGTTCACCAGGTGGAAGTAGATGGTGAACGCTCGTGCCACCAGCGCGGCGCGCTCGACGTCGAGGCCCGCCACCATCTCGCTGACGGCGCCGCGTCTGGCCTCCGTGGGGTCCTTCCGAAATTCGATCGACGCGAGCCGGAGACGCTCCACGTCGTCCAGGAGGTCGGCGCCTCCGGATTCGACCAGGACCCGGCCGAGCAGGCGCCCGAGGTACCCGACGTCTCGCCGCAATGCGGCCGGCACGTCCCCGGGATCGCTCACCTGGAGGCTCGGCCCGCCGCCTTCCGGGACCACCGCTGCATTCTATGGTTGGGGCAAGCAGGCCGATGCTCGAAGAGATGAGGAACGAAGATGCCGCGGATCTTGGCCGTGGCCGATGAGGTTGACGAATCGCTGGGGGGCGAGGCGCTGGCGCAGCTTCGGCCCGACCTCATGCTGTCCGCCGGCGACCTCCCGTTCGACTACCTGGAGTACCTGGTGACGGTGCTGAATGTGCCACTGCTGTACGTCCCGGGGAACCACGACCCGAGTCTCCACTCACGGCGAGAGGAGCTGGCCTGGCCGCCGAGCATCGAGCTGAAGGACGCCCGCGATCCCGTCGGGCCCCTCGGGTGCACGAACGTGGATGGGCGGATCGAGGACGTGGCCGGCCTCCGGGTGGCCGGTCTCGGCGGGAGCATCCGGTATCGAGAGGGTCCGAACCAGTACACACAGAAGGAGATGCGAGGACGGGCTCGCCGGTTGCGCCGCCGGGCGGCGGCTCGGAGACTCCGCCGCCGCCGCGGCGTCGATGTGCTGCTGACGCATGCCCCACCGCTCGGCGTGGGCGATGAGAAGGACCCGGCGCATCAGGGGTTCGAGGCCTTGCTGGATCTGGTCGAGCGGCTGTCGCCGAAGTTCCTGATCCACGGGCACATCCATCCGTACGGGGAGGCCAGGCCGGACCGTCAACTCGGGACGACGACCGTGGTGAACGCCGTCCCCTTCCGGCTGCTCGAGGTGGAGCCGTGAGCGACAAGCCGTTCGGGCCGTCCTCCACCTTCGGTCGGGCGCGCCGGCGCGAGGCCTACCGGCGGCTGGCGGACGTGGTCAGAAGGCGGAAGCCCAAGCCGCTGCTCGACCTGGACGACGTGGGCAAGCGTCTCCGCGTGTTCGAGCAGTCCTACGTGGGGATCCGGCCCATCCCGGTGTCGAGGATCGTGGGGACGCTCGGGCGAACCGGCGACTTCGACCGGGAGTTCCTCCCTCGGCGGGGGGAGATCCAGTCCCGGTGGGAGCGCGTGGAGCGGACATTCGATCAGGGCGACTTCCCTCCGATCACGGTCTTCGAGCTCGACGGCTCGTACTTCGTCGTCGACGGACACCACCGGGTGGCCGTGGCCCGTCAGCGCGGCATCGACTACATCGACGCGGAGATCACGCGCCTTCGGAGCCGGTGGCCGCTGCCGCCGGACGCCGACCTCGGCCGGATCATCATGGACGAGCAGCGGCAGCAGTTCTTGGAGGACAGCGGCCTGGAGCGGGCGCGGCCCGAGGTCCGGATCGAGTTCTCGCGGCCCCAGGGCTACATCGAGCTCCTGGAGCAGATCAAGGTCCACGGGTACAACGTGATGATGCAGCGAGGCGAGGCGCTCTCGCCGGAGGAGATCGCGGCGGACTGGTACGACCGCGTCTATCTGCCGACGGTGGAGGCAATTAAGCGTGAAGGCCTGTGGGGGCTGTTCCCGGAAGCGACGAAGGGGGACCTGTTCCTGTGGGTCACGCAACGCCGGCGCGAGCTGTTCCCCGAGCGAGGCGGGATGGAGACCAACGAGGCCGTGCGGGCGGCTCGCGACACGAGCCCGAAGCCCCCGGCGCTGAAGCCCCGGCTGACGAAGCGCCGCAATGAGGATTGAGTCGGAGCAGAGGCTTCGGACGGTAGGCTATGCGCGAGCGCCGGTAGCTCAGTGGACAGAGCGGCTGCCTTCTAAGCAGCGGGTCGCAGGTTCGAGTCCTGCCCGGCGCACCATAAAGAACCAGCCTGAAGCGCTGCCTTCGCCAGTCGGATTGAGGCCGAGCTCGCCGAAGGCGCTCCTCCGTGACCCCTCACGACCAACCAGTAGCCTGTGAACCCCACACCACTCGTTCTGCCCGTTGCCGTCTGTGAATACCAACGCGCTCGATTGTTCACGTATCAGAACTTAGGCCAGGGTTGGCCGTGGCCCTGGACCATCATGGCCCGCGTACCGACCGTGTAGCCCCAGCGCCGCGGAAGATCGACTTTCTTGTCGCATTTCGCGCAGGTGAAGGCCGTCCATCTCTTGCTCACAGTCTGGCGGTAGCCGCACTCGGTGCAGGCGAAGAACGCGTTCTGCGCGGCGCAGGTGAAGCACATGTATTCAACGGACTCGTCCCCCACGAGCTGGGGTGTGAAGCACCAAGGGCAGGTCAGGTAAGCCAACTCCTTCGCCTACTCGGCCGAAGGGTCGGGTTCCTTGAGCACCCGGGCCCGCTGCTCGTCGCGATATGCACGGAGCCTCTCGCGATATTCCGGATGGGCACCGGCCACGATGCTCGTCGCCAGGATCGCGGCGTTCACCGCCCCCGCCTTCCCCACCGCGAGCGTCGCCACCGGGACACCGGCCGGCATCTGAACCATCGACAGCAGCGAGTCCAGCCCCGAGAGCTTGGACTCCATCGGCACGCCGAGAACCGGGAGCGTGGTCTTCGCCGCCACCGCTCCAGGCAGCGCCGCGGCACCACCGGCCGCGGCGATGATGACTTCCAAGCCGCGATCCTCGGCGGTGGCCGCGTACTCGGATAGCTCGTCCGGGGTTCGGTGGGCCGAGAGCACGCGGGTCTCGAACGGCACGCCGAAGGAATCGAGGGTGTCGGCCGTGTGCCGCATCGTGTCCCAGTCAGACCTCGAGCCCATGATCACGCCCACCAGCGGTTCCACCACGCCCTGACTCCCCTCGCCGATCCCGCAGCGGCCAAGTGTAGATTCTCGGCAGCCCCCCGCCTTGCTGAAGGAGGACGAGTGTCTGACCGGATCACCCGGCTGCTGGCCCGCTACGCGAGCAGCGTCGCGGCCGAGGGCCTCCCGGAGGAGACCGTCCACGAGGTGAAGCGGCGGGTCCTCGACACGATCGGCGTGGCGGTGGCCGGTTTCGACGGAGACGCTCCCGCCGCCGCGATGGCCTACGCGGGGGACTTCTCAGATCGGAACGGGGCGACGATCTGGTGCTCGGCGCTCCGGGCCAATCCCGAGGTGGCCGGCTTCGCCAACGGCGTCGCCATCCGGTACCTGGACTTCAACGACACGTACCTGTCGAGGGAGCCGTTGCACCCAAGCGATGTGATCGCATCGCTCATTGCCCTAGCGGAGTGGCGCGACCGGCCGGCGAGCGACCTCCTGGCGGCCATCGCTACGGCGTACGAGGTCTCGGTCTCGCTCTGCGACGCGGCCAGCCTCCGGGCCCACGGCTGGGACCACGTGAACTACATCGGAATCGGCGTGGCGTGTGCCGCCGGGCAGCTGCTCCAGCTCGCGGTCGAGAAGATCGAACACGCAGTCTCCATCACCACCGTCCCCCACGCGGCCATGCGCGAGACCAGGGCCGGCGAGCTCTCGATGTGGAAGGGATCGGCCGCGGCCAACGCCGCGCGGAACGCCGTGTTCGCCACGCTCCTTGCGGAAAAGGGCATGACCGGCCCCGCCCGTCCGTTCGAGGGCGAGATGGCCTTCGTCCGGCAGCTCCTTGACGGCGAGGGGTTCGACGAGGAGGCGCTGTCGCGACTGGAGGCGAACGCCCCGCCGAGAAGGATCCTCGACACCCACATCAAGTTCTGGCCGGTTGAGTACCACGCCCAGAGCGCCGTCGACGCGGCCCTCCAGTTCCCTGAGGGATACCGCCACGATGCCGACAGGATCAAGTCGATCGAGATCGATACCTTCGACGCCGCATACCAGATCATCGCCAAGGACCCGGAGAAGTGGGACCCGAAAACACGCGAGACGGCCGACCACTCGCTCCAGTACATCGTGGTGGCTGCGCTTCTGCACGGCGATATCACGCGTCGGACGTTCGAGCCGGAGCGGTTCCGCGACAGTCGGACACTCGACATCCTGAAGGAGCGGGTGACCGTCCGCGAGGACCCGGAGCTCTCCGCCGGATACCCTGAGGGCATCCCCAACCGGATCACGGTGACGACCACCGGCGGGGATCGGGAGGTGCGGGAGGTCCGCTATCCGAGAGGGCACGCGCGCAATCCGATGACCGACGAGGAGGTCGTGGCGAAGTATCGGGCGAACGTGGAGGGGCGCCTCCACGCCGACCGGGCGGCATCGGTGGAGCGGCTGGTGTGGGACCTGGAGCGGGAAGGGAGCCTTCGAGAGCTCACCCGGGCGCTGGCCGAGGACCGATGACCTGGCTCACGCCCGACCCGGGCGAGCATCCGGCCAAGCAGTTCCGGAAGATGCTCGACACCGACGAGACGATCGTCGCGCCCGGCGTGTTCAACGGCCTCACGGCGCTCCTGGCGAAGCGCGCGGGCGCTCGAGCAATCTACCTGTCAGGCGCCGCTTTCTCGGCCAGCATGGGGATGCCCGACGTAGGGCTGTTCACGCTGGACGAGTTGCAGCGCAACGCTCGGCAGATCGTCCGGGTCACCCGCATCCCGCTGATCGTCGACGCCGACACCGGCTTCGGAGGCGCGCTGAACGTCATGCGGACCGTGCGCGAGCTGGAGGGGGCTCGATGTGCGGCCATCCAGATCGAGGATCAGGTGGACCCGAAACGCTGCGGCCATCTGGAGGGCAAGCAGGTCACAAGCGCCGACGCGTTCGCCGAGAAGGTGGCCGCCGCGGCGCAGGCTCGGGAGAACCTGGTGGTCGTCGCCAGGACCGACTCGCGGGCCACCGACGGGTTCGACGAGGCCGTGAAACGAGGTCTGGCCTATCGTGAGGCTGGAGCCGACGTGATCTTCCCGGAGGCCCTGGAGTCCGAGGGCGAGTTCGCCGCGTACGCAAAGGCAGTTCCGGGTCCGCTGCTGGCGAACATGACCGAGTTCGGCAAGAGCCCCAACCTCTCGGCGGAGCGCCTGGCCGAGCTGGGCTATCGGATCGTGATCTTCCCCGTGTCGGCATCGCGGGTGGCGGCCAAGACCGTGGGGGGCTTCTACGAGGGGCTCCTCCGGGACGGCGTCCAGTCTGCCTGGCTCGACCGGATGATGACCCGCGACGAGCTGTACGAGCTCATCGGGTACGACGACTACGCAGAGCTCGACCCCGGTCCGTGATCCGGGGAGAGCGCGCCGTCCTGCGGCCTGCCACGGACGACGACCTCGACCTGCTTGTCGGCTGGCTCGCCGATCCAGAGGTGTACCGATGGTGGGAGGGTCGCCCCCTCAGCCGGGAAGAGGTGGCCGACATGTACACCGGACGGAGGAGGCCTGAGGCCGAGCCCTTCGTCGTCGAGGCTGACGGGGTGCCGGTCGGCTATCTCCAGTGCTGGCAGGGAACGGAGACGTGGGGCGGCATCGACATGTTCCTGGTGCCAGAAGCGCGAGGTCGGGGGCTCGGTCCCGATGCCGCGCGAGCCGCTGCGAGCTTCCTGCTCGACCAGCGGGGGTGGATCGAGGTGACGGTCGATCCCCTGGTCGACAACGTTCGAGCGATCCGGGCGTTCGAGCGAGCCGGCTTCTCATCGGAGCGTCAGGAGCTCGACGACGAGACCGGGAAGCGGGTCCTTCGCATGATCATTCGCCGCGAGGTGGCGGACGTAACGCCCGCCGACCCGTAGTAGGCTTCGGGACTTCCGCACGGTGACGTCCAGACCCCCCGAAGGAGGAACCGTGAAGAAATCGTTCGCACTCATCGGCTTCGCCATGCTGGCCGTGCTCATCGGCCTGGTACCCGCCGCGAGCGTCGGCGCGGCATCGAGACCCTCCTCCTACACCCTGCCCGGAAACGCCGTCTTCCCCGAAGGGGTGGCCTACCAGCCAACCACCGGCAACTTCTTCGTCTCGAGCACAACCGACGGGTCGGTACTCCGCGGCAACGTGATGGAGCCCACCGCGGCCCCGTTCATCGCGGGTGGGGACATCCAGTTCTCCGCCATCGGCGTGAAGGTCGACAACGCTGGCCGCCTCATCGTCGCCGGGGGCGTCACCGGGGAGGTGCGGGTCTACGACTCGGCGACCGGCACGCCGATCCGAACGTTCACCACCGGGACCGGCGGCTTCCTGAACGACATCGCCGTGGCCAAGAACGGCGATCTGTTCGTGACCGACTCCTTCCGGCCAGTGTTGTGGCGGATCCCGGCGGCGGAGATCGAACCCGGAGCACCGGAGGCCGCCGAGGCCTGGCTCGACCTGACGGGCACGATCCCGTACGTGACAGGTCAGTTCAACGTCAACGGGATCGTGTCCACCGAGAACGGGAGGCACCTGGTCGTCTCGCAGTCCTTCACCAGCGAACTCTTCCGGATCGACGTCGCCACCAAGGCGGTGACGGAGGTCGACCTCGGCGGCGACGCCGTGGCCGGCGACGGGCTCGCGCTGCTCGGCCGGATCCTGTACGCGGGCGAGCCGTTCCTCCACCAGGTCGCCAAGGTGTCGCTGTCGGGCGATCTGAGCACTGGGACGGTCCTGTCGAGGACGACCGATCCGTCGTTCCTCACGCCGACCACGCTCGCGGTGGCGGCCGGTCGCCTGCTGGTGGTGAACTCGCAGTTCGAGCGGCTGTTCGGGGGGTTGCCTCCGATCCTGCCGTTCACCATCTCGAGCATCCCACTGCCATAGCCGAGAGGGGTCAGCCGCCACGTGCGAGCCGGTCGCCGAGCTCGCGCGCCACGTCGATGATCGCGAGCACGTCCTCCTCGGTGGTCCGGAAGTTCACGAAGCACGGACGGAGGTAGACCTCGTCGTCGATCAGCGCCGAGGCCAGATACACCCGGCCGTCGGCCAGCATGGCCTGGGCGAGCCGGGCGTTGTGGTCGTTCAGGTCCGCCGCGCCCCTCGGGGTGTGGCGGAACGGGACGATCGAGAGCTGCGGGGGCGGCCCCAGCACCTCGAAGTCGGGCTGAGCCTTCACCGCCTCGTACAGCAGCCGGGCCTCGTGGAGGTTCCGCTCAATGGCCTCCCGGAACGCGGGCGCGCCGTGGGCCCGGAACGCAAGCCACGCCTTGAGCGCCCGGAACGGCCGCGAGTACTCGAGCGTGATGTCCACCGCGTGGAGCTCGTGGCGCTGGTGCGGCAGGTATCCCTCCTGGTGGGCGAACGCAGCGGCCAGGTCATCCGGCCGGCGAACAAGCACGACGCCGCAGGCCTTCGGGAGGTACAGCCACTTGTGCGCGTCGACCGAGCAGGAGTCTGCCCGCTCAACCCCGGCGAACAGGTGGGCCCCCGACGACGTGGCCGCGGCGGGAAGGCCGTAGGCGCCGTCGAGGTGGAGCCACACGCCCCGCTCCGCGCACACCTCGGCCAGCGCCTCGGTGGGGTCGACCGCGCCGGTCAGGGTGGTCCCACCCGTCGCCACCACTGCCACCGGCGTCACGCCCTGTTCCCGGTCCCGGTCGATGGCCTCGGCCACAGCGTCGGGACGGAGCTTGCGCTCATCGTCGATGGGGAGCGCCCGGATATTGCTCGACCCAATCCCCAGCAGCTCGACGGCGCGGGTGATCGAGTAGTGCACCTCCCGCGAGCAGTACACGGCGCCCCGCCGCCCGGCCATCCCGTCGGTGCGGCTGCCGGGCAGCGCCCGCTCCCGAGCCGCCGACAGCGCCGTCATATTGCTGATCGTCCCACCGCTGGTGAACGCTCCCCCGGCGGTCGCCGGGTAGCCGACGAACTCCGCTACCCACCGGACGGCCTGCTTCTCGATCTCGGTGGCCGCGCCGGCGTGGACCGCCAGGTTGATGTCGTAGCAGGAGGCCAGGGCGTCGCCGACGGCCCCGATCTCCAGTCCTGAGGAGCCGATGAAGGCGAAGTAGCGCGGCCGCGGCTGGGCGATGCTCTCGTCGAGGATCCTGGCCACGTCGTCCAGGACCTCGAACACCGGCGATGGCTCCTCGGGGAGGTCCGATCGAAGGAGCGCCCGCACCCGTTCGTCGAGCGGTGGCTCCTCTGGGCGGAACCGGTCGAAGCTCCGCCAGGCCTGTTCGATCAGCTTGGCCGCGCGGGCCAGCGCCTCCTCGCGCGGCGCGTCGAGCCGGAGCGGCGAGTCGGCCGGTCCCTGCTCCTCCATCGCCTCGATGCTACCCGCTCCCCCACAGCCGGTTGGCCACGTTGGCAACCGATTCGAGCTTCCTCCACTGCGCGTCCTCATCGATCTCGTTCCCGACCATGACGGAGGCGAACCCGCACTGCGGAGAGACGGCCAGTCGTTCCATCCCCTTCACATACCCGGCGGCTTCCTCCATCCTGCGCACGAGGTCGTCCTCGTCCTCCAGTCGGGGGGTCTTGGTGCTGACCAGGCCCATGACGATCACCGACCCCGGACGCAGGAATCGGATCGGCTCGAAGCCGCCCGAGCGAGCCCTCGCACATCCACGACGAGCGGTAGTTCCCTCGGCAGATGTGGAGTCCAATGGTTACGTCGTTCGGCATCCCCTCGAGGACGGCGGCATCGGCGGCGATGGCCCGGTCCATCAGTGTCGCGATGTCGAAGCCCGCGGCCTCGAACCTCCCGATCCATGTCGGGTCGACGAGGTACGGATACAGCGGGAAGTCGAATTGCAAATAGATACCTCCTGCTCCTAAGACCTCACGGACGAGGCTTCGCTCAATCTCGATGGCAGCCTCCGCGAACTCCTCCACTGACTCGTACGCGCCTGCAACGGTCGTGAACGGATGGAGGAAGATAGATGCCGCCGGCAGGGTGACCTTGAAGGGGTGTCCGCCGGTCACCTCGGCCATGAACGCCGCCTCCCGAGCCGCAGGCGAATCGACCTGCTTCAGAGGCTCGACGATCTCATGGACCGCCAGTTCGACCTCGTCGCCGCGAGCGTTGTGGAACGACACCGTCTTGCCGGTCCGAACGCCTGATACGGCGTCGAAAAACGAGTTCAGAAACATCCAACGCCTGAACTCACCGTCGGTGACCACGTCCAGACCGAGATCGATCTGCCTCTGGACCGCCTGACGGATGGCGCTGTCCTCGAGCCGTCGAAGTTGGGAGCGATCTTTCCGCCGCTCGTCTTCCAGGACGGCTGAGTGCCCGCGTTCGTAGAAGACATCGACGGCTTGACGCAGGGCGGGAGGACGCAGCAGCGAGCCAACTACCTCTGCACGGGCGGGACGGCGTGGTGACCGCATTGATGAAGGTTACCTAGATGTAGTTCCCACGGACGTTGTTGACAGAAGCGAGAGCCCCTCCGCTCCGATCCGGGGGCTCATGGCTAGCGCGCCTCCCGGTAGCGGAGGTAGACGACTCTCGAGCTGAAGGTGCGGGTCTCGACGAGTTCGAGATCCACCCGGCGCTTGCGCTGGGGGAAGAACGGAATGCCACCGCCAACCAGCACCGGGTGGACCATGGCCCGGTACTCGTCGATCAGACCCAACGCGGCCGCCTCGGCTGCGAGAGTCGCGCCGCCGATCGCGATGTCGTCCTCCCCCGGCTCGGCTCGCAACCGCTCGATCTCCTCCGCCAGGCCGCCGGAGGCCAGGCGGGCATGGCCCTGCACCGCCGACAGCGTGGTGGAGAACACCACCTTTGGGAGCGGCTTCCAGATCGCGGCCCACTCGAGCTCCGAGTCGTCGAGCGACGGATCCTGGTCGGCGGTCTCCCAGTACAGCATCGTCTCGTACAGCCGTCGTCCCAGCAGGTGCACGCCGACCCCTCGTATCTCGTCGATCCAGAAGCGAAAGACCTCCTCGTCGGGCACCGTCCAGTCGAAGTCGCCGTCCGGCCCGACGATGTAGCCGTCAAGTGAGACGCTCATCGAATAGGTCACGCTGCGCATCAGAAGTCCTCCTCGGTAATGGGTTCGACAGTACGACCTCCGGACGCCGCAGGACTCATCGCGGCTCGCGGGATCCCCTGGGCTAGGTCTGGAACTGACGGACATAGGGTTCGTCAAGAGCACCAAATCGAACTGCACGTACCGGGCCCCTGCGGCGATCGCGTCGGCCACCAGCTGGCGTTCAATCTCGATCGCGTCCTGGACGTATTCATCCAGCGAGTCGTATTCCCTACCATCCGGCCCGGCGACGGTCGTCAGCGGGTGGGTGAAGATCGAGCCGGCCGGGAAGGTCACCTTGAACGGGTATCCCTCGGCAGCGTGGGCCATGAAGGCGGCCTCGCGGGCACCCGGCGAGTCCACCACTCGGAGCCGGTCCACGATCTCGTGGACGTTCAGCTCAACGCCCTCGCCGCGGTCCCTCCGGAACCGCACGGTCTTGCCTGTGCGGATCCCGCTCACCGCGTCGTAGAACGAGTTCATGAACATCCAGCGGCGGAACTCTCCGTCCGTCACGATGTCCAGGCCGATGTCGATCTGGCGGCGCACCGTGTCGCGGATAGCCCCGTCCTCGAGCTCCCGAAGCTCGGCGCGGTCCTTGCGACGTTCCTCCGCGAGCACGGCCGAATGGCCGGGCGCGTAGAACGCCTCGACTACGGCCGTCCTCAACGCGGGAGGCCGGAGCAGCGACCCCACGACCTCGGCCCGGGCGAAAGTCCGAGGAGTCACGGTGGTCATCGTAGCCGGTACGGCGGATCGGCCGCACCGGCGAGCTCCGTCGCCGCCGACGCAGCGGGCGTGGCACTATGGGCCACCAACCGAGCGATGCGGAGGTGATCCGATGAGCGCCACGCCGAAGGAGGAGACCTCGCGCAGGCCCGTCGCGCCCTATCTGGCGGTGGGCCTGTCGACCGTGGTCCATGGCGTGGGGAGCCGGAAGGACATCGAGCAGAACTTGGACATCGTCGAGGACGCGATCCACGCGGCGATGGGGATCATCTCGATCAACATGCCGGTGAAGTTGATCGCGTTCGCGGAGGGGGCACTCACCGGTTTCACCGACGAGGCCTTCGACGTCCCGCACGTCACGGCCGCCCGGGAGCTGTTCATCGACATCCCCGGTGACGAGAGCGAACGCTTGGCCGGCCTGGCCAAGATGTACAAGACGTATCTCGTCGTGCAGTGCAAGGCCCGCTGGCCTGAGGTGATGCCCGACCGCTACTTCAACACCCTGTTCGTGATCTCACCCCGGGGCGAGGTGGTCCACAAGGCGGCGAAGAACCACGTGTGGTGCCGCGAGCGGTCCTGTACGCCGCACGACGTCTACGACCGATGGGTGGAGCTCTTCGGCGACGGGATCGACGCCTTCTACCCGGTGCTTCGAACCGACGACATCGGCACGCTCGGAACGATCTGCTGCTCCGACGGGGAGTATCCGGAGGCCGTCCGGGCCCTCGCGTTCAACGGCGCCGAGGTCGTCTATCGGCCGAGCGAGGCCGTCCCGATGACGAACGTCGGCTATCCAGGTGGTGGAACGTGGCTGCTGCAGAACCGCGCCCACGCCCATTTCAACAACGTGTACGTGATCGCCCCGAACGTGGGTCCCGTCTACCTGCACCCGAAGATGAAGCACCCGTACGACATCGGGGGCGGGCACTCCCATATCGTCGACTACATGGGCAACGTCCTCTCCTACTCCCCTTCCGGCTACAACACGTTCGTCTCGGCGATCATCGACATCGAGGCGCTCCGCCAGTTCCGGGTCATGAACCTGAACTCCAACTGGATGAAGGACCTTCGCACCGAGGTCTTCCGGCGGATGTACGAGGATCCGATCCACCCCAAGAACCTGTGGCTGGAACAGGAGCCCGCCTCACACGCCGAGGTCGACGAGGTGTACCGCGACAACATCCGCCGGCTCCTCGAGCGCGGCTCGTTCACGCCGCCGGCCCACGAGTTCGAGGGTGCGAGGTTCTATCCCATGGACCCCGACCTGTCCCCCGCCGAGGCCTGGAAGCAGGCGAAGGAGCTCTGGGACGAACCGCCGGATGCGTAGCATGAGGCCGCCGAAGCTGATCCTGATCCTCAGCGAGAACTGGACGCTCACGTCGCCTCGTGACCTGCGGCAACTGGTCCGGTTCGCCGTCGAGGCCGAAGAGGCCGGCTTCGACGGGCTCATGATGAGCGAGCACATCGTGCTGGGCGCCAGCTCCGACGCTCGCGGGCTGCCGGGGAACCCCCGCGAGTATGCGCTGCCCGGGAATCAGGATCCCAGAACGTCCTGGCCGAGCTCGCTGGTCGTGCTTGGAGCCATCGCCGCGGCGACGTCTCGAGTGCGACTGATCGCCGGCGCGATGATCGCTCCGCTTCGGCACCCGCTGGTGCTGGCCAAGGAGCTCGCGACGCTCGACCTCATCGCCGAAGGCCGTCTCGTCGTCCAGCCCACGGTGAGCTGGCACCGAGCCGAGTACGAGGCGCTCGGCGTGCCGTTCGACGCACGTGGAGATCTGCTCGACGAGCACCTCGCCGCGTGGGGGGTGCTCTGGCGGGACACGCCCGCCTCGTTCGAGGGGAGCCACTACCGATTCTCCGGCGTGTATTTCGAGCCCAAGCCGTACCGTCCGAGCGGGCCGATCCTGTGGTTCGGCGGGAGTTCCCTCCACGAGCGCCTTCTCCGCCGCATCGTCGAGC
>WNGF01007424.1_pt1 | contig 13231 bp, 13 predicted proteins | sample 5400641 | NCBI WGS metagenome assembly WNGF01 (sample SAMN13153371, study PRJNA577476) | soil metagenome | isolation source: 80 cm soil or saprolite under grassland replicate 2 | place: USA:California | collected 2016-06-15
CCAAGTACAAGAGCGTCGTGACGAAGAGCGTGAAGAGACACAGCAGCAAGGAGACGCGCCGCCCCACGGTGTCGGCCACGACTCCGGTCGGGATCTCGAAGAGCATGGACCCGAGCGTGAACGCGGCGTTGGTGAGCAGCACCTGCTGGATGTCGAGCCCCGCGCCCATCTTGAACAGCGTGTCGATCCCCCAGATGAGCGACATCGCCAGGTTGAAGAGCCCGGTGATCGCGCAGTAGGTCCGGATGATCCGGCGGCTCACGTATTCCGTGCCCTAAAGGGCCGGCTCGGCCCGGAGTGCGTCCTTAAGGACGCGCGCTTGCCGAGCCCGGCCTTCAGGCCAGGGTACCACCGGATCCGGTGGCTCACGCCGCGACCACCTGCGTGTCGGTCCACGACTTGACCACGGTGGCGCTGAGGATCACCACGCCGCCCAGCACCGCCAGCGGGCCCGGCGTTTCGCCGTGAACGAGCCACGCCCACACCGGGCTCAGCACGGGCTCGACCAGGAGGAAGAGCGACGCTTCGAGCGCGGGCACCACGGGAATGGCGCGCGACAGAAAGACGTACGCGAGACCGAGCTGGAAGACGCCGAGATAGAGGACGACGAGCCAGTCCGCGGGACGCCCCGCTGCGAGCGGCACCGCCCACGGGAAACTCACGAGGAAGACGATGAGGTTGCCCGACGCGGCGGCGCTGGCCACCGCCCCGCGGGCGTCAGACCCGTGCCGCCCGAGCCAGCGATAGCCCGTGACGGTGAGCGCCCAGGCACCCGCGCTTCCCGCGGCGAGCACGTTGCCGAGCAACGGGTTCGGCGCCGTGGCGAAGCGCCGCCCGCCGCCCACGAAGAGCAGCGCGAGGCCCGCCAGGAGGACGCCCATGAAGGCGAGGTCGCGAGCCGTCACGCGCTCGCGCAACAGCCACGGCGCGAGCGCGATCAGGAACAACGGGTTCGTCGCCTGCAGGAATACGGTATTAGCGGCCGTCGTGAGCTTGTTCGCGAGCACGAACAGGAGCCCCGCGCCGGCGTACCCGATCCCGACCACCCCGGCTCGCCAGCTCCAGCTCGTGCGGGTCCCGGGGACGAGCGCGACAATCGCCACCATCGCGACCAGCGCCCGGAACGCCGCGATCTGCCAGCCGCCGAAACCGCACCACTTGATCGCCGCGCCGGCCGTCGAGAAGCACGCGGCGGCGAGCACCAGCTCCAGCCGGGCCTTCACGGCAGGTTCGCCTGCAGCCACTCGCGCGCGATCGCGCGGATGTCGCGGTGCCGGACGTCGGCTTCGAGGTTGAGCCGCCGCATCTCCGCGTCCGAGATCTTCCCCGCGAGTTGATCCAGGGCGGCGGCGATCTCGGGGTGGCGCTCGAGCAGCGCCGACCGGATCACCGGCGCCGCCTCGTACGGCGGGAAGTACCCGCGGTCGTCCTCGAGTGCCACGAGCCCCAGCGCCTGGATCGTTCCGTCCGTGGAGTTCCCCGCGATCACATCCACCTTCCCGTCGGCGAGCGCCCGGTAGGTGAGGCCGAGGTCCATCGCGAGCGGCGGGGCGGCGAACCGCAGCCCGTACACGCGGGCGAGGCCCGGAAAGCCGTCCGGGCGATCGAGGAACTCCGGCCCGAACCCCGCATGCCAGCGGGGCGCGACGCCGGCGAGGTCGGAAATCCGCCGCAGGCGGTAGTGGCGGGCGTCGGCGCCCCGCACCACGATGGCGAAGGTGTTGTTGAAGCCGAGCGGCTTCCCCCACGCGAGCCCGAAGCGGCTGGCGTACGCCGCCGCCACGAGGCGATAGACGCTGTCGCGGCTCGCGGCCGCCGAATCCTTCAGGATCGCCCGCAGCGCCGTGCCCGTATACTCGACGTAGACGTCGATCTGGCCCGACGTAATCGCCTGGTGGCAGACGAAGGTGCCGCCCAGATGCAGCCGCCGCTCCACGGGCAGCGCCGTGCGCCGCTCGATCTGCTGCGCCACCAGCTCGCCCAGGAGATCGGATTCCGTGAAGTTCTTCGCGCCGACGACGACGCGATCCCGCCCGGCGCATGCCCCCAGCAGGACGGCGACCGCCACCCACCGTCCGCCCGTCCGCTCGTCCGCCCGTCCGCCTGTCACTTCGCCCTCCACGCCAGCCGCCGCTCGGCGATCCCGAGCAGCGCGTCCGCGCAGAGCGCGAGCAGCGCCGCGGGAAGGGCGCCCGCGAGAATCAGCGTGTCGTTCACCATCGCCACGCCGCGGAAGATGTACACGCCGAGCCCACCCGCGCCGATGGCCGCCGCGATGGTCGCGGTCCCCACGCTCACCACCGTCGCGATGCGGACGCCGGCCAGGATCACGCCGAGCGCGAGCGGCAGCTCGACCATGAGCAGCAGCTGGCGGTCCGTCATCCCCATCCCGCGGCCCGCCTCCCGCACGGCCGCGTCCACGCCGGTGATCCCCGTGTAGGTGTTCCGCACGATCGGCAGCAGCGCGTACAGCACGAGCGCGACGATCGCGGTGCGCGCGCCGATCCCGCCGATGAACGGCAGGGGGATGAGAAACCCGAACAGCGCGAGGCTCGGGATCGTCTGGAACACGTTCGTGAGCCCGAGCACGGGCCCGCGCCACCGGGGCCGGCGCGTGAGGAGGATGCCGAGGGGAAGACCCACGGCGATCGCCACGCCGGTGGAGATCGCCACCAGGTAGAGGTGCTGGCCGATGAGCGCCAGGACTTCCCCCGTGTTCCGGGTGTAGAACTGCACCAGGCTCATGCGGCACTCATGAACGCCCGACACTCCGGATGACCGGAGCCGCGGAACTCCTCCGGCGTCCCCAGGAACACCAGGCGTCCCTCGTGCATCAGGCCGATCCGGGTCGCGAGCAGCAGGCCTTCGCGCACGTCGTGCGTCACGAACACCATGGCCTTGGCAACGCGGCCCTCGAGCGCCTTGAACTCGCGCTGCAGCTCGACCCGGGTGATCGGGTCGAGCGCCCCGAACGGCTCGTCGAGCAGCAGCAGCGGCGGGTCGGCGGCGAGCGCGCGCGCCACACCTACGCGCTGGCGCTGCCCGCCCGAGAGCTGGTGCGGGTAGCGATCGGCGAACGCGTCCGGATCGAGCCCCACGAGCCCGAGCAGCTCGCGCACCCGAGCGGCGACGCGGTCCCGCGCCCACCCTTCGAGCCGCGGCACGAGGCCGACGTTCTGGATCACGGTGAAGTGCGGGAACAGGCCGACCTCCTGGATCACGTAGCCGATCCGGCGCCGCAGCCGGGTCGCGGGGAGGTCGGCCGCCCGCTCCCCCGCGACCCGCACGTCGCCCGCCGTCGGCTCGAGCAGGCGGTTGATGAGCTTGAGCGTGGTGGTCTTCCCCGAGCCGCTCCGCCCCAGCAGGACCAGTGTCTCCCCGGCGCCGACGGTGAAGGACAGCTCCTCGACCAGGACGCGACCCTTTCCCGCGTCCGCCTTCCCCGTGCCCCGCAGCACGTAGCCGAGGCCCAGGACTTCGAGCGCCGCGGTCAACCGGGCCCCGCCAGCACCATCAGGAAGCGCTCGTCGTCGCTCCGCGCCTCCCAGCGCGCCGTAAGCCCGGCATCCGCCAGAAGCCCGAGCAGCGTGTCTGCGGCGTACTTATAGGAATGGTTCATGTCGAGCCGGTCGCCCGCCTCGAGCCGGAGCACTTCCCCGCCCATCAGGGCCTCGATCGGGCGGCCGGCGCGGAAGTGCTTGGGGATGACGTGCAGGCCCGGGAGGCGCGGGTCGTCCCGCGCCTCGAACGCGAGGACGCCGTCTGCGTCGCGGATGCCCACCGCGTGGAGGGGCGCCCAGGCAAAGCGGCGGTTCAAGGGGTTGTCGTACCCGGCGAGCGTCGTCTCCCCCGCGTACAGCTCGCCGTCCACGAGCAGCCGGTCGCCGGGCCTGAGCAGCGCCGCGAGCTCGCGCGCCTCGGCGATCGGATCGAACGCGCCGAGCGTATTCCCGACGAGCAGGACGAGGCGCGGCGGCGTCTCGGGCTCGGGCGCGAGCGCCGCGAGGTGCTCCCGCTTCGTGAAGTCGGCTTTGATGCCGTGCGCCGGCAGGCGCGCAGCGAGCGCGCCGCCGCACGCCATCTCGAGCAGGGCCTGGCTCGTGTCGACCGGGACGTACGAGACGCGCGCCCCCCGCGCGCGCAGCGCCTCGAGCAGGATCAGGTCCTTGTCCCCCTGCCCCGAGCCGAGGCTCAGGACTTCGAGGGGACCGGGAGCGAGCAGCCCGGCGAGCTCGTCCGCCGAGTGCGCGATGAGGGAGCGCGAGCGCACGAAGTTGCGGTACGCGCCGTCCGAGCAGAGGGCGAGCCACGCGCGCACGGAGAGGGGAAACCAGTAGAAGAACTTCTCTGCCAGGCGCCGGGCCTTGAACGACGAAACAAACTCGTCCGCCAGATCGTTCTCGGTCAGCAGCGCGTCGATAGGGATCATCGCTCAGACTTACCGGTTGACGGGTCCGACGGCAACCCGTAAGATTCCCCGAACGGCCGTCGCTTGATGACACTTCTCTCGCAGGAGGATTCAGATGCAGATCGTCGAGACACAGGAACTCGTGCCCAGCTGTCATTGTCCCGAGATCGTCGAGACGAGCGAGCTGCAGCCGACCTGTCACTCCTGAGGGTGCCGCTGAATGCGCCCGGGGGCCCGACCTCACATCGGGCCCCCTTCGCGTTTTAGAACGCTCGGGCCGCGCCTCGGGTTCGGCGCGTGGGCCGTGGGAGGCCGGGGGTGGGGAGGGGGAGCACCGGACCACGAGCGCGCCCGCCGTGCCGCCGTGGCTCGCGCGGTCGAGGGCGGCATCGACTTCTTCGATACGGCGCCAGGCTACGGCGACGGCGCTTCCGAAGCCCTGCTGGGCACCGTCCTCAAGCCCTACCGCGAGCAGGTCGCGATCGCGACCAAGGTCGGACCGCGCGACGACCCGCGGACATCCCTCGAGGCATCCCTGCGCCGCCTGGGCTGCGATTACGTCGATCTCCTCCAGCTGCACGAGGCGCTCGAGCGCTGGGAGTGGCGGCTCGAGACGCTGCACAAGCTACAAGAAGAAGGAAGGACGCTCGCGATCGGCCTCTGCAACGCCACGCACGCGCAGATCGCCCGCGCGCTGGAGATCGCGCCGGTCGTCACCTACCAGGGTCCCTACAACCTGTTCGATCGGGACGTCGAGCAGCGGGCGCTGCCGCTGTGTCGCGAGCGCGGGCTCGGATTTCTCGCCTACCGGCCGCTCGCGTCCGGCCTCCTGGCCGGCAAGTACCAGGCGCCCCCTGAGTTCGGCGAGGCGGACCACCGGCGGAACATCTACTGGTTCAAAGGGCGAGAGTTCGAGCGGCGGCGGCAGGTGATCGCTCGCCTGCGCCCGATCGCCCGCGGGCTCGACCTGCCGTTCACCGGCCTGGCGCTCGCGTGGGTGCTCGCGCAACCGGGCGTGAGCGTGGTACTGGCAGGAGCACGGACCGCGGCGCAGGTTGACGAGAACCTCGCCGGCACCCGACAGCTGACACCCGACACCGTGTCCGAGATCGATAGAATCGTCGCGGACGTCTTTCGGCCGGTGCGGGCGACCGCCGACCTGCGGACGCAGGCGGAGACTTGGGGCGAGCGGGAGCGCTTCATCGTCGCGCGACTGGACGGGAAAGCGAGCTACGAAGCGATCGCCGCCGAGTGGACCGACAAAGGCGAGCAGCCGATGATCGCCGCACAGGTCAAGGTCTTCGTGGATCAGCTCGCCGCGCAGGGCCTCGTCGAGTAATGCGGAGTGCGGAATGCGGAATGCGGAGTTGATGGTGGGGGCGTTCTACAATCCACACCTTGGCGCCGAGCTCGCCCGGGCGGAGGGGATCGATCACCTCGCGATGGCCGACCCGCCGGCGGCCGGCGACCCGTCGTGGTCGAAGATCCGCGAGCGCTACACGCTGTTGCTGCACGACTACCTGGGCCAGCTCTCGGAGCCGCTCGACGAGCGCGCGATCCAGCGCGCCCGTGCCCTCGCCGAGCTGTACCGCTCGCCCTGGGTCGCCGAGCACTTCCAGTGCCTCCACACCGAGGACGGCAGCTACAACCTGAATTACGTCTTCCCGCCGCTCTACACCGAGGAGTTCCTCGAGCGCTTCGTCCGGAACGCGACCGCGCTCCAGGCCCGGCTCGACCAGCCGCTCGTAATCGAGAACATCCCCGGGTTCTTTGACGTCAAGGCGAGCCAGTTGCCCGAGCCGGTGTGGCTGCGCCGCTTCTTCGCGGCGACCGGGGTCCGCTTCCTGCTCGACCTGCCGCACGTCTGGCTCGAGGCTCACTATCACGGCGTCGAGCCGAAGCGGTTTCTCGCCGAGTTCCCGCTCGAGCAGGTCGTCGAGCTGCACGTCGCGGGCGTCGCGGAGGACGACGATCTCAAGGGACCGTGGATCGCGCCGGCCGAGCCGTCCGACGCGATGCTCGAGTTTCTAGCGCACGCGGTGAGCCGCTGCCCGCAGGCGAAGGCCGTGACGTTCGATGCGTTCTCGCCCTCCCTCACCGCCGATGTGCTGTTCCGGAGCGTCGAGCGGATCCGAGCGGCGTTGTGACCGACCGCGCCCTCCAGGACGACGTCATCCGCGCGCTGGCGGACGCGCCGTATCGCGCGTCCCCCGAGTGGCGGGGCCGCGACCTCGCCGACGCCGGCCGCGTCGAGCGGTTCGCACGCTTCCTGGCGCGACACTTCTACTACGAGCGCATCGTCAACTTCTTCAAGTATTCGCGCGCGCTGGCGCGCGTCACCGGACGGCGGCCGGAGGCCGTTCTCAGGCGCCCGGGATTCGAATCGCTGTTGCCCGCCGTCGTCCTCGGCAGTCGCGCGTCGGCGCAGGCGGTCGCGAGACTGGTCGTGGATCACGTGGCCGGGAGCGAGGCGCCTATTCCTTACCTCGCCGACCTGCTGCGCTACGAAGCGGCGATGATGGTCGCCGAGGCCGGGCCGCGGGTGTGGCGGGACGGCATGGAGGAAGTGGGCAGTGGAGAGCGGGACGTTCTGGAGACGGTCGAGGGGACGGTGCTCCTCGACCTCGCATACGACCTCCCCGCTGTGCTTCCCAAGCTACTGCAGTCCTGGACCGAGGTGCCCGAGGCCGCAGCGCGCCCTACGAAGCTGCTCGTGGCGCGGTCGCCGCATGGACGCGTTGCCGTGGCGCGCACCGACCAGGCCGTGTCCGCTGTGATCCGGCTGGCCGACGGGAAGCGCACGCTCGACGACCTCGCGGCCGGGGCCGGCCTTCCGGTGGACCAGCTCAAGGCGACGTTGCAGGGACTGGTGGACCTTGGCGCCGTACGGTTCTCGACCGGGAGCTAGGGACCTCCTCGGCTCGGCTGACCCCGGGCCGGCGGCCCGGGGTCCACCACACAGAGGCGGTTCCTTGACCCCGGGGCAGATATCTGACCTCGGCTCGGCTGACCCCCGGGCCGATGGCCCGGGGTCCACTCAAAGTGCGGCTGACCCCGGGCCGGCGGCCCGGGGTCACCGGAACACCCGTCCGTCGGTTCCTGAGGACCCCGGGGCACCGCCCCGGGGTCAGCCGCACTTGGCCCCGCCGTCCCGGTTGCCAGCTTGCGCGCCGGGCGCCAATGTAGCGGGGCGAGAGGAGGTGCCGATGCGCACCGCGTCCCTGTTGTTGCTCGGGAGCCTGCTGATCCCCATGACCGCCGCCGCACAGCGCACCCAGAAGCCGGTGCTCCACGGCCGCCACTGGATCGCGATCACCGGCAAGCCGCTCGCCGCAACCGCGGGCGCGATGATGTTCCAGAAAGGCGGCAATGCCGTGGACGCCGCCTGCGCGATGCTCGCCGCCGTCGCGACGATGTGGGACGTGCTCTCCTGGGGCGGCGAGACCCAGGCGCTGATCTACGACCCGAAGACGCAGAAGGTCGTGGCCATCAACGCCCTCGGCGTGGCCCCCACGGGCGCGACCCCGGAGCTCTACAAGGGCAAGGGGATGCAGCACCCGCCCGAAGACGGTCCGCTCGCCGCCGTCACGCCGGGCACGCCCGGCGGCCTGATGACGATGCTCGCCGAATACGGCACGCTGAGCTTGAAAGAGGTGCTCGGTCCCGCCATCCAGATGGCCGACGGCTATCCGATCGAGGAAGAGACCGCCAACTCGATCGAGCGCAGCAAGGCCCGCATCAAGCAGTGGAAGTACTCGCCGGCGGTGTTCCTGACGCACCGGGGAGAGGCGCGCGAGGCCCCCGCGGCGGGCGAGATCTTCCGCCAGCCCGACCTCGCGGCGACGCTCCGCAAGCTCGTGGACGCCGAGCAGCAGGCGCTCGCCCGGGGCAAGAGCCGCCGCGAAGCCATCTTCGCGGCCTACGAGCGGTTCTACAGGGGCGATATCGCGCAGGAGCTCGTGCGCGCAGTCCGGGAGGAAGCGGGCCTCTTCACCCCCCAGGACCTGGCGACCTGGAAGGTGAAGATCGAGCAGCCAGTGATGACGACCTACAAGGGGATCGACGTCTACAAGCTGACCCACTGGACCCAGGGGCCGGCGCTGCTCCAGACGCTGAACATTCTCGAGAACGTCGATCTCGCGGGGATGGGTTACAACAGCGCCCGCTACATCCACGCGCTGTATCAGGCGATGAGCCTCGCCTTCGCCGACCGCGACTTCTACTACGGCGACCCGGATTTTGCGCCCGCAGAGCCGATCCAGGGGCTCCTGTCGAAGGAGTACGCGCGCGAGCGCGCCAAGCAGATCCACTGGGACCGGAACGACCCGAACGTGAAGCCGGGAGACCCGTACCCGTTCATGGGCAGGACGAACCCGTACCTGCATCTCCTCGAGAGCTGGCCGCCGCGGCCGCCGCAGCCCCCGGCCACGACGTCCGACGGCGCGCCGCCCGGGTTCTTCCAGGGCACGACGTCGATCCAAGCGGCGGACGAGCAGGGGTGGGTCGTGTCGGTGACGCCGTCGGGGGGATGGATCCCGGCGGTGATCGCGGGGCACACCGGCATCGGCCTGAGCCAGCGCGCCCAGAGCTTCGTGCTGGACGAGGCAGAGAACCCCTTCAACGTGATCGCCCCGGGGAAGCGCCCCCGCGTCACCCTCACGCCGAGCCTGGCGCTCAAGGACGGCCGGCCGTTTCTGTCGTTCGCGGTCCAGGGCGGCGACACCCAGGACCAGAACCTGCTGCAGTTCTTCCTGAACGTGGTGGAGTTCGGGATGAACGTGCAGCAGGCGACCGAAGCGGCGAACTTCACGAGCTACCAGATGCGCAGCTCGTTCGGGGACCACGAGTCACGGCCCGGACAGATCACGCTGAACGAGTCGGTGCCCGCGTGGGTGCGGACCGAGCTCAGGCGGATGGGCTACACGCTCGACTTCGCCGAGCGGACGTCGGGGCCGATCAACGCGATCTTCTTCGACCGCGCCCACGCGACGTTCTGGGGCGGGTCGTCGAACCACGGCGAAGACTACGGCGTCGTATGGTAGGGATCGCGGCCCGGACCGTGCCCGTCGCCGCGCTCGTCCTGCTGTGGGCCTGTGGCGGCGGCACGGGCACCCAGGCCGCCGGCCACGAGCCCGCGCCCGCGCGTCGCAGCGACGTCGTGACGCTGGAGGAGCTCAGCAGGCTCGCCACCTCCTCCACGTTGTACGAAGCGCTTCGTGCCCTGCGGCCCGCGTGGTTCCGGCGCAACCCGACGACGCTCCGCCCCCAGTCGGAGGGGGACGTCGTCGTCTACCTCGACCAGAGTCGCCTCGGCGGCCCGGAGGCATTGCGCACCATCCAGGTCACGGCCGTGACCGCGGTTCGCTACTACGGCCCGTCCGAAGCGGAAGCCCGCTTCGGTCTGGGACACTTGCACGGCGCGATCCAGGTCATCACGTCGCGGTGAGCGTGAGGAGCGCCTGAAATGAAGCCGGCGGTCGGGCAGCGGGCGAGCCGCAGCCTGACCCTCACGGCCGAGCACGTCGCGGCCTACGCCCAGCTCACGGGCGATTACAACCCCCTGCATTTCGACGCCGCCTTCGCCGCGAGGACGAAGTTCCAGCGGCTCGTCGTGCAGGGCGGCCTGACGACCGGCCTGCTGCATGCGCTCGTCGCGATGGACCTGCCCGGCCCGGGGTCGGTCTTCCTCAGTCAGAACTGGAAGTTCACGGCGCCGGTGTACATCGGCGACACGATCACCGCGGAAGCGGAAGTGATGAGCGTGCACGAGACCAAGCCGGTCTGCCGGCTCCGGATCACGGTGACGCGACAGACCGGGGAAACGGTCCTCGAAGGAGAAGCGTGGTGCTACACGTTTCGGCCGGACTAGACTGCTACTTGTACCCCGCCGCTTGGAGGCTGAACAGCTCCGCGTACAGTCCGCCCCGCGCCACCAGCTCCTCGTGGCTCCCCTGGTCCACCAGCTCGCCCCCCTGCAGCACGAGAATCCGGTCCGCCATCCGGACGGTCGAGAAGCGGTGTGAGATGAGCACCGCCATCCGCCCCCTGGTGAGCTCGGCGAACCGCAGGAATACCTCGTACTCGGCGCGGGCGTCGAGCGCGGCGGTGGGCTCGTCCAGGATCAGCACCTGCGCCTCGCGCATGTACGCGCGCCCGAGCGCCACCTTCTGCCATTCGCCCCCCGAGAGGTCCACACCACCCTCGAACCGCCGGCCGAGCATCTGGTCGAAGCCCTTCTCGAGCCGCGCCGCGACGGAGTCCGCGAGGCTGCGTCGCGCCGCCTCGCGCACCCGCGCGTCGTCGTCCAGCGCGTCGATCTGGCTCACCCCGATGTTCTCCTTCAGGACGAAGTCGTAGCGCACGAAGTCCTGGAAGATGACGCCGATGTTCCGGCGCAGGCTCTCGAGATCGTAGTCGCGCAGGTCCCGGCCGTCGAGCAGGATCCGCCCCTCGTCCGGGTCGTACAGCCGGGCGAGCAGCTTCACGAGCGTCGTCTTCCCAGCCCCGTTCTCCCCCACCAGCGCGATACGCTCGCCGGGCTCGAACGCGAAGGATAGATGCCGCACGGCCCAGGTTCCCGAGCCGGGGTACCGAAAGCCGACGTCCTGGAACTCGAAGCCCTTCCCGATCGGCACCGGCACGGGCCGCGCGCCCGGCTGTGAGACGACCCGCGGCCGGACGTCGAAGAAGGTGAACAGGTCGGACAGATACAGGCTCTGCTCGAACACCTGCGACAAGGACAGCAGGATCCGCTGGATCAGGTCCCGGCTCTGCCGGAACGACCCCGCGAGAAACGTGAGCGCGCCGACGCTGAACCGGCCGAGCACCGTGAGATAGATCGTGACCGCGTAGGCGCCGTAATAGCCCAGCGTGCCGACCGTGACGAACAGCGTCGACACCAGGTTGCGCTTCACGGCGAGCCGCTTGTTCGCGTCGTAGAACTCGTCCGACAGCTTCGAATAGCGGCCCACCAGGAAGTCCGAGAGGCTGAACAGCTTCACCTCCTTCGCCATCTCGTCCGAGGCGCCGACGTAGCGCAGGTAGTCGAGCAGCCGCCGCTCGGGCGTCCACTGGAAGAGGAGCGAATACCCGAGCGCCGCGTAATGCGTCTCGCCGAGGAAGGACGGGAGCACGGCGACGACGAGCAGGACCACGAGCCACGGCAGCTGGACGAGCAGCACTCCCGCCAGCGAGGCGAGGGTGACGAGGTCCTGCGCCCCCGAAAGCAGGAGCGCGATCAGCCCGAGGCGCCCCACCGTCTGACGCCGCGCCCGCTCCAGATGATCGTACGTCTCCGGGTCCTCGTACTGTGCGAGGTCGAGCGTGGCGGCGTGCTGCATCAGGCGCACGCTGATGCGGTTCGAGAACAGGTCGCCGAGCAGGCTCTCGAGCAGCGAGGAGAGGCGCGCCAGCCCCTCCCCGGCCACCGCGATGCCGAGCTCCAACGCGACGAGCCCGCCGAGAGACCACCAGTCCACCGCCCCGCCCGCCGCGCGCGCCCGCACCGAGGCGATCACCCCGTCGATGATGAGCTTCCCGATCCACAGGACCGCCAGCGGGACGAACGAGCGGATCGCCCGCAGCGCGAGGATGGCGACGGTGTAGCCCCGGTGAGTCTCGTAGACGAGCTTGAGCAGCGGCGGGACGTACTTCAGGGCTTCCAGCCGCTCACCCCAGGTCGGCGGCTTGCCGTCGCCCCCCGAGAGCAGGCTCCGGGGGCGCGGGAGCATACCGTGCTGGATGAAACGCGGAGTGGCCGTCAGTGCCTTAACTTCCCTGGGGTGCAGTGGTCAATATAAACCGATGAAGAACCGGGTCGTGGCATGAACAGCCGCGTCGTGGCCGCGCTTCTCGTCCTCACGGCGGTCCCCCCTCTCCGCAACGCGGAGAGGGGGTCAGGGGGTGAGGTCCCTCTCCGCAACGCGGAGAGGGGGCCAGGGCTTCGGGTACCGCATGCGGCCCGCGACTCAGCCCTCCACGTCCTGAACCGCCTCGCCTACGGCCCCCGCCCCGGCGAGGTCGAGCGCGTCGCGGCCCAGGGCGTGCTGCAATGGATCGACCAGCAGCTCGAGCCTAACAAGATCGACGACCCCGTCCTCGCCGCCCGCGAGCACCAGTTCAAGATCCTCGCCTCCGATCGCGGGGAACTCGCACGGCAGTACGTCGCGGCACAGCGCGCGCGTCGCGAAAGGAAACGCGAACGGGCCGCGATGAACGATCCCCGGGACAGTTCAGGGGCGCAGCACGCTGCGCCCCTGCAAGCGCGCGCGGATACCCAACCCGAGCAGAACGCCATCCAGCAAAACGGCCGCCGGCTCGCCGGCGAGTTGCAACAGCTCGTGGTCACGCGGGCCGCCATCTCCGAGCGCCAGCTGTACGAGGTCATGGCCGACTTCTGGACCAATCACTTCAACGTCCACCTCGCGAAGGGCGCCGACCGTTTCCTGACGCCGGACTACGTCGAGCACACGATCCGGCCGAACGCGATGGGCAGGTTCGAGGATCTCCTGATCGCGACCGCGAGGAGCCCGGCGATGATGTTCTACCTCGATAACTGGCAGAGCGTGGCACCGGGGACCTCACCGCCGTCCCCCCTCTCCGCAATGCGGAGAGGGGGTCAGGGGGTGAGGGCGCCGATGGGCATCAACGAGAACTACGCCCGGGAGCTGCTCGAGCTCCACACGCTCGGCGTGGACGGCGGCTACACGCAGCAGGATGTGATCGACGTGGCGCGCGTCTTCACGGGCTGGAGCATCGCGCGGCCCCAACAGGGGGCGTCCTTCGAGTTCCACGGCTGGGCCCACGACAGAGGTGAGAAGCAGG
>WNGF01023829.1_pt1 | contig 13231 bp, 9 predicted proteins | sample 5400641 | NCBI WGS metagenome assembly WNGF01 (sample SAMN13153371, study PRJNA577476) | soil metagenome | isolation source: 80 cm soil or saprolite under grassland replicate 2 | place: USA:California | collected 2016-06-15
CTCGATTCCCTTCTCGGCAAATATTTCCGCACCGCGATCGAGGCGCACGCCGTCTTTACCCGCGAGGCGCATCTGATTCGCACCGATCTGTCGCTGCATATCGGCCGCGGCATCATCGTCAAGAGCGGGGCGGCGGCGACGGATTACTACCCGGCCTTCGACGCGGCGGCGGAACGCCTCGGCAAACAGCTGCGGCGGTACAAGCGGCGATTGCGCGGCTATCACGCCAGGCCACGCAGCGCGGCCGAACAGCCGGAGACGGCGAGATCCATCGTTCTCGCGCCGGTCGATGAGGCGGATGACGAAGATGAGGCCGAGGCGAGGACGGACGGCGAAGCCGCTGCCCCGGTCGTCATCGCCGAGATGAGCACCGATTTGCCGAGCCTTACAGTCGGCGAAGCAGTGATGCGGTTGGATCTCGCCGACGCGCCGGCGCTATTGTTCCGCAACCGGTCGCATGGTGAGCTCAATCTGGTCTATCGCCGCGGCGACGGGAATATCGGCTGGGTCGATCCCGCGCTGGACACCACGCGGACGCGCCGGCGCGGCGCTCCTTTGCCTCGCGGTAGCTGAGGGGCATCGAACCACGATGGAAATCAGCGAACTGCTCACCCCGCGCGGTGTCGTCGCCCAGCTGCGGGTGACCGGGAAGAAGCAGGCCCTCCTGGAGATTGCGCGGCGCGCCGCGGCGACGACCGGGATCAGCGAGCGTCGCATCTATGAGGTATTGTCCGAGCGCGAGCGGCTCGGCACTACCGGGATCGGCAGGGGCGTCGCCATCCCGCACGGCAAATTGGCCGAGCTGACGCGGGTCTATGGGCTGTTCGCTCGGCTTGACCGGCCGATCGTCTTCGACTCGATCGATGCCCAGCCAGTCGATCTGATGTTCGTGCTGCTTGCGCCGCTCGACGCCGGGGCCGAGCACCTGAAGGCGCTCGCGATGGTCTCCCGCCTGCTGCGCGACCACACGATCTGCGAGAAGTTGCGCGGCACCGACAACCCGGACGCGCTCTACGCCCTGCTGACCGATCGCACCGAAAGCCACGCCGCCTGATAGCTCCAATCGGGTCAGTCGACGCTGGCGCTCTCGACGAGGTGGGTCAGGGCGTAAGCGCCAAAAAAACGGCCGTCCATCGGCTTGGCAAACAGATAACCCTGACCGAAACCACAGCCCGCGGCGTGCAACGCATCGCGCTGCATCACCGTTTCGACGCCTTCGGCGATCACGTCGGCACCATAGATCCGCGCGATCTTGAGCAGCGCCAGGACCAGCTCCCGGCCATCCTCGGTGTCGAGCCGCGCAGTGAACCCGCAGTCGATTTTTATCGTATCGACGGTGTACTGGCGCAATGCGCCGAGCGCCGAATAGCCGGTGCCAAAATCGTCGAGCGCGACACGGATGCCGAGATCCTGTAATTCGCCGAGCACCGCACGGGTGACCTCGGAGTTGCGCATGACGGCCGATTCGGTGACCTCGATCTTCAGCCGATCGAGCGGAAAGCCGCCATCGTTGATTTCGCCCAAAGTGCCGAGCAGCAGCGAGGGATCGTTGAACTGCCGCGCCGACACATTGATGCTGACCCAATCCACCATGTCGCGGCCATACAGCATCTGCCAGACCTGCATCTGGCGCACCGCGTCGCGGATCACCCAGCAACCGACCGGCACGATGAGACCGCTTTCCTCGAGCAGCGGCAGAAAGGCGGCGGGAGGAATCAGGCCATCCTGCGGATGGTTCCAGCGCAACAATGCCTCGGCGCCGGCGACCCGACCGTCCTTCAGGTTCAAGATCGGCTGGTAATGCAGCACGAACTCGCCTTCCTCGACGGCGCGGTGCAGCTGATCGATCATCGCCAGGCGGTGGGCCATTGTGCTGGTCAGCGCCGGCTCCCAGGCCCGGACGGTGTTCGGGCCGCGCGCCTTGGCCTCCTGCAGCGCCACGTCGAGATCGCGCAGCACATCGTCTTCGCTGCGATGTACGGGATCGGTGATCAGGTAACCGACATTCGCGGTCAACCGGATGCGCTGCTGCCCCGCGAGGATCGGTGCGGCAATCACCCGCAGCAGGCGTTCCGCAAACGCCTCGGCCACCGCGGGATCGGCGGCTGCGCCGAGGATGATACCGAACTCATCGGCGCCGAGTCGGGCGACCATATCGGCCTCCGCCGGATTTTGCGGACGGTCGGAGCCCGCTGCGAACAGCGCGTGCGAGCGGGTTCCGGTAACCAGCCGAGTGGCAACGGTCTTCAATACACGGTCGCCGATCCGCGCTCCGTAAAGATCGTTTACGCCCTTGAAATCGTTGATATCGAGCAGGAACATCGCCACCGGACGGCGCTGACTGCCTCCGAGCGCGGTACGAAGCCGGGCGAGAAATCGATGGCGCCCGGCGATCCCGGTCAGCTGATCGGCGGCGTCTTCGAGGCTGTGATCGCCCTCGGCCGTCACCACTTCATGCAGCGCGGCGACCACACCGAGAATCGTCCCGTCGTGACCGACCCGAGGGCGCGCGCCGACGACCCGATGCCGCAGCCGACCCGCGCCGTCGCGCTCGATGCTGTCACAGCCCTCGGCGGTTTCGCCGGTGAGGGCTCGACGCTGCAATTCCGCCATCTCGAGTCCGCTCAGCAGGTCGAGTTCGTCATGCCGGCGCCCGGTCAGGCGCACGGCGGCGAGGCGAAAGGCTGTGACCCAGGCGGGGTTCGCGGCGACGTAGCGCAGCTCGCGATCGAACACCGCGACACCGGATGGAATTTCGTCGACGAACTGCCTTATCCAGTCTGGCTGAAGCGGTTCGGGCTCGCGGCTGACGCTTGTTGCCATGGTCGCGCTAATGTTGAGGCAAACCCAAGATTATCCTTCGCGCACTTAAGAAAGCATGAACTCGCGCGCACGATAACCGCGTTGGGCAACATTAAATACCGCAATAGGCCAATGTTTGCAGGCGTTGCCTCGTTTTTACTTGAGGCAGGGCGGCGGCGCCCAGCAACGATGCACGGTTGGAGAGGACAGGAGACGAGCGGCGAGACCAGCATCGCACGCCCTCAGAATCGACAAGGGGGCCTCAGCCCCCTTGCGATGGTAGAAATGTATCGGCTGCGCTGCCGACCTCGACGTTCAGCGCCCCGCGGGCATCGCCGGATGCGTGCTGGGGGAGGACTGATTTGCGCCCGGAATCCCCTGCGTCTGCATCGGTTGGCCGTATTGGTTGCGCCCTGCGCCCATCGACGACCCGCCGCTCTGGATGCGGGCCAGCTCCTCGCGGTTCAGCTGGTTGGTCATGCTGTCGCCGGAGCTCGCCGCCGCCCGGCGCGACTTCCCGGTGCGCGCCGCGTGGCGCGTGGCGCGCTTGGCTCTCTTCTTTGTCGCCATCGGCTTCATCGGCGCAGCGGCGGATGAGGCGGACGGGGCTGGTGCAGCGGGGGCAGTGGCCGCCGGCGCGCGCGGCGCCGAGGGAGCCGACGGGCTCATCGGGGCGCTGGTTTGCGCCCAGACCGGCGCGACGATCGCGAGCGCCGCAGCGATCGCGACGCCATTCAAGAGATGCTTCATGCCTCTATCCTCTGTGGCAGTTCCGGATTGGATAACACGCTGAAAGGCTCGCTCAACCCGAGGGTGGCTCTTCCGGGCCTCGGGCCAGAAACAACGCGCATGGTGTTTCGTTCCCGCGAACACGCAACTTGGGGTGTCACGTATCCGACACTCGCCGGCGGCGGATAATATGATCGAGGCGCGGGAGTTTCAAGCGCTCGGGTGGTTTTAAATGCAAGTTAGAAACGTGTTCCGCGAGAAGGATCGGCGCGGTGTGCGACAGCGTCCGATCCTTTGCCTGGCGCTTGCGGTCGGCTGCGCCCTCGGAACGCCGGCAGCGGCGGATCGCGAAGGGCTGACGATCGGGATCATTCAATTCCCGGCGACGCTCAACCCCAACATCGATGTCATGGCCGCCAAAAGCTATGTACTCGGGATGGCGCTGCGGCCGTTCACCGTCTACGACGCGGACTGGAAGCTCGTTTGTCTGTTGTGCACCCAGCTGCCGTCGATCGAGAACGGGCTGGCGGTACCGATCGATCTGCCGGATGGCAAAAAAGGCATAGACATTACTTACACGATCCGGCTGGACGCCGCCTGGGCGGATGGCGTGCCGGTGACCACCGCCGATGTGAAGTTTACTTACGAAGTTGGCCGCAACCCGCAAAGCGGCATCAGCAACGCCGAGCTCTATCGGCGCATCACCGGCATCGATTTAAAGGACGACAAGACCTTTACGCTGCACGTCGACAAGCTGACTTTCGACTATGCAGCGATCCATGATTTCACGCTGCTGCCGGCGCATGTCGAGCGGGATGCTTTCGCCGATCCGGCGCAATACCGGCTGCGTACGCGGTATATCACCGAGCCGACCAATCCCGGCCTGTACAACGGGCCCTATCGCGTCACCGAGGTGGTCTCGGGATCGCACATTCTGCTGGAGCCGAACCCGAGCTGGAAGGGGCCGCCGGGCCGGTTCCCGCGGATTACTATACGGGCAATCGAGAACACCGCGGCGCTCGAAGCCAACCTGCTATCCGGCACGATCGACATGATCGCCGGCGAACTCAGCCTGCCGCTCAACGAAGGTCTCGCCTTCGAGAAACGGCATGGCGGCGCCTTCCAGATCATCTACAAGCCGGGGCTCGTCTACGAGCATATCGACATCAATCTCGGCCAGGCGGCATTTGCCGATCGGCGGCTGCGCGAGGCGCTGATCCTCGGTCTCGATCGAGAGGCGATCAGCCGCTCGCTGTTCGCCGGGCGCCAGCCGGTCGCCGACAGCTTCGTCAACCCGCTCGACCTCGGATACACTGCCGACACGCCGCGCTACCGCTATGATCCGGTGCGGGCGGAAGCCTTGCTCGAGGAAGCAGGATGGCGGGCCCAGCCGGACGGGACCCGCCGCAATACCGAAGGGCAAAGATTGTCGCTGGAGCTGATGACGACGGCGGGCAACCGCTCGCGCGAGCTGGTCGAACAGGTCGTGCAAAGCCAGTGGCGACGGATCGGCGTCGATATCCGCATCAAGAACGAGCCGGCCCGCGTGCTGTTCGGACAGACGCTGCCGCATCGCCACTTCGATATGGCCATGTATGCCTGGATCAGCTCGCCGGAAAACGTGCCCCGGTCGATCCTACATTCGAGCGAGATCCCCAGCGAGGGGAACGGTTTCGTCGGCCAGAACGCGACCGGTTTCAAGAGCACCGAGATGGATCGGCTGATCGACGCCCTGGAAATCGAGCTCGACCGCGACAAGCGGAAGACGCTGTGGGCCGAGGCGCAGCGCTTGTATGCGGCGGAACTGCCGTCGTTGCCGCTCTACTTCCGCTCCGATGTGTTCATCCTGCCTAAATGGCTGTCTGGGGTGCGCCCGACCGGCAACCAGTCGCCGACGACGCTGTGGGTCACCGATTGGACCGCCGCGCCGCCATGACCCGATGATCCGCTTCACTACCATCCGGCTCGTTGAGATCGCGGCGATGCTGGTCCTGATGTCGTTCGTCATCTATGCGCTGATCGGGCTGATGCCGGGCGATCCGATCGACCTGATGCGCTCCGCGGATCCGCGGATGAGCGCGGCCGACGCGGCGCGACTCAAGGCGCTCTACGGCCTGGATCAACCGCTCGTCACGCGCTATGCCGGTTGGGCGCGACAGGCGCTCGCCGGCGATCTCGGCTATTCGCGCCTGTTTGCGGCACCGGTATGGGCGGCACTGCTGCCGCGGCTCGGTAACTCGCTCTTGCTGATGGGATCGAGCTTCGTGCTGGCATTCGGGCTCGCGCTGGTGCTCGGGACCGCGGCGGCGCGACGGCCCAATTCGCGACTCGACGCGGCGGTCAATCTGTTCTGCTTTGCCGGCATTTCGATGCCGACCTTCTGGCTGGCGCTGGTCCTGATCCTGATCTTCGCCGCCGGGCTCGGCTGGCTGCCGGCGAGCGGGATCGCGACCGCCGGGACCGGCGACCGGGTGCACCATCTGATATTGCCGGTCGCGACGCTGATGCTGGTCACCACCGGCAGCTATACGCGCTATGTCCGGGCCGCGATGCGCGAGGCCTTGGCGCAGGACCATATCCGCACCGCGCGCGCCAAAGGGGCAAGCGAAGTGCGCGTGATCTTCCGTCATGCCCTGCGCGGCGCGCTGGTGCCGGTCACCACGATCCTGGCGCTGTCCTTCGGCGGGCTGGTGTCGGGCGCGCTGGTGACCGAAACGATGTTCGCCTATCCCGGCATGGGCAAGCTGATCTTCGACGCGGTGATGGGCAACGATTACAATCTCGCGCTGGCGGCATTGCTGCTCGCGACGGTGACGACGATGATCGCCAACCTCGCGGCCGACCTCATCTACGCCTGGCTCGATCCGCGCGTCTCGTATCGGTGAAATTGCCGCTGATCCTGCTGGCCGTGATCGCCGCGGCCTCCTTCGCCGCGCCGCCGGTCAGCGCCGTGCTCGGCGTCGATCCCAATGCAGTGGAGCTGCTCGATCGTTTGGCCGGGCCATCGTCCGGGCATCCGCTCGGCACCGACGAGCTCGGCCGCGACGTGCTGCTGCGGCTGTTGGCCGGTGGGCGGGTTTCGCTGGTGATCGGGATCGCGGCGGCGCTGGCCGCGGCGGCGCTCGGCACGCTCGTCGGCCTCACCGCCGGTTATCTCGGCGGCTGGACCGATCGCGTGCTGATGCGCACGACCGACGCGATCATTGCCTTGCCATTGCTGCCGCTGTTGATCGTCCTCGCAGCACTCGACCTCAACAAGCTCGGCCTGCCCGCCCGCCTCGTCCAGTCCGACGACATCAGCCTGTTGCGCATAGTCGCGCTCGCCGTGCTGGTCGGCTGGACCACCGCGGCGCGTCTCGTGCGCGGCGCCACCCTGGTGACCCGCAACCGCGATTTCGTGCGCGCCGCCCGCAGCCTCGGCGCCAGCGTGCCGCACATTCTATGGCTGCATATTCTGCCCAACGTGCTCGGGCCGCTGATCGTCGCGACGACGCTGAGCGTCGGCGATGTGATCCTGTTCGAATCGGTACTGAGCTTTCTCGGGCTCGGCGTGCAGCCGCCACTCGCCAGCTGGGGCAGCATGCTGAGCAATGCCCAGGAGCTGATCACCACGGCGCCGCTGCTGGCGGTCTATCCCGGCCTGATGATCTTCCTGACCGTGATCGCCTGCAACCTCCTGGGCGATGCACTGCAGCATCGGTGGGACCCCAGGGGCTTCAGAAGCCTCGTCGTTGAAGTCGTAATGCGGGTTGTGCAGCATCGCCTGGTCGACGGCGGCGCCGTTGCCGATCCAGATATAGGCGCCGGGCTTCTTTTCGAGAAAGCACGCGAAATCTTCCGCGCCCATGCTTGGCAGCAGGTCGCGCCGTACATTGCCGTCGCCGACCAGCTCCGCCGCGGCCGCCGCAGCGGTCTCGGTCTCCGCCGGGCTGTTGACGGTCGGCGGATAGCGGCGCTCGTAGCGCATCGCCATCGTCGCCCCGAGCGAGGCACAGGCACCCTCGGCGATGCGGCGGATCGCCGGCTCGATCATGTCCCGCACTGCTGGATCGAAGGAACGGGTCGTGCCGCGCAACACCAATGCTTCCGGGATCACGTTCCAGGTATCGCCGCCATGGATCTGGGTGACGCTGACGACCGCGCCTTCGAGCGGATGGGTGTTCCGGCTGGTGATCGTCTGCAGTCCGTTGATCACCTGCGCCGCGGCGACGATCGGGTCGATGCCGAGATGCGGCATCGCTGCATGTGCGCCACGCCCGGTGATTGTGATCTCGAAGATGTCAAAGGCCGCCATCATTGGGCCGGGCCGGATCGCGAACTGCCCGGCCGGCAGGCCGGGCCAATTGTGCATGCCGTAGACCGCGTCGACCGGATAGCGCTCGAACACTCCTTCTTCGACCATCAGCCGCGCGCCGCCCTCATTCTCCTCTGCGGGCTGAAAGATGAAATGGATCGTGCCGGCGAAATTGCGTGTCTCGGCGAGGTATCGGGCGGCGCCGAGCAGCATCGCGGTGTGACCGTCATGACCGCAGGCATGCATGCGGCCCTGATGCTGCGAGGCATGGGCAAATTGGTTGCGCTCCGTGATCGGCAGCGCGTCCATGTCGGCGCGCAATGCGATCGCCCGCCCACCCGGGCGCGAGCCCTCGAGCGACCCGATGATCCCGGTCTTCGCCACGCCGCGTTCGATTGGGATGCCGAATGACTGGAGGAGCTCGGCCACCTTGTCCGAGGTGCGGCGTTCCTCGAACGCGGTCTCCGGATGGGCATGCAGGTCGTGCCGCCATTCCGCCATTTCGGGCTGGAAATCGGCAATCCGGTTGATGATCGGCATGGCCTCGCCCTCGGGTCGCCCGTCGTTCGTCCCGGATGCTAGATCGGCACCGTGCTTGACGGAAGTAGCGGCGAGGCGGGTCGATCCCAAAAAGAGACCGCCGCGCGAAGCGCGGCGGTGAACTGGGCGCCGGGGCCTGTCACGGCCCCGACTTTTCCAGGATCGGGATCGCCTATGGGAAGACGATCTCGACGCGGCGGTTCTGCGGCTCGCGCACGCCATCCGCGGTCGGCACGCGCTGGTCGTTCTTGCCGCGGCCGCTGACGAGCATCTGCTCGCGCGGTACGCCGAACCGCATCATCGCGTTGGCGACGTTGTTGGCGCGACGCTCGGAGAGCCGCTGGTTGTAGCCGACCGAACCCGAGGCGTCGGTGTAGCCGGTGACCTGGATCGTCACCGCGCCACCGGCACGCCAGGTGTCAGCCGCCTGCTGCACGATGGCCATGCCTTCGCGGGTGATCGTGTCCTTATCCCAATCGAAGAACACCAGGAACACCCTGCGCGCCAGGACCGGCGGTGGTGCCGCGGCCGGCGGGGCCGGCGGCGGAGCGCCGAACCGGACGCTCAGGCTGGCGACCACGTTATGCGTGGCATATTCCGAACGGTACTTGGCGCCGGTAACCGTTTTGAAGGTCGGATCGGTCGTCGCCAGGTAGCGGTAGTCGAGGTCGAAGGCCAGCGCCGGGTTGATGTTGTAGCGGATGCCGGCGATCCCCTGATACCCCAACTCCCAAACCGAGCTGGAAGCGATCGAGATAGGTACGGCGGGAGCCTTCCGGCTGATCGAGTCGTGCAACTGCACGGCGCCGATGCCGGCACCGAGATGCGGCGTGACCGGCCAGCCAAAGGTGAAGTCATAGATCAGGTTGGTCATGAACGCATAGGCGTTGCGCTGTCCCCTCACCGGTATCGAGGCAGTCGGGAAGGTCAGGCTGGTCAGCTGATTGGCCTTGAAGTTGAACTCTTCCTCGAAGCGCAGCGGCCCCACTTCGTAGCCAGCGCGGGCGCCGACATTGAAGCCGTCATTCCACTTTTGCTTGAACGAGACGGCGCCAACACGGCCCTTCGCGTCTTCGAGGTTGGTCCAGCCCCCCTCGATGCCGAAATAGAGCGCACCTGGTCCGCTGGGCATCGCAAACAATTGTGCCCGGGCATCCGCCCAGCTCAACGCCACGGCGAGCGCGACCCCGGCGCCTAGCAGATAGCGATTCCTCATCACCTTACCTCCGGCCGCAAATACGCGTACGACGATGGTTGCCGCACCACCGTTGCGCTCATGTTTACCATCGACCGCCGCTACGGCGAAACATCAGCCCGCAGGCTTGAGTCGACCGTTCTACGATACCGCACGGCACGGCGAGATGCTAACCCTTGTTCAACGTTCCGGTGACCGGCGACAGGCCGCGGAATCGGCGATTTCCGTGCGGGACGAGGCGCTTTGTCGCGCCGATCAGGCTTCCTCGTTGAGCGACAGAAGGGTCGCGTTGCCACCGGCTGCGGTTGTGTCGACCGATAGCGTCCGCTCGGTGGCGAAACGATGGAGATAACGCGGCCCGCCCGCCTTCGGCCCGGTGCCGCTGAGCCGTTCGCCGCCAAAGGGCTGGGCGCCGACGACGGCGCCGATCATCGTGCGGTTGACATAGCTGTTGCCGACGCCGAGCCGCCCGAGAACATGGCCCACGGTATCGTCGATCCGGCTGTGGATGCCGAGGGTCAGCGCGTAGCCGGTCTCGGCGATTTCGTCGAGCACGGCATCAAGCCGGTCGGCGGGCCAGCGGATGACATGCAGGATCGGGCCGAATACCTCGCGCTCGAGCCGACCGGCCGTGTCGATCTCGAAGGCGCGCGGCGCGAAGAAGGTGCCGTGCTCGGTGCCGGGCGGCAGCTTGCATTGGTAGAGGAGCCGGCCCTCGCGCTCCATGCGCGCGGCGTGACGCGCCAGGGCTTGCCGCGCCTCATCGTCGATAACCGGGCCGATATCGGTGCTGATCAGCGCCGGGTCGCCGATCGCCAGCTCGGCCATCGCGCCGGCCAGCATCGGCAGCAGCCGCTCGGCGATGTCGTCCTGGACATAGAGCAGCCGCAATGCCGAACAGCGCTGCCCGGCGCTGTCGAAGACGGAAACCAGAACATCGGCGACAACCTGTTCGGCCAATGCCGACGAATCGACGATCATCGCGTTCTGGCCACCGGTTTCGGCGATAAGCGGCACGATCGGCCCGGGGCGGCCCGCGAGCGTCGCGTTGATCGCGCGCGCGGTCTCGGTCGAGCCGGTGAACGCGATGCCGGCGATTCGCTGATCGGCCACCAACGCGGCACCGACCGTCTCGCCGGTCCCCGGCAGCAGATGCAACACATCGCCGGGGATCCCGGCCGCCAGCAGGTGGCGCAGCGCGGCCGCGGCGACCAGCGGGGTCGGTTCGGCCGGCTTGGCAATCACGGTGTTGCCGGCGGCAAGCGCCGCGGCGATCTGCCCGGTAAAGATCGCCAGCGGAAAATTCCATGGCGAGATGCAGGCGAAGACGCCGCGCCCGTGCAGCGCAAGCTCGTTATGCTCGCCGGTCGGTCCCGGCAACCGCTCCGGCACGGCGAACTCGGCGCGGGCGCGCGCCGCGTAATAGCGCAGGAAATCGGCGGCCTCGCGGACTTCCGACAAGGCCGCTGGGATCGTGCGTCCGCCCTCGCGAATGATCAGCGCCATCAGCCCGGCGCGGTCGCTCTCGTAGAGATCGGCCGCCCGCTCGAGGGCGGCAGCGCGGGTCTCGGCCGGGGTGTGGTCCCATGACGGCGCCGCGCGCGCCGCCCGGGCGAGCGCCTGCTCGATCGCTTCGGGTCCGGCGGGCGCGACCGCGCCGATCCGCCGGCGATGGTCGCTCGGATCGAATACCAGCGTCTCGGGCCCGGCAAGGTCGAGGCCGCCGACGAGCGGCGCCGCGCGCCACGGCCGGCGAAGCGCCGCGGCGAGACCATCGCGCAACCCGGCGAGGGTGCGCGGGTCGGCCAGATCCAGCCCCTGCGAGTTGCGCCGTTGCGGCTGAAACAGGTCGCGCGGCAACGGAATGCGGGGATGCGGCTTCTGGGGTAGCCGCGCAAGGTGGGCGACCGGGTCGGCGACGATCTGGTCGATCGGTTCGCGCTCGTCGACGATGCGGTTGACGAAGGAGGTGTTGGCGCCGTTTTCGAGCAGCCGGCGCACCAGATAGGCGAGCAGATCCTCATGTCCGCCGACCGGCGCATAGACCCGGCACGCCCGGTCCAGCTTGTCGAGGCCGACGACCTGTTCGTAGAGCGCCTCGCCCATGCCGTGCAGGCGCTGGAACTCCCAATCCGTGCGGTCACCCGCGAGCTCCCAAACGGCGGCGAGCGTGTGGGCGTTGTGGGTGGCGAATTGCGGGTAGAGCGCGTCGCCGGCGGCAAACAGCCGCCCGGCGCAGGCGAGATAAGAGACATCGGTTGCCACCTTGCGGGTGAAGACCGGATAGCCATCGAAGCCGCGCTCCTGCGCCCGCTTGATCTCGCTGTCCCAATAGGCGCCCTTGACCAAGCGGATCATCAGCCGGCGGCGCGCCCGGACGGCGAGGTCCGCGAGCCAATCGATCAGCGGCAATCCCCGCTTCTGATAGGCCTGGACGGCGATGCCGAGGCCATCCCAGCCAGCGAGCTCGGGCGCGAGGGCAAGTGCCTCGACGAGATCGAGCGACAACGCCAGCCGGTCGGCCTCCTCGGCATCGATGGTAAAGCCGATGCCGACATCGCGGGCCTGTCGGGCAAGGCCGAGCAGAGAGGGCAGCAATTCGCGCATTACCCGGCCGTGCTGCGCCATCTCGTAGCGCGGGTGCAATGCCGACAGCTTGGCCGAAATGCCGGGTGCCTCGGCAACCGGCCGGCCGGCTGCTGCCCGGCCGATCTCGACGATTGCCTGTTCGTAGGCGGCGCGATACCGCCCGGCATCAGCCATGGTTCGCGCCGCTTCGCCGAGCATGTCGAAGGAATGGCGGTAGCCGTGCCGCTCGGCGTCGCGAGCCCGTTTGAGCGCTTCCTCGATCGTCCGCCCCATCACGAACTGGCCGGCGAGGATCCGCATCGCCGCGGTGAGCGCCTGGCGCAGCACCGGCTCCCCCGAGCGCGCCGCGAATCGGCGCAGGATGCCGCCGAGATCGCTGTCATTGTCCGGCCGCAGCAATCGGCCGGTCAGCATCAGGGCCCAGGTGGAGGCATTGACGAACAGCGAGCCGGAATGGCCGAGGTGACTCTCCCAGTCGGCGTCGGCGATCTTGTCGCGGATCAGCCGGTCGACGGTTTCGGCATCCGGGATGCGCAGCAATGCCTCGGCGAGGCACATCAGCGCGACGCCCTCGGGCGAGGACAGCGCGTATTCGTGCAGGAACGCGTCGAGCCCGCCCTTGCCGAGGCGCTCGCGGCGCACCGTCTCGACGAGGCGGCGGGCGGTTGCGGCGATATGGTCGCGCGCCTCCGCCGGAAGCTCGGCGGCGGCGAGGATTGCCCCGACAGCCGCGCTCTCGTCCTGCCGATCGGCGTCGCGGATCGCCGCGCGCAGCGGCGCTTCAGCCGCGATGCCGCCGGTGTCCGAATCGGCGAAAACCAGGTCCATCATGAATCTTCCGCTGGCGCGCGCTCCGGCGTCATCGGCGCCGCAGCGGCGCGGCGCTGCTGATATGGCGTGGCCGAGCGGCGGCTGTTACTGTCACGCGAGAGGCAATCGGGTCCCTGTTCACGCTCGCCCACCACATCAGGGCGAAGGAAAGACGGTGCCATCGCCAGTCGACGCCAACGCCGCGGTCTATTTCCTGTTGCACATCCCGAGGACCGCGGGGCAGACGATACAATATCATCTGGCCGAGCATT
>WNGF01019711.1_pt1 | contig 13230 bp, 12 predicted proteins | sample 5400641 | NCBI WGS metagenome assembly WNGF01 (sample SAMN13153371, study PRJNA577476) | soil metagenome | isolation source: 80 cm soil or saprolite under grassland replicate 2 | place: USA:California | collected 2016-06-15
CCGAAGCCGCCGGCGGCGTCGATATTGGCCTCGGCCGAGCTCCACACGAAGGACACGATCTTGCGGAGCGGATAGCCCACCCGCTTGAACTCCTTGATCGACACCGCGGGGGCGCCCCCGAACAGATGCGCGATCACGAAGTCCGCGCGAAACCGCTGGGCGATGTCGAGCACCTGGGCGCCCATCTCCACGCCGGGGGGCGGGACGGCGAACTCTCTCAGATGGAACCCTTCCCGGCCTAGCCTCTCATGAGCCTTCTCCTTTCTTCGCGTCGCTTCGCTTCTCAGGCGGAAGGGCGCGGCCGGGAGGGCCCGCAAGCGCCGTAGCGCGTGAGCGATCGCGCGTCGTCGTTGAACACGAACGAACCCGACGATCTTGTTCGGCGCGATGCGGTTCAGGGCCTCCGTGACCAGCTTGGCCGGTGTCTTGTCGGCCGTCACCACTTGCTCATCGTGCCACCACCGCGTCCTCTCATCGTGGGGCGCCGCTGGCGACCCTGCCCGCAAGGGCCAGGAAGCGCACGAGCTGCTCGTTATCGTGGGCAAAGAGGTAGGCGGCGCCGACGACGAGCGCCAGCAGGACCAGCAGCCCGATGGCCCCCATCCAGCGGCGCCGGCGGCGGCGGGCGGCGTCGCCTTCTGCCACCAGGCGGGGGATGTCGGCCAGCACCGGCACCTTGCCGAAGGCCCGCAGCAGCTCATCGACCGAGTGGAAGGAGCCGTCGAAGGCCTCCGCCGTCACGGCTGCGCCAGCCGCCCCTCCCATGGACAGGATCAGGCTCGCGAGGCCAAGCCCGACGCGGTTCGGCGCGAGGGGCTCCTTCGGGGGCAGAGCGGTGTCGAGGATCCTGAACTCCTCCCCCTTCCTGCGCTGCTCCATGTCCTCGGCCATCCGGGCGTCCTCGTACCGCTTCAGCAGCGACCGGTACTCCTCCTTCAGGATCGCGTAGTCCCGCGCGCGCCGCTGGTACTCCTCGCTCTGCTTGGGCGCGTTCTGCGCCCGCTGCTCGTAGGTGGTGATGGCCTGGCGGAGCGTCTTCTCCTCTTGCTTCAGTCCTTGGAGCTCGTTGTCGATCTCCTTGATCGGGTCCCTGCCCTGGGAGGCCTGCCTCGGGCCGCTCGGTCGGGCACCGGCCGAGGCGGCATCGGAACGCGGACGGCTCCGCTCCAGCGCGGCCTCCTCGGGCTCGACGGCGAGACGGCGCTCGAGCGCCGCGATCTCGCCTTTCACCCGGATGACCTCCGGATACTTGTCGCTGAAGCGGGTCCTGAGCTCGGTTAGCTCGTGCTTGAGCTTGAGGAGGCGGGCGCCGATGGTCTCGGGGCCGCCGTACTCACCGCCCCCGACCGGCGACGCCAGCATGTCCATGCCCCTCAGCAGCCGCTCCCGCCGGTCGAGCGCCCGCAGCTGCCGGTCGGTGTTGATCTTGAGCCGCGTGTTGTAGCGCTCGAGCGCGGCCAGCTCTGTCTCGATCCCCAGCGGCTGCTCGCCGAGGCGGCGCTCCTGTTCCTCCAGCTTCAGCTTCATCTCCGCCAGCTGGGCCTGGAGGAACTGCGCGGTGCCCGTGGCCTGGCGCTGTCGCACCTTCAGGTTCTCCTGCACGTAGGACGACGCCAGCGCGTTGGTCACGCGCGCCACGCTGTCGGGAGCGAAGCCCAGGTAGCTCAGGCTGAAGGCGATGGTGGTGTTCTTGCCGGGCTGCTGGGTGGCCTTGGCGGCGAACTGGATGTCCTTGCGCATTTGCTGGACCGCGGCCTCCGCCGAGGGGTCCCGCTCGCGCAGCCGTGGGTAGAGATCGTAGCGGGTCATCACCTCTTCCAGCCGGGCCCGGCTCAGCACCTCCTGACCGACCCAGTCCAGCCGCGGTTCGAGCTCACCGGTCACGGAGGCCCGCACGAAGGCCTCGGGCACCTCCATCCGCTCCACCAGCACGATGGCCGTCGACCGGTACATGGGTGGCAGGGCCCAGATCACCGCCAGCAACCCGACCAGCATCACCGTGAAGACCGCCGTCACCAGCCACTTGCGCCGGTTCCATACGTCCAGCGCGCGCTCGAATCCCGACACCGAGTGGCCGCCGCGGGGGTGTTCCGCCATCTCCTTGCTCCTCCTTTCATCGATTCGCTCGCGTGCCCGCGGGCCCTACGGGACGACGACGACGTCGCCCGGTTGCAGGTAGACGCCGTCCTGCTCCGAGTCCGCGGAGACGATCTTGCTGTCTCCCATCGCGGTCGGCGACCGGCGTGTCGTCGATCGCCAGCGCCACACTGCGGCGGGACGTCCGGTCAGAGGTGATCATCCCCGCGGTCGCGGAGCTTTCACCTCGGGTGGCGTCACCGCGCGGCGCAGTTGCGTGACCAGTTCAGCCAAGGGAAAGGGCTTGTCGAGATAGCAGGTCGCCCCGCGGCGCCGCGCGACATCGCCGGTCTCCGGCCCTCCGAAGGCCGTCGTCACGATCACCGGCAGGGCAGGCCATCGCCCGCGGACCTCGGCCAACACCTCCAACCCGTCGAGCCCCGCCAGGTGGACGTCCAGAATCATGGCGTCGACCTGCTTGGTCTCCAGGGTCGTGGCCACGCCGTCGCCCCGGGACAGCCCGAGCACGCGAAAGCCTTCTCGCTCGAGCCAGCTCGCGAGCGCGGCGCGCCAGACGCCGTCGTCGTCCACCAGGAGGACGGTGAGGTCGCCTGACACGGTCACGGGGTGTTCGACACCGGGAACGCCGCGGTCGCGTCCAGGGAGCAGGGCGGGATGAAACCGAGCCGGAGCCGCACCCCGGGCCGCCACTCACCGCTCGGGATGGTCGAGCACAGCTCCGTTCTCATCGAGATCTCCCCTTTTCGCCGCGCCCCGAACGTGAGGGCGCTCGTCCAGTCCAGCCCCTCACCGCATCCACTTCTTGACGGTCACCGTCGTCCACTGGCCGGGCTCCGAGACGACCTCGAAGTCGTCCATGGCTCGTCGGACCCCCTCGAGCCGACTCAGCGCCGTGTCGACCTCGAACAGGTGTCCGGCGGGCCCCGCCCCGTTGTGTCCCCCGTCTTGCGCCATGACGGCGATGCCGCGGCGGCCGGCATCGTCCAGGGCCGCGACGATGACCACGCCGTGGCTCGCGTCCCGGAGCATGTTCCGCGACAGCTCGGAGATCACGGTGGCCAGCATCGTGGCCTCAGCCGAGGAGAAACCCAGCAGCCGGGCGAGCGCCCGCCCTTCGCGGCGCACGGTCGCGATGTCGGTGTCCGTCCGCACCAGCGCGCAGATCGCTCCGGGGCGGTGGGGCGGCTGCGTGTCATGGTGGCGCGCGCCGCGTGATCCAGGGTCATTGAGCACGATTCGCTCAGCATTCATGCGCGTGCAGCGTCGCAAGACCGGTGCCAGCGGAGCCAGCGCGAAAAAAGTGCCGAGGCGCCGGGCTTTCCGGAATGCCTAGGCCCCGGCGCCTCGGGCCCAATCAGGGACACGCTGTCCCGGGCGGGGACGCGGTGTCGCCAAGGAGATGTCGCGAAAGGACGCTGCAGAGAACCGGGCACACGACCTGCGAGCGCTGGCGGATGCGGGGCGCGTGTCACATGGAACACGCCGAAACGGACCCATTCCACGAGCGCCACGACCTTGCGCCGCCACCAGCTCTCGGTACTCGTCCAATGATTACCGGATGAGCAGGGGGGCGCACTCCTCGGCGACCCGGCTATCGCCCTCCTTGTCACCCGGCATCGTGGCCCACCCCTGCTGCTTCACATAGTCACTGCGCTTCCAGGCGTCCAGCGCCTTCAGGTCCTTGAGCTTCTGCTCTCGCGCGGGATCCTGCTTGAACTCGGCGACACAGATCGGCGCCAGCCGCTTGACGACCGCCTCCTCGGCCCTCAGGCTGGCCATGTTCTCGGCCGTCACTCCCCTGACCCATCCGCCCCACGTGAACCCGATGGTCATCGTCAGCGCCGCCGACGCCACGCACGACCAGAACAGGGCCGTCTTCGTCGGTCGGATGGCACTCCACCTGTCTGCAAACCTCGTCGCCTGCTTGGCTTGTTCCATGGATCCCCTCCTCCCGCATGGGATACCGGTGAGCCGTCCGCCCGAGCCAGGGTTTTCTCCGGCAGGCTCCTAGACTAGCCGCGGGAGCCAGATCGCCCCGCAATCCGCGTGTCCGAAGGCATGGCGCTCGGGGAACACACCCGCCTCCTGCGTTCCCTTCACCGCCAGCTGGCAGCCGGCGCAGGATCGCCCCGACCGGTCCCACTGCTCGTAACACGTTGCGCACACGCGCACGTCCTTCCGATGTCTGCCCCGCAGCGTTTCCCGCCCCGACGCCTCGCCGCCACAGACCACGCACGTCGCCTTGCCGAATCCCAGCATGGTTGCCTCCTCGGTCTGCCTCCCAGGTGAGTGCCAGATCACACCGCGACCGGCGTAGGTCCGCCCATGACCAGTGGCTCCCCGCGCGTGCGGACGCGCCGCCAGCCACCCGCCGTCGCCAGCAGCCGAGGACCAGAACGGCATGAGCAGCCGCCAAGCCTGCGGGGAGACGTGGACGGCAACTGGAGGCCGAGGGACGATGAAGCGGGGAGCAGCGCCGAGACAAGGGCGCCGGCCCAGATGGTGGTGGTCGCCGGCGCCGGGTCGCAGAGCTGACCGGGCCGGCGGGGTGTCCCGGCGTCCTGTTTTCCCCGGAGGGGAGCCACGGCTATGCGTCGCGAGTGCGTGCGTGTTCATGCTTGGCCCTGCGCGGTCGCAATGCGCGTGCCAGGCGGGCGAGCTTCACGTAACCTCATGTGACAACAGCGCGTCTCGACATCCGCGGCCACGTGGCCCATGACCGATCCGCGGACACAATGGCCCCGGCCGGGACATGTTGTCCCTCCAGGCGGACCTACCCTGGAACGTGCAGAGAAACTATTTGGACCAGCGGCGCAATGTCCGGACGCTGACGCCGAGAATCCTCGCTGCCGCCTGCTTGTCGCCGCGCGTGTCCTGCAAGACGCGCTGGACGTACTCATCCTGGAGCTCGGCCAGCGTCGGACGCACACCACCGCTGCGCACCTGCTTTGGTGTCGCGAACTCGACACGCAGGTCGGCAAGCGAGATGAGGGGGCCACGGGCCAGCGTCGCCGCCCGTTCCACGGCGTTCTCCAGCTCGCGCACGTTGCCCGGCCAGGAGTGTTGAAGGAGCCAGGCCGTCGCGTGCTCGTCGAAGCCCTCGAGCCGCTTCCCGACGGCCGCCGCCGAGCGCCCGAGGAAGTGCGTCGCGAGCAGCATGATGTCCTCGGGCCGTTCGCGGAGGCTCGGCAGCCGGACGGGGATGACTGCGAGCCGGTAGTAGAGGTCTTCGCGGAACGTGCCGTCCGCCACCAGAGCCGGGAGATCGCGATGCGTGGCGCTGATGACCCGGAGGTCGAGCTGGATCTCCTGGCTTCCGCCCACCGGTCGGACCGTCTTGTCCTGAAGGGCGCGGAGCAGCTTGCCCTGGAGCGGCAGCGGAATGTCACCTACCTCGTCCAGGAACAGGCTGCCCCCGCTGGCCTCCGCGAACAGCCCACGGCGTCGGCGCAGAGCCCCGGTGAAGGCGCCCTTCTCGTGGCCGAAGAGCTCGGACTCGAGCAGGTTCTCCGGGATGGCGCCGCAGTTGACGGGGACGAACGGCCCGTCCGCTCGCGGACTCGCCTGGTGAATGGCTCTCGCGACCAGCTCCTTGCCCGTCCCACTTTCACCCAGCAGCAGGATGCTGGCGTCGGACACCGCCACGGCCCGGATCTGCTCGAACATCTCCTGCATCGCCTTCGACCGGCCGACGATGTTCTCGAACCGATATCGCTCCTGCACCTGCGCCTTGAGCCGCCGGTTCTCGTCCCGGAGCCGGCGATCCTCGACGGCCCTGGCCACCGCTAGCATCGCCTGGTCGAGCTTGAAGGGCTTGGTCAGGTAGTCGTACGCGCCGTGACGGATCGCGTCGATGGCCGTCTCCAGGCTGCCGAACGCGGTCATCAGGATGACCCGCGGGCGGGGATCGTGCTGTGCCGTGGCGCGGAGGATGCGGAGCCCATCCACCTCGTCCATCACCAGGTCCGTGAGCAGGACGTCGAAGTCGTCCTCCTCGAGCGCCTCCAGGGCGTCCGTGCCGCTGGTGGCGGGCACGACGGCGTAGCCGGCGTGTTCCAGATGTCGCTGGAGTAGCTCCACCATCTCGGCGTCGTTGTCCACGACCAGCACCTTGGCCTTCACACCGCCTCCATCTCCGCCGCCGGCACCCAGATCGTGAACGTCGTCCCGACGCCGAGCTCGCTGGTGACCTCGATGCTGCCGTCGTGAGCCTGCACGATGTCCCGGCAGATCGCCAGTCCGAGCCCCGTGCCCTCGCCTCTCGCCTTCGTCGTGAAGAAGGCCTCGAAGACTCGCGGGAGGTGCTCCGGCTTGATGCCGGCTCCGGTGTCCGTGACCGACACCGCGAGCCCTGGCCGGCCATCGCGCTCCCGCGGCGCCGCCGAGACATCGATCTGCCCCCCGGCGGCGGTCGCGTCGAGGGCATTCAGCACCAGGTTGATCAGCACTTGCTGGAGCGGTCGGTCTGACCTCTGGATGCTGGAACCGAACCGTGCCGAGGAGCGCGTGAATGGTCTTCGTGATCCGCTCGATCTGTCCGACGATGCTCTCGAGTTCGCGCCGCTCGGCGGACGCCGGCGGCGCCATCGTCAACAGGAACTCGGCGCGGCCCGAGATGATGCTGAGCGGGGTGCCGATCTCGTGAGCGATGCTGGACGCGAGCTTTCCCGCGACCGCCAGCGTGGCCGCGTGCCGCAGCTGACGCTCGAGGTCCAGCGCGCGCTCGCTCTCGGCCACGAGCTCTCGACGGGCATGATCGAGCCGGGCCGCCATCTCGTTGAACGCCGCCGCCACGCGGCCCAGCTCGTCGCGACGCTCGACCGCAATGGACCCGCCTGGCTCGCCTCGTCCCACCCTCTGGATGCCGTCCACGAGGCGCGCCAGAGGCTGGAGCACCTGGCGCTGCAGCATGATGCCGGCCAGGATCGCGATGGAGAGCACCAGGAGCGCCAGCCGGATGACAATGTCGCGAATCGCCGCCCGAATGCCCTCGTGGGCTCGCGTCGCCACCTGCACCAGCTCGAGCACGCCGGCGATCCGGCCCGCGCGGTCATGGACCGGCGTGAGGTAATACAGCAAGGGGCGGCCATGGCGCCGGTCGGCGAGGCTCTGGGGCCGACCCGTCATGATCACCTGGCGGAGCGCCTCGGCGGGGACGTTCTCGGCGATCGACCGCCGACTGGACACCAGCGTCGGCGTGAGGGCGAGGTCGAACAGCCGGATGCGATCGATCGCCTCCTCGTGCTCCACCATCTCGGCCAGGAGCCGTCGGACGTCCGCGACCTGGCGGTCCCCGAGGGCGTTCTCGACGGCGATGCGGATGGCCTTGGCCGTGCGAGCCATGTCCTGCTGCTGGTCCGCCAGCAGCTCGGCCTGTTCCTCCCGGCTCCGCCAGTACCCGTACACGCCGACCAGGAGCACCACCGGAATCAGCAGCACCAGCACCAACCGCAGCTTGAGGCCCATCGGCAGCCATTATCTCCGAACCGCCCGGCGCGCGCGGTCGTGGCGCCGGACGGCATCGAGCGACGCAGCCGGCCATCACCGCCGCTCTATTCGTGACATGGGTGGCGATCGACGTCCCTCTGGCATCACGGAAGGGCCACGCCTTGGCGCCGGAGCGCTCGCGTCGCTTGCTGACGCACGGCCGGGTCCGGGTCCGCCATCGCGGCTTTGAGCGCAGAGGCCGCCGACGCGTCGCGAAGCGTTCCCAGCGCCCCCGCTGCCGCCCGCCTGACGGTGACATCCGAGTCGCGGACGAGCACATCGGCGAGCGCCGGGATCGACTGGACGCCCTGGAGGCGGCGCAGCGCGTAGACGACTTGGATGCGCACCTGCGGGGCTTCGTCGCCCAGCGCCCGCTCTAGCGTGCTCGCTGCGGCGGGACCGCCGATCACGCCGAGAGCCTGCGCCGCGCGGACGCGAACGGTCGCGTCACTCCAGGAGAGGAATTCCGAGACCCTCGGGACGTTTCTCTGGTCAGCGCTCCGAAGCAACTGAGCGATTTCTGCGAGCGCCGTGGCCGTGTCCGAAGCGGCACGGGACGGCGACCCGGCGAAGACGTGGGCCTCCACCACATCCCCGCCGGCCCCGCCCTCTCCTGGCGCTCGATACACCAGCATGAGTTCGTGATCCTGGACGAGTCGTCGGAGCCCCTCCTCGAGGGACACGCCCGTGAAGACCGCCGTCACGCGACTGAGTGATCCCTCGGTCGTCAACTGAAAGCCAGCGAGCGTGGCAATCCGTTGCAGCACCTCGCTCAGCTCCACGTCGTAGACGTCCACCGAGAGCTTCCCGTCGCGGAAGACGACAAGCGGAGCGGGCGACGCAACGGCCGATGCGTCCTCGGCGCGCGCAGACGTCGCCAGTGGCGCCGAACCCACGAGGGCGGCCGTGAGCGCGAGCCCCATAGCCAGGAGCCGCCACGTCAGCTCGTCCCCGGACTCCAGCGGCGATAACGGTCGTGTCTCGGGCAACCTCACCCCTCCTCGATCAGCCGAGCGCCCGCCAGAGCCGCGGGCGACAGGAGAACCTATCCGGCGAGTCGGGCGTGCATGAGTCGGGAGTCTCTCCTCTTCGTGCACGCCGCCGGCGGCATCCCACACTGGATCCGGTCGTCACACTCGTAGCCGCTTCTTACCCCCTTATGGGAGGCCTGTCAAACCGCCCTGAATGTTCGTCGGGCCCCGTGATTCCGCCTGTTCTCCGCCCTCGCAGTGCGCGCCAAGACCGTCGGCGAGATCAGCGGGGGGCCGCTCCTCGTCGGCGCCAGTGTCATGCAGACGAGGTTCAGGATCGGGAGGCGCTCATCCTGGACCCTCATGTCCTCGTACGACGGACATGGCCCTCGCCGTCAATCCTCCGGCGTCGTTTTCGCCGCTTGACTTTGCCATTCGCATGTGGGAGCGTCTCCGGCAACTCGCAGCCACGGCAAGGACGTCCCCACAGCTCGTTCTTTCATGGGCCACCGCCAACAAAGACGGAGAGCGAGATGCCTGTCAACGCTTACAACCACAGAGCGGCTCACGAACAGCGACGGGCGCCATCCCCGGGGCCTTCAGGCTCACCAAGTGTCGCCAGAAGCGCGGTCCAGCGATGTCGAGGATCGAACCATCGGAGGTGCCTCATGACGGGCGCGACGTATCGACTGACATTGAGTCTCACGGTGATCTTGCTGGTCGGCCTCGCCTGGCCGGCGGACGCTGAGCAGCCGATCCGCATAGGGGCGTCGATCGGCCTGACCGGGGCATTCGCGAAGCCCGGTGCCTACGCCCAGCAGGGTTACCAGCTGTGTCAGAAGCGCGTGAACGAGCAGGGCGGAGTGCTGGGTCGCAAGATCGACTTCATCTTCTACGACGACCGCTCGGACCCCCAGACGGCTGTACGCCTCTACGAGAAACTGATCACCGAAGACAAGGTCGACACCGTGATGGGGCCCTATGCCTCCAACATCACGGAGGCAGTCGCGAACGTGACCGAGAAGTATCAGAAGCTCATGGTGGCGCCGCTGGCGGCGACGACGTCGATCTGGGAAAAGGGCCGGAAGCACCTGATCATGATCGTGTCGCCCTCCGAAGCGTACCTCGAGGGCCTCATCGATCTCGCCGCTGGCCATGGGCTCAAGACGCTCGCGCTCATCAACGAGGACACGCTGTTCCCCAAGGCCTCGGTGAAGGGCGCCGTCGAACTGGCCAAGAAGAAGGGCATGGAAGTGCTCTTCCAGGAGGCCTATCCCAAGGGCACCACCGACTTCGCGGCCATCCTCACGAAGGTCAAGGCGGCCAAGCCCGACGTGCTCGCGGCAGCGACGTACTTCGACGACGTGGTGGCCATCACGCGGCAGATGAAGGAACTGGATGTGAACGTCAAGATGTTCGGTAGCACGGTGGGAGGCGATCTCCCCGAGTACTACAACCTTCTCGGAAAGACAGCCGAATACGTGTACGGTGCGTCGCAGTGGGAGCCCGGCTTGCCCCACCCGGGGAACACGGAGTTTGTCGACGCGTTCGAAAAAGAGTTCAACCGACGCCCGTCGTACCATTCCGCCGCCGCCTACGCCGGCTGCCAGCTTCTCGCCGAGGCGGCGCGATCCGTCGGCAGTCTTGACCCGGAAAAGCTCCGGACCTACCTCCTCAATCTCAGGATCAGGACGATGTTCGGCGACTATCAGGTCGACGAGCGCGGATTCCAGATCGGACACAAGATGGTCACGATCCAGTGGCAGGACGGCAAGCAAGTGCTCGTGTGGCCGAGCGACCTGGCGACCGCGAAGCCCAGATACCCGACGCCCCCGTGGAGGCAGCGGTAAACGCCATTCGCCGACGAGGGACGACGGCGTAGCCGGCTTGTTCCAGATGTCGCTGGAGCCGCTCCACCATGTCGGCGTCGTTGTCCACCACCGGCGCCTACCGAGAGCTTCGAGACCCATCGCCAAGAACCGCCGCGTCAGTTCATCCCGAGATTTCAGCTTCAGCGGCGACAACGGTCGTGTCTTGGGCCTCTTCACCCTCCGGCCCCGGTGAGCGCGCCCGGCTGCTGGCCGCGGCCCGCGGGATCATGCGGCTCCACCGGCAAGGAGCAGGCTCGCCAGCAGCATCGAGAGCACGATGAGCGCAGATCACGGCGTACCGCCGGTCGCCCTCTCGGAGGAAGGCGGGAACCGCCGCCGCAACGCCCAGCACCGGCGTGATGAGCAGCAGCACGATCCCCAGCGCGATGTCGGCCAGCGGGTCCAGCGGATGGGCCGACAGGGCGCCACAGGAGCGGCAGGTACCTCATGGCCGGCCCATCCCGCGGTCGGGCGCCAGCGTGCCCTTGTCCAGATGGAGCCGCCGGCGGGCGTATTCGGCCACGCGCACGCCCATATCCGGCACGATGCGGGTGTCCGTCTCCTTGATGGCGATGCGGACCTTGACCGTCGCCTTGCTCCGGTCCGCCGTCGGGATGATGGCGATCACTTCCCCGGGGATCTTCCACTCCGGGTACGCGTTCAACGTCGCCTGCACCGGCTGCCCCGGCCTGACCCGGTTGATGAAGGCCTCGTTGACGTCCACCTGGATCTCGAGCGAATCCATGTCGACGATGGTGCCGATGCCCGTGCGCGTGAAGCCACCCCCGGCCGACATCGGCGAGATCGTCTCGCCCGGCTGCGCCGCCTTGGCGACCACCATGCCGCCGAACGGCGCCCGCACGACCGTGTTGTCCACCTGGACGCGGGCCACCGCCGCCGACTCCTGCGCCACCTTGATCTGTTCGCCGGCGCTGGCCAGCCGGGCCCGGAGCGTGTCCCGCTGAGCGCGGGCGGCGTCCAGCGTCTGCTCGGCGACGAGCTGTTTGTCGAAGAGCTGGCGCTGACGCACATAGTCACGCTCGGCCTGTTCGAGCTGGGCGCGGATCTCGGCCAGCTGCGAGCGGGCGGCGGTGAGCTGCGCCTCCGCCAGCGACAGTTGCGCCTTGACCTCGGTATCCTCGAGCCGGGCGAGCACGGAGCCCTCCTCGACACGCATCCCTTCTTCGATCAGCACCTCGACGATCTTGCCGGTGATCTTGGCCGAGACCGTGGCCTGCCGCCGCGCCGTCACGTAGCCGCTCGCATCCAAGACGGACCCGGCGCCGGCCTCGCCGGCGGCGCGCGCCACGGCGGTACGCACGGCCGGCGGCTGCAGCCGGGTCACGCCGAACCAGACCAGGACGGCGAGCGCGAGCACGATGCTCGCGCCGAGCGCGAACAGACGGGCGCGTGAGCGCGGAGCCCGGGCGGTGTCGCGGTCGATACGAAGCTGCTTGAGCAGTTCCGATCTTTCCGTGGGATCTCGCGGTTCCGGCACAATGCCTCCCAGTGTGCCATAAGCACCCACCCGAGGCGCTCCGGCGCTCCCCTCCCGGGGGCGACGGGAACCACGCTCGATGCCGTCCGCGATGCCCGTCCACATCGAGTATGATCTACAGAACGATGCTCTGGCTGCTCAGCGGCCGCACCCCGAGGAGGACCACATGGACGTTCGTGACCTGTTCCTGGACCAGCACGCCGCCATGCACTCGGCCGCCGTGGGCGGCAACAAGATGTCGGCGGCGGAGCGCACCTTCGCCGGCCTGACCGACGAGCAGATGCGCGTCCGACCGCGCGAGGACCTCAACTCGCTGGCGTGGCTCATGTGGCACATCGCCCGGGCCGAGGACATCATCGTCAACACGGTGCTGGCCGGGCGTCCCCAGGTCTTCGACGACCCGTGGATGAAGCGGCTCGGCATCACCCGCCACGATTTCGGCATCGGCATGACCAGCGCCGAGGTCACGGAGCTGACGCGGCAGATCGACCCCGGCGCGCTCCGCGAGTACCGCGACGCGGTGGGACTCCGCACGCGCGAGGTGGTCGGTGGCTTCAAGGCCCAGGACTGGGATGGCCAGGTGACGGTCGAGGCCGTCGAACGCGCCGCGGCGGAGGGCGCCTTCGGCGCCAGGACCGAAGCGGTGGCGAAGGCCTTCCCCGGACGGCCGCGCACGATGATGCTGAGCGGCATTGCCCTCTTTCATCCGGCCGGACACATGGGTGAGGCGGTAACCGTTCGTACCGCCGGGGGGTTCGGCACCGGCGTCTGAATCGCCTCGCGTCACCGTGCCGACCGCGCGCGTCCCGGACCCGCCCGTCACACTCGCTCGCGCGTGGCCGGCATGTCCATGTGTGCCACGCCAGCGGCGCGAGCGCATCCAGGATCGCTATGCCGAAGGCCTCACCACGCGCGATGCAGCCCTGGACCTGCTCGGAACCATCGTCATCGATCGTGGCGCGGCCCTCTACTTCTTCAACGATGTGATGAGGATGGATCGCGATGTCATGGCTGACGGCGCCAAGAAGCGCCTTGACCAGATCTTCCAGCCGGCCTCGAAGTGACGCAGACCTCGCCGGCATGTCAGCTTGCCGGCACACACCGCCCATCTCGAGATCACAAGATCTCGCATCCCTTCTGTGTTCGATCATCCGCGCCCGTGTCCCTTTCCTTGACGGTGCCATCGGCACCGGGTAGCATCGCGCTCAGCCGGGCGAGCCCCAACCGATGACGCTCCCGAAGACCATGCGCGCGGTCGTGATCCACCGCCACGGCGGCCCCGAGGTGCTCACGCTCGAGCGTGAGT
>WNGF01008497.1_pt1 | contig 13229 bp, 10 predicted proteins | sample 5400641 | NCBI WGS metagenome assembly WNGF01 (sample SAMN13153371, study PRJNA577476) | soil metagenome | isolation source: 80 cm soil or saprolite under grassland replicate 2 | place: USA:California | collected 2016-06-15
GCCTCGGCAACGCGCTCAAAGTCGTCATGCATGTGTAACTCCTCGGAGGGGGGGCTGCGCCCCTTCCGACGGTCGTCACGCGCCTGACGGCGCGCTCCTCCCTGCCTCGGGGAGCTGGTGTTCGTCGTGCCTGCGGAGCCGCCGTCGTACGACGCGCATCGCGAGGAGACGTTCGCGCTGATGCATCCGGCGGCTCGCACTACAGCACGCTGCTGCGCGTCGATCCCTTCGATCGGAGCGGGACGAAGCTCGTCGGCGATCTCGCCGAGTCGTGGACGGTCAGCGCCGACGGCCGGACCTGCACGTTCAAGCTCCGGCGCGACGTGAAGTTCCACGACGGCAGCGCGCTCGGCGCCCGCGACGTCAAGGCCTCGTACGACAAGATCATCTTCCCGCCCCCCGGCATCGCCTCGAGCCGCAAGGGCGAGTCGACCAGTGGCGGCAGATCGGGCTCAACGTGAAGGTGGAGACGCTGGAGCTGGCCACCCTCTACGCCGAGATCCGCGGCGGCAACTTCGACGTGGTCGCCGATTTCCACTGCGGCTACATCGTCGAGCCCGACCTCTCGCTCTTCAAGTTCCAGTCGACGGATGTGAGTCACGTCAACTACAGCCGCTACATCGACCGCGCGCTCGACGAGCTCTACTAGCGGCAGAGCCGGGCCACGGATCGTGAGGAGCGCCGCCGCGCCATCCGCGAGTTCGAGAAGCGGCTACTCGACGACGAGGTCCGTTACATCTACACCTTCCCGTGGCACCGCATCGTCCCCCACAGCGTGCGCGTCCGCGGCTGGACGATCACGCCGAGCCATTTCCTGAACAACCAGCTGGACACGGTCTGGCTCGCAGAGTAGTTGCGCCGCCGTCTCTACTCGCCGATCGCGAGAACCCGAAGCGCCCGCGGGTGCAATACATCGATTGCCCACCCCACGTCGAGGTGCTCCCCTTGCCAGCCAGGGCACGTCGTCCGTCCGTGCAGGTGGAGCCCGGCCGCCTCGTTGCGAGCCCGGAGCGCGTGCACGGGATCTTCGGGGATCGCTGGTGGAGGCGGGACATCGGGCAGCAGTCTTCCGTCCGGTCTCCTGAACTGGAGCTCGCCGTCGGGCCGTCGTTCCACCTGATATCCGTCTTCGTGGACCGCGCGATGGTGACGCCGACAGAGCATCGCGAGGTTCGAGACAGTGGCGGATGTGGTGGCCCTGGCCGAACGACACGCCGCAGCCGGGAAACCGGCAGGCACGGTCGCGGTGGTGCAGCGCGCGCCGGAGCGCCGGCGGAATAGTGCGTGTCTTTGCGGCGACTTCCACGACGCGACCGTCCGGATCGTGACGCATCACGACCCGGCTCGCGTCGCATGCCAGGCGTCGGGACGTCTCCGCGGAGACGTGCGTGCCACCCTCGAGCACGGACTGGCCCGGCGCCTCTGGATCGGCGAACACCGCGACGTCGACGTGAACGACGACCTGATAGCGCTCGCCCGACGCGCCGGGATCGAGACCGTGATGGAGGGCGCTCTCGGCGAGGAGGACCAGCGCGTCCGCCTGCTGCTGGGCCATGGACGGCGTTTCCGCGGGAACGTCCGCCGCGGGAATGGCGGCCGCGTCCGTGCCGCGCGCTCGCTGGTACAAGGTCTCGCGCCCCCCGGCGAGCGCCTGTATCAGCACCGCACCCGCCTCGGGCGTCAGCCGCCCCCGAACGACGACCATACCGTCTACGTCTTGATACACGTGCAGAGCGCGACTCTTGTGGCGATGCGCGGCCTCGCGCGCTTCGGCCAGCTGATCGACACGCCGCCACCCGCGGACGATACGCTCGACGTGGCAGGCCGTGCCGGCCCGGCCCACCGCGAGCAGCCGCTCCTCGGTCTCCGGCGTGGCGACACGCGTGAGCGCCCGTACCTTGGCATAGGAGAGCTCACCACGGGCGAGCGCGTCGGCCAGTCGGGGCAGCGAGCCGAGCGCGCGCGCCACGCGCACGCGCTCGCGGGCGGCGCCCATGTCGATCCCGACACGCCAAGACAGCCAGTGGGCGCAGGAGGGAAAGCCGTTGTTCCAGCCGCCGCCGGCATCGAACTCGCGGATGAGATCGAGCAGATGAGCGGTGGCGGCGTCGAGATGCGCGGACAGCTCGGCGATCTCGTGGCCCAGCCGGTCCATCTCCGCAACGGGCTCCGAGGTGGCGTCAATGTGGAGCGGGCCGATCTCCATGGGTGAGTCCTCCTTGCTGATGGAGCGACTCTACACCTCGGTTTCGAACCCTCCTGTGAGGCTCCAGGACGGGCGATGACCTGGCTATTCAGGATTTTTCGAGGTGAGCGCCACGTCTCGGCCTCGCCAGACCTGTGGGCCCGCAGAGAAGGAATTTACCGATAGCCGCGGGCGCGCGAATGATGCTGCTCGAGAAACGTGTCAAGCAAAAACTGGGGTCCGGACCGGGGACATAGGTAACAGATCAGACCGGGAACATGGGTGACAGGATCCCGCATGCTGGCGCATGCCATGGAATGAGACCGATCCCATGAATGAACGTGTGAAGTTCATCGATTCGTACTGACAACGGGGCGCCGTTTTCGATGCTCGCCGCGGGCGGCTTGTCGCGATTGGCGGTCTGGTGGATTCGACTCGGTATCCGTCCCGAGCGAATCCTGCCGGGACGTCCCGATCAAAATGGTCGCCACGAACGGATGCACAGCACCTTGAAGGCGGAGACGGCGCGGCCGCCGCGGGCGAACTTTCGTGCGCAGCAGCGCGCATTCGAGACATTTCGCCGCGAATACAATCACGAGCGGCCCCATGAGGCGCTCGCCTATGACACGCCCGCGTCGCGCTACGAGCCGTCACTACGCCCGTATCCAGGCCAGCTCCCGCAGCCCGAGTATCCGGCGCATTTTCGCGTGGAGCGCGCGTATCCAAACGGCGTGATTTCCTTTCGCGACACGCAGTGGTATCTGACGAACTGCCTCGCCGGAGAGTTGGTCGGTCTCGAAGAGGTCGACGACGACCGGTGGAAGGTCTACTTCGGACCGATCGAGCTCGGTATGCTCGATGTGCGCAATGCCAAAGCCCGCGGCTACCGTCGCTTCGGCCTGCTCGTGCGAAGCGACGGGACGATCTTGTCCCGTCGTCGACGTCGAACCCGCTGACGATGCCATCGAGACGAGGAACCGTAGACACGTGTCACCCATGTCGCCGGTCTGTTGTGTTACCTATGTTGGCGGTCGCACCGTCGCCGGCGCGGCCGACCTAACTGGACCCGAACGACATCTGCGCGAAAGCCACGAACACCGCGACACCAACCACCGTGCGCACCGCGTGAAGACGGCCCCACCGCGCCAGGAGCTCACGCGCTTCGCTCGAGCTGCTGTCGAGCCGAGGATCGAGCAGGCGTCGATTGGTCGGCATGATGACGATCAGCGTGAACGGGACCAACGCGCCCAGGAGGATGCTCCCGATGAGCCATCCCACCCCTGACCCCTGGTACCAAGCCATGAGGCCGGCTAGCAATCCGACCACGGCCAACCCGCCCTGCATGACCGCCGCCCGCCGGTAGCTTGGGCCGAACTCCTTGATCGCGAGGACCTGACCACACGCCCTGCGCGCCGGATGCTCGACGGCGGTGACGTACACGGCCGCGCCGGCGAACAACCCCGCGGCAATGGTGGCGATCAGCGCGGCGATCGTCATGGTCATTCTTGACCTCGGCCAAGGGTAGTCTGACGTGGCTTCCTCGCGCCGGCAAGCGCGGGTACCCTGTCAGGCATGCCCGTCGGGTTGGCCACATGAGACTGCTCGCTGACCTCGTCCTGACGGAGACGGGCTGGGAGCGCGATCGGGCCGTCGTGATCGCCGACGGGCGGATCACCGGCGTGGCGGACGTCGGCGCGACGCAGCCCGGCGACGTGCGTTTGGCGAGCAAGGCGTTGCTGCCGGGCACGATCAACGCGCACTGCCATACCTTCCAGGCACTGCTGCGCGGGCTCGGCGACGACCTCGATTTCATGGGCTGGCGGGACCGGGTGCTCTACCCGTTCTCCGAGCGCCTCGACCGCCCGGGGATCGCGCTCGGTGCCCAGCTCGCGTTCGCCGAGATGCTGCGACACGGCGTCACGACGTGCGTGGACTTCTTCTATCTTCACGATAGCGGCAACGAGAACGCCGAGGCGGTGATCGAGGCGGCGCGGGCGATCGGCATCCGCCTCGTGCTGGCGCGCACGATGTACGACTGGCAGGGCGCGCCCCGGCGCTATCGCGAGAGCGTGCCCGATGCGGCCCGGCGCACGGCCGAGCTGATCGCCCGGCACCGCGGCGATCCGACCACGGTCGTTCAGCCGGCGCCGCACAGCCCGCACGGCGCCTCGCCGGCGATGATCCGCGCGGGATGGGAGGTCGCCGAGGCCGCGGACGCGCGCTTTCATGTTCACGTCGCCGAGGGACGGTACGAGGGCGAGCGGACACTCCGCGAGCACGGCGCCACGCCGATCCGCTACCTCGACAAGCTCGGCGCGCTCGGCCCGCGCACGATTGCCGTGCACTGCGTGTGGCTCGACGACGGCGAGATCGCGCTGATGGGGGAGCGGCGGGCGCAGCTCGTACACTGCCCGAGCTCGAACATGTTCCTCGGCGACGGGATCACCCGCATCCCCGAGCTCCTGCGGGCCGGCGTGCGCATCGGGCTCGGCACCGATGGCGGCTGCACGAACAACCGCGCGTCGGTCTTCGAGGAGATGCGGATGACGTCGTTGCTCCAGCGGGTGCGGCTGCTCGACGGCACGGCCCTGCCGGCGGAGCGCGCGTTCGCCATGGGCACCCGCGACGGCGCCGAGATGCTCGGAATCGACGCGGGGACGATCACGGCCGGCCGCCTCGCCGATCTGGTCGCCGTCGATCTCGGTCACCTCTCGCTCCATCCGCCGGTCGACCTGCTGAAGAACGTCGTCTATGCGATGTCCCCGCAGGCCGTCACCGACGTGTGGGTCCACGGCCGGCGCGCGGTGGACAATGGCCGGCTGACCACCCTCGACGCCGATGAGCTGCTCGCGCGGGTCCGCGAGCTGACGAAGGGATGGCGGATCTGACGGGCCACCGTGTGGTGCTCGACGGCGGGCCGCTGACGCTCCCGGCGGTGGCCGCGGTCGCCCGATCGCACGCGCCGGTGCAGCTGTCCGCGTCGGCGGGCGCCGTCGTCGCGCGCGCGCGCGCGTTCGTCGAGCGCCTGGGAACCGGTGACACCCCGATCTATGGCATCACGACCGGCGTCGGCAAGCTGAAGGACACGCTGATCCCGCCGGCGGAACGCGCCCATCTGCAGCGGAACCTCGTGCGAAGCCACGCGGGCGGTGTCGGGCCGGCCCTCGCCGAGCCCGAGGTGCGCGCGATGATGCTGCTGCTCGCCGCCTCGCTCGCTCGCGGCGCGTCGGGCGTGCGCCCCCGGCTGATCGAGGCCGTGGTCGCGTGCCTGAACGCGCGCGTGTACCCGTTCGTGCCCGAGCGTGGCTCGCTGGGATCCTCCGGGGATCTCGCCCCGCTCGCTCACGTGGCCGCGGTGCTCATCGGGGAGGGCCAGGCGTGGATCGACGGGGCGCGCGTCCCCGGGGCCGACGCGCTGCGCCGCGCGGAACTCGCCCCGATCGCCCTCGAGGCCAAAGAGGGGCTGGCCCTGCTCAACGGCACCCACCTCATGACGGGCCTCGGCGCCCTCGCGCTCGTGGACGCTCTCGCCCTCGCGCGGCTGGCCGACGTGACGGGCGCCATGTCCCTGGAAGCCCTGATGGGGACGAACGCGGCCTTCGACCCGCGGATCCACGCGCTGCGCCCGCATCCGGGCCAGGCGGTCGTCGCGGCGAATCTCCGACGGCTCACCGCCGACAGCGGGATCATCGCGTCGCACCGCGACTGCACGCGGGTGCAGGACGCGTACAGCCTTCGCTGCATGCCGCAGGTCCACGGCTCCGCACGCGCCGCCCTCGCCTTCGCCCACGGGGTGATCGAGCGCGAGCTCGGCAGCGTCACGGATAATCCGCTGGTCTTTCCCGCCGAGGGCGAGGTGCTGAGCGGCGGCAATTTTCATGGCGAGCCGCTGGGCCTGGCGCTCGACACGCTCGCCATCGGGCTGGCCCAGCTGGGGGGCATCACCGAGCGCCGCATCGACCGTCTCGTGAACCCACTCACGTCGGAAGGCCTGCCGCCGTTCCTGACGGCCGCGGGCGGGCTCGACTCGGGCTACATGATCGCGCAGTACGTCGCCGCCGATCTGGCCTCGGAGCTGAAGCGTCTCGCTCATCCGGCGAGTGTCGACTCGATTCCGGCGTCCGGGCTCCAGGAAGACTACAACGCGATGGCGGCCGCCTCCGCGCTCAAGGTCCGCACGGCGGTCGGCGTGCTGCGGCAGATCATCGCCATCGAGCTGCTGCTGGCGGCCCAGGCGCTCGACTTTCGCGCGCCGCTGACGCCGGGCCGGGGGAGCGCGGCCGCGTGCGACGCCGTCAGACGCGCGATCCCCCGGCTCGACGCGGATCGCTATCTCAAGGGCGACCTCGACGCCGCGCTCGCGCTGGCCGAGAGCGGTGCGGTGATCTCGGCGGTCGAGGCGGCGGTCGGCGCGCTGGAGTAGCGGCGGGGGACAAGCCCCCGCCCTAGGGAGTGCACCGCGCGAGCAGCTCGGGCAGGCGCTTGACGATCGCGTCGCGCGCGGCTTCGTAGCCGTCGCTGACGTTGGGGACGTCGTCCCAGCGCTCGACCTCGCGGTCGCCGGCGAGCGTGCCGAGATCGCAGCCGAAGGAGACGATCCGCGACGCCGTTGTCACATCGGCCGGGGTCAGGGCCCGCGGACGACGCCCGCCGAGATCGATGCCGTCGGCGCTCAGCTCTCGGGCCACGCGAGGCGCGAGCTCCGGCTCCGGCTCGGTCCCCACGAACTCGGCCCGGAGCTTCACGCCGTGCTCGTCGGCCAGCCGCTGGAAGTAGGCCGCGCCGAGCACGCTCTTGGCCGCGCCGTGCAGGCAGACGAAGAGCACCGTGCGCTCGCCATTCCCGAGCGTCGCCCGGCAATAGGAATACAGCGCGTCGTACGCGGGGAACTGGCGGCGCATGTTGTCGAAGTCATCACGCGTCATCGCCTGGAAGCCGGTGGCCAGCGCGTAGAGCCCGGCGGATTCCGGTGTGAGCTGGCGGGCGTCGGTGTCCGCGCCCCGCACGATGGGCGCGAGCGCCTGGAGCGCCGGGTCGCGGAGCCCGTACTTGTCGAGGAACGCATCGAACGAGCACCGCTCGCCGTGGTGGCCCAGCTCCACGCCGGGCACGTCGTAGGGGATCGCCCCCTCGCGCTCGGCGACGGCGAGCACCTCGCGGGCGGGGACGAAGAGAAACGTCGGGTCCGGATCGATGAACCGAGTGATCAGCCACGGACAGGCGATACGGTCGACACGCGCCTTCTCTCGAGTCACCCATTTCATGCGTGGTCTCCCTCGTGTGGTGACGGTCGATGCACAATGTATCAATCGTTACATCTTGAGTCAATCTGTTTCTGTCGGGCGCATGGGATCATAGGCCATGGACGAGGATCTGATCCGGCGACTGCCCAAGGCCGAGATGCACATCCACCTGGAGGGATCGTTCGAGCCGGAGCTGATGTTCGCGCTCGCGAAACGCAATCGGGTGCGCCTGCCCTACGCCTCGGTCGACGAGGTGCGGCGAGCCTATCAGTTCACCGATCTGCAGTCCTTCCTGGACCTCTATTACGCCGCCGCGCAGGCCCTCCAGAAGGAGCAGGACTTCTACGACCTCACGTGGGCGTATCTGGAGCGCGCTCACGCCCAGACCGTCAGGCACGTCGAGCCGTTCTTCGATCCCCAGACCCACACCGCGCGCGGGGTCGCCTTCGAGACGGTGCTCGCGGGCATCACGCGGGCGCTGGGCGACGGCGCGCGGCAGCTCGGCATCTCGTCGCGGCTCGTCATGTGCTTTCTCCGTGATCTCCCGGTGGACGGCGCGATGCGCACGCTCGAGCAGGCGCTGCCGTTTCGCGATCGCATCGTCGGCGTCGGTCTCGATTCGGCGGAGGCCGGCCACCCGCCGGCGGATTTCGCGGCGGTCTTCGAGCGCGCCCGCGGCGCCGGGCTGCGCGTGGTCGCCCACGCCGGCGAAGAGGGCCCACCCGAATACATCTGGCAGGCCCTCGACGTCCTGAGGGTCGCGCGCATCGATCACGGCGTGCGCTGCCTGGAGGACCCGCGGCTCGTCGACCGTCTCGTGGCCGACCGCGTGCCCCTGACGGTATGCCCGCTGTCCAACGTGAAGCTGCGCGTGGTCAAGACCATGGCCGAGCATCCCGTGAAGCGCATGCTCGAGCGCGGGCTCTGCGTCACGCTCAACTCCGACGATCCCGCCTATTTCGGCGGGTACATCCTCGACAACTATCGGGCCGTGGCGCAGACGTTCGCGCTCTCGCGAGCCGAGCTCGGGACCCTTGCCGGCAACGCGATCCAGGCGACCTTCCTCGACGACGCCGGCAAGCGCCGGTTGCTCGGCGAGCTGAACACGGCCATGGCGTCCTGATGCCGATCAGCACGGATCCGCACCATGTCGGCCGCGCCTGGATCACGCCCGATGGCCCGGTGGTGGCGGGTCAGTACGGGACATGGACGCTGGGCTACGAGGTGGGCGCCTACGGATACGACGAGCGGGCCCGGCTGAAGATCGGCTCACGCTTCGCGTCCGACTGGGGCACGCCCCAGTTCACGAATTCCCGCGGGGCGAACTACACGACGGTGCGCCTCGAGTCGACGTGCGCGACCGCGGTCGCGCAGATCGGCTTCGAGCCGCGGGGCCAGGTGCGCCCCTGGTTCAAGACCATCGTCGTCTCGGTGGCCGACGGCTCGCTCTCCCCGGGCGACCGGATCCTCGTCACGCTCGGCGAGACGAGCGGCGGCGGGCCCGGCTCGCGCGCGCAGACGTTCCGCGAGCGCGGTTGCGAGTGGCGGTTCTTCGTCGATCCCTTCGGCACCGAGCTCTATGCGGTCCTCGAGGCCTCGCCCACGATCGACGTGGTCGGCGGCGGCTTCCACCGGCTGGTGGCGGTGGGTCCGACCACGGTGCGCGCGGGCGATCCCTTCGACGCCCTCGTGAAGGCGGAGGACGTGTGGGGCAATCCGTGCGAGCGGTTCGAGGGTCAGGTGACGCTCGCGCCCGTCGGCGCCGCGCTGGAGGGGCTGCCGGCCGCGGTGACGTTCCTCGGCGGGGAGGTGGCGGTGGCCCGCCTGTCCGGGCTGCGCCTGGGCGAGGCCGGCGCGGAGACGCGCATCGCCGCGGCCCACGATCGGCATCGCGCGGAGTCCAACCTGATTCGTGCGCTCGGCCCGGGTGAGCCGAAGTCGTTCTGGGGTGATCTGCACGGGCAAACCCGCGCCACGGTCGGGACGGGGACGATCGAGGAGTACTTCGGATTCGGTCGCGACGTGGCGCTGCTCGACATGATGTGTCACCAGGCCAACGATTTCCAGGTGACCGACGCCGAGTGGCAGAGCCTTCGCCGCGAGATCGATCGCTTCCACGAGGACGGGCGCTGCGTGATCTTCGTGGGCTACGAGTGGTCGGGCATGACGCCGGGCGGGGGCGATCGCAACGTGATGTTCAAGGGCGACGTCGCCTCGCTGCACCGCTCGTCGCACGCCGAGGTCGACGACATGCGCGATGCCGCGACCGATTGCTTCCCCGTGACCGAGCTGTTTCGCCAGTTCGAGGGCCGCGACGACGTGCTGCTGATCCCGCACATCGGCGGCCGCTACGCCGACATCGTCGGCTTCCACGACCCGCGGCTGGAGCGCGTGATCGAGCTCTACTCCGACTGGGGACGCTTCGAGTGGCTGCTCCGCGACGCGCTCGAGCACGGCTACCGCGTGGGCTTCGTCGCCAACTCCGACGGTCACAAGGGCCGCCCCGGGGCGAGTCACCCCGGCGCGTCGACGTTCGGGGCCTACGGCGGCCTCACCTGCGTGCTCGCGGAGTCGCTCACGCGCGAGGCCGTGTTCGATGCGATCCGCGAGCGTCGCTGCTATGGCGTGACGGCCGCCCAGCGCATCCACGTCGAGCTCGCCGTCAACGGTCTGCCGATGGGCGCCGAGGCACGGGCCCGGGGTCCGGTCACGATCCGCGGTCGCGTCGTGGGCACGGGGGATCTCGAGCGGGTCGACGTGTTTCGCGGACTCGACATCATCCGGTCCATCACGCCGTATGGTCCGGCCGACGTCGCCGACTCGCCCCGTTACCGCGTCGCGTGGGCCGGCTCGCGCGTCCGCGGGCGCGACCGCCTCACCCGATGGGACGGGTCGCTCGAGCTGTCCGCGGGTCGGATCCTCGCCGCGACGCCCTTCGCGATGGAGAACCCCGAGAAGGGGATCGTCGACCAGACGGCCACGCGGATCGCCTGGATCTCCAACACCACGGGCGACGACGACGGCCTCGACCTGACCCTCGACGCCCAGCCCGCTACCGTGCTTCGCTTCCGCACGCCCCTGATCGATCTCGACGTCCCGCTGAGCGACCTCGCCGACGGCGCCACGCGGACCTTCCCCGCCGGCGGCATCGACCTCCGGGTCTTCATGAGGCGCCTGCCCACGCGTGGCTTCACCCGCGAGCTCGGGATCGATCACACCGACCCGGCGCCGCCCCCCGGAGCCTGCGCCGCCTACTGGATCCGCGCGACGCAGGAGGACGGCGCCCAGGCCTGGACCAGCCCCGTGTATCTCGACGTGGATTGACCTGAGCTTCGCGACTGCGCGCCGACTACTGCGCGATCCAGGGCGAAAGGCTGCCCAACCCGAAGCTGTCGAGGACGGTGCCGCCATTCATGAGCCACAGGGTGACATTGCCGGTGCCCGGGTCGCGCCACAGGATATCGGCCCTGCCGTCACCGTTGAAGTCGCCGATTCTGTCGACGACCACGGGCCCCAGATTCCCCAAGCCGAAGATGCTCCGGACAGTGCCGCCGTTCATTTCCCACATGGAGGCGTTGCCGGTGGCCGGGCTGCGCCACAGGATGTCGGCCCTGCCGTCACCGCTGAAGTCGCCAATCCCGGCGACGACCCAGGGCGCCATATTGCCAAAGCCGAAGGTGGTGAGGACGGTACCGCCGTTCATGAGCCACATGGCGACGTTGCCGGTCGAGGGGTTCGCCCACAGGATGTCGGCCATGTGGTCGCCATTGAAGTCGCCAACCCCGGCGACGACCCAGGGCGCCAGATTGCCCAAGCCGAGGCTGGTAAGGACGGTACCGCCGTTCATCAGCCACATGGCGACGACACCGGTGGACGTGTTGCGCCACAGGATGTCGGCCCTGCCGTCGCCGTTGAAGTCGCCAACCCCGGCGACGACCCAGGGCGCCATGTTGCCAAAGCCGAAGGTGGTGAGGACGGTGCCGCCGTTCATTTCCCACAGGGCGACGTTGCCAGTGGAGGGGTTCGCCCACAGGATGTCGGCCTTGCCGTCGCCGTTGAAGTCGCCGATGCCGGCGACGACCCAGGGCGCCAGATTGCCCAAGCCGAAGGTGGTGAGGACAGAGCCACCGTTCATGAGCCACACGGCCACGGCGCCGCTGGAGGGATTCCGCCACACGATGTCGGCCTTGCCGTCGCCGTTGAAGTCCCGGTTGACCTTCCTGATCACCCCGAGAGCCGAGAGGGCATCGGCGATCCGGATCCGCGGCTTCGTGACGGTTCCCCCGGGGCGGGTGTCCGTGATCGGAACCCCAGTCTGCTGGAGCGCGGTCAGGATGGTGCTCACGGAGGCTCCCGGGACCGCTTGCTTCAGGATCGCCCATGCGCCCGTCACGTGCGGCGCGGCCAAGGAGGTCCCGCTGAAGGTGGCGAACTGGGCGCCCGGATAGGAAGACAGGATCGGGTCGCCCGGAGCGAAGAGCGAAAGGAGCGATGCCACGTTCGAGAAGGAGGATACGACGTCGCTCTTGTCCGTCGAGCTTACGCTCACGGCCGAGGACACACAGGCCGGAGCGTCCAGCATCGAGGTGTAGCCGTCATTGCCCGATGCGACCACCGTCGCGATTCCGACGGCGCGCAGGTTGTCGATGGATGGTTTGAGGGGATGGGTGTCGCAATTCTCGCCGAAGAAGCGGCTGCCGAGGCTCAGATTGACGGACGAGAAGCTGTGCTGGGTCCGGAGGCTATAGACGCGCTCGAGCCCCGCCATGATGTCGGAGGTGAGGGCCTGTACCGACCCGCCGGCGAGCGAGAAAACCTGAACGGCCATGATCTGGGCGCCCCTGGCCACGCCCGAGAACGACACGCCCGCTCGGTCGCCGTTGCCCGCAGCGATCCCCGCGACGAGAGTGCCGTGAAAGCATCCGGATACGGTGATCGGGCAGTTGACGCCAGCGCCCGGACCGATCTCCTGCGGTTGGCCGTTCGGGCAGAACGAGCCGCCACTCGAGTAGCACGCTTCCTCGACAACCTTGCCGGCCAGGAAGGGGTGGCTCGTGTCCACGCCCGTGTCCAGGATGGCGACCATGGTGCCGGTGCCGTCGTACCCCGTGGCCCACCCCTGGTCGCCCTCGATGAGCGGCACGCTCTCCGGCAGCATGGGCGCGTGGAGCGTGTCTTCCACCACGCGCCGGACGTAGAAGACCGAGGCCGCCAGCGCGGCCAGAGCATCGGGCTCCACCTCGAGCGCCAGATACGGAACGGTCTGAAACTGATGCACCAGGGTGTGCCCACGGCCTTGCAGTCGCGAGAGAACCTGCGATTGCGCGAACGCGATGTTCGCCCGCTGCGCCGCCACGTGAGCAAGTGTCGGCAGCAGCCCTTCAGGGACGAAGGCGCCCGGCGCCGGCTGAAGCTCCACGAGGACGCGCGCTCGTCCCTGGTTCGCGACCTGGGCCGTGACCTCCGGGGACACCAGGAGGCCGTCGGCACTGGCCGGAGCGGGCGCCCCCGCTCGCCCGGAGACGAGAGCGAGCGCCAGGAGACTCGTCGCGACCAGGATGAAGAGCTGCACCAAGAAGGAGCCTCGGTTCCGGAATGGCACATCGGGATTCTGTCGGATCGCCCGCCGGACTGTCAATGTGCTGTCCCGGCGTCGCGCCGCGGTAGTGTCTCAGTTCGAACCCTGACTGCCCGTTCGCCGGGCGGGAGAGACGGGTGGGCCTTCGGAAACCCGATCGGACCGGCTAGCAGTCCGCCTGAATGTCGGTAAGCGGTACGCCTGTCCCGACGTACTACGACGG
>WNGF01007431.1_pt1 | contig 13228 bp, 10 predicted proteins | sample 5400641 | NCBI WGS metagenome assembly WNGF01 (sample SAMN13153371, study PRJNA577476) | soil metagenome | isolation source: 80 cm soil or saprolite under grassland replicate 2 | place: USA:California | collected 2016-06-15
CCGCCCCTGGGACCTCGACCGCGGCTTTTCCGGCGGAGTCCACATCTACCAGCCGTACCGCGGCCGCGCCGACACCGACTGGTACAAGGGCACGGCCGATGCCATCACGCAGAACCTGAACTTCCTCGAGCGCGGAGAGCCGGACCTGATCCTCGTGCTCTCCGGCGACCACATCTACAAGATGAACTACGCGTCGCTCATCGACTTCCATATCTCCAAGCAGGCCGACGTGACGATCGCGACGTTGAACGTGACGCGCGAAGAAGCCACGCGCATGGGCATCCTCGCGATCGATCCGGAGTATCGGGTCATGCAGTTCGTCGAGAAGCCCGCCGAGCCGCCCGGCACGCTCGCCTCCATGGGGGTCTACGTTTTCTCGCGCAAGATGCTCTCGCAGATGTTGACCGAAGACGCCAAGCGTCGCGATTCGTCGCATGACTTCGGCAAGGACGTCATCCCCCGGATGGTGCACGGAGGCCTACGGGTCTTCGCCTATCCGTTCCAGGGTTACTGGGTGGACGTGGGAACCATCGAGGCCTACTGGCAGACGCAGATGGACCTCTTGAAGCATCCTCCCGCGCTGGATCTCAACGACCGCTCCTGGATCGTGCACACCAAGTCAGAGGAACGCCCTCCCGTCCGCATCCAGGAAGGCGCGGTCGTCAAGGACAGCATGATCACCGACGGCTGCGTGATCGCCGCGGGAGCGCGCGTCGAGAAAAGCGTGCTCTCCCCCGGCGTGTCGGTCGGCCCGGGAGCGGTCATCCGGTACTCGGTCATCCTGACCGACACCGCGATCGAAGCCAGCGCCCGCGTTGAGCGCGCGGTCATCGACAAGATCGCACGCGTCGGCCGCAACGCCCGCGTCGGACAGGCCCCCAGGAACCCGAAAAGTCCTCCGGAGGGGCCGGGGATCACGACCGTCGGAAAGAACGCGCAGATCCCCGCCGGCATCCGGATCCCGCGCGGAGCCGTCGTGGCCGCCGACGCCACTCCCGAGTATTTCCTCCGCGCCGCGCCGCTTCCGGCTTCGCTCGCCAAGAAGCGAGACGCCTGACTTTCGGCCGCAGGCATTCGCTTCGCGAGTCCCCTCACCCCAACCCTCTCCTGCCGGGAGAGGGAGAAGAGTGAGGCCGAGAGAGCTAAAATCGGGGTCGGGCTTCCCGGCGCCTCCTTAGAAACTCTCGCAACGCCAGACCCTTTTTCAGCAACCTGCTAGGCTACGCCAGCGCGAGGTGACGGTATGGCGAACGCTGGTGCCTCGGCTCCGGACCGCTTCGGAGCGACACTGCGGCAGGATCCCTGGTGGTTGGAGATCCTCCCTGTCGTCGTCGTGTTGGGACTCTTCGGCATCTATGCCACGCTGCGCGCCTTCGAGGGCGCCTATTACGAGTGGGGGCCTTACCTGTCGCCCTTCTACTCGCCGCTCATCGACCCAAAACACCATTGGTGGCCGTTCTCGCCGGCGATCCTGATTCTCGGCGGGCCGCTCGGCTTCCGCGTGACGTGCTACTACTACAGGAAGGCCTACTACCGGGCGTTTTTCCTCGACCCGCCCGCCTGCGCGGTCGCGGAACGGGAGGGACGGGGATATGGTGGGGAGACCGCCTTCCCCTTCCTTCTCCAGAACCTCCACCGCTACTTTCTCTATCTCGCGGTCGTCTTCCTCGGCTTCCTCTGGTACGACGCAGTCCGAGCGTTCTTCTTCCAGGGGCGTTTCCGCGTCGGCGTGGGCTCTCTCGTGCTTCTCGTCAACGTCGTCCTGCTCTCCCTCTACGCATTTTCCTGCCACTCGCTGCGGCACCTCGCCGGGGGGAAGCTCGACTGCTTTTCCTGTGTCTCCTTTGGCCGGGCGCGCTTTTCCGCGTGGCGGGGGCTGACGGCTTTGAATGAGCGTCACATGCTCTTCGCCTGGCTGTCCCTCTTCTCGGTGGGCCTGGCCGATCTGTATGTCCGGTCCGTGGCCTGCGGCGCGATCCAGGACCTGACGCTCCTGTGACGGACAAGTACGAGACGCACGAGCACGATGTGCTCATCATCGGCGCCGGCGGCGCGGGCCTCCGCGCCGCGATCGAGACGCTGGGCTCCGGCGCCAATGTGGGCGTCGTGTGCAAGTCGCTCCTCGGCAAGGCGCACACGGTCATGGCCGAAGGCGGAATCGCCGCCGCCATGGCCAACGTGGATGCCGCGGACGACTGGCGCACGCACTTCCGCGACACGATGCGCGGCGGCAAACTCTTGAACAACTGGCGCATGGCTCAGATCCACGCGCAGGAGGCGCCCGACCGCGTGCGCGAGCTCGAACAGTGGGGGGCCCTCTTCGACCGCACCGAGGACGGCCGGATCCTGCAGCGCGCCTTCGGCGGCCACACCTTCAAGCGGCTCTGCCACGTCGGGGATCGCACCGGTCTGGAAATGATCCGCACGCTCCAGGACAGGGGCGTGCATCTGGGAATCGACGTGTACATGGAGTGCGCCGTCACGCGCCTCCTGAAGGACGGCGACCGCGTCGCCGGCGCGTTCGGCTACTGGCGCGAGCAGGGACGCTTCGTCGTCTTCAAGGCAAAGTCGATCGTCCTTGCGACCGGCGGTATCGGCAAGGCCTGGCGAATCACGTCGAACTCCTGGGAGTACACGGGCGACGGTATGGCGCTCGCATACGACGCGGGTGCGGAGCTGCAGGACATGGAGTTCGTGCAGTTCCACCCGACCGGCATGGTCTGGCCGCCGGGCGTGCAGGGGATCCTGGTCACCGAGGCCGTTCGCGGAGAAGGCGGCATCCTGCGCAACAAGTTGGGCGAGCGCTTCATGGAACGCTACGATCCCGAGAAGGTGGATCTCTCGACTCGCGACGTCGTCGCCCGCGCAATCTATACCGAGGTGCGCGAGGGACGCGGGAGCGAGCATGGCGGGGCCTATCTCGACATCTCCCATAAGCCCGCGGACTACGTGATCCGCAAACTCCCGAGCATGTACCACCAGTTCAAGGACCTGGCCGACGTGGACATCACGAAGGGGCCTATGGAGGTCGGCCCCACGTGCCATTACATGATGGGGGGGATCCGCGTCGAGGCCGAGACGGCAGCGACGTCGCTTCCCGGGCTCTTTGCCGCGGGAGAGGCGGCCGCGGGCCTCCACGGCGCCAACCGTCTCGGCGGTAATTCCCTGTCCGACCTTCTCGTCTTCGGGCGGCGCGCGGGAGAAGCCGCGGCCCGGCACGCGCGGAGCGCGGGAACCCCGACGGCGGCGGACTCCGGCGAGATCGAGGAGGCGGCGCGCGAGATGCTGGCGCCCTTCGAACGGTCGGACGGAGAGAGTCCCTACGCGATCCATCAGGACCTGGAAGAGACGATGCAGAACCTCGTCGGGATCTTCCGCAATGCGGAAGACCTGAAGCGCGGGCTGTCGGAGATCGAGAAGCTCAAGGAGCGCCTCGCCCGCGTGCGCGTCGAGGGGTCGCGTCTCTTCAATCCCGGCTGGCACCTGGCCCGGGATCTGAAGTCCATGCTGACGGTCTCCGAGGCCGTGGCGAGGAGCGCGCTCGAGCGGTTGGAGAGCCGCGGCGCCCACAGCCGAACCGACTATCCGAAACTCGATCCCGCGTGGGGCAAGAGCAATAATGTGGTCTCCCGGGACGGCCGAGAGATGAGGATTTCCCGGCAGCCGATCTCGGAAATGCCGACCGATCTGGCGGCCCTTCTGGCGGAGGAGTAGCGGAGGCGATCCATGGCGGAGGCGACTCTCAGGGTCTTCCGGGGCGGACCCGAAGGGGGAAAGGCGGTGGACTACTCCGTGCCTATCGTGCCCGGTATGGTCGTCCTGGACGCCCTCCATTCGGTCCAGGCGAGCCAGGCGCCGGATCTCGCCGTCCGCTGGAACTGCAAGGCCGGCCGGTGCGGCTCCTGCTCGGCGGAGGTCAATGGCCGGCCGCGACTGACCTGCAAGACCCGGATGGACTCGCTGCCGCGGGACAAGCCCATCACGGTCAATCCGATGAAGGCGTTTCCGGTCATCAAGGACCTCGTGACGGACGTCTCTTGGAACTACGCGGTCAACAGGAAGATCCCCGCGTTCACGCCGCGGCCGGGCGTTGAGTGGAAGATGCAACAGCGCGACCTCGACCGCGTGCAGGAGTTCCGTAAGTGCATCGAGTGTTTCCTGTGCCAGGACGTCTGTCACGTCCTTCGCGACCACGACAAGAAACAGCAGTTCGGCGGCCCCCGCTTCTTCGTGCGGCTGGCCGGGCTCGAAATGCACCCTCTGGACGGGGTCTCGCGCACAGCGCTTCTCAAAGACACGCTCGGCATCGGCTATTGCAACATCACCAAGTGCTGCACCGAGGTCTGCCCGGAGGATATCCATATCACCGACAATGCCATCATCCCGTTGAAAGAACGCGTCGTGGACGACTTCTATAATCCGCTCCGATGGCTCGCGCGGAAGTTCGGAAGGAAAGGCAAATGAAATACAGTCTGAAATCGATCTCCAGAGAAGGCATCCCCGAGGCATTGGCCAAGGCCGAGCGCTACCGCCTCTTGAAGGAGCCCGGCGAGGCAGAATCCATCTGCCGCGACGTGCTGACCGCCGATCCGGACACCCAGGCGGCGCTGCGCATGCTGGGACTTGCGATCACCGATCAGTTCACGGGGGGCGCCGCGGACCGCCACGCCGAGGCCGAGAGCGTCTTCGGCAACCTCAAAGATCCTTACGCCAGGCTCTACTACACGGGCATCGTGCACGAGCGTCGGGCCAAGGCGTTGCTCCGCGCCGGCGCGCGCCCCCACACCGTGGTCGTGCTGTTCGAGGAGGCGATGAACTGCTTCGAGCACGCGGAGAAGATCCGCCCCGAAGGAAACGACGACGCCATCCTGCGCTGGAACCGCTGCGTGCGCCTGCTGCAGGAGCACGCCTCCGACTGGCGGGAGGATCTCGAGGCCTTCGATGCCGGCGACAGCCCCCCGGTCTGATTGATCCTCCGAAAGACGTCGTCGCGGCCGGCGCCCGCTGTTGGAAGCGCGAGAGCAGATCCTTCGCGGAGCTTGCCCTGAGCCGGGCAGTGGTGAATTGAAGCCGCCAGAGCAGATCCTTCGCTGCGCTCGGGATGACAAAGAGGGGCGAGGGGCACAGGATGACAGAGATCGGCGACGGGCTCACGATGACAGAGAGCGGAGAAGGGCTCAGGATGACGGAGATGTTTCTTTTGCGGGTTTGCGAATCAGAACACTAGCGCTGGCAACAGTTGTCGCGCTCTCGATCGCCGCCGCACGGATCCTCGCAGGGACTCCGCCGAAGCCGGCCCGGGAAATGGCCGTCACTTTCGACGATCTTCCCGGAGTCGTGGCGCCGGGCGAAGGAACCGCCGAGCTCAGCGCCCTTACCGAGAAACTCCTGCGGGCGATCGTTTCAGCGAGGATTCCGGCCGTCGGTTTCGTCAACGAGGGCAAGCTCGTTCCGGCCGGATCGCGTGACCCCGAACGGGTCGCGCTCCTGGGCAAATGGGTCTTCGCGGGTCTGGAGCTCGGCAACCATACCTACTCCCACCTCGATCTGCACAGGGTGCCGCTCGAGCAGTTTCGAAGAGGACGTCGTCCGAGGCGAGGAGGTCACGAAGGCGCTGCTGTCTCCTTCGAACCGGCGCCTCCGGTATTTTCGCCACCCGTACCTCCACACCGGCCACTCAGTCCAGACACGCAAGTCGCTCGAGGAGTTCCTCGCCGCCCGCGGTTATCGCGTTGCTCCCGTCACGCTGGACAATTCCGATTGGATCTTCGCGCGCGCGTACGCCCTCGCCAGGCAGGCCGGTGATCGAGACGTCGCGCAAAAGGTGGCTGCGGCCTACGTCCCCTACATGCTGGCGAAGACGAAGTACTTCGAGCGGCAATCGGTCAGGCTCTTCTCCCGGGAGATTCGCCAGATTCTGCTCGTGCATGCCAACGCCTTGAACGCCGACCGATTCTCCGAACTTGCTGTGCGGCTTCGCGACCGCGGCTATGCGTTTTGCTCACTCGGCCGCGCCCTCGAGGACCCCGCCTATGGCTCCGCCGACGCGTTCACGGGAGCCGGTGGCATCTCGTGGCTCCATCGCTGGGCGCTGACCTCGGGCGGCCGGGAGGCCATCCTGCCCGGCGAACCGGCCGCTCCCCGTTTCGTGATGGACGCCGCCGGCGTCTCGGAAGAGTAGCCCGAATAATTCATGGACACCCGGCCGAAACACGTGGAAGTGACTGAGCCGAAGGTCTCCATGGAGGAAGGAACGAAGGCAAGACAGGATACACCTTGTTCCCGCGAGAGATTTTTTCGTCAGGCAAGGAAGCCCGACGACGGCGACCGTCCGCGGGGGCACGGGGGACCAGAAGGTCCCCCGCCGGACTGTGCCATCGCAGAGGAGGGCTGATGCAGCATGGCGGAAAAAGATCCGCGGGACGGCCGGAGTCGTTCATGAATTATTCGGGCTAGGAGATGACCATGCGAAAGACATCACTCGTGCTCGTCCTCGCCACGCTCGTCTCCCGTGGTGCGCTCGCCCAGTCCTCGGTCGTGGGACCGATCGATCCGCTGCGCTTCTCGCAATTAAAGGATTTCGTCGCCGAGCGTTCCTCGTCGAACAACCCCGACCCCGACTCGAACGACGACAGCAAGCGGCCGATCCCGGGAGAGACCGTGACGCTGGCGGATCTTCCGGGGCCCGGGATCGTCACGCACATCTGGCTGACCATCGCGGCCAACGAGTACGGCTGGCCGCGCCTCCTGCGGCTGCGCGTCTACTACGACGGGAGCCCGGAGCCGTCCGTGGACGCTCCCGTGGGGGACTTCTTCGCCGTCGGACACGGGTTCGAGCGGACGGTCAAGTCGCTCATGATCCGCAACAGCTCCGACGGCCGCGCGCGCAACAGCTACTGGCCGATGCCGTTCCGCCGTTCCTGCCGGATCACAATCACCAACGAAGGGCGTCGGCGCGTCGCGAACCTCTACTACCACGTGGACTGGGAAAAGTTGAAGGAGCTTCCGCCCGGCACGGCCTACTTCCACGCGCGCTATCGGCAGGAGCTTCCCGCGCCGGCGGATGGCAACCCCTACGTCTTCCTGGACGTCAAGGGGCGTGGCTTCTACGTTGGAACAGTGCTCTCGGTCGTTCAGGCGGAGGCGGGCTGGTTCGGAGAAGGGGACGACCACTTCTTCGTGGACGGGGAGAAGAAGGCGGCGATCGAGGGGACGGGGTCGGAGGACTACTTCAACGACGCCTGGGGCCTTCACGTGGAGGACGGGCCCTACGCCGGTGTGCCGGTCGCGCAGGGAACGGGACTGGGGTCACGGATGACGGGATACCGCTGGCACCTCGCGGATCCGATCCCCTTCACCAGGTCACTCTATTTCGAGATCGAGCACAAGGGATGGACGTTCAAGGCCGACGGCTCGGTCAAGTCCACCTTCGGCGAGCGCGTGGACCTGATGTCGAGCGTCGCGTACTGGTACCAGCAGGGGATCGCGCGGGGACTGCCGCCGATTCCCTACGGCTCGGCGCGGCTTTCGCAGGGCAACGCGAAGCAGATCGAAGTGGAGAACGCGTTGCCCCAGGTCAAGGCGGAAAAGGGAAAGGCCTCCGTCTCCAAGGATCTCTTCTGGTCCAAGGACGTCCTCCTCTTCGAGGGAAAGGAAGAAGGCGCCAGGATCGAGGTCCCGTTCGACGTGGAGGAGGACGGCGACTACGAGCTCTCCACCGAGCTCGCGAAGGCTTCCGACTACGGCGTCTACACCGTGCTCCTGGACGGCAAGCCCGCCGCGGCGCCAGTCCTCGAGCACGAGCCCGGCGCCGACGTGCGCCCACAGACGCAATTCGACGGCTACGCGCTCGAGACCTACGTCGGCATGGACTACCAGATCGGCTGGCCCCGCCTGTCGAGAGGCCGCCACACCCTGACCTTCGTGTGTCTGGGCAAGAACGCGGCGTCTTCGGGCTACAACCTCGGCGTGGACAACCTGATCCTCGCGCGCACCGGCCCCGCCGGATGGGCGAAGGCCGGGGCCGTGCAGGCTCCCCTCGTTCCCGAGTCCGTTTCGGGCCTGGCGTCCGCCTTGGACGATCCGGACCCCGTCACGCGCGGCCTCGCCGCGCTGGAGCTCAGGAACAAGGGGCGCGCCGCGAAACCGGCGCTCGGCGCCTTGATCGCGAAGCTCAAGGACCCCGACGTCATCGTGCGCATGATGTCGGCCAACGCGATCGGAGTGATGGGGCCGCAAGCCGCGAGCGCCGTTCCCGCACTCATTGCGGCCTGCCGGATCGAGAACGAGGTGACGCACGTCCTGCGCGCCTGTGCCGCCGCGCTGGGAGAGATCGGTCCGGCCGCTTCACCCGCTCTGCCGGCGCTCCGAGAGCTTGTCAAGAACAAGCCGCTCGCCCGCCGGTCCGCCGAGCGGGCGATCGAGCAGATCGAAGAGCCGCGCAAGTGAGGGGCGGAAACACCAGAAGGGCGCGAAACAAACCGGGATCCAAAGCGTAGAGAACGAGCAGCCGAGGAGGTCTCCATGGCTCGATCCCGACTGCTGGCCCCTCTCGCCGCGACGGCGCTCGTCGCCGCTCCGGCCGCTGCCCAATCCCCCTCGCCGTACGACGTCACGACTTACAGCGTGGTGTGGACGGTCCCTGAGGCGAAGAATGTCAGGGTTGTCCGCGGCGTGCCCTACTCTGGAGTAGGCACCGGCGCGCCGGCCGGCGTGGGGACCCCGGGATTTCCCGGAGCCCCCCTCGTCATGGACCTGGCCTATCCGACCGGCGACGCCTCAGCCCGGTGGCCAGCGGTCGTCTTCGTCAACGGCGTCGGTGGAGAGTTGAACGAGTGGGAGATCTACAAGAGCTGGGCGCGCCTGATTGCGGCGCACGGACTCGTGGCCATCACGGCCGAGTCGGATCCGGCAAAGCCTGCCGCGAGCGTGCGCGCTCTCTTCGCGCACCTGGCAAAGGAGGGCGCCGCGCTCCGGCTCGACACCTCGCGTCTGGCGGTCTGGGCCTGTTCGGCGAACGTTCGCGCCGCGCTGCCGTTCCTGATGGGCGGCGCGCCCGCCGGGGTCCGGGCCGCAGTGATCCTATACGGCACCGGCGACGCTGCGACGCTCCGCAAGGACCTACCGGTTTTCTGGGTGATGGCGGGCCGCGACAGCCCGTCGCTTCTCGATGGGCAGCGCGCCCTCTGGGCACGGGCGGTCAACGAAGGCGCGCCGTGGACGATGGTGAATGCGCCTGACTTGCCGTACGCCTTCGACGGCGTCGAGGACACGAGCCACTCCCGGCAGCTCGTCCGCGAAATGGTGGAATTCCTCGTGACGGCGCTCGCTCCCGCGAGTCCTCCGCCGCCGCCCGCGCCGCTACCCCGGCGCGCTACGGCGCACATGTACGGAAACGAGCCCGACAAGGCCGCGGCCGTTTACCGGGAGATCCTCGCCGCCAACCCGAGGGACCGGGAAGCGCAGCGTCTTCTGGGCCTCGCCCTGACGCGCCAGGGAAAGGCCGACGAAGCCGTCGAGGCCCTGCGGCGAGCCATCGAGCTCGGAGAGGACGGGCCGGCGATCCATCGAAACCTCGGCGAGGCTCTGCTGCGCGCCGGCAAGCCCGCGGAGGCGGCCGCGCACCTGAAGAAAGCCGTGGACCTGGGCGCGAACGCCTCGCCCCTGATCTACAACCTCGCCTGCGCCTACGCGCTTTCGGGCCGTAAAGACGACGCCTTCGCGCGCTTGACCGAGGTCGCCGGCACCGGCTGGCTGACCCGCGAGCAGCTCGAAGGCGACGCCGACCTGGCGAGCCTGAAGTCCGATCCACGCTTCGGCGCCCTTCTCTCGAAGCTCGCTTCCGCGCCGCGCTGACAGGCCACCATAGAATCCCCGGAATGAACGCGAGTCGGCGCGTCTTCCTGGCGCGCATTGCGCCTCTTCCGATTCTCGCGCCGCTCCTTCCCGCAAAGCGCTCGCACGTCGTGGTGCCGACACTCAAGCCTCTCGACCGGGATATCGCGACCCTCGACGGAATCCTGTCGGCTTTCTACGAGGTGATCTCGGGCGCGGCCGGGGTTCCGCGGCAATGGGGGCGGGACAGGACGCTCTACATTCCGGGCGTCCACTTCGTTTCGCTCAAGTCCGCCGACGGCCGGATTCAAGCTCGGGTCTACGACCATCAGGCCTACGTGGACGCGGTGGATCCCTTCTTCCTCTCCCGTGGCTTCTTCGAGCGCGAGATCCACCGCAGCGCCGTCCGCTTCGGCAACTTCACGCACGTTCTGAGCGCTTACGAATCGCGTGCCTCGTCCGACGGCGCGGTCATCGCCAGAGGCGTCAACAGCGTCCAGCTCTTCTGGGACGGGCGCCGCTGGTGGATCGCGGGCGCTGTCTGGGACGACGAGCGGCCGGACAACCCGATTCCTCCGGAGCTGCTTCCCCTGGCCTCGACGGAAGGGAACTCCCCAGGATGACGCCGGCTGTCCCTCTCCCTCGGTTGCTCAAACCTTACCGCGTTCTCGCCCGTAGTCCCCGGCTCAACGAGCGTCCTCACCCCTGCCCTTCCTTCGCCAAGGCTTCGGAGGGCAGGCGCTCTCCCGGGAGGAGAGGGAGGTCGAGGGATTCGCCGTTGTCCAGGGCGAGGAAGCGGTGTTTGGGGTCAGGGTGATGGGCGAGGGCGGCCTTCAACTCCTCGACCGGCTCTAATTCGCCGTCGTCGGCCTGGTCGAAGGTGCCGAAGTGGATGGCGACGGCGGTCTCAGCGCCCAGAGTTTCCTGCGCGCGAATGGCTTCCTCAGGGTTGATGTGGGCCTGCGACATGAACCATCGGGGGCGATAGGCGCCGATGGGCAGAAGCGCCAGGCGCAGGTTCGGGAAGCGTTCGCGGATCATCTGGAAATGCGATCCCCAGCCGGTATCTCCGGCGAAGTAAACGGAGCCGGAGGGGCCCGTCACGACCCATCCGCACCAGAGTGTGCGGTCCCGATCGAACGGGGTGCGGCTGGAGAAGTGGCGCGCGGGCACTGCCGTCAACGTCACGCCGGGCGCGAGCGGCACGGATTCCCACCAGTCGAGGTCGCGCGAGCCCGGAACGCCGTGCTTTTCGAGAAACGCCGTGTTGCCGAGGCCCGCGAAGAGGGGCGGGTGGTGCGCCGCGGCGAGACGCCGCAGTGTCGCGACGTCCATGTGGTCGTAGTGGTTGTGGCTGACGAGAACGGTGTCGATCCGCGGCAGGTCGGAGAACCGGATGCCGGGAGGGCGGTGGCGCCGCGGCCCGACGAAGGACACGGGCGAGACTCTCTCGGACCAGACAGGATCGGTCAGGATATTCAACCCGTCCATCTGAACGAGGACCGTCGAGTGGTTTATGAACGTGACACGAAGCCTTCCCGCACCGACGCGTTCCGGTAGCCGGGGTCCCGGCGGGGTGTCGGTGAAGGCGCGCCAGGATCCGCGCTCGCGGTGGGTCATCCAGCGCAGAAAATCGGAGAAGCCGTGGTCGAGCGGCTCGATCGACCGGAAGCGCTTCCCGTCGAAGTGCGGGCCGGCCGGCCCGCGCCATCGCGGTGCCGAGAGGGCACAGCCAGCAGCTCCCAGTGCGAAACTGGCCGCTCCCGAGAGGCCCGCGGCAACGAGAAGCTTCCGGCGTCGCGACATGACTCCGGTCGCAGCGCGCGCAATGGGAGATTTATTCCAGATCAGGAGCGCCGCGCCGGGCGGCGTCCGTCACCAATCAGAACTGGACCAGCGCCAAGTCAGGTCGAATCGCTCTGAGGGCATCCGCTCCGATGCAGGTTAAACTCGCCTGCGCTTGAGAGACCCGGAAATCCAGTTGCCACGAGGGCCCGGCTCGCGGTTTCCGCATCGGCTCCTCTCCTTTGCCGGAATAGCGGCGCTTCTCCTGCTGTGGGACCTCGCCATCCGGCTCGGCCGTGCGCCGCTACTGCCGGGGCCCCTGGCCGTGGCGCGCGCGATCGTGGAGCTGGGTGAAAAAGGGTTCCTCGTCAAACACATCGTCGCGTCCCTCTTCCGGGTGACGTGGGGGTATCTGCTGGCGGTCTCCATCGGAGTCCCACTCGGAATCCTGCTCGCCTGGTACCGGCGTGGCGGGCTGGCGCTGGCGCCGCTCGTCGAGATCGTGCGCCCGATCTCGGCCCTCGCCTGGATCCCGCTCGCGATCCTCTGGTTCGGCGTCGGCGACCTCTCGTCGGTTTTCATCATCTTCATCGCCTCCGTCTTTCCGCTGACGATCGCGGCCATGAGCGCGGTGGGCGGCGTTTCCTCGATTCACTGGAACGCCGGACGCAACTTCGGCCTCTCGCCGGCCCAGATCGCGCGGCAAGTGCTCCTGCCCGCGATCCTGCCGCGGCTCCTGGTCGGCCTGCGGCTGGCTCTCGGCATCGCGTGGCTCGTGGGGGTGGCGGCCGAGATGATCGCCGTCAACTCCGGGCTGGGGTTCCTGATCATCGACGCGCGCAACGCGGGCAATCGCTACGACCTCGTCGTGGCCGGGATGGTCTTGATCGGAACGATCGGCCTCGCTCTCGACGCGGCGATGCGCCGCATCGAAAGGCTTCCCGCTTTGCGCTGGGGTTACGCGGACTCGGCACGGGAGGCGGCATGATCCCCGTCCGCGAGCCGCTTGCCGGACGCACCAAGCTCGAGATCCTTGGTCTGCACATGAGCTTCCGGACGGAGGAGAACGACGTCCGCGTGCTCGAGGACATCGCTCTGGACGTGCGCGAGGGAGAGTTCGTCTGCATTCTCGGCCCGTCCGGCTGCGGCAAATCGACGCTCTTGAATATTGTCGCCGGTTTCCTCACGCCGACCTCCGGCTCCGTGCGCATCGACGGAGAGGAGGTCCGCGGCCCCGACCCCCGGCGGATCTTCGTCTTCCAGGAGCGGGGTGTCTTCCCCTGGCTGACCGTCGAGGGCAACATCGGGTTCGGCCTCGGGAAGCTGCCGCCGGGCGAGCGCGAACGCCGCATCGCTCACTACGTCCGGCTCGTGGGGCTGGAAGGCTTCGAGAAGGCGTACCCGCACGAGCTCTCCGGGGGAATGAAGCAGCGCGTCGAGGTGGCCCGTGCCCTGGCGGTGGACCCCGACGTGCTTTTTCTGGATGAGCCCTTCGGCGCGCTCGACTCGATCACGCGGCTCGTCATGCGAGGGGAACTGCTGCGCATCTGGCAGGCGGAGCAGAAGACGATTCTCTTCGTCACGCACGACATCGAGGAGTCCGTGCAAC
>WNGF01017419.1_pt1 | contig 13226 bp, 15 predicted proteins | sample 5400641 | NCBI WGS metagenome assembly WNGF01 (sample SAMN13153371, study PRJNA577476) | soil metagenome | isolation source: 80 cm soil or saprolite under grassland replicate 2 | place: USA:California | collected 2016-06-15
AGACTTCTCGGCCCGCCCGCCTGGGCGATTATGAAATTCACACGTCTCCTCGGGGCTTTTCCAGCATCCGCCAGATCAGCTCCGGCGAGGTCATGCACTCGGTGAATGCCCCGGGTGATGAAGCCAACAAACTCTACGTCGAGCAGTCGTTTCTCGCCGCTCGCGTACTGAAGCGCGAAGCCCCCGCAGACGAGCTGGTGATCTGGGACGTAGGACTCGGCGCGGCTTTCAATGCCATGGCTGCCATTCGCTGTTTTGAACGATGTTATGCGGAAAAAGGTGAGACCGCTCTGCGCCCACTGCGCCTGGTGAGCTTCGAATGGAATCTCGATCCGCTCACCCTCGCCGTTAAAAATCCCGCCTGCTTCCCTCACCTTCGGCATGCCGCTCCTCGGCAAATTCTTGAAAACGGTAAGTGGAACCACGCTTCAAGCCTGCTCCAATGGGAACTCCTCAAGGGTGATTTTCGTGATTTTATCGAATCAGCAATAGTTCCTGATCTTATTTTTTACGATCCATTCTCATCCAAAACAGACGCCGCGCTTTGGACCGCGGAGAGCTTTGCGCGCATTTTTAGGCGCTGCCTGCCAAAATCAGCGGAGCTCTACACTTACTCCGCCTCGACTGCCGTGAGAGTTTCGCTTCTGGCAGCAGGCTTTTTTGTCGCGCAAGGCGTCGGCACAGGCCCCAAGTCAGACACAACCATCGCCTTCACAACAGCGAAAGGTGTCCGAGATCATCCCTTATCTCCACGCCTCCTGGGCGCAGACTGGCTCACACGCTGGAGACGAAGCGGCGCAAAATTTCCAACGGCTCTTTCAAATGAAGCGAGAACTCAATTTGAAAAGCTCATTGAAACCCATCACCAATTCTTAAGCGATTCCTGAAAAAGGTTAACCCGTGCGCTATCCGGCATCCCTGGATATTTGTCTCAGATCCGCACCTTACGTTTCCGGAATTCCGAAAACGTGGAAGTCCGCTAGTGATATGGGGGATCCCGTTCGCGAACCCGAAATTGATGATCGGAATGGGCCTGGGAATAGTTTATCGCGAGATTTGTTTAAAGTGCGGCGGAAACTCCAGAACCGATGCGGAGCGACTAAAGAACGAAGTCGCATGACATTCGAAGAAGCGGCGGCAAGATGTTTGCCGATTTGGTAAGAATCGTCGACCAATCAACCGCCAACCGCACGCTCTTTCATCTGCGCACCGTCGATGAAATTCGCGCATCGTTTGCGAAGCGCGACGAAGGAGCGGACCGAAACTCGTGGCTCTACTCCTAATCGTGCCAGTGGCGAGTAATGATCGATCACGGAATCGAGTAAGGCTGGTTACATTGTGCGAGGTCAAACGCCTCGATTCAGATTACTTTGCCGAATCGTAAATGCTTGGCAATTTTTTATTGAATCCGATGAATGTCAAATGTAAAGACCTCAATCTTTTGTGCGAAGTATTTTTTTCTGATTTTCGGGAAAAGACTTTTTCAGCAGAATCACCTTTCTTGCCTGACCCCGTTGATGCCCCCAATATTGTGTCTTCATTACCCGACTTTTTGGTCCAATCTCCGCCGCCTTGCCACTTTACAATCCCCATAGCAAAGGGATAAATTTCGCTCAGCGGTTTAATCCAACACGTTTTATCCCAATGCCACTATCGAAATTCAGTTGCTCGTACGCAGCAGGGATAAAACGCTATGCGTTAGGCAGACCAGATTGAGATTGAGAAAGGAGACCAAGCATGCCGATCGCCAAACGAGTTACTAAGGCAGTCCCCACGCGACACCAGCCTGGCTGCGCCATGGGGGTCTGTGACCCGCGAAGGACTCAAGGGTTGAAGGCACCTGCGCCTAAGGCCACGTACAACCTTGTGAGTCTAGAAGGACCCGGTCTTTTCCTCTCTGCAAATGTAACGAAACAGGGAGGGCCGACGGGTATCACCTTCGTGAAGCTTGATATAGATAACCGGAACGTAGTCAATCTCTCGTTCGCCGCGACTCGCAATTCGGGCCTGAGTCAGCCGAACCCCTATGGTCTCCAGTTCTTATCCGGCATCGGCGTGGAGTCCTTCGCGATTGGGTGGCCTTTTCCACTTACATTCAAGAGGAGCCTCAAGCTTTCTGTGACGGTCAACGAGACTGGAGTCGTGCAAATCGTGGCCAATGTAGTGCACGCGAGCAGCGGGTAGAAGCCACCGGGTGAAGAAAAGGGGATAATGAAAGCAGTTTCAGAATAGCAAGACTAAACAGGTTGTTGAAAAAGGTTCAGAATGCTTCGAGAGCCTCAGCGTGAACGGAAAATCGTCAATGATATCAAAACCCCTCCGTTCGTCCTGAGCCCGTCGAAGGACTCCGAGAGAGTTTTTCACCAGCCTGTCCTGTAAAGACCTGCCTGCTAATGGGTGACCCCTCAGTTGACCGTGACCCCTCAGTTCCGACCCCCGAGATCCAGTAAGACAATGTGTGATTGCAAGGGCCGGTGCTAATTTTGAATGGCAATGAAGCTTGGCGTTGGCTAAATCAGAACGCCTATTTCGAGTTCTAGTCCTATCGCCGATCTTCAACCGCGATTGCCAATCCAAAATTGCCGATGCTTTTCATGTTTTCGCAATTGCGAAAACATGAAACATGTCGGACGGCATGAGCGGTGCGATCAACGGGGCGCCACAGATGTGGTTTTTACAAAACCGGAACGCGCGTCGAGAATTCTCCGTATCTCACGCGGATGCTTCAGTCGATATCGAGCGTGTCGCCCTTCGGTCTCATACCGGACCACCTCGGCAAGCCTCAAGGCGCCAAGGATATTACTGGTGCGGGATACGCTCCGACCAGTAGACGGCACAGCCGCGACTGCCTATAGCTCACCTCTTCCACGGCAGCGATGCTTATCATGTTTTCGCAATTGCGAAAACATGAAAGTATGGCCACGGTGTCGAACAGCGCGGGGGTGTATGAAGTGTTCGCGGCCAAATCCCGCAGCATGGGCTAGGGCCCTGTCTTTACGACGACTGTGTGAAATTGTCCCTGGTGTATATTCCCTTACTTGCGTACGCGGGATACGATTTGAACGGGCGAACAGTTCGCGGTATTTTCACACGCTAATCGCTTTGCCTATTCGACAATCACGAACAAGTGACTGCCAAATAAATCAACATCGTGAGGTAAAACCAGGAGGAGGATTCGTGGCCAGGATCAAAGGTGTAACGGAAAGTGAGGCCAATGATGAGGTGCGACAAATTTTTGAAGAGCAAAAGAAACGTCATGGCTTTGTGTCAAACGCTGCGCAGGTGTCTGCCGTTAGGCCGACAAGCCAGAAAGGAGTCCAGGAACTCGCCCAAGGAATTCAGGAATTAGGACTTCTAGCGCCGGAGCTACGCCACCTGGTCTGCGTAAGGACTGCCCATATCAATGGTTGCCCGTATTGAATTGACAGTAACGCATCCGGTGCGATGCAAAACGGGGCTGCGGGAGAGAAGGTCGAAGCGGCGCTGGGAGATTACAAGAAAAACCCTTTGTTTTCCTTGCGCGAGCGGTTGGCACTGGAACTGGCCGAGCGGATGACCTACACGGGTAAACGGGTCACGGACAAGTTTTTCAATCGTCTCAAGAAACATTTTACGGACGAGGAGTTAGTAGAATTGGCTGCGGTGATTGCTCTCGAGAACTTTCGCAGCAAGTTCAACCCGGTCTTCGGAATAGAGGCTAACAATTTCTGCCCTCTGCCCGGAGTGCAAGAAGCTGCCGCCGCTGCCACGCGTCGTTTCCATGAATGAGGCGATGCGGTGCGTCTGGCATTTAAGTGCAGGTCGGTACCCGGGTCGCGTATACTTGTTTCTCTCCGCTCCCGCTACGTGCTAAATTCCGATCGCAGACCCTGTGATTGCAAAACTTGGCCCCAACCCCCTTCCCGCACTCGATTCTAAACAGGTATGAAATCACCAAACCTAGCCAACTTGCCTGGCCTGGAAGACAAAACGTTTCTATTACTAGTAATTGCGGTATCGCTCGCATTCGCATGGATCCTATGGCCCTTCTATGGTGCGGTTTTCTGGGGAACTATCCTGGCAATCCTGTTTGCACCGCTTTATCGGCGACTGCTGAGGTTCATGGGGCAGCGACGCACAATTGCTGCCCTCGCGACCGTGACGATCGTTCTGCTCATTGTGATTCTGCCGGTAACGCTGATCGGCGCGTTGTTAGTGCAGGAAGGGCTCGGCCTGTACGAGAAGTTCCAGTCGGGAGAGCTGAATCTCGGCCGGTATTTTCAGCAAGTGTTTGGCGTCCTACCGGCGTGGGTAAGCGACCTACTGGACCGCTTTGGGTTGACGGATCTTAGCTCGATGCAAGAGAGGCTGTCTACGGGCTTGGTGCAGGGTAGTCAGTTCGTTGCCACCAAGGCTCTTAACATCGGTCAGAACACGTTCGATTTCATCGTCGACCTGTTCATCGTCTTATACCTGCTGTTCTTTCTGTTGCGCGACGGCGATGACCTTGTCAGGCGCATCAGGACTGCAATTCCCTTGCACACGGATCAACAGCGCGAGCTCCTCAACAGGTTCACCACCGTGATCCGCGCCACGGTCAAAGGCAACGTCGTCGTGGCCGTCGTGCAAGGAGCACTCGGAGGGCTGATCTTCTGGTTTTTGGGCGTCCACGCGGCGGTGTTATGGGCGGTGTTGATGGCTTTTCTATCCCTGCTCCCGGCAGTCGGTAGCGCGCTGATCTGGCTGCCCGTTGCCATTTATTTTTTAGTGACTGGTGCGACGTGGCAGGGCATCTTTCTGATCGCCTTTGGCGTGCTCGTCATCGGCCTGGTAGACAACGTCCTGCGTCCCATCCTCGTCGGTAAGGACACCAAAATGCCTGATTACGTTGTGCTGATCTCCACGCTGGGCGGCATGGCGATTTTCGGTCTCAACGGTTTTGTCATTGGGCCGGTGATCGCGGCGATGTTCATGGCTGTGTGGGATATTGTCACGTCATCAAGGGCGGGGGTCGGGATTGAGAGCAGCGGTCCTTGAGGTACGGTATTGCACTCTTGCCAGTCTATACCGACTGATCCGTAGCGAAGGGATCCAATTTTCATCAAACATTTTCATGGCCCTATAACGTTTGTACGGATCGTTTTGCTGGAATCTGCTGATACCTGAAAAAATTCCGCGAAACTGAACCTCCACAGTTCAAAGCGCGGCCCATGCCCTGCTAATATTATCTTCATGCTCGACCGCGGCATCTTGGCACGGCGCCCAATCTAAATTTCCGAACCGGTCGCTTGATTGCCGTAATTTTATTCTCTACTGAAACAACCCATCGTGATTAAGATCAACCAGCTTTCCAAGTCGTATTTCGCGCGTGAGCTTTTCATCGACGTCAGTTTTCAGATGAATGCCGGCGATCGCTTGGGTTTGGTCGGACGAAACGGCCACGGCAAATCGACTCTTTTTAAACTCATCTTAGGACAAGAAGAGCCCGACTCCGGAGAGATAACAATCCCGCGAAACTATCGCATCGGCCATCTCGAACAGCATCTGCACTTTAGCCAGCCGACGATTTTGGCGGAAGCGGCTTTAGGACTGCCGGAAGAAGAAACCCATTCCATCTATAAGGCCGAAGCGATCTTATTCGGACTGGGATTTTCCCACGCCGATCTTGAAAAGGCGCCTCGCGAGTTTTCCGGCGGTTTTCAAATTCGTATCAACCTTGCAAAACTCCTACTCTCCGAGCCCAATCTGCTTTTGCTCGACGAACCGACCAACTACCTCGACATCACGTCGGTTCGTTGGATCGCCAGATTTCTCGCGAATTTTAAAGGCGAGCTTATTTTAATCTCCCACGATCGTGACTTTATGGACAGCGTCACGACGCACACTGCGGTTATCCATCGCCAGAAAATTCGCAAATTCGAGGGCGGCACCGCCAAAGCTTATGCGCAAATCGTCCTCGAAGACGAGATTCACGAAAAAACCCGCGCCAACGAAGAAAAAAAACGGGCTCATGCCGAGGCCTTTATCAATCGGTTCAGAGCCCAGGCTTCAAAAGCCAAAATGGTTCAGTCGCGCATCAAGATGCTCGAAAAACTTCCCAAACTCGACGGGCTGGCCGATATCGAGTCTTTGGATTTCGAATTTAGACACGCCGCGTTTGCCGCCAAAACGTTACTTGAGGCGCGCCATATTTCGTTTGGCTATACGCCTGATCATCCTTTGTTTCGGCATATGGATCTGGCCATCAGCGCACGCGACAGATTCGGCGTGATCGGCAACAACGGCAAAGGCAAATCGACTCTATTAAACCTACTGTCCGGTGGACTTATACCGGTGACGGGCGAGCTCAAAGCTCATCCCGACATGAAACTGGGATACTTCGGACAAACCAACATTCAACGGCTCAATCCCAAGTTGACCATCGAACAAGAAATCGAACACACCAATCCGGCACTGACGCGCACGCAGGTTCGAAATATTTGCGGCACGATGATGTTCGGCGGCGATTTGGCTTTAAAGAAAATTTCCGTGTTGTCGGGCGGCGAAAAAAGTCGCACCCTCTTGGGCAAGATCCTCGCCCATCCGTCAAATCTGCTTTTGTTGGACGAACCGAACAACCACCTCGACATGGAATCCATCGACGCGTTGATCGAGAGCCTGCAGGATTTTCCCGGAGCTTTGTTGATTGTCACCCATAACGAACGGATTCTTCGCGCCCTCGCCACGAAACTGATCGTCTTTCACCGCGGCAGAGTGGATGTCTTCGATTCGGGTTATGACGAGTTTTTAGAAAAAATCGGCTGGGAGGACGAAAGCGACGGCAACGGCGCGCGGAAGAAGCCTACTTCGCGGAATCATTACAACGAGAAAAAGGAACGCGAAAAAGCCGAACGCAGAGAGAAGGCAAGAATCGAAAAGCTCGAAGGTCAGATCCTGAAAAGTGAAAATGCATTAAAGAAATACAACGAGCAACTCGAGATCGAAGCGAATCGTAATAATCTCGCTCAAATCAACGAGCTGTCCAAGAAAATCAGTCGGGTAAAGCAGGAAATTGAGGATCTGTATCGCGAGTATGCAGGGTAGAATCGCCTAATCGGATTTGGCACACGCCAATCGTCGGCCCGAGCCCAAAACTCCAACATTCCATTACTCCATCACTCCCTCCCATGTTCAGGCATCAACTGCTCGACGGCGCGCGCCGCACCGGCGCGGGCAATCGTCATCAAGTTCGCTGACTGAATCGGTGCCAGAGTTCAAAGAAACAAGACGCTACAGCAGGTGATGCACCTAGTCGCAAGCGTCCTTCCAAGTTTCTCTAGTAACCAGCGAGATAGAATCCAGACTCATGGTAGACCCTAGTGACCCCAATTATGGCCCTCCACAAACTTCTTGCACGTCTTACAAAAAGCAAATAAACAAAGCCTGACACGTTGTTGCTGACCTAAGTTAGTCGAGCAAGCCGAAGAATGGAGTTGGTCTAGTGCCTATCGGGTTGCACGACAGGACGCGAAGCTCTCGGACTTTTTGAGTCCGTGGCCTATGGAGCGACCTCTGGATTGAATTGGTCAACGAGCCAGATAAAACATCGGAATTGGATGACCTTCGATCGAGTGCGCAGCGAGGCCGACCTTTCGGGAGCGAAGATTGGATGATCAACATCGCGAAGCAACTTGGGCTTGAGGCGACACTCCATCCTCGCGGTCATCCGAAGCGAAAGTAAAAAGACTTCCGACCCTTTTATCGACCCGGAGTAGGTTCGGCTGTCGTGAAAGCTCAGATCATCCCGCATATACCGCATCATCAAGGAGGCGCTCGAGCCATTCTTTCAAAAAGCTTGAAGGGAGTTGCGGGTACAATGACCGAACACCGCGAGCGAATGATGAGTGCCTTCAAGACCCGCTTTGTGCCGGCTCTCCGGAAGCGCGGGTTCGTCGGCTCCTTCCCTCATTTCCGGCGACTTCTGCCCGACCACGTCGACTACCTGATGGTGCAATTCTACAGTGAAGGCGGCAGCTTCGTAGTCGAGATCGGGCGGACCGGTGCCGCGGGCTTCACTGACGGGCCGTGGAAGGACCTGCCAGTCGACAAGATCAGCGTTGGCCACATCTTCTATGACAGGCGACGGCTGGCGCCGCGCGACGCGCATGGCGGCTGGCGCGGTCGGGACTGGTTCGAGTTCGGCCCGCGCAGCTACGATCCGCCGCAGCCGGTCAAGCCGCAGGAATTTTACGACGCTATCGCCGATCAGGCGCTTGCGATCTTCGACACCACGGGCGAGCCCTGGCTCGCGCGGCCGAAGCCGCTCGATTCCGGTGCGCCTCGTGCGAAGTTTGAGGGTCCCCCGCCCTGGCCGCTGGGCGAGGGGCCGTTCGCCCGCTTCGCAACCCTTTTTCCCTGGAATCGGCCGAACATGCGGATCGCGTGCCTGCTCGCCGGTCCGGAGCCGCCGCTCTATCGTTGGGAAACCTGGCGGAAGATCGTCGCGCCGATGACCGAACTCGCCGACCTTCTGCCACGGCCCACGTCGATCCGCTCCTTCCAGCACCGGCCAGGCGAGTCGAAATGGCTGCCGTTCGGCCGCCTGTCCTGGAGCGAGGGCAGCAACCGCAAATGGACCAGCGACTATCTAGAAAAGCCTGAGCCAGTTGAGTTCCAGGCGACCGAGATTTGGTCGCCAAGCCGCAGCACCTGGGCCGAAGAAGGCAAGAACCCCGAGCTCTACGCCAAGATAGACAAGAACGCCCCTTGGGAGACGCAAGGTTTCATCCTCGCGCTACGCCGCGACGTGCTGAAGTCGGCTCCCGGCATCGCCGAGGCCGCCGGCCACGTGATCGACGCCGTCGCTGCCGCCTTGCCCGACGCACGTCGCGCAGTCTTCGACCGAGGCTGGAACGAGAAGCGTGTGTTCGCCGTCATCGCCCAGAACCCGCTCGACTACACCGGCTCGCGAGAAGTGATGGCGTGGGCCGAGGCCCATCCCTGGGCGCATGTTGCCTCGTTCACCGCGAATTAGGGTTTACTCGCGTACGGGGGCGCGCTGCAGCGTCGCGATTCGCCTAATCAGCCGGTGCAAAGGACGGCAGCGCGACATGATTGGCGTGCCTTTTGGGCTCGGCGACTCACGCCCGCCGCCTTGACTGGCGACCGTTAGCTAGACGAAACTGTCCATGGAAACGAAAGAGCGGAGAGGAAACATCAAGGGCTTCTGCATTAAGTAAGAGAGACCATGACAGACCAGGAACTTGATAACTACGTTGACCTTCTGAAGAAGGAGGGGTGGAAGGTCGAATTGAAAGACAGCGGCGGTGTATGGCTCAACGAGTCGTTCAGTCGCCGCTATCCACAAATTCCGGAAAGCTATATTACGTTTCTTCAAAGAGTCGCTTCGTGCGTCAACGCGGCTGAGACTGTCTGGTTTCTTTGTGCCGATGACTACAACGGCACAAGCAAGTCGGCATGGGCATGGAACGAATTTGAGAAGATCGACCTTGAAGGAGCGCAAGGCGACGAGCAGACGACAGCACAAATCGTCGAGTTTTGGAATCACCATCTCCCCTTCATGTATTCCGTCGGTGGAGATTATGCGTATCTGGCCCTCCGAGTAACGGGCGACTCATGTGGATCGGTCGTCGATGGCTACGACATAGAACTCACCACCGTCTCGGACGTTGCCCCAACGTTCGAAGAGTTCGTCCGTTTACACAGTGCTGCCCTTAAAGGCGATTTCGGCGATAACGTACTCCGTGATTATGTATGAGCCAGGGCTCTACCAGTTTGCCCTCCAGCGTATCCTGATCGCGACAGTGAGATCGAGTGAGATCGGGAGTGAGATCGGAGATCGGGGTCTGACATAACAATCGATTCTGCTGAAAAACCCCCTATTCACGAAAATTCGGGATGAAGAAAATGATTAACCAAGCTTCGATCGAGCGATATAGAGCATCTGTGTGCGAAATTTTTTTTTCTGATTTTCGGAAAAAGACTTTTTCAGCAGAATCACAATCGCAGAATTCGGTGCCAAGATCGCGCTAGATTTAAGTCAGAAATGCCGGGTACTTTCAATCAGTTTGTGAATCAGAGAACGGTACTGCTCACGACGTATCGTCGTGACAATGCAAGTAGTGGCTTGAAGAAAAAGGTCCGCGTCCCTTTTTCTTTCCCGCACGCTGGTCTAATTTGCCCCTGCAAAGTTTATTTTCGACGCCGGCGCCATGCGCCGCCCTCGATGTCGAGCAGGCATTGCTCGAAACTCCGACCACCCACAAGCGGCTAGCTACGTTCATCGTTGTGACTAACCGCGCGCATCGGTTCGCTCTCGACCAAACCAGGCTCCTGATCTGACCGCAGCCGTAAGCGTGACACCATAGACGATCAGGCCGAAGGCGAGCGCAGCGAACAGCCAGCTGAGTGAGCCGGTCAAGCGGAGCGCTAGCCAGCCGCCACCGATCGCGAATATGACGCGCAGGGATCCACTCAGCAGAGGCCAGAAAAGTCGCGCGGCGCCCTGGGATGCGAAATAGAGCGCCATCCCCAGGCCAAAGAATCCATAGGCCGGTCCGACAATCCGCAGATAAGCGCTGCCCGTCTCGATCACGCGTGGATCGGGACTGAATAGGGCGAGCCATGCCTGCGGCCAGAGCGCTGCGATGAGCCCGAGTGCTTCGCTCATTGCAAAGGCGATGGCGCCGCCGATGACCGCAATGCGTAGCGCTCTTTGTTTTTGGCCGGCGCCGATGTTGGTCCCGACAAGCGCCACCAGCGGCGCGCCCAAGCCGAAGATCACCGGTATCAGCAAATATTCCAAGCGCACGCCGGTGCCGTAGCCGGCGACGGCGTTAGTTCCGGCGGCGCCGGCGACCAATGCGGTGGCGAGTGCGATGGTCACGTTGGTTTGCAGTGAGGTAATCGCGGCGACCGCGCCCACGGCTAAAATATCGCGAAACAACGGCCAACGCAGACGCGTCAGCCGCAAGCGCGCCACGTTGCGGCCGGAAAGGATGTACCAGAGAAGAACCGCGGTTCCCGCCGCATAGAAGAGGACAAGGGCCATGCCCGCCCCGGCCACGCCAAGCTCCGGGAAAGGACCCACTCCGAAGATCAGACAAGGTGACAGCGGCACGAGAACAACCACGCCCGCAGAGATCACCATCGCCGGCACGAACATATTGCCCGTGCCACGGATCACGCTCGCCAGCGCGTTCATGAGCCAGAGTAAGACATTGCCTGCGAATACGACGTTGGAGTAGCTGAGCGCGGTCCGCAGTTCGCCGCCTGTCCCACCCAAGGCGCGGTAGATCGACGGCCCGAATGCGAGCATGACGATCGAAAAGAAAGCGCCCAAAGTCACGTTGACGACGATCGCATGCAGTACCAGCGCGTCGGCTCCATCGCGGTGCCCGGCCCCCAATGCCCGCGCGACTGCAGAAGAGATGCCGCCGCCCATGGCTCCGGCGGAAACCATCTGCATCAACATGACCACGGGAAATACCAGCGCCATGCCGGCCAGCGCATCGGTGCCGAGGTGTGAGACCCACCAGGTTTCGATCAGCCCCGTCGACGCCTGGGCCAGCATGACCACGATATTGGGCCAAGCAAGACGCAGCAACGTAGGCACGATGGCGCCGCGCAGCAACTCGCGGGTGCGTGAATCGACTTGAGCGGCTAGCGGCGGCATAGCACTGGTAGCGGTGTTAACGGCCGAGCATCGAGCGGCGGTAATCATGACGTGCTTCGCTTTCTGCCGCGCGCCGGTGTCGACGACTGCCGTGCGGCGAATTGTTTCTGATTGATGACCGCGTAGCGGCGGCGTGTGCGCTCGCTGGCGGCAGGGCCGGCGGCAAACACAAAGTCGCGCTCGTTAAGCGGTTTGCCGCTCCGCCGATCGACGAGCACGGGATCTGCCGCCCGCTGAGTCTTTTTGTCGACGAGCAATACGCTCGGGCCCTCGGGAGCGAAGTGCCTGTTGCCCCAGGCGAACATCGCCACGATGACCGGGCGAAAATCGCGACCCATATCGGTCAAAATATATTCATAGCGCGGCGGCCGGTCGCTGTAGCGGCGGCGCTGCAAAAGACCCGCATCGACCAGGGCGCTCAAGCGCCGGGTCAGCATGTTGGGAGCGATGTTCAGGCTCTTCTGGAATTGGTCAAAGCGCGTGAATCCGTGCAAGGCGTCGCGAACAATCAGGATGCTCCACCACTCGCCGACTCGCTCGAGACTGCGAGCAATAGGACAGGCCATCTTGTCGAAGCTTTTACGTTGCATAGAGAAAATGTACCAATGGTCACTATCATGATGCAAGTGACATGCCATCATAATGCGCGCTGACCTTGCACGCAGCCTCCCGAGCAGGATCGCCGAAGCTGTTGCGATCCAATATAAAACTACACTAAGTAACTATCATGATGCAAGTTACTTCGCCGAATGAGCGCCGAGATTTCGTCACATGCCGATAACTGGGCAACACAACTCGTCACATCCGCCGCTGGCCGAGCTGCGACATTTGGAATGATCCTTATAGTGCAAGGATTCCAGATAACCAATCGAAACTGGCACGTCCGTTGCTGTGACCACTTTGCATATTACGAAATCTGCAACAAACGTGTTCATAAAAGGGAGACTGCTATGAATTCAGGAGAAGTAATGATGAGCAATGCGTGCCAAGTCGGTCGCGGGGTACGGAAGCCTGAAGCATCAAATGGTGCTATGAATATGTCACGGTATATTTCCAAAAGCGTCTTGTTGCTGACATTGAGCGTAGTCATTTGCTGCGGTCTATATACGCTGTCGCCATGGGTCATCGGTCAGGGCATTTTTCCCTTTCAGGCGAATAACAGCATGCTTACCGGCCCTGACAGTAAAGTTGTTGGTTCGCGCCAGCGCGCGCAGCTTTTTACTAAGGACGAATATTTTCAGCCTCGCCCGTCCACCGCGTCTCACGATGCATCAGCTTCGACCTCGTCGGCAGTGGCTGCATCGAACAACATCTTTGATCAGAGTCGCGACTTCGGTGCCGCAGAGGATCCATCTTTACAGCGCCCAACTCAAAGGGTCTGCCGTTTTTACGATTGTTGACGATGTCGACGGCGGCTTCGCACAAGTGTAGGCACTCTGATCATTATCGAAGGATACAACGAAATGAAAAAAAATCTTCATCCGACAGTTCGTCAGGTTGTTTTTAAAGACGTCTCTTGTGATTTTTCCTTTCTTGGAACATCAACGATGGATTCAAAAGAGACCATCAAGTG
>WNGF01008290.1_pt1 | contig 13225 bp, 10 predicted proteins | sample 5400641 | NCBI WGS metagenome assembly WNGF01 (sample SAMN13153371, study PRJNA577476) | soil metagenome | isolation source: 80 cm soil or saprolite under grassland replicate 2 | place: USA:California | collected 2016-06-15
GTCCCGACGGCCATGCGGGGTCGCGCGCGATGTCAGTACGTATCTCGACACGTCGCTCATGGGCGGCCAGACCGCTCGGCCCGGCTTGCGGGCCGATATTGTCCCCGTCGATCGCGGCGACGAACTGGGCCGGCAGCGACGGCGCAGCAGCGACGCTGAGGTGCTCGCCGTCGGGTGTACGCAGCAGGATCGCGGCCCGCACACCCGGCAGCTCGCGCTCGACCAGCTCGGACACCGTGAGCAGCGTCGTCGGCAGCGGCGTGTGCGAGGCGATCAGGCGCAGGATCTCGCTGTGCGCGGCGACGCGCGCGCCAGCGGACGTCTCCGCCGTCGCGTTCGGGCGCGCGGCGTCCCGGCTGGACTTGCTATGGCGCACGGCCTGCCTCTTCAGAGGTGTCTCGTCGGCGTAGTGCGGTGCTGCGATCTCGGATGCACGGTACGCGCGTTCATAGCACCCGGGGTGGTGCCACCCGCAAACCAAGGAGCCCGACCCGGGTGGCGGGTCGGGCTCGTTCGTATCGCCGAGATGTCAGCGGTTGTAGTTCTGCCGCTGCGCCATGGCGATCAGCTCGGAGCGCATGTTCGGCGAGGCCGAGTTGAGTACGCGCTCGAAGGCGAGAGCCTCGCGCCGGCGGCGCATCTTGGCGGTGAGCTTCGTGGTCATCTGGTGCTGCCCCTTTCCTGGACGGTGGTTATCGGGGCGAGTTAGTCGACTCCGTCAATAGAGCCAGCTAGCTGAGCCTTGGTTCGTTAACCACACTGTCTACAGAACTATCGAAGTAGCGGTCTAATGCCCGTCTGTGACCCATCACACCACGGCTATGCGGCCTGTTCGACAGCGATTTGTTCGGCGAGCGTCGACGACGGTCGGAACGATCGCATACTGTCTCGGCCATGCCGATCTCGCTACTTTCCGCACCGACGAATCTCGGCCTTCGGCCGCCGGTCGCGACGGCGACGCCGGGCTGTGCGAAGGCGCCTGAAGTGCTGCGCGCGGCCGGCCTCTACGCCCGGCTCGACGCCGCCGACGCGGGCCTCGTGGCCTGCCCGCGGTATGTCGACGACGCCCTGCCGGGTCGGCTGCGCAACCAGGACGCCATCCTCGACTACTCGACTCGGCTCGCCGACCGACTCGGTGCGCTGATCGAGTCGGGCCAGCAGCCGCTCGTGCTGGGCGGTGATTGCAGCCTGCTGCTCGGAGTGGGCCTCGCGCTGCGGCGCTCGGGCCGTTACGGCCTGGTCCACGTCGACGGGCACACCGACTTTCGTCATCCAGGCAACTCGACGCAGTGCGCCAGCCTCGCGGGCGAGGATCTCGCGGCGGCGGTCGGGCTGCACTGGCCGGACGTATCGCTGCTCGGCGGCTCGCGCCATTTCGACCCGGCGGACGTCGTGCACGTGGGCTGTCGCGACGACGACGAAGCCCTCGACGAGGTGCGCGGGCTGCTCGGCCTGGTTGGGCCGGCGTCGCAGGTGCGCCGTGACGGCGTTCAGGCCGCGCCGATCCTGGACGTCGTGGCCCGGGCCGGCCTGGACGGCTACTGGCTGCACGTCGACATCGACGTCCTCGACGAGGCGGTCATGCCTGCCGTCGACAGCCCGTCGCCGGGCGGGTTGTTGCCCGCCGAACTGATCGCGTTGCTGCGCGCGCTCGCGCCGGGAGCGGTCGGTGCGCACGTGGGGATCTACGACCCCGATCTCGACCCGGACGGATCGGCCGCCGAGATCGTGGTCGAGTGCATCGCCAAGGGACTTGCCGATCTTGGAGCAGCCCGCTAACTTGGTACATCGAGTAACGGGTACATGCTGTGGCAGAGAATTTGGTTGGAGAGCGATGACCGCACAGACGGCTCGGGTCGGTACGGCGCAACGGCTGCTCGGCTCGTCCACCAAGAACTCCTACGACCCGCAGCTCGACATCGACTGGGACGCTCCGCTGCCCGAGGGCTTCGCGTTCATGCCGTTCGAGCGCGTCTCGCTGTACGGCACGCCACTGTGGGACGAGCTGAGCCCCGAGCAGCGGATCGAGCTGTCCAAGCAGGAGCTGGCGAGCATCGTCAGCGTCGGGCTGTGGACCGAGCTGATCCTGATCCAGATGCTCGTCCGCGACGCCTACCACCGCGACCCGCGCGACCCGCGGACGCATTACGAGCTGACCGAGATCGGTGACGAGACGCGTCACGTGATCATGTTCGCCAAGGCGCTCGACCGGATGGGCGTGCCGGCGTACCGGCCGCCCAGGTTCGTCCACCACCTAGCGCGGCTGTACAAGGCGACCGCGCGGGGGCCGATGCTGTTCGGGCCGGTGCTCGTCACGGAGGAGATCACCGACCGCCTGCAGCGCGAATCGATGAACGACGACGGCATCCACCCGCTCGTCCGGATGGTGAACCGCATCCACGTCGTCGAGGAGGCGCGACACGTCCGGTTCGCCCGCGAGGAGCTCAGCCGGGTGATGCCCCGGCTGTCGCCGATGGCGCGCGCACATCACCGGCTGGTTGCGGCGCTCGTGTCGGCGATCGTCGCCAGCGTGCTCATCGATCCTGCGGTCTACGAATCGGTGGGCCTCGACCCTGCGGCGGCGCGCCGCGTCGCCCGAGCCAACCCACACCATCGGCAGACCGTTCGCTGGATGGGCGAGAAGATCATGCGGTTCCTCGGCGAGAACGGCATGGTGACCCGGGTGACGCGCCCGATCTACCGGGCGGCCAACCTGCTCTAAAGCAGGGCCAGGCCCGGGTCGGCGAGCACGCCGGCCACGTCGGCGAGGAACTGCGAGCCCAGCTGACCGTCGACGATCCGGTGGTCGAACGACACGGCAAGCTGGGTCACCCACCGCGGCACGATCGCGTCGTCCACGACCCACGGCATCTTGCGCACCGCGCCGAAGGCGACGATGCCCGACTCACCCGGGTTGAGGATCGGCGTGCCGGTGTCGATGCCGAACACGCCGACGTTCGTGATGGTGATAGTCCCGCCGCTCATGTCGGCCGGCGCGGTCTTGCCGGCGCGTGCTGTGTCGGTCAGCTCGCCGATGGCGCGGGCCAGTTCGACGAGGGTGAGCCCGTCGGCGTCCTTGATGTTCGGGACGACCAGGCCACGGTCGGTGGCGGCGGCGATGCCCAGATTGATGTAGTGCTTGAGCACGATCTCGCCGGCGGCGTCGTCCCAGGACGCGTTGATCTCCGGGGTTCGCTTCGCGGCGAGGATGACCGCCTTGGCGACGAAGGCGAGCGGCGAGACCTTGACGTCCTTGAACTCCGGACGCGCGGCGACTCGGCTGCGCAGATCCATCATCGGCGTGACGTCGACGGTGATGAACTCGGTGACGTGCGGTGCCGTGAACGCCGAGGCGACCATGGCGGCGGCCATGTGCTTGCGCACCCCCTTGATCGGGATGCGCGTCTCGCGGTCACCGGCGCGCGCGGGCGTCACGTCGCCGTTGGCGGCTGCTTCGATGTCCTCGCGGGAGACGGTGCCGTTCGGGCCGGTCGGCGCGACGCTTGCCAGGTCGACGCCCAGCGCCTTGGCCAGCTTGCGGACGGGCGGCTTGGCCAGGACCCGGTGGCGCGTCTCGGGCGCGTCAGCGGGCGGCGGCGTCGGTGCGACGTTGAACGCAGGGTTGGCCGACGGCGTCTCGGGCGGCTGGGCCGTCTTGCGCGGGCGACGCCCGGCTGGCCCGGACCGCGGCCCGTAGCCGACCAGCACCGACTGGCGCTCGCCCGGCGCCGCCTCTGCGGCCTCGGGCTCGGCCGCGGCTTCGGGCTCGGCTTCGCTGACGTTGGCTTCCGGCGACGGATCCGCTGACGGGACGGAAGCACCCACATCGATCGTGATGATCGGCCGGCCGACCTCGACCGTCTCGCCCTCGGCGGCGTGCAGCTCGGTGACGACCCCGGCATAGGGCGAGGGCAGCTCGACGGCTGCCTTGGCGGTCTCGACCTCGACGAGGATCTGGTTGACGACGACCGTGTCGCCAGGCTTCACCGACCAGGTCAGGATGTCGCCCTCGGTCAGCCCCTCGCCAACGTCTGGCATCTTGAACTGTTTGAGCTCACCCATCAGTACTCCAGCGTACGGTCGACGGCGTCGAGGATCCGGTCGACGCTGGGCAGCCAGTCCTCCTCGAGCCGGCTCGGCGGGTACGGCGTATCGAATCCGCAGACGCGCAGCACGGGTGCTTCGAGAGAGTAGAACGCCTTCTCTTGGACGCGGGCGGCGATCTCGGCGCCGACGCCGTGACTGACCGCCGCCTCGTGGACGACGACCAGCCGTCCCGTCCGCTGCACCGACTCGACGACGGTGGCGGTGTCGAGCGGCGAGATCGAGCGCAGGTCGATGACCTCGAGGTCGTGGCCTTCGTCGGCTGCGGCGGCCGCCGACTCCAGCGCGGTCACCACCATCGGACCGTAGGCGACGACTGTGACGTCGCGGCCCGGGCGTACGATGCGCGCCTTGTGCAGCGGGTACGGCGTCGGGTCGAGCTCACCCTTCGTCCAGTACCTGCGCTTGGGCTCGAAGAAGATCACGGGGTCGTCGGAGCGCACTGCCTGCTGGATCATCCAGTAGGCGTCGGACGGGTTCGAGCACGAAACGACCTTCAACCCGGCCGTGTGTGCGAAGTACGCCTCCGGCGACTCCGAGTGATGCTCGACGGCGCCGATGCCGCCGCCGAACGGGATGCGGATCGTGATCGGCATCCTCAGGTTGCCGTTCGAGCGGTTGTGCATCTTGGCGACCTGGCTGACGATCTGGTCGAAGCCGGGGTAGACGAAGCCGTCGAACTGGATCTCGCAGACCGGCCGGTACCCACGAATAGCCAGCCCGACCGCCGTCCCGATGATCCCGGACTCGGCAAGCGGGGTGTCGAACACGCGCGACTCGCCGAAGTCCTTCTGCAGCCCGTCGGTCACCCGGAAGACGCCGCCCAGCTTGCCGACGTCCTCGCCCATGACGATCACCTTGGGATCTTCCTCGAGCGTCTTGCGCAGCCCGTCGTTCAGCGCCTTGGCCATCGTGATCGGACTCATGCGCCCACCTCCTCGAACGAGGCGAGGTAGGTGGCGAAGCCGTCGCGTTGCTCGCGCAGTTCGTCGGTCAGCTCGGTGTGCACGTGGTCGAAGACCGACAGCGGAGCAGGATCGGGCAGTGCCCGGCAGCCGGAGCGGATGTGCTCGGCGAGCGCCTCGGACTCGCGGTCGATCGACTCGAAGAACTCCGGACGCACCTGCGCGTGCCGGGTCAGGTACGCCCGCACGCGTGCGATCGGGTCCTTGAGCTTCCAGGTCTCGAGCTCCGCGCCGAGCCGGTAACGCGTCGAGTCGTCCGACGTCGTGTGCGGGTTCATCCGGTACGTGAACGCCTCGATCAGGCTCGGGCCCTGACCGCTGCGTGCGTCGGCGAGTGCCTTGCGGGTGACCGCGAGCGAGGCGAGCACGTCGTTGCCGTCGATGCGGACGCCGGGGAAACCGAAGCCGCTGGCCCGGCGGTACAGCGGCTGACGCGTCTGCGTGGCGACCGGTGCCGAGATGGCCCACTGATTGTTCTGGCAGAAGTAGACGATCGGCAGGTTGTCGGCGCCGGCCCACACGAAGGACTCGTTCACGTCGCCCTGGCTGGACGCGCCGTCGCCGAAGAACGCCAGGACGGCGGTGTCACGATTCGGGTCGCCGGTGCCGACCGCGCCGTCGCGCACCACGCCCATCGCGTATCCCGCGGCGTGCAGGGTCTGCGCGCCGATGACGATCGTGTACAGGTTGAAGTTGTTGTCGGCCGGGTTCCATCCGCCGAGGTTGGTGCCGCGGTAGAGCCCGAGCAATGTGAGTGGGTCGACGTTGCGGCACCAGGCCACGCCGTGCTCGCGGTAGGTCGGGAACGCCATGTCATGCGGAAGCAGCGCGCGCCCGGCGCCCACCTGAGCGCCTTCCTGTCCTAGTAGCGACGCCCACAAGCCGAGCTCGCCCTGCCGTTGCAGGGCGATCGCCTCGCTGTCGATGCGGCGGACGAGCACGAGGTCGCGATACAGCGACCGGATCTCGTCGTCGGAGATGTCGAGCGGATAGTCGGGATGGGCGACGCGAGCGCCCTCCGGTGTCAGCAGCTGGACCATGTCGGGCTCGGGATGCACTGTCTGCAGCGCGTCACGCGCCTCGCGCGCCTCAGGGCCCGGTACGGCAGGTGCAACGGACATGCACACGCTCCTCGCATCAGAGCACGGTTTACGGGGTCACCGCACCGTGCACACCCGGCGATTTCTGGCTTGTCCTTTGGTACAGGGGTGGCGTACCGGCAGACTTGCTCAGGGGTTCCTACCATATCCGCGGCTGGTCGCCGCCGCCGTCAGCTGAGGCCGCAGGCACGGCCGGTAAGCGAACTACGTCCCTATGTGCACGACGTCACGCCAGTGCCACGCGCACCGCAACGCTTGTGTCGGACATGGGCGTTAGTACAGACTGCGCCAGGTTTGTTGTGCGCTCACTCGCCGCGATATGACGCGGCCTCCGGTCTTGGGGGACCTGCATGAAACCAACTCGGCTCAGCCTGCTGGCAGCTGTCGCACTGATCGTCCCGCTGATCTCCTACGTGTCGCCGGCAAGCGCGGACCCGGCGCCATCCGGCGACGACACCCCGGTGCTGCTCACGCCGAAGGGCGAGCACGAGAGCGGCGATGACGAGGAGAGCTTCGACAAGCTGCGCGACGCGTACTACTGGTCACGGCTGCTCGCCGGCGACGACGGCGGGCTGTCCATGGAGCAGGCGGCCGCGCTGCGGGTCAAGGCGTTCACCCAGGCCGGCAAGATGAGCGCCGACACGCAGTCCGGCGCGACGCGTGGTGGCGCGTGGACGAGCGTCGGCCCCGATCCGATCGTGCAGAACGGGCGCACATCCAACGCCTTCCAGGCCGTCTCCGGGCGTATCGGCGCGGTGGCCGTTCGCAACGACGGCACGATCATCCTCGGCGCAGCGCAGGGTGGCGTGTGGACGTACAGCGAGGCGACCCAGACGTGGACGTCGCGCACGCTCGACACCGACACGCAGTCCGTCGGCGCGCTGGCGATCGCCCCGAGTAACGACAACATCGTGTACCTCGGTACCGGCGAGGGTGCGCTCTCCGGCGACAGCTACTACGGCCACGGCGTGTACCGGTCGGCAGACGGCGGCGTGACCTGGAAGCAGGTGTCCGGCGATCGATTCGACGGCCAGGCGTCGTCTGACATCGTGGTCGACCCGGCAAACGCCAACCACCTCTACATATCCACGCTGCGCGGACGCGGCGGCGCTCGGCGCACCACCCACCCCGCGGCGGATCCGTTCGGTGTCTGGGAATCGACGGACGGTGGCGCGCACTGGACGTTGAAGATGGGCACGACAGACGAGATCCACGGTGCCACCGACCTGGTCGCCGACCCGCAGAACTTCAACGTGCTGTGGGCTTCGTTCTGGGGCGACGCGATTTACCGCTCGGTCGACGGCGGTGCGAACTGGACGAAGGTGATGGGCAACCTGCCCGAGGGCAAGTTCCTCGAGGGTGGCACGCGGTTCTCGCTCGGACTCTCGCACCCGGCCGGCGCCGCGCACGCGACCGTCTACACCGGCTTCGACTACTTCGACCTGCACAACGCCCACCACGCGGCGTAGGTCTATAAGACCACCGACGACGGCGCGTCCTGGACGGCGACGAAGACCGGTTCGGGCAGCGACTCCATCCTCGACTACTGCACGACGCAGTGCTTCTACGACAACGAGGTCAAGCCCGACCCGAACAACCCCGACGTCGTCTACGTCGAGGGCTCCTACGGCTACAACAACTCGCCGCAGTCCGGTGGCATCTACCGCTCGACGAACGGCGGGGGGGACTGGCAGAGCCTCGGCTACGACCTGCATCCGGACTTCCATGCGTTCGCCTTCCAGCCGAACAACACCCAGCACGTGGTGATCGGCAACGACGGCGGCGTGTGGCAGTCGTTCACCGGCGGTGGACGAGCCCCTAGCGCACTGCTCAAGACCGTCGACTGGGAGAACCTCAACGGCCAGGTCAACCCGAGCACCGCTGCCTTGGTGCACTCGACCGGGCTGCGGATCACACAGTTCACCAGCATCGCGACGGTGCCGAACATCCCCGGCCAGTACTGGGGAGGCACCCAGGACAACGGCACGCTGCGCAAGTCGATCGCCAACACCCGGTGGTTCGACCAGGCCAGCGGCGACGGCGGCCAGGTGATCGTCGACCAGACGACGCCCAACACGCTCAACCCGACCGTCCCGGCATACGTGTTCGGCACGTACTTCGGCATCTCGCCGTACCGCTACGACCCGTCCGAGACGAACACGTTCTTCGGCAACGAGGCGATCGACGGCGGCATCAACCTGACCGACCGGGCCGAGTTCTACCTGCCGTGGGTGCAGAACCGGGCCAACACGAACCAGCTGTTCACCGGCACGTACCGCCTGTACCGCACGAACAACGCCGAGGCTCCCTCGGCCGGCGACGTGCACTGGGATCCGATCAGCCCTGATCTGACGACGGGCTGCGTAGGCACGGCGCCTAACGGTGCGCGCGGTTGCCTGATCAGCGCGATCGGCCTCGCCGACGGCGGCGACGGCGTCTACGTCGGATCGGACGACGGCGTCGTGTCGGTCAGCCCGGACGCGGTAACGTCCGGCAGCCCGTCCTGGCATCGGGTGGACGCTACGACGCTGCCGGGGCGTCCGGTCACGCAGTTCGCGGTCGACCGCTCGAACTGGCGCGTCGCTTACATCTCCTACGCGGGATTCGGCGCGGCGACGCCCGGCAACAGCGGGCACATCTTCAAGACCACCGACGGCGGCGCGCACTGGTCGAACGTCAGCGGGTCACTGCCCGACGTCCCGGTCAACTCCGTGGTGCTCGACCCGTCGTCGGCCAACACGATCTACGCCGGCACCGATGTCGGGACGTTCGTGTCGATCAACAGCGGGACGACGTGGCAGCGTCTCGGCACCGGCATGCCGAAGGTGTCGTCGTGGCAGCTCGACTACGATGCCTCGCACGCCCTGCTCATCAACGGCACGCACGGCCGCGGCGCATACACCCTCAACACCGGGGCATCGACGCCAGGACTCGTCGTGTCGAAGTCCGACAGCGGCAAGCCGGTGGGGCCGGGCAGCACGATCGACTACACGATCACCGTCCGCAACGTGGGCAACGCGGCGGCGACCGGCGTGACGATCCACGAACCGATCCCGACGTTCACGTCGTTCGTGTCGGCCGGCAGCGGCGGCACGTTCGGTGGCGGATCGGTGCGGTGGGACGGCCTGACGGTTCCGGCCGGCGGCAGCGTCTCGGTGAACTTCGCCGTGAAGATCACGCCGAACCTCGCGTCGTCGGTGAAGTCGATCGTCAACGACGGCATCGTCGTGAAGTCCGACCAGGGTCCGAGCGCTACGGGTAGCCCGCACACGATCCCGATCGCGCCGGCGCACAAGGTCACCGTCGATCCGGAGTCCCAGTCCGGTGGCGGACGAGTCGGCACCGACGCGAAGTACACGGTGCACGTCACCAACGATGGTTACCTGCCGGACGCTTATGCCCTGACGACGGCGAGCGGCTGGCCGGCGACGACGTATGCGGCTGACTGCACGACGGCGCTCACCGCGACGCCGGCCGTGCAGCCGGGCGACAGCATCGACGTGTGCGTTCGGGTGAGCGTGTCTTCCGGAGCCTCGGACGGCGCGACGAACGACACGACGCTCACGGCAACGTCCGGTGCGGACGCTTCGGTGAAGGCGACGTCCACGATCACGACGATCGCGGTCGCGCTCGACACGCTCGTCGTCGATGAAGACGGCGGCGCTCCGAACGTCCAGCAGTACTACCAGGCCGCGCTGACCGCCAATGGCGCTACCTTCAGCACGTGGGACCTGTCGGGGAAGCCGGAGCTGCCGGTGTCGCTGCTGACGGCGTACAAGAACGTCGTCTGGTTCACCGGTAACGCGTATCCGGCGCCGATCACGCCGTACGAATCGGAGCTGAAGACGTACCTGGACGGCGGCGGCAGGTTGTTCATGTCGGGTCAGGACATCCTGGATCAGGCAGCCGGCACGACCTCGTTCGTGAAGAACTACCTGCACATCAACTGGGACGGCACCGAAGTGCAGAACGACAAGGCCACAGCCGTGGTCCACGGCGTCGCAGGTAATCCGGTGACCGACGGCATCGGTACCGTGACGCTTAACCACGCGGTGCTCGGCGGGGCGGCCTTCGAGGACCGGATCACGCCGATCGGCCCCGCGACACCGGCGTTCACCGACGACACCTCGGCGCCGGATGCGCTGAGCGTGGCGGACGGCGCTTACAAGGTCGTCTTCCTGGCGTTCCCGTTCGAGGCCTACGGCGGCGCCGGTGACCAAGCCGGCCTGATGGGCAGGGTGCTGACCTACTTCGGCTCGTAGCCTGACCCGATCGCGCAACCCGTGGCGGCGTGAGACCGCCGCGGGTTGCGCAATCCGAGGTTGTGGATGACGGACGCGGGCATGCACGCGGGTCGGCCAAACTGCCGGGATGGATTGGCGCGACCGTGCCGGCGGCAGGCCGGAGTGATCTCGAGGGAACAACTTGCGGCCAGCGAACTGAGCGAGCACCGCATTGACGGATTGGTCCGTCGGCGCGAGTTACGCGAGGTGCTGCCATTTGTGTACTCGCCGCGTCCGGTGCCCGCGTCGGTCAGGCAACGGATGTGGGCTGCAGTGTTGTGGTCGGGCGGAGTTATCAGCCATCGCTCCGCGGCGACATTGTGGAAGCTACCGATCGACGCTACGACGATCGTGCACGTCACGGTGGCCGATCGTAAGTACCGCAAGGCGGTGCCAGGTGTACGGCCCCATCGTGTTCCGCTGGCACGGATCCAGCACGTGCCTTTCGACGGATTGCCGGTCACCGATCGCGTGCGCACGCTTGTCGACCTACTGCGAACGGAGCGGCTCGGCGTCGCGCGTGGCCTGCTCGACTGTGCGCTACAGCAGGACTGGCTCGGCGAGTATGACGTCGAGGCCGCTTATCGAGGTGAGCCCGGCCGCACCGGTAACGGCCAGTTGCGTCGCCTGCTCGCCGAGTTGGAACCGGGCGCGCAGGCCGAGTCAGAACGCCGAATGCACCGGCTGCTGCGCAGTGCTGGCATCACCGGTTGGACGCCGCACTACCAGGTGCGCCTGCCACGCAGCATCGCCTTGCTCGACATTGCATTTCCCGAACAGAAGCTCGCCATCGAGGTTGACGGGCGCCGCTATCACGACGACCGTTCCGACCGCTTCGAGACCGATCGTGAGAGGCAGAACGACCTCGTCGCCCTGGGATGGCGGGTCATCCGCGTGACCTGGTCGATGCTGACGCAGCGCCCACACGCCGTCCTCGCCCAAATCGCGCAACTCCTGGCGGCGTGAGACCGCCGCCGGTTGCACAATCGGTTAGGTGAGTTCGGCGGGCAGTGGCTCGTCGTGGACGATGGTCAGCCGGGACACGGCTCGGGTCAGGGTCACGTACAGGCGGCGCAGGCCGGCGGGGCGTGTCGGTTCGGCGTCGACGATCTGCGCGGGTTCCACGAGGACGACCGAGTCGAACTCCAGACCCTTGGCCGAACTCGCCGGCACCACCGCCACCCGCGGATCGTCCTCGTCGTCGAGACGCTCAGCCGCGATGCCGGCCGCTCGAAGCTCGTCCAGGATCTGCACGGCACGCGCGTCCGGGACGATCACGCCGACCGATCCCGCGATGTCGAGGTAGGCGCGCACCGTCTCGACGAGGCGGGCGGTCGGGGCGTAGCGAAGCGCGTCCGTACCCTGGCGTACGGACGTCGCCGGAGGGACATCCGCGGCCATGTGCGGCAGCAGCCGGTTGGCGACCTCGAGCACCTCGCCCGGCACGCGGTAGCCGGCTGTCAGCGGACGGATCGACGCGCCGTCGTGCCCCAGATGCGCCAGCGTGACCGCCCACGAGCCCGGCGCCCACGGGGTGGTCGCCTGCGCCAGATCGCCCAGCACGGTGACCGACCCGAGCGGGCAGCGCCGTGCCACGGCCCGGCACTGCATCGGCGACAGATCCTGCGCCTCGTCGACCACCACGTGCACGTAGGACGGCGCACCGTCGAGGAGCGCCGCCAGCTCGTCGATCAGCACGGCGTCGGCCGGCGTCCAGCGCGGCGTCCTGGCAGGGCGCGGGCGCAGCAGCAGCGTCCGCTCGTCGTCAGTCAGCGTCGTGCGCGAGCAACGCAGCAGGAAGTCGGCGTCCGCGTACAGCCGGGCAACCGGTCGCGCACGACCGACCAGCGCACGTCGGCCCGGCGCGCATCGTCGACATACCGGCGCAGGCGGTGCTCCGGGATCCGGTACCGCCGAGTGCCGATGACGGCCACCACGTCGTCGGCCGGCCGATTGACGTGCGAGAACACCGCCCGCCGCAGCACGTCCGCCATGCGGGCGTCGCCCTTGAGCACGGCCGTCTCGGCGGGCTCGGCGCCGGTCACGGACACCTGCGCGACCAGGTCGTCGACCGTCGCCTGCTCGATGCCTCCCTCGCCGAGCGCCGGCAGCACCTGGGCGATGTAGTGCAGGAACGCCCGGTTCGGCCCGACGACGAGCACGCCGGAACGGCGCAGCCGCGCCGGGTAGGTGTACAGCAGGTACGCGGCGCGGTGCAGGCCGACCGCCGTCTTGCCCGTGCCCGGCGCGCCTTGGATGCACAGCGACGTGTCGAGGTCGGCGCGCACCAGATCGTCCTGGTCAGGCTGGATGGTGGCGACGATGTCACGCATCGGGCCGACGCGCGGACGCTCGATCTCCTCGCGCAGCAGATCGGACCGCAGGCCCAGCGCCTCGCCGCGGTCGAGGTGCTCGTCCTCGTAGGAACTGAGCAGCCCGTCATGGAAGCCGAAGCGCCGTCGCAGCCCCACGTCCATCCGCTCGGACGGAGACGCGCGGTAGAACGCCTGCGAGATCGGCGCCCGCCAGTCGATGACGACCGGATCGCCGCTCGCGTCCCGGACGTGCCGGCGCCCGATGTGGAACGTCTCGCCGTTGTCGCGGTCGGTCCGGCCGAAGAACGGCGGTGCGTCGGGGTCGGCGGCGAGCGCCTCGAGTCGCCGGGTACGCAGCCGGCCGAGGCTCTGGCTCGCCAGCTCGTCGACCCCGTAGTCCGCGATGCCCTCGGCGCTGGCGCGCATGGCGTCCAGGCAGCGCCGGGCCAGATCGAGGT
>WNGF01011267.1_pt1 | contig 13221 bp, 9 predicted proteins | sample 5400641 | NCBI WGS metagenome assembly WNGF01 (sample SAMN13153371, study PRJNA577476) | soil metagenome | isolation source: 80 cm soil or saprolite under grassland replicate 2 | place: USA:California | collected 2016-06-15
CCTTCTCACCCGTCCGGCCCTGGCCCAGAGCCAATGAGCGACCCAGCCGATTGGGAAGCCCTCGCTCGCTACGTTGTGGGCGAGAGCAAACCAGAGGAAGTAGAACAACTCGAGTCGCGATTTGCCGCGCAGCCCGCGGACAAAGCGCTTCTCGATGCGCTCGCTACGGTGACTCAGGCGATGGCGGGAAACGTTCCGCTTGATCTCGATGTCGAGTCTGCTCTGCGGCGAGTAAAGGCACGCCGCAGCGAGCCGTCCGTACGCACGCTGGAATTCAGGCGACCGATTGTCGATGCTCGCCGTCCCGTACGCTGGCACGTGCCACTGCCTGCAGTAGCAGCCGCGGCGCTGCTCGCCATTGGCGCCGCCGGATATCTGACAATGAGAACCAGAAGAATCGAGCTGCAGCCGCCCCCCTCTGCGCAAATGATCGCCACTGGTGTCGGCGTACTCGACTCGCTGCGCCTTCCTGACGGAACACACGTCGTGCTCGGACCATTGAGCTCTGTCAAAATCGCCCAGGGCTTCGGACTGACCAGCCGCGAAGTGGACGTGCGCGGCGACGCATATTTCGAAGTCGTCCATGATTCGTCCAAGCCCTTCACCGTACATGCCCTTCACGCGACGATTCACGACGTAGGAACGAAGTTCGCAGTCCGAACCGATGCAGCGGAGGGAGTTGCCGTATCAGTAACGGAAGGATCTGTTTCACTACAGGGCACCAACCCGAGCCGCGGCGGAGTTGGTACCTCTCCACGCGGGCCAATCGTTCTCAGGCCGGGCGAGCGCGGCGTCGTGGGTCCAGACGGTCAAACTGTGAAAAAACGCGCCGCGTCCGAGGATATGGCCTGGTTGCGACGTCAGCTGGTCTTCCGCGAAGCTCCGCTTCCCGAAGTCGCCGCGTCGCTCCATCGGTGGTATGGAATTGAGCTTCGCGTCTCCGATGCGTCGCTTGCTGCACGACATCTCACGGCGACTTTCTCCGGCGAGCCGCCCGAGCGGGTATTGGAAGTCATACGGCTGGTGCTTGGCGCGGACATCGAGCGTCGCGGAGACACAGCGTTCGTCAGACCAAGAAGGTGAGAGAGTAGCGGGAGGAACGGACGATTCAAATAATTCGTTTCGGACGCAGCTGTGCGCACCACGCGCTCTGCTCTGTCCTGATTGTTGCCGCCTTGCTGAATCCACGGGCAGCCGGTGCACAGTCCAATTGTGCATCGTCCGCCCGTGGCGCATCTGCCAACTCCAGCTCGGATTGGGAGGGCGCCCTGGCCCGCCGAGTCTCACTTCATGGCCGGGACGTTTCACTCCGCGAGGCACTCGATCGGGTTTCGGCAGCCGCGCACGTCCGTCTGTCGTATACCGCGGAAGAGCTGCCGCTGTCCCGTGCAGTGTGCCTCGCTTACGAGTCCGCTTCTGTCGGTGACGTACTCGCAGATCTCCTCAATGGAACATTTCTCCATCCGGTGGGCGCAGGGAATGATCAGGTCGTTCTCGCTCCAAAGCCTGCAATAACCCCAGCTGAAATCGCGTCTCCGACGGCAACGATGCTCCACGCGGTAAGCGTTCTCAATCGCGTGGTCGTCACCGGAAGTACGGCCGGAGGATCGCAGCGCTCGCTTCCCATCGCACTCGACGTGATCAGCGGACAACAGATCTCGCAGCGCGGTGCCGGATCGTTGTCCACAGTCCTCGATGGAAACGTCCCAGGCCTCTGGCTGTGGGAACAATCGCCGCTCAGTCTCCTCGCGCGATATGGAAGCATTCGCGGCGCGAGCTCGTTCGGCGTGAGCTACCCGAAGGTTTATGTCGACGGAATCGAGGTTGCGAACTCTCTTCTGGTGACGACGCTCGATCCCGAATCCATCTCGCGCATCGAGGTGATACGCGGCCCGCAGGGTGCCGCGCTTTATGGCGCTGACGCGATCAGCGGCGTGATGAACATCGTCACCCGACAGGAGGGGACTGAAGGCGGAGCGCCGCGCGCCCAGCTCACGACATCCGGCGGCGCTTCGTCGAGTCAGTTCGCCCCCGGCAACGTGCTCGCCCAGAACCACTCTCTCTCGCTTCGCACCGGCTCCGGTGTCCGCTCAGCGCGACTCGGTATGACGCTGACTACACTCGGCGCGTTCATCCCCGACGCGTACAGTCGTCAGCTTGCCGCGAATGGCGGCGCAAGATTCGTCGGCGCTCGGAGCGTGGTCACTGGGACGTTCCGGCTGTTCACGCAGGACGCGCGCACTCCGGCAAGTCCGCTCCTGGGGGGGCTGACGGGGAGCGAGTCGACGGAAACGGATTCCACCGACCGGCAGTCGGTGACCCAATACACCGTCGGTGCGGTAGCGACCTTCAGACCCGGTGATCGATGGACTCACTCCGTCGTCGCCGGCTTCGATGGTTACAAGTTGAAGAGCGGGAGCGTCCTCGACGGCGCCTTCCCTTCAGCAACCGACTCCGCTCTGCGCGCAGCGCAAGGGAACGCAATACGGGGAACTGTCCGCGCGAGTACCGTCGGCCAGTTTGGAAATCCCGACGTTGCATCCGCGACGGTCACGCTGGCCGCGGAGACATCGGTGATGCGCGATCACACGGAGACAACCGCGCCTTTCGCCTATTTTCGGCCGGGCGACAACCATACAGGGCCAGGTGACACCGGAGAAGGTCAGAAGATGGCCCCGGGTGGTCCGACAGGATCGACGAGTTCAACCACCTCCATCGTGGACACGCGAAGCAACACAGGTCTCATCGCCCAGACCAATGCCTCGTGGCACGATGAATTCTTTCTCAACACCGGCTTGAGAATTGAGCGCAACACCGGAGTCAGCGGAATTGGCGAACTCGAGACGCTGCCGATGCTTGGCGCAGCATTTGTCCGGTCGCTCGGACCTGCGACTATCAAGCTTCGCAGCGCATACGGCAAGGGGGTTCGTCCACCGCAGACAAGCAGTCGCGCCGGAACACTCATGGGTCTCAACCGATCGCCGGCGAGTCAGCTGCTTTCCGCCGAGAGGCAATCGGGCATCGAGACGGGGGCCGATCTTTTTGTCGGGCGCGCGATGGCATTTCACGTCACACGCTTCGACCAGCGGGCATCCGGATTGATCCAGCCGGTGAGCATCGCGCCGCCGATTCAGGCTGGTGACAGCACGCGGCCGCGGCGCATTGCTCTCGTGCTTCAGAACGTCGGCGAGATTACGAACCGCGGGTGGGAGCTCGAAGGCGCGATTATGGCGAAAGAGTTCTCCATAGGCGCGACCTACTCGACGGTAGATAGCAGAGTCGAGAAGCTCGCCACCGGCCGACGACCAGATGCTCGAGGTCCCTGCGCGCACGATGGGAGTGAGCGCATCCGTGACGCAGAAGCGCTGGTCCACATCGTGGAGCCTCTCACGCGCGAGTGATTGGGTGAATTACGACCGGATCGCTCTCGCCGCGGCGTTCCAGAATGAGACGCATACGCTTGGTGAATTCTGGGGCGCACAGCTCCGAACCTACTGGCGCAAATACGACGGCGTCACGCGGCTCGGCGGAAACTTCATGTACACCCTTGGACGTGGGCTCTCGCTCAACCTCCATGGCGAGAACCTGCTCGACAATCAGATGGGTGAGCCGGACAACATTACAGTTGTCCCGGGGCGTACGGTCACTGGAGGACTGAGGCTTAACTTCTGAGCTCGGTCGGCTGCGTCTTGATGCGATGACGAACGGCACGGCTAGACGATCGTCGCAGGTTGTGCCGTGCGCTTCGTAACGATCTCCACCAGGATCGCGTACACCACGGCGATCGCGATGAAGAGGAGCTTTGGTCTGAGAAGCAGATCATGTACGCCGTAAAGCGTGAAAAGGACGCAAAACACGAGGAATGCCGCAACTCGAACCAGGGCTGGTGTGATGAATCGTAGAAGGAGACCGTGAACGATGCCGGCGGCGATGCCGGCAATAGTGCCCATCAACAACACCGTGACGGTACCGGATGTGAGAACCGGAACTCTTCCCTCCCAATGCGCGATGATCCGCATCATAACGCGTCCGCCGATGCCCAGCACGACGAAGCCAACCAGCGCGCCCGCCAGGATAGACGGAAGAAGCGATCGCAGGAATCTGAGCATCGAGTCCCCGGTGATTAGCTGGCAACAAGCGTAAAACCCGCCTAGCTTAGCCGCCACCTCTTTCGCGGGACGAGCGTCAATTGACCGAGGCGGTACTAGCCGGGCCGGTTACACCGGGTGCACCCCTGGTCGTCAAAGACGAGGCCGCGCTCGAGCGTGAGACGATGCGGAAGGTGAGCCTCCGCCTCCTCCCTTTCCTGTTCTTTCTTTACATCTTCAACTTTCTCGACCGGACGAACGTCGCACTGGCGGCGCTCCAGATGAACCGCGACCTGCGCTTCAGCTCCAGCGCATTCGGACTCGGCGCCGGGATCTTTTTCGTCGGCTACGCGCTGTTCGAGGTGCCCAGTAACCTCATTCTCGTTCGCGTGGGAGCGAGACGGTGGATCGCGCGGATCATGATCTCATGGGGGATCATCGCCTCGGCGATGATGTTCGTGCGGACACCGATTCACTTCTATGCGCTTCGACTTCTCCTTGGAATTGCTGAAGCGGGATTCTTTCCGGGAATCGTCTACTATCTCACGCAGTGGTTTCCCGCGACGGGGCGGGCTCGCGCTGCATCCCGATTTATGATCGCAATTCCACTTTCGGGAGTTGTCGGCGGTGTATTCGGAGGATTTCTTCTCGGACTTGACGGGCGGTTGGGACTCGCCGGATGGCAGTGGCTCTTTCTCCTCGAGGGATTGCCGTCGGTGGTGCTCGGAGTCGTCGTCCTGTGGTATCTCACCGACCAGCCAAAGGACGCACGGTGGCTTAGTGATCCTCAGCGCGAGTGGTTAGCCGACCGGATGCAACAGGATAGGGAAACCTCAGGTGCCGCACACGGGATGTCAGCATTGCGGGCGCTTAGACAGCCTCTGGTCTGGGTGCTTGCGCTCCCGTATTTCCTGGTGCTCACGGCTGGTTACGGATACACGTTCTGGTCGCCAACGGTGATCCGCGACACGCTGCACACAACGGACACGCAGACCGCCCTTCTGACAGCGGGCATCGCGATTGTTTCGATGCTTGGAATGCTTGCGATTGGCGCTAGCTCCGATCGAAAGCGGGAGCGATGCTATCACTCTGCAGTGAGCGGAGCATTGATCGCGATCGGGTTCACGGGCGCGGCGCTCCTGCCTCAGCCAATTCTGCGGATTGTTTTTCTCGGAGTGGTGCTGGTGGGAGCGAACGCAATGCTTCCGCCGTTCTGGTGCCTCCCGTCGATGCTCTTGAGCGGAAGTGCAGCCGCCGTGGGAATCGCGCTCATCAACGCTCTGGGAAACACCGGCGGTTTCGTCGGTCCGTACGTGATCGGATTCGTCAAGGACAAGACCGGCGGAACGACTGGCTCATTCCTGGCGCTCGCGGGAGTTGGCGCACTCCTGGCGGTGCTGTGTGTGCTCTTGAAAAGGCAAACAGCCTTTGCGCCGCCGGGAGTCGCGTGTCACAGCTCATCCTGACCCCAATCTGTTTTGTCAGTTCTGGAGCGACGGAATATCTCCCGGACTGGTTCGAACCTGCATCTCGCTCCGAACTTTGCGCACACCGAGCACGTCGCGAACCGTGCTCAAAACGTCCTCGAGCTCATCCCGCAAAACATTGCCGCGCAGTGTGACATAGCCATCGTCCGCCAGGACCTGGATGGCTTTCGCGTGCTCGACGTGGTGACCGAGCTCCGCCCGTACTCGGGCCTCGAGCTGGTTGTTGGTAGGCGGGACCGAGCCTCTCGCCCGAATCTCGGCAGCGGTGCCGGCGAGGCGATTTCCGATGTCTTCACCCTGATCATGGATCGCGCGGCCGCTGCGCCGCAGGACCCTGGCTGTTTTGTCCCGCACGAGGGCGCGTCTTCGGGCGCCGCGGGCTGGATCGAAAACGAACATTAGCGCTGCACCCAGGCTTGCCCCCACAAATAATGCAACCTGCGTTTCCCTGTCGAATTCCATCATCCTGCCTCCTTCGATCATCGCGTGACTATGCCGATGAGACCTGCATCGACTGGACCAGTGGGAAGCCGTTTAGCGCCTGGCTGCACTAAAGTAGATCTGGAACCTCACTTGGGACCTCGCGACCTGTATTTTCTCATCCCTCGGACCGGTGATTTTCTCTCCTTTGACTCCAGGTCGAAATGTCAGGTAGGCTCATTTCGTTACGCCTTGCCTTGTCCCTCACCCTCGCTGCATGCGCAACGGGAGGACATCGTTCGATGGACGAGATAGACGTTCTGATGAAGCGGTATGATGGTGATGTGCCCGGTGCGTCGCTCCTCGTCGTTCGCGACGGAAAGTCGGTCGTGCGACGGTCATATGGCCAATCCAATCTCGAGGATCACACCGCCGCGACGCCGGCGACGAACTACCGGCTCGCATCGATCACCAAGCAGTTCACCGCCGCCGCGATTCTTCTGCTCATCCAGGATGGGAAGCTCGCCCTCGACGATCGAGTAAGGAAGTGGCTGCCGTCGCTCCGGTCAGCGGTCGGCTCAGTCACCATCACGCACCTTCTCACTCATACGTCAGGGATCATCGACTACGAGGATGTGATTCCGACAGGTAGCGTGGCACAGCTCCATGATGCCGACGTTCTTCACCTGCTCGAACCGCGGGACAGCGTGTACTTCAAGCCTGGTGCGAGCTATCGCTACAGCAACAGCGGGTACGCTTTGCTGGCGCTCATCGTCGAAAGAGCCTCGGGGAAGAGCTTCGCGACCTTCCTCCGCGAGCGGATCTTCGTCCCACTCGGCATGAACCACACTGTCGCCTATGAAGAAGGCACCTCAACCGTGTTGAACCGCGCGCTTGGGTACACGATGAAGGATGGCGCGTGGACGCGGAAGGATCAGAGCACAACGAGCGCTGTGCTCGGTGACGGAGGGATCTACTCGTCGATAGACGATCTCGCCAAATGGGATGCGGCACTGTACGACTCGAGGCTTCTCAGCGACGATTCGCGCCGGCTCGCATTCACTCCGCACACGGCGACGGATCGGGCGGACGTGAGATATGGATTCGGCTGGCGCATCACGGGTGAGACTCTCTGGCACTCCGGAGAGACGGCCGGATTTCGCAACGTGATCGTGCGTTATCCGTCGCGAAGACTCACCGTGATCGTGCTCACCAACCGCGACGACCCGGCGCCCTACGAGACAGCCCTCGCCGTTGCGCGGTTGGTGCATTGAGCGAGGTGGGCTGTCCTTACATAGAGAAACACACGGCCTTGTCCATACCCTTACTCCGCTCATTGACGCGGTAGCGAGCCGCTTGGAGCTTTGCGCATGGCAATCGCTTCCGACGACATCCGGATCTGCCTCGAGGACCATCCCGCTCGCGAGCCCGGAGCCGAGCCGATGGCGACGCCCATCGTGCAAACATCGCTGTTCGCATATCCGAGCTATGCCGCATTCCTTGCAGCGGCGGCGGCAGAGAACAGAAACAACATCTACACACGCGGTCAGAATCCCACTGTAGAAGTATTGGAGAGAAAGCTTGCCGCCCTCGAGCGTGGCGAGGCATGCAAGGCATTCGGTTCAGGGATGGCGGCGGTGAGTGCGGTGATCATGGGCCTGCTGAGCGCCGGCGATCACATCCTCTTCGTCAATCACACCTACGGTGCGACGCTTCAGCTCGCGAATCATCTGCAGCGCTTCGGTATCGAGCACACGTTGCTTCTCGACCTCGGTCCCGACGATGTCCAGCGTGCACTACGGCCAAACACGAAGATTGTCTGGCTCGAGAATCCGGGTACGATGATGTTTCGAACGCTCGATCTCGGGGCGATTGTCGATGTCGCGCGCGGTCATGGAGCAGTCACATGCATCGACAACAGCTGGGCCTCCCCACTCTTTCAAAAACCCATAACACATGGCGTGGACGTCGTCATCCACTCGGCCACCAAATACGTTGGCGGGCACAGCGATGTAGTTGCAGGAGCGCTGATTACCAGCGCAGAACGAATGGAGGAGATCTATCGAGCATTCCTGTTGAATGGCGGGATACTGCATCCGTTCGACGCGTGGCTGCTCTTACGGGGGATGCGCACGATGCCGGTAAGAATGCAGCAGCATGAAGCTGCTGCACTTCGTGTTGCCGAGTATTTACGTGATCGGCCAGAGGTGAGCGTCGTTCATCATCCTGCATTTGGCGAGAAATCGAGATCGCTTACCGGTTATTCCGGACTGTTCAGTTTCGAGCTGGCAAAAGGCGGGTTCGATCAAGTGCGGCGATTCATCGATGGATTGAAGCGATTCCGCATCGGCGTGAGCTGGGGTGGAGTAGAGAGTCTTGTGATTTCGCCGAATCGTGGGAACAATCTTGGATTTCTCGACGCCCAGCGAATTCCGCACGGATTGATCCGCCTTTCCATCGGCTTGGAAGGACCAGACGTGTTGATCGACGACCTCGCGGCTTCGTTCGACGCGCTTGCGTCGTAGACAATTCATAGGATGAGCTTGCACTGGCGAGACACGAGGGGCCTCCCGGACACACGCAGGCTCGAACCGCCGTTCTTGAGACTCGCGGCGACTGAACGAAGGCTTATTCATGACCTGCGCACGCCGGGAGCGGTTCAGCGCTGGCTAAATGAGCTTCCTTATAACACCGAGCCCGCAGGCGACACGATGCGCGGATTTCGCGGCGTGGTCCGCACACGAACCGCCCACTGCCTCGAAGCAGCGCTCTTCACGGCCACCGTTCTGGAGCAGCACCGGTACCCTCCTCTTGTACTCGGTTTCGAATCCATCGACCTGCTCGACCACGTGATTTATGTCTATCGCACGCGCACCGGGTGGGGATCAGTCGCGCGCTCCCGCGATCCTGGGCTGCACGGACGCAAGCCTGTCTTCGCAACACCCCGCGCACTCGCCCTGAGCTACGCCGAAGGTTACGTGGATCACACCGGCCGTATCAAAGGCTACGCCGTGCTCGATCTCCGAGTGCTCGATCCGTATGACTGGAGGCTGTCCGAGAAGAATCTCTGGAAAGTCGAGCAGCTTCTTCGCGACTGGCCTCATCGACCGATCGTTTCCTCCGACCGGCTCTTTCGCGAGAGGCACCGCCGATATCGTGAGTTCATCCGCAAGAACGGCTACAAGCCATGGAAATACTTCAAGGGCCAGGAGCGATGGACTTCACTCCCGCCTGAATTTCGGACACGCGGGTAGCGCTATTGGCTACAGGTGCTTCTCCGTCCATATTCGGGCACTCGAATCCTGAGGAGAAGCATCTGACGTCCGATCTTCAGAGCCAGCTCCAGGAAATTCTCGGCACGGCATATCATATCGATCGCGAGCTCGGCGGCGCGGGAATGTCACGCGTGTTCGTCGCGACCGAGGCGGAGCTCGACCGTCAGGTCGTCATCAAGGTTCTTCCGCCCGATCTCTCCGCGGGAATCAACAGCGATCGTTTCCGACGAGAGATTCAGCTTGCCGCGCGGCTTCAGCATCCGCACATCGTTCCGCTTCTCGCGGCAGGCGCACGCGGTGGGCTTCTCTACTATACGATGCCATTCATCGCCGGTGAGAACCTGCGCACGCGACTGACGAGAACGGGTGAGCTTCCAGTGCAGGAGGCGACGAAGATCCTACGTGAAGTCGCCGATGCCTTGAGCTATGCACATTCGCAGGGAGTCGTGCACCGAGATATCAAGCCGGAAAACATTCTCATCTCCGGCAATCATGCGCTCGTCACTGACTTTGGTGTCTCGAAGGCTTTGAGCAGCGCCACTGCCGAGACTTCAATCGAGGGGCCGACGCTCACATCGCTCGGAATTGCACTTGGCACTCCGGCCTATATGGCTCCCGAGCAGGCAGCCGCGGATCCGATGGTCGACGCACGCGCCGACATCTACGCACTTGGCATAGTGGGTTACGAGCTGCTCTCGGGAAGAACTCCATTCGCTGGTCTCAACCAGCAGCAAACTCTCTCGGCTCACATTACCACCACTCCTGCGCCGGTAGCTCAGCATCGCCCGCAGCTGCCTCCTGGACTCGCCGCAGTCATCATGCGATGCATCGAGAAGCATCCATCTGACCGTTGGCAATCCGCGAACGATCTGCACGCTGCTCTCGAACCTTACGCAACGACAAGCGGTGCGACGGCACCCAGCCAGGCGATTTCGAAAAGGCCTTTCAGATGGACTCCTCAGCGCATTGCAGTCGCTGCGGGAATTGTAGGACTGATTGCAACGGCTCTTATCGCGAGCACAATCGCATTCCGTCGAGGAGGTCAGTCGTACGCCACAAGTAATACTCGGCAGGTGACGAATGCCGCCGGCCTCGAAGTGCATCCGGCAATTTCCCCCGACGGCCGCATGGTAGCGTACATCGTCGGTCCCTCGGACAGATCACGTCTGTACGTGAGACAGCTTTCCGGCGGACGCGCAATTGCGCTCACCGACAGTACGAAGGATGCGTACCTGCCTCAGTGGAAGCCGGACGGATCAGCGATACTCTACGGTTCAGCGCAACGGAATTATCTGATCCCCACGCTTGGTGGGATTCCTGCTGTAGTCCCCGGCTTGGACTCACTTTTCGGCTGCACGTGGTCGAATGCGGCCGACCGCGTGGCGTGCACAAGGGTAAACAACGGCGCGCTTGTAATTGCGGGGGCGACGGGAGAGAATCAGCACGTGGTTCCCGGCACCGCGAGTGGTGACGGGGCAGGATCGCCGGCCTGGTCTCCCAACGATAAAATCGTCGTCTTTTCACAGAATAATCAGCAATTCCTCGTGGGTGAGAACATCGGCAATATCGCGCCGTCATCCATCTGGGTCGTCCGCTCCAGCGGAGGCGCGCCTGTGAGGATAACGGATGAGACGCATCTCAATGCGAGTCCAGTATGGACACCCGATGGCGCGGTTCTCTTTGTATCGTCGCTCGGAGGAAATCGCGACATCTACATGCAGCGGATCTCCGGCGATCTGAAGCCGAGTGGTGAGCCTGTACGACTGACGACGGGTCTCAATGCTCACACGATCTCACTCGACCACTCGGGGAAGACAATCGCGTATAGCGTGTTCAATGCTCTCGCCAATGTCTGGTCCGCTCCAATCTCCGCGGCAGCGGTTGATGCCCCTCGACTCCAGCAACTTACGAGTGGAAACCAGACGATCGAATCCGCTTATACTTCGTATGACGGTCAATGGCTCGCTTACGATTCCAACCTCAACGGCAACCAGGACATCTTCAAAGTTCCAATTACCGGTGGGGAAGCTCAGCAGCTCACTCACAATGGCGTGGACAATTTTTCGCCGTCGTGGTCACCCGACGACAGCCAGATCGCGTTCCACAGTCTCGCAAAGGGAAATCGCGATGTGTACGTGATGGATGCTTCGGGGGCGAATGTCCATGCGATTGTTGCAACTCCGAGTGAAGAAGTAATACCCGTTTGGATGCCCGATGGAAATGGAATTCAATACCTCGTCTATCCGGACTCGTTATTCGAGGTGAGACGAGCCGGCAGCGGATGGGGGCGACCACTCTTCAGGTTCCGCGCCGGCATCAGGGCAAACTCGCGCGACGGGAAGAGCATGATCGTGGGTGCTCCTCCTGGACTCTTATGCGCAGACTGTCCGGGAGGCTTTTACATCATGGCACCCGACATGACGCACCGGCAATATGTTGCCACTCCAAAGCTAGGTAAGGTGATCCAAAGTCCCGGCGGTGTCACGTGGAGCGTGGACTCGCGGCACGTTTTCCTGGTAACACGTGAAAAGGATGGAACCTCCTCTATCTGGCAGATACCAGTAAATGGCGATGAAGAGAAGAGGGTTCTGCACCTCACCGACCCGAGCCGACAGTTTTATCGCACTTCGCTCGACGTTGACTCCAAGAACTTCTACTTCACCATCGGTGACAGGCAGAGCGACATCTGGACGATGGAGCTGAAGAAGCAATAGAACATTCCATGCGCTCCGTTATTCGACTATCCATATCCTTCTCCATTGTTGCAGCGCCGCTGCTTTCCGCATGCGCACGTACTACATCCAGTGCAGCGAGTGTTGGAACATCGCATCCCGACGTCGGCGACACAGCAAGTGTCCGCGCTTTGGTAGGCCGTCTCGATCTCGAGCGCTACAAGGCGACGATCAAGGGACTCACGCAGTTCGGTGATCGTCGTCAGGGAACTGATCGCAATCGTGCGGCGGTAGACTGGATCGAGCAACAGCTGAAGAGTTACGGCTGCACCAATACCCAGCGCATCACTTACGACTACCAGCCTTCATCACCAGCGGCGCGGCCAGCAGTCCGCGACTCCACTACTGCTCAAGGCGGCGGCCGTCTGCGTGGAAACCGGATGCGGACCGGAGTAAACAACGATTCGCTCGCTCAGCCGGATCCGAAGCTGCGCGCGCTCAATGCGCAGCCGAGTGTGCCTGGTGAACGGCAGGAGGTCTACTGCACGAAGGTCGGTGCAACGCATCCCGGCGAGATGTACATCGTGGGTGGTCATATGGACGGGATCGGCTGGGGCGAAGCAGCGAATGACGACGGCTCGGGTGCCGCACTCGTGATGGAGCTGGCGCGTGTATTCAGCAATCCCGATGTCGTGACCGATCGATCGATCCGATTCGTTCTCTGGAACAACGAGGAAAGCGGCCTGAATGGCTCGCGCGCCTACGTTGCGCAGCGTCAGGCGTTGCAGGGAAAGGAAGATCCGGCCGGGTCGGGGAAATACCCGGAGCCGCGTTGGCTTGGAATGATCCAGCATGACATGATGCTGTTCGATCACGGTATGCCGCGCGCGGATCGCACGATGAGCAAGGAGCAGCGACCGGAGGCTGACGTCAACATCGAGTTCCAGAGTAACTCGAAGATGGCGGCTGAGTCGCAACGGGTCGCTTGGATATTCGCAAATGCGAACGAGCGATTTGCCACGGATTATCCCGCGACGGTTGGCCAGCACATGACGAACACCGATTCGGATCCGTTTAAGGACATTGTTCCGTCAATCAGTCTGCGCGAGAACGAGCGCGGGGCACAAATCGGTGCTGGCTGGGATCCGCAGTGGCACCAGCCGACGGATCTCTACTCAACCTACAACGACAAGGATTTCCGCCTCGGACTGAACGCGGCACAGACAACGCTTGGCGCGGTTGCCCAGCTCACCGGAGCATCGATCAAGAAGTAGACAGT
>WNGF01014035.1_pt1 | contig 13221 bp, 10 predicted proteins | sample 5400641 | NCBI WGS metagenome assembly WNGF01 (sample SAMN13153371, study PRJNA577476) | soil metagenome | isolation source: 80 cm soil or saprolite under grassland replicate 2 | place: USA:California | collected 2016-06-15
CCATCGTTATGAGGAATTTTCCGACAACCATAGCGGTGTCGATTATCGGATGGACGAGAGCCTGCCGTTTCTCGCCCAGGCGCTGTCCGGCTAATGTTCCGGTGATTTCAGTTAAGTCCGGTTAGGGGAGGAGATCATGGTTCAGCTTGTCGAAAGCGACATCAAGACCCGCGAGGTGCTCGACTGGAAGGGCGTGCATGTGCTGCACTTCATGGGCTCGTCATGTTCGCAGAAGCTGCGTGTCTTCCTCAACCTGAAAGGCATCCCGTGGAAGTCGCATCATGTCGACCTGATGGCCAACGAGAATTTCCGGCCCTGGTTTCTCGGCATCAATCCGCGCGGGCTGGTGCCGGTGCTGGTGCATGACGGCGCCGTGCATATCGAGAGCAACGACATCATCGCCTATCTGGAAAAGACCTTTCCGCAGCCGCGGCTCGTTCCCGAAGGGCACGAGAACGAGGTCGGCGCACTCTTGAAGCACGAAGACGACCTGCATTTCGACCTGCGGCGCCTGAGCTTTCGTTTCGTCTTCGCGCCGCCGGGGCCGGCAAAACCACCCGACGCATTGAAGAGCTATGCCGCCAACGGTTCAGGTACCGTGCAGGGCGTCAAGGATGCCGAGAAGGCGGCGCAGATCGAGTTTTGGGAACGCGCCAACAAAGACGGCTTCACCGATGCCGACTGCCGCAAGTCGGCACAGACCTTCCGCGCCGAATTCGACGCGCTCGACAAGCGCCTGGCGACGCAGCCTTACCTGTTCGGCAACGAGCTGACGGTTCTCGATATCGCCTGGTTCATCTATACCAACCGGCTGGCGCTTGCCGGCTATCCGTTCGCCAAGCTGCACCCAAACGTGAATGCGTGGTTTCAGAAACTCGCCGCCCGGCCGGAATTCGCCAAGGAGGTGGCGATGCCGCCGGAGGCTACCGCGCACCTTGCGGAGGTGCGCCAGAAGCAAGCAGCGGCGGGACAATTGCTGGAGCAGGTGGCGGCGTTTTGATCGCGCACTGGAGCGGTCCGTCACGCCGCCCGTCTGATCTCGTCCGTCAGCGCCCGGTAGGACAGCGCCTCGGCGAGATGCACGCGGCCGACCTTGTCGGCGCCGTCGAGGTCGGCAAGCGTGCGCGCCACCCGCAGCACGCGGTGATAGCCGCGGGCGGAAAGCCGCATCGCCTCCGCGGCATCGCGCAGCAATGACAGGCCGGAAGCATCGGGCTTGGCGATCTGTTCCAGCACAGGCCCCGAGACCTGCGCATTGGTGCGTTAAGACCGCTGTGTCGGCAAAAGCCGCCATTGCCCAAGGTCTCATAAGGATGGACAGCGGACCATTCTTTATGACGGTCGGCTGTCGCGTGTGCGCCGATAGCGGCCGTTTGATGGACCGCGATCGAACCGCGAGTTTCGACCCTCAGCAGACCCTCAGCCTTCACCGCGGGGACCGCTCTTCATGCCCCGAAGCCGTCATTGCCACGGGTGTGGATGGTGGCCTCCAGCTGTCCGTCGGCGTGCGAGCTCTCTCCGAATGTGCCGCGTCGCTCCGTGCTCGACCCCGGTCAAGCTGAAGACCGATGGGCTGCGCGGCTACCGGGCCGGAGCAGTACCCGAGCGCCGCGGAGTAGGCCTACAGCCCGCGCTCGGCGAGCCAGGACGCGATCGCCTCGGCCAGCGGCCCGGTGTTGTCGGCAAAGATATGTCCCTCGATGCTCGGCGGGCGGGGGTTGGGCAGCAGCACGTAGCGGATCTCGGGGACGAGCGAACCCTCCGCGCGCGCCGCGCTCAGTAGCATGTAGGGCTCGAACGGCAGCACGACGCCGTCGGCTGCATCGCGCACCAGCAGGATCGGGTGCGGGATGCGCGCGATCCAGAAGGTCGTGTCGGCGGCGCTCGCGGCTTCGTCGCGATACGTCAGAAAATGCCGCGCCGTCACCGGCGCCTGCCGGCCACCGATCCAGCGCATCGGCATCGGCAGCGTCGCCTCCGGCCGGCCGGCGCGTACGGCGTCGCGGGCTGCCTGCGCCAGCGCGCGATAGGCATCTTCGTCCTGGATCAGGATGTGGCGCGCTTTCCACGGCAGTTTCGCGATGGCGCCGGTCAGGATGACGCCCCTGATCGCCGGGTCCCAGTCGGTGGCCGCGTAGAAGGCCACCTGCGCGGTCCCGAGGCTGTGGCCTTGCAGGACAAGGGCGCCGTAGCCGAGCGCCTTAGCGGTCGCGACTGCGGCCTCGATGTCGCGCCTGACCTCGAAAAAATTGTCGGTGTTGACGTGCTCGTCGTGCTGCCTTGTGCTGATCGACAGCGCCGCAAAGCCGCGCGCCGAGAGGGCGCGGGCGGTCGCCCGCAACTGCAGCGAGGCGAAATTGCCGCCGCTGCCGTGCACCTGAACGAGCAACGTCGTCGTCGCCGCCGGCGTTGCCAGCGGCTGCCACAGCGCGGCGGCGATCCGGAACCCGTCGATTGCGCTGATCGACAGAAACCGCAGCCCGACGCCTGGCAGCGGCTGCATGTCGTCCGGCAGCCCTTCCGGCCGCGGCGTCTCCTCGTAGGCAATGCCGGCCGCGACATGTGCCTGGCTCATCGCAGGAGCCGGAAGGGCGGCTATGACGAACGTTCCATCACCCGACACTGCGGGACCGTCCGGTGAGGTATTTTTCCCTTTGAGGGCGACGCTTAGAACACCGGGCGAGATCGGCGTCACCCGGGCTTTCGGGGTCTCGCTTGCAGCAACGCGGGACAGCGCCACGGTGTTCGGCCCGCGGTTTAAATGCCAAATCAGCAAACCCGCTGCGATGAGAGCCGCGGCGAATAAGATAATTCGCGGTGTCGGCATGGCGATTTCCCGTGTCGTTCAGCCGCGCGGTCTCCATCGCCCGACCGGCGACAAGCGGCACCGCTGACGAACACATTATTCAAGCACTGTCTTGGGGTCGAGAGCAGGATGATCCTGACGCGATCGGGACGGTGGGGCCGCTTTCGGCGCGACTCCGCCGCTGGCCCGGGCGTCGACGAAGGTCTCTTCACCACCCACCTGAGACCCCCGGAGGTTATCTCGGGAATGGCTGAAAAGGGGGTGATTCGGCCGATAACCGACGCGTGCACCTACGGCGAGGTTGCGCCGATTCCGGCCATTCGCGCGGCGGCGATCGAACCGCCGGGGTCGACCCGACCATAGCTGACGTTCGTGCACGCCTGAGGCTCGTCGCGAGATCGAGTGTCGCAAGAACGAAGCCCCTCTACCGCGCTCACATGATCGTCTCGACGAAAAGAACGTCAGTCCTGTCCGACCCCGTGCGGCAGCTGATCTGGTCGGCGCCCGATAGCGCCTTGCTGTCACGCCTTTCAAGCTCCGTCCCGTCACAATCGAGGGTGCCTTCGAGTACGAATATGTAGACGCCGTGGCCCGATGACCGCGTGCGATAAACGTGTGCAGCCGGCGCATCGGCAACGAGTCGGGAAACCCGGGCGTCTTGCGAGAGCGGCAACGCGCCATCGCCGAAAAGCGTGATGATTTGGTTCTTTCCGGCGTCCAGATCGAAATGACGGCGGACGTAGCTCGGCGGCAGGTAGAGGCGATCGGGCATCAGCCAGATGTAGATTGCGTGCATGTCATCGGGCTCGATATTGAGCTCGCAATGCTTGCCGCCCGAACCGGCAGAGAAGACATAGCAATCGCCGGGCCCAAGTTGGTCGACTTTGCCGATGGTATTGATGTGGGTAAGAGTGCCCGCCAGCACCACGGCGCAGATGATGAAGTTATGGTGCGGGTGCATGTTGTAGCCGCATCCGGCGCGGTGGAATACCTCGTCGCTGAACACGCGCATGCGGCCAAAGCCGGGGCGGCCTTCCTGGTACTCGTGGAAGTTGAAGCTCGAATGGCGCTCGATGAAGGCATCGGGGTGGCCTGCGACATACGCCGCTTCAGCGCCCGTTGAAGGGATCTTGTTATACCCGCGCTCGCCGGCGCGCAGCACGAACGAACCAGCGGGCAGGATCTTGTGGTAGCCGCGCTCGCCGGCGCGCAGAGTGAACGAATTCGACATGTCAACCTCCAGGCCTTCGCAACTCCGGTTCAGAGAATGGGTCGGATGCCCGGCTGCCCTGGGGCATAGGGCATTTCGACCATCTCAAAGAGGCGTTTGGGCGTTCCGCAATCCGGGCATACCCAGCTCTCAGGGATGTCTGCCCATCGCGTCCCGGGCGCGATGCCGTGCTCCGGCAAGCCGAGCGCCTCGTCGTAGAGAAAGCCGCAACCGAGGCACATCCAACGTTTGAAGGCTTGTTTCGTCATTGCGACACCCATCGTTCAGCGCGCAGAGAGCCGGGGAGAAGGGGTGAACCATAAATTTCACGGTTCGCGCTATGTGGCAAACCGAGCGGCGGCCGGCCAGAATACCACTATTCTCGACGCGCTCGATCGCTGCTTGGCGGACAAGAGTAAGTAGCGGGAGCCGGGTTGTGCGATAACGATCCGGCCCCTGGGATGCGCGCCGGCAAGCGCGGACCGCGCCGATGTGCGGATCGGACCGGGGTAGGTCCGAAATGGGGCATCTTGACCAGTTCCCGCCGCCACGGCTGAACGTCTGCTATCGGTTCGGGCAAGCGACCCTCGCTGGGACGCACAGAAATGGGCAAGACGCGCTGATTCCGGACCTTCCTGTACTGGGGAGCCCGATCCATTATGGCGACCGTCGGATGGGTCGGCAACAAGTGGACGTTCGCGGAAAGCCCTGCAACCACGAGCCCATCACAGCCGCGGCATTCAGAGACGGCGCGAGCATTCACCCCTCCGCGGCGATTGCTGGCTCAGTCAGGTTGTCGAGCAGCGCCTTGGCCTCTTTCAGGTCGGCGGTGTCGAAGCCTTCGGTGAACCAGGCGAAGACCGGGGCGAGCAGGGCCATCGCTTCTTCGCGCTGACCTTGCTGGCGGCGCAAACGGGCGAGGCTCGTTGCCGCGCGCAATTCCCAGGACTTGGCGTTCTGCCGGCGCGCGATGGCGATGGCTTGCTGCAGAGCTGCCTCGGCCTCGCTCATCGTCCCGGCGCCGGCGAGCAAGGCCTCGCCCCTGAGTCGATGGAGCTCGGCTTCAAGCGGCGCTCCCCCCGCCTTTTCGACCGCCTTCAGCCCGGCGACGACCGACGCGAGCGCCGCTTCGGGTTTGCCGATCGCCAATTGCGCGTCAGCTTGCAACGCCAACAGCATATGTTGGCTCGCCCCAAGACCGAAGGCGTCCAGCCCTGCTCGAATTCGGGCCAGTCCCTTCTCGCTTTCGCCAGAGGCGGCGAGCGCCCATCCATCCACGCAAAGGGCGACCGCGTGAAACTGCGCGATGCGCTGCTCCTCGCAAATCCTCAAAGCCCGTCCGGCATAGTCGGCGGCCGCCGATGGCTCGTGGCGAAAGATGTGAACGAGGGCGACGAGACACAGCGTTTGGGCAAGGCTCACCGGGTGCCCAAGCGTCTCGGCGCTTCTTACCGCTGCCCTGAGTTCATCGAGGGACCGATCCGGGTAACCGAGCACCCAGGAAATCACCATCGGCCAGACCTGGCATAGCACGCCGGGGTGCGGACCCGGCCAATCTGGGAACCGCATGTTCGGAGCGAGCATCTCGAAGCCCCGCCGAAGCTGCGCCAGCGCCGGCTCGAGTTTCCCCTGGTGGAACAGCACCACGCCGAGCGTCATGTGCGCCGCGACGAGACGGGCCGCATCGCCAAGCCGTTCGGCCACGCGCATTGCCTCCTCGGCAAGATGCTGCGCCTTTTCCATCTCGAGTAGGTTCAGATGGTGGAGCTGCAGACCGCGGAGCGCCGTGAACTCCCGGGAAAAATTCCCGAGCTGCCGACAGAGCTCCCAGGCCCGCGCATAGGCTGGGCCGATGTCGGGGTGGCCGTAGGCCTTGGCCGCGTACAAGGCGGCACCAAGAGCCATTTGCAAATCCAGCTCACGCTCGACCCGCTCGCGCGGATCCGATAGTGCTTCGACCAGAGCGAGGCCTCGGCGAAATTGGTCGATCGCTTCGACGTACGCGAACTGCCTCGCCGCAGCCGTGCCGGCTTTGTGCCAGTACGGGATCGCCTGTGCCGGACAATTCGCTTCGGTGTAGTGATGCGCCACCATTTCTGGTTGCGTGCTCGCCACCTCGAGAAAGCGATCCTCCAGCAGCTTTGCCGCCTGCTGGTGATATTGCTGGCGGGTGCGCTTCAGCAGCGATTGGTAGGCCGCATCCTGGATCAGCACATGCTTGAACAGGTAGCGCGACCGCGGCGGGCGGCCGCGCTGGTAGAGCAGCTCGTCGGCCACGAGCTGACCAAGACCGCTCTGCAGCATCTCTTCCTCGATCCCGGCGAGCGCGCTGATCATGTCGTAGGCAAACTCGCGCCCGAGCACCGAGCCCAATTGTGCCACTTCACGCAACCGCGGTGCCCGATCGAGCCGCGCCATCAGCGAATCCTGCAATGTCGCCGGGATGTGCTGCTGCGAGAGCCCGCCCGTGAGCACATAGGCGTCGCCGCGGGCCTCGAGGCACCGCGGCGCCGGAACCGAGCAGCCGCTCGATGGCCTTCCCCTGCTGCTGCTGACGGGCAGTGGTACCCAGTGGCACCGCGGCGAGGATCAGGCCGGCGAGGCTCACTGGCAGCCGTCTCTGGCGGTCATCCTGAACGGCGGCTGGCAGATGCTGATCGCGCCGGGGTCGCGGTAGTTGGCGGTGCGCGCAGCTTTCGCGGCTTCGCTAGCCGGGTCAAAGGGAACCGTGGTCATCGTCGACGCCGCCCGCCACCATCCGAGGCTGCCGTCTTAGCGCCGACCCGCATGGAAGATGTTGGGGACGGCGATGGCTTGGCGGCAGGGTCAGAGCTATTCGGAGGACCTGCGGGCGCGGGTTTTGGTGGCGGTGGGCGGCGATGACGCTGTTGATGCACTGTCGACTGGTCGTGACGATCAGTACCCGGAAATTTGGCAGGCCGGTATTCAACAATCATTTTTGTGCAAGGTCATAATAGCCTCGTACGAACCCGATAAGCCAACGCCAGTCCACCATTCGGCGGGCAAACTCCCGTGCAGGCCAGCGGCCGGGTCGAGGGGGTAGACACCAAAGTTATCAAACAACTGGAATTTCAATGTAGCCTCACTGCCAGCAACTACGGCAACGCCACTGTGAGAGGTTGTCCACGCTAGAGGTGACCACACCGCCCTCCGATCAACATTGGGGGATCGCCAGACGGATTTATTGAATAGCACGTCATATGTAGCCATTTCCATTCGTCTGACCTCGAAGAGCACGTCTCGCTCAAATAGGACTTCATTCCGTTGGTCAGCGTGCGTTATTGGATCGCGCTTCTTGAGCCATAACCTGATTTCATCCTGTGTGAACTCAAAGCGCGTGTTCGCGAAGAACTCCGTCATCGGCATAAGAAGATTCATCCCATTCAATTTGAAGGCCCTCTCAAACAAGCGGATGAACTCGCGGAAGCGGCCGCTCGCGTGACCGGTAGCGATCGCCTCAGCAAGCATGGCAACTCCGTCTAGTCGGTCTGTAAGCTCGCTGAGGTGTTTCTCGAAATCAGCGCTCAACGCTACCGAATTAGGAAACGTCACCATCGGTGTGTGAAGTTTCTGGGCAGAACCGAGCAGAGCTTGGTCCGCCGGGGTCTCAGCGGTCAGGGCGACGCATGGTGACGGCGAAGAGATTCGGCGGGGGCTGTTGAAACAGACCGAAATCACATTCGCGATGTTCTCAATAAATTCCTCAAGCTGACGGCGCTGCTGTTCTGGCACAACCAAGCCACTGTCGCTCGTGATCTTCGGCAGATATTTCAACGGCATTTGTGCAATCAGGAGCAGGCTCATCGATCCGTCGGGACAGCTCACCGAATGACTTTGTAAAGATATGTCGCCAGCGGCGGCCGTTATGGCCCGCCCGGTCAGCGTGGTGAGATCGGTTTTCAGGATCGCTAGTCGCAATAGACGCATAGTGCACGAAGAGATCAGAGTTGCTGCCTTGGAATGCAAGCTGAGATCTGTGTTAGACTCCAAAATCAACACGTGATGTTTTTGCCCGCCGCTCGGCGAGGCTTCGCGGAAGCAAATCCTAGGCTGCAAGCCGCGAGATCGTTGCCTGACTGACGTTGTATCTGCGGGCGACACTGCGCTGTGTCTCGCCGGCCTCGATCCTCTCCCGCGCCTCGGGCTATTGATGCGCGGTGAGTTTCGGCTTGCGCGCCGAATTTGACGCCTCTGGCCTTCGGTGCAGAGAGGCCCATTCCGCCACATTTGCTCTGCTGCTCGGCAGCAGCGCCGCCTGACGCCGTCAGCCGGATCTGCGATCCGGCGTTGCAGCAGCCCGATGACCCGGGCCTGCTTCGACCGGGCCCGCCGCCCTGCCGAACCACCGGCCGGCGCCGAAGCAAGAAGCAACCGGTAATTGGCTGAAAGCTGCCCAGAGGCGCTGCACCGCCGTCTTCCGGTCCTTGAACTTGGCAACCGGTGTCTGGATATGGCGCCAAGCGAGACGGGAATGGACGACGAGGGTCTGGCGCACACAACCTCTAGTGGTACCGGATAGCAGCCGAACCGGCGCGCTGACGCGCCGAGCGCATGAGCGTCCGAGGCGTCTGTTTCGCCGCTGGCTTTGGTGTCTCGGGTGGGCGTTGGAGGTTTTTGGGAACGGGTTGACGGGGCGATTGCGGCGAACGAAATCATGCCGGCATAGCCCATGAGCAGGTTGAACGACACCGCGAACAGCGACCAGATGAAGACCTGGGTCGCGAGCGAGGTCAGAAGGGCGATGATAGCGGCCGGCTCGGTTGGTACCTTCTGCTCTAGGATCACCTTGCCGGCATCGTCGACAACGCACACCGACGTTTCCTTCACCGACACATCAAGACCAACGAAATGCACCATCTCATCGCTCCTTCCTCGATGCTCGAGGTCGCGTCGACCTCGATCCAGTCACAGAAGGGGACGCGCACTCATCATCCAAGTGTGAGTCGCGGCCGCCGCGATACACCATCTTTACCCAACCGACAGCCGCCGTTCAGACTTGGCGGCCTGAACTGGTCTTCATGCCCCGAAGCTGCCGTCAGGTAAGCGCCAAGCCGCGCGCCGGGTAGCCCGCGCAAGCGGGGCGATCTTGCGGGCTACCGAGTTTTGCGCGGGTCATCGGCCGAGTTGACGTATTCGATGCCCCCCGGCCCGATGTACTGAACCTGGAGAACCGCTTCGCCATCTTCAGTCCACGCGTAATGGGCGTGCCCCTTCGGGTAAACCCACATTGATCCCGGCTTTAGCAGACCGCCTACCTTCTCGGGCTTCTCACCCGCATTCGTCCCGATGTTGCCGCTAATGACGGTCACGACCTCCGAGAAGGGATGCGTGTGCGGCGGCATTGTGAAATTGGGCGGGAATTTGATGCGCTGAACGACCGTCTCGCCCGACTTCGTCGGATCGCCAACGACTGTGGCGATCTGAATGCCTTTGGGGAAGGCCGGGTTTTCCATCCATTTCACGGCCTCGGGCGTGATGACGTTCGTGTGCCGTCCTTCCTCCGCCACAGCGCCGCTGGCCAACAGGAGCAGACTTGTCGAGAGCAGCAGGGCTTTCATCGCTACCTCCCATTCCTGTCTAGCAGGCCCTTCGGATCATAGCACAGCGGCAAATTAGGACATTCCGCATCCCCGAATTTAGGACCGCATGCGCGCCTGCGGCCCCGCTGCATCCGCTCCGGCTCGAAGGTGCTTAAGGAGATATAGCAGGGAACGGCCGCTCTGAACGAGGATCGGCCGCAATTGCGACACGCTCAGTCTTGGCCAGCGTGAGGCAAGATCAGCCGCGACATGCAGGGCGCGCTGCTGTTCCACAGCGCCATCCAGATAGACCGCCAGCGATGCGGAAAGGCGGGCCGGGCTGGACAGCAACCTGTAGACCTCGCCCGTAACGAGCGGCTCGATCTCGCTCGCCGGGATTCGGAGACCAGACGCAACTTTCGATCGGGTTCCGGTGATCAGCGGACGCGAGACATAGTAGCGATACCGCCGCCCCTCTTTGATGGCGTGAGTCGGGGTCATCGGATGTCCCTCGGCGTCGAACAGCAAGCCCGCGAGGAGGCTCGGGCTTTTCCCGCGCCGGCCTGTGCCACGCTCGACTGCGTTGGTGGCGAGCTTCGCCTGCACCACCTCCCATACCGCCTCGTCGACGATCGCCTCGTGCTCGGCGGGATAGGATTGCTCCTTGTGGACGATCTCGCCGCGGTAGATCCGGTTCTGCAGCATCAGGTAGAGGGCGCCTCGAGCGAGCGGTTTGCCGCCCCGGCTGCGGCCTGCGGCGCTCGTCCATTGCTTGCTCCGGATATCGGCTGCCTCGAGCTCCTCTTTCAGGAGCCGCACCGAGCCGAGCGCGGCATAGCGGCGAAAGATGTGCCGGACGGTCGCGGCCGGCGTCCCGTCATTGGGCTACGAGGTGCGTGACCGCAAGCTCGTCGTTATCAGCAGCGAGGATTCCGGGAACCGGCGTCGCCGTACGAAGCTAATTGGGCGGCGGAAGCCGGCGGATCACGATAAAGGTGTTGGCGGCTGCGTTCGCGACGCGAATGGGCGCCTTGAGGAGAGCTTGCACCTGCTCTTCGACAGACCTGGCAAAATCGAAGCGATATCGGTCGGCAGGCTGCCATGGGCCAATCCCTTGATCGAGAGTCAATTCGAGGGCGGCCTCCCCGTTCTGAGCACGAGGGTTCGAGAACTCGCTTCGGCATGTGCTCAAAGCCTACGGCCACGATGTCACGACCTTCGACGACGCGACACAGACGCAGCAGAACCTGACGATCTCCTAGCTGTTTGGGCAGATGTGCGAGGAACTGGACGCGGCCTTCACCAACGGTTCAGTCCGTTGCGGCTCGTGGCGCAGGGCAGGTTAAGGTTCGTCCAATTCGTCCAAAAGCCGCTTCGCTAGGATGAGATCGCTCGTGTCAAACCCTTCGGTGAAGCGGTCATACACTGGCCGCAGTGCTCCGAGCGCTTCGGCCGTGCGCACCTGATCGCGCAGCAGCCGGGCGAGGCTCGTCGCGGCGCGCAACTCCCAAGCCAGCGCCTCTTGCCGGCGCGCCTCGTCCAGCGCCTGCCGGAAGAGATCCTCTACCGTTTCCGCGGCTGCAGGCGTGTTCTGCAATAGCAAGAGCTCGCCCTTGAGGCGTAGCAACTCCGGCGTGAGCCAGCCTGTCTCGCTCTGCTCGATTCCTGCTTCGAGCAACACGAGCCCCTCGCCGATCTGCCCAGCGTGGCCCAAGGCTTCCGCTTGCTCAGTTAGGCCAGTCAAGATTCCAAAGCTGATGTTCGGATCGACGATTTCTTCAGGGCTGATACGCAGCGGCCGCGATCCTGTGGCGAGATCGCCACCCTTGAGTGCGACAACTCTTTGAAATCGAGAAGCAAACGTGCTCAACAGCGACAAGCCGTGCTTTCTCGATTGGTCCACCAGCATTCCTGTATGGTGTGCTGCGGCCGTTAGGTTTCCTACCCACAGCGCGATCGGGCATGCCGCCAGGGCCAGGGCGTAGCACAGCGACATAGCGTGACCGATCTCCTGCGCTTCTCCAACACTCATTTCCGCTGTGTGCACCGCTTCATCAGCGTGCCCCTGCAACCACAACACCCGCGCATAAAAGACACGCACAATTACACGCATGTCAGTCGCGAAGCGCGTGACGCCCCGTCTGTGATCGGTAGGCTCATAGAGCGTTAGCGCATGCTCGAGATGGCGGCGGGCGCTGATCTGATCGCCAAGAAAGTGCTTGGCGGCGCCCATCATCCGCTCGCCCAAAACCCGGGCGTTTCCGTCCGGTTTACGCATTGCCAGATCATGGAATCGCTGCGCAAATTCCAGCGCTGCGCGGTACCGACCGCTCCCGGAGTGACAGAAATATAGACCGTGAAGAGCGCGCAGCTGATACTCCGCGTCCTCAAGGCTTTTCGCGATGTCGAGTTCCGCCGTGAACGCAGCTTCCATATCGGGAGCCTCGGCTGCCGATTTGCCCAGCGCGTCATGCAGTCGCATCTTCTGGCGCGGGTTCGCTCCGGTTCCGAGGGCGCCAAGCGCCTGCTTTGCGCGACTGCGACGCTCTTCGAGCAGCGATAGATGCATCCAGAGGGGGACTGCGGCGGTGGTCAGCGTCGCCCCGATCGATCCATCGCCGCCTGGCGAAAAGGCCCAGTCGAGCGCTGCGCGAACGTTATCGATTTCCCGGGCGTAATCAGCCAGCCATTCGACCGTGGGCCGCGCTGTCGCCTCACCCTCGGCGCGCTCGAAAACGTCGCGATAATACTCGGCGTGGCGGCGCGCCAGCCATTCGCGCTCGCCGCTCTCGTCCAGCTTCTCGATCGTGTAGGCGTGGACCGTGTCGAGCAGCCGAAATCGCGGTTTGGCACCGCTGACATCGGCGACGACCAACGATTTCACGACGAGATCGGCCAGGCGGTCTATGGCATCAATGCGTGTCCTTGCCGCATCCATAGCCACGGCTGCGGCCGCCTCGACGGTAAAGCCGCCGGCAAAGATGCCAAGAGCCCGGAGGAACAGCTGCTCGTCCTCGCTCAGCAGGCCGTAGCTCCAATCGACGACGGCTCGCATGGTTTGGTGCCGCGCAGTCGTTGCGCGGCGCCGCGTCCCCAACCGCGGTAGGCTGTAGTCCAACCGCGCTGCAAGGCCCGCGACCCCGAGCACCTCGACCCGCGGCGCGGTGAATTCGATCGCCAGCGGCAAGCCGTCGAGCCTCTGGCAAATCTCGACGACCGGCGCGGCGTTCGCATCGGTCAGCGCGAAATCTTCGACAATCGCGGTGACACGCTCGACGAACAGCTGCACCGCGGGGAAGGCCGCCGCCTCGGCGGCCGTCAGTTCGGACGAGGTCGGCGGGCTGCCGAGCGGTCCGAGGCGGTGCTCGCGCTCGCCCGGGACCCCGAGCGGCTCGCGGCTGGTCGCCAGGATGTTGACCCGAGGCACTCCGGTGAGAACCGCAGCCGCCAGGCTGGCCGCCGCGTCGATGACATGCTCGCAATTGTCGAGCAGCAGCAGCATTCGCCTGTCTCTAAGGGCGACGATTAGACCGGGAAGCAGATTTTCGGTGTGGGCTTCCAGACCGAGCACGGTCGCAACGGTGCTCGGAACCAGGCGCGGATCGCCGAGCGGCGCCAGATCGACCAGCCACACGCCATGTTCGTAATCCGCGATCATGCGCTCG
>WNGF01025714.1_pt1 | contig 13221 bp, 16 predicted proteins | sample 5400641 | NCBI WGS metagenome assembly WNGF01 (sample SAMN13153371, study PRJNA577476) | soil metagenome | isolation source: 80 cm soil or saprolite under grassland replicate 2 | place: USA:California | collected 2016-06-15
CGGTCCTGAGCTGCTCGCACGAGCTCGAGCCCGTGGCCCGCTACGCCGACCAGGTGTACTGCCTGAACCGGCGGCTCCTGTGCAGCGGAGCGCCCGATCAGGTGCTGACTCCCGAGACGCTCGGATCTCTCTACGGCGCCGCGCCCGCCGTCTACCACCACAAGCACGGCGCAGCCACGACGGGTCCCCCGCCGTGACCGAAGCGCTCTCGCTTCCCTTTCTCCAGCGGGCCCTCGCCGCCGGCCTGCTCGTCGGCGTCGTCGCGAGCCTGCTCGGCGTCTTCGTCGTTCTGCGGCGTTCGGCTTTCTTCGGCGACGCCATCGCCCACGCTTCGCTGGCCGGCGTCGCGCTGGGGGTCCTGACCGGGTTGCCTCCCCTGCTGCCCGCCGCCGGTGTCGGGATCGGCATCGGCCTGGGTTTGAACCGCGTCGAGAAGAAGAGCCGCCTCGGCGTGGACACGATCCTGGGTTTCGTCCTGCCGTTCTTCATGGCTCTGGGCCTTTTGCTGCTCGCCTTCGCGCCGGGCTTCCAGCCAGAGCTGCTCTCGTATCTGTTCGGCAACATCCTCGCCGTGGGTCCCGGCAGCCTCTGGATCATCGCGGCGATCGCCGCGGGAGTCGTTCCGGTCCTGCTCGCGATGCGGAGGCCTCTCATTTTCGCGACGTTCGATCCCGACGGGGCGCGCGTGTCCGGCATCCACGTGGACGCCCTGCTGACGCTGTACCACGTCTTGCTCGCGCTCGTCGTCATCGCGAGCCTGAAAGTCGTCGGGATCATCCTGGTCAACGCCCTTCTCGTGATCCCCGCCGCGACCGCCAAGCTGCTCGCCCGCTCCCTGAAGCAGATGTTTGTCTTCGCTCCCGCGATCGGCCTCGGAAGCGTTCTCGTCGGTCTCTTCGCGAGCTACCGCTTCGACGTCCCGTCCGGGCCCGCCATCGCGGTGATCGCCGGCCTCGCTTTCCTCGCCGCCTGGGCCAACGCGGCGCGGCGCCGCTCGAGCTAGCTGGTCTACGGGCTCGGCTGGCGCCAGACCTCGACCCACTTGCCGCGGGTCGCCTCCCACTGATCGACCCAGCTCGTGCAGCCGGCGAGGTTCGGCCCGTACTGCGCGGCGGTGCACGGCCGCGAGGCGTCCTGGACCGAGAGATCCCGGGTCGCCCGGAAGATCCAGTCGCTGCAAGTGGCTCGGAAAGGTCCGTTGGCGACTCGCTCCTTGCCCGTCACGGTCTCGTCGTAGATGACCGCGCAGCGGTGCGCCTGGAATCCCGGCGGCTTCGCGTTCTTTTGCGCGCCCGGTTTCCAATCTTTGGCCCGCCGCTTCTCGACGGCCGCGGCGAGCACCTTGCGAGCCTGTGTCTTGTTGGCGGCGGAGAGCGACGGCCCCTCGAGCACGGCCGGTTTGGGCGTGGCCGTGGGTCTCAACCGCGCCGATGCGGCCGTTGTGAGCGCGAAACCGGCGGCGAGAAGGAGCCTCGAGATCATGATCACGTCGAAAAGGTACGACGGCGCCGTCGCCGCGTCAACGCTCCGAGGATAGGCTCTGCGCAGGTGACATCGTGATCGAGCGGCGTCTCGCCTTCGGGCTGGCGCTGGTTGCCGCCGTCTCTTGCGGCCCCGGAGGCCTTCACCCTTCGCCGCCCGTCGTGATCGTGTCGATCGACACGCTGCGGGCGGACAGGCTGCCCGCCTACGGATACCGGCGCGTGGCAACGCCGCACCTCGACCGATTCCGGCAGGACGCCGCGCTCTTCGAGAACGCCTATGCCCACGCGCCGCAGACGCTTCCCTCGCACGCCTCCCTCTTCACGGGGCTTCTTCCGCCACAGCACGGCCTGCGTGACAACGCGGGCTTCACGCTCGCTCCGGGTTTGGTGACGCTCGCCTCCCTGCTCAAAGCACGCGGTTACACGACCGGGGCGGCGGTCTCGGCGCCCGTCATGGAGGCGACATCCGGCATTGCGCGCGGATTCGACTTCTGGAACGACAGGCTCGACCCTCCCGGAGCCTTGAAGCGCGACGGCGCCAGGACGGCCGCGGAGCTGCTCGCGTGGATCCGCGCGCAACGCGGCCCTTTTCTGGCGTTTCTCCACATCTTCGAGCCGCACGTGCCGCGAGACGCGCCCGAGCCGCACGCCAGCCGCTATGCCGACGCCTACGACGCCGAAGTGTCCCGAGCCGACGAGGTCGTCGGGGAGTTCCTCGACGGGCTGCGCCGTTTGAAGCTCTACGACAAGGCGCTTCTTTTCATCGTCTCCGATCACGGAGAAGGGCTGGGCGACCATGGAGAGACCGCGCACGGCGTACTGGTCTACCGCGAAACGATCCGGGTGCCGCTGCTGATGAAGCTGCCCGGCTCGCGCCAGGCGGGCCGGATGGTCCGCTCCGCCGTCGGGCTCGTCGACGTTCTCGCTGGCCGACGAGCGCTTCCATTACATCGAGGCGCCGGAAGCGGAGCTGTACGACCTCGAGGTCGACCCGGGAGAGCACCGGAATCTCGCCCCCTTGCGACTGCCCGTCCTGCGCGAACGCAAGGCCGAGATGTCCCGGATCCCACGCCCCTTCGAGCTGCCGGCGCCGGCGGACGCTGAGAAGGCCCGTCTGCTCGCCTCCCTCGGCTACCTCTCGGGCATCTCGCCGGAGGCCTCCCGTTCGGACCTGCCCGACCCCAAGGCCAGGATCGCGGCCGGCGCCTTCGACGTGACGCCGGACATCCTCCGGCTGCTTGGCTCCGGCCACGACGAGGAGCTTGCGGCGGCCTGCCGGCGATACGTTACCGACATGCCCGGCGCCCTGGACGTCTGGCGTACGCTGGCGTATGCGCTCGACCGACTCGGCCGGCCGGAGGTGGCGGTGGCCGCGCTCGAAGAGAGTCTTCGGTGCTCCCAGGTGACGGCTCTGCCATCGGACCAGGCCCTCACACTGGAGCTGCTCGAAAACATGAAAGCCAAAGCGGGCCGGCGCAGCCGGCCAAGACAAGGACGGTGACCATGCGCCTGCCTCGGTTTCTTATCGTTCTGGCTGCAGCGACCGCCGCGACCGCATCCGGCCAGACGCCCGGCGCGAGCTGGTTCTTCGCGGTCTCCGGAGATTCCCGCGACTGCGGCGACGTGATCATGCCGAAGATCGCGCACGCGATCGAATCGCGCCAACCTCGGGCGCCCGTCGAGTTCTACTGGCACCTCGGGGACTTCCGGCGCATGGGCAGCGTAGACTGCGACATCGCCAAGCGAGGCGACCCCTCCTACGACTGCCGCGACCGGCCGAAGGCCGATCCGGACGACATCGCCCGGTACAACGCCGCGGCGTGGAGCGACTTCCTGGAAAGGCAGATCGCGCCCTTCGGCAAGCTGCCCGTCTTCCTCGGGATCGGCAACCACGAGCTCTACGGCGGTCACACGCGCGAGCAGTATCGCCAGACCTTCGCGCGCTGGCTCACTCAGGAGCCGATCGAGGGCCAGGCCGGCGAGACCTGGTACCACTGGGTCAAGAACGGCGTCGACTTCATCGCGCTCGACAACGCGGAAGGATCGGCGTTCCCGCCGGACGAGGTTGTCTGGCTCGCCCGAATCCTGGCGGCCGACGCCAACAACGACGCCATCCACACGATCGCCGTCGGCCTGCACGCCGCTCTGCCGTTTTCCAAGTCGCGCAACCACGCCATGGACTCGACCTGCGCCGGTCGCTGCAGCGGTTCCCAGGTCTACGACATGCTGTACCGCGCTCAGAAGCTCGGGGCTGCCCACGATAAGCGCAAGAAGGTCTACGTCTTCGCCAGCCACTCCCACTTCTTCGAGCAGAACGTCTACGACACGCCCGAGCACGCAGGGCAGGTGCTGCCCGGCTGGATCATCGGCACGGCCGGCGCCGAGCACTACGGAGACACGATCGACTACGGCTATCTCGAGGTCGAGGCGCGTCCGGACGGGACGCTTCTGCCGCGCTTTCGCGAGGTGGACCGCGAGACGCCGCCGCTGCTCTCGGGCCCCGAGGCGCAGCTTCTGACCGACTACTGCTTCACAAAGAACAAGCGCAGCCACGCCGGCGACGACGAGTGGAAGGGCGACTGCGCCTGCGGCGCGGTGAGATGATGGCTGTTGCGCCCCCCAACCCGGACTTCGAGGCCGCCGTGCGCGAGAGTTTTTCTCGGCAGGCCGTCATGGCGACGATCGGCGCCTCGCTGGAGCGGGTCGCGCCGGGAGAGGTCGAGATCGCTTTGCCGTTTCGGGCCGACCTCACCCAGCAGGACGGCTACTTGCACGCTGCGATCGTTGCGGCGATCCTCGATAGCGCCTGCGGGTACTCGGCCATGAGCCTCGTGCCCGCGGGCGCCGGGGTCCTGACGGTCGAGTTCAAGGCGAACTTCGTCGCCCCGGCGCGCGGCGAGCGCTTCGTCGCGCGCGCGCGGACCAAGCGCGCCGGCCGCACGCTGACGGTCGCCGAGGCCGACGCCTTCGCGGCGCAAGGCGCAAGCGAAGTCCTCGTGGCGACCATGCTCGCTACGATCATGACCGTCGAGGGCAGCGGCCGGCGACGGTCGTGACGGCGCGCAGGCTGCACAGCTTTTCCAGGACGGTGCGGAGGGTCTCGGCGTCGACGCCGTTCTCGGCTCCCTTGACCCTCGACCGGCCGGCGCGCTTTTCGAGAAGGTTCCTGACGCAAGACGGCGCGCCGCTGTTGAGCCGTTCGAGCAGCCGGACCAGCCGAGGATGCGACGTGACCGAAAACGAATAGCCATTGGCGGAGCAGATGATCTCGCCGGTCTTCCCGGGCAGCCAAAGGATCGGGTAATCGGGGTCGCCGCGCAAAATCTCGTCGTCCTCCAGGGTCTTCGGCGCCAGGGGCGGCGGCGCGCTGTCGAAGCCGAAGCTCGTCAGACGATTGAGCCACTCGACCGTCATGGACTCCTTGAGTGCCGGGCTCCGGCTCACTTTCCTCAAAGCCGTTGCGGAGTCCTCGACGATCCGAGGCAGCGCGTTGGCGCTCTCCTGCAGCCGATCCGGATGGAAGGGAAGAAGGTCTCCGACCTTCGCGGCCCCCAAGCGCGCGTCCAGTTTCGCCAACGCGTGCTTGACGACCTCGAAGGCCGGCCGGGCATCTGCAAAGACCGCGAGGCTCATGCTGGCCGCAAAGCCCCCCACGGGCTCGGCCACGTGCCAGTAGCTCGACGGCCAATACAGAACGTCGCCCGCCTCGGCGTCCAGCGTCGTCGCTCGATCGAGGAACGACCGGTAATGCAGGCTTCGCGTCATGTCTTGCTCTTCTCGGAAGAACTCCGCGGGCCAAGTCCGAAACTTCTTCCGTCCCTCGATCATGAAGATGAACGTGTCGTGAAGGTCCTTGTGGACTCCAAACGGCGTCCTCGCGTAGGTCCCGAGGAACAGCCCCGTCTGAGTGGGATTGCCCGGGATGCCGATCCGGGCGTAGAGGGGGCGCAGGAACTCGCGCAGGCGCAGCCAGGTCTGGGCGTCGAACGGCGGGTATTCCGTGACGATCAGGCCGAACGGCCTGCCTCGGAGCTTCGACGTTACCCTCGCGACGTAGTCCTCGAGCGTGGAGTCCCGCGCGGCGGGGAGATGATGCTGGACCTCTGCCTGGAGCAGTGCCTGCTCGACGAAGAACTTCAGAGGCGTCTTCAAGTCATCGGCGCGGAATTGGGCCCGCGCGTTCACGATCCCTCGAAGAATGTCGGCGCCCGTCGCCAGGGGAACCGAAAACGGCCGCTTCAGGATGAGCGGGCGCCGGCGCCAGTGGTTTTCCACGAAGCGCGCCCAGAACGCCGGCGAGAGGCCGAAACCGTTCCCCCTCGCTCTCCCCTCCCTCGCGAGCAGACCACGCCCGCTCTCGGCGCGTCGGCTTCTCTTGACCGCAGCGCTCCTCGGCACCATCACTCCCGCTAGCTCGTGATGGTTCCCTTCCTTTGAACGATCGGGACTCCGCCTGTGACTTTCCTCATGTCCTCCTCGGACACCTTGAGATCCTTGATCGCCTTTCGCCGGGTCTTCGATTTCTTCGCCGGGCTGATCTTGGCCTTGGCCTTCTTGCGCATGTCCGTCTCCTTTCCTGGGACCTCGTTGTCGACTCAGCGATCCATCAGAACAGATTCGGATTTCGTTTCAAGCCTGAGACCCAGACTTTCATGACGGGAATCTCGAACGGCGGCCGAGTCAGGTCGACGCGGAAGACGTCCCGGTGCCCGGCTTCGGCCAGAGCGCGCAGGAGAACGTCGTAATCCTCTTGCAGGTCGGCGGCGGCCCGCTCGGGCAGCGTGTCCCAGGCGGTCGTAGCTTCGATCCGGTCGAAGAACCGGAACAGCCTGCGATGAGGATCTCGATAGTTTTCCGCGGTGAGGTCTTCTCTGGCCCCGTGGATGTAGGTCGCGCGCGCCTGGGCCGCTTCCGTGATGGCCCGGACGGCCGCCACGCCCGCGCTGCGATGCGTGCCGTAACCGACGCTCACGGTCGAGGACGGGCTGAAGGCCTGCCGATCGAGGAGCACGGCCAGGAACGTGTGGACCGCAACGCAGCTCTTGACCCAGATCAAGACGAGCTTGATGTCCGCCGCGGCCACGCGGTCGGCAAGCTCGGCGACGGGGCCGGCCGCCAGAGTCTTCAGGTCGATGAAGCGGCAGCGCCGCGGAGTGAAATGGACCTGCCTTCCTCGGGCAAGACGCGACACGGCGTCCCGCTCCATGAGCTCGTAGAGCCCATGCAGTGTCGCCTCCACGAGGTGGTTGCCGCTGGCCAGACCGTTGCTCGACCACTGATAGAGAAGGGACGGCCACATGTAGGCTGCGGCGGCCGGAAGCCAGACCTCTTCGCCAGACAGCAGGTCTTCGCCCTTCACCCAATCGATGACGAAATCTTGGGAGAAGAATGTGTCTGTGCGGTAGTCGCGAAGCCGATCCGGCGCGATGGCGCGCCGGCCGGCCCGGCGCAAGGATTTCAAGCTGCCGCGCTCGATGCGCCCGTCCGGATGCTCGGCGTGAAACAGCTCGATCGCCTCCATGAACGCCGAGACCATCGCGTCGACCGGGCGCAGCCCTTTCCCGTTGCTGACCTGAATGGATCGGTTGGCCGGCCGGATCGCGCAGTACACCGGAATGCCGATGCGATCGAGCCCGGTCACGTCGGCGCAGCGCGTAATGCCGACCGAGGCCAGATGAGGCTGGATCCTCGCGAGCGTCTCCTCGGGCGCCACCAGCCGGTGCGTTCCGTTTGTGTAGCCTTTGGCGAGAGCTCCCGTCATCGCGCCGCCCTCCGCGCCAGAATCTCGGCCGCCCTGCCGGTCATCTGCAGCTCCCGCAGAAGGTCAGTGAAGAAGCTCCAGTCGAGGCCGAAATGATTCGGGCCACGCGCCACGATCCAGGCTTCCAGGTCGCTCGCCGCGCGGCGCCCGCGACCGTTCGGCGGCGCGACGCCGCTTTGGCGCGCCCACTCGAGCACGAAGCTGCGATCCAGCCCGAAATGAGACGGGCCCTTCGCCGCAAGCCATCCCGTCAGTGCGCGCTCCGCCAGGAGACTCTCATAAGCGGCGGGCGTCAGGCCGTTGGACGCCAGCCACGCGCCGCGATCGCGAGGTCGGCGGGCTTCTTCGCACTGTCGGGCGAAATCCATCCGGAACTCCGCGGGGCACGACACACCGTGCTGTCTCGCCCACTCGAGCAGAAACCGCCGATGTGACAGCTCCTTTCGCATCGTCGCGACCAAGGCGCGGTCTCGCCGAGCCCGCGCCAGCACGTCCGCGCCCGTTGAAACTCCTTTCGAATAGAAGCCGCTCGAGAGCATCCGTTCCATGTCCCACCAGCTCTTCCGGTTTGGAAGAGACCGAGGAACCCCGTCTTCTTCGTTTCGCCGGATGCGGGCAGCAAGCCGAAGCGCGCCGATCGCGTCGAGCTTCTTGACATCGACGCTCCGCCGGGAGAGATAGCGCTTCAGTCTCCCGACCGTGGCTGGAACGGAGCGGATAGTAGGTTCGTTTCGCGTCGGCGACGAGGTCCTCGGCCTGCCCGGCGGTCAGGCAAGCGTCGTCGACCGCTCTCGCGAGCGTGGCACGGATGTTGACGAGCGGCTCGGAGAGAGGCCGAAAATCGAATTCAGCCGACGCGTGCCAGAGAGCGACCTCGTCGTCGCCGTCGATCTTCCCGTCGCGGTACCACTCGAACACGGTGCCGCAGCCGATCATGCCGAAGCGACGCAGCTCGGCCGCTCTCAGCGCCCCCATGCTCGACGCGCCCACGACGTCAATGCCCTCCTCGATGGCGTCGAGAAGCTCGCGGTGCCAGACGGACGGCGTGGTGTGGAAGAGTCCGTCGATCAAGACGATCGTCTTCACGCCAGAGGCGAGGATTCTGTAGACGTCGCCCTTGCGGGCGGGCGGAAGGTAGTCGGCGTCGAGGAGCGTGCGCGCCTCGTCCTGATGCAGCGAAGGACCCAGGAAGACGACCACCGGATGGAACGCACGGTCGATCCTCTTCGCACGCGTCCGGTTGTTCATTCGGAAGACGCCTCCGCGTTGCTCGGCGAGCCTTCAGGTTCTCCCGAGACCGCCAAAGTGTCAAGGAGGCGAGGGTCAAGACGTAGAATCGGTCAAGGAGTCTGAGCCGTGAAAAATGCCTGCGCGCTGAAGGGAGGCGCTACGTCCACGGCGGCACACGGTGGCAGTGCGAGGCAACGACCGTCGAGGTCGTCTGGGGGATGTGGGGACCCGATTCCTTCGACGGCCCTGAGCGCTGCAGGACCAAAGTCGCAGGTCGCGAAGTCATGGTGGCTCGGGGGACCCAGAACGAAGCACCCTCATTGGTCGTTTGGTACCCACCGGTGTCCATGAGCCCATCGTGTCGGTCCGAAGCTCGAGGGCCGAGGATCGAGACCTCGTCACGACCATCGCGTTCTCGGGCAGGACCGACGCCCCGAAATGACCGGGCGGTGCCACACGCGGATAAAGGAGACGCGCTGCGCGCTCAGATTCCTGACACACTCTTGGAATTCGAACCCTCGAAGCGCAAGGGAGCTGTTCACGGACACGCCCGAGTGAATCAGCATCCGATGACGGCTACTGGTCACGCACCTGCCTGCGGCTGCAGCGGACTCGGCGCCGCACGCTCGCCGCGGAGCCGCCAGCCGTGAGGCCGTATGCACGATGAGTAAAATGCACCTCGCCGCCTGGATCCTCGCGGCTCTGCTCTTCTGCTGGCTTTTCATCTCGGTCGCCGGAACGGTTGTCGAATTGTTCGGATTCGTGCTCCGAAGTCTGCGTGAGAGCCACCGCGACCGGGCCGAAAGGCGGAGGAGAGCTCGAGAGGCGGAGAGGTGGGGCCTGCGCGAGTGATTGTCGGAGTATCTCAGAAGGACGGCGACCAGGCGACCTTGCCGCACCGGCCTGACCCGCGCGGCGACATTACTGAGTTATGCGAACGGCAGTGCTGATCGCGCTCGGTCTCGCGGTCGCGGCAGCGGCGACCTACTTTCTCCTGTTCCCGCGCAATTCCTTCATCAATATTCGGAGGCCGGGGGGCGGCACCGTCACACTCTCGCGGACCGGTGTCTCCTTCCAGCCTGCACCGGACCATTTCGCCACGAACGGATTCGATCACATCGAGCCCTACGTGTCCCGGTTGCTTGTGCCAACGAACCGCTTCAAGTTCCTGCACATCTTTACGCCGGACGGCAACCGAGGCTTTGGATTGACAGCCCGAGGCGGGCTGGTCGAGGCTGGTCTCACACTGGAGTGGCGACAGGAAGCGCAGAGAGAGGCGGCCATTCGCTCATTCTTCGGCTCCCTCGGCGTCGCGCCCTCACAGGACTACCTCGCCGGAAATGGAGGGATTCCTGACGCGACGCGGATTCTGGAGTATCCCCTCAAGGGGAGCACTGCTGAAGTGACAGCGCTAACGAAGCGGATCTTGCAGGAGCTGTGCGGCATCTCGCCAGACGAAGCCTTGAATATCGGGTACGGAGAGAAATGACCAAGTCGCCGAACCCGCGTTCACGAGTCGCGGAACTCCGCGGCGGTAGACTTCGCATGTGGTTTACGAGTGGGATTCGGGCAAGGCGGCCACGAATCTCAAGAAGCATCGAGTAGCCTTTACCGAGGCCGCCACCGCGTTTCTTGACCCTTTGGCGTTGACCTACCGTGATCCCGACCACTCGGAGCAGGAGCAGCGGTACATCACCATTGGCCAATCGCGCCAAGGGCGCGTTATTCTGGTAGCCCACCTTGACCGGGGTGACCGAATTCGGATCATCGGCGCCAGGAAGGCAAGTCGAAGAGAGGCTCATGAGTACCGCGAGACACGTTAGGAAACGTTCCGATGATCTCAGGAGAGAGTACGATTTCTCGGCTCTCGGCCGAGGAGTTCGCGGAAAGTACTACCGGCGCGCCACTGCCGGAACAAACTTGGTCCTCATCGACCCGGACCTCGCCAAGAGCTTTCCGACTGGCAAGGCCGTGAACGATGCGTTGCGGCTGCTCGTCAATGTGGCTTCCTCGGCTCCTCCAACGAAGCGGCGCTCGCGACGACGGGCCGTCTAACCCGCGGCTGCATCCTCAGGGGATGAGCACGCGTTTCGTTCCGCAATGCGCGTGACTAGCTTACTTGCGGCGTGCGTTCTCGGGCTTGCCGTCGGCGCGCTCACGGGTAATTCTCTGGCAGCCAGCCCGACCAATACCTATGGAACGAAGGTCTTGTTCAAGAAGGCGCAACCGCTCCGGTTTCCAGACTTCACACTTGAGTACCTCGGAGACCGTCATGTGCGGTCGAAGCAGTTCCCGCCTGGTTTTCTTTATCGTGATTTCGCTGCAACCTGAAGGCGTGACCAAGGTCTACAGCGCGCCTCATGCCTTGGTTCTTGGCAATCTGAGGAACGCCTTGCTTGCCGAAGGCATCGCAAGCGAAGTGAGGACGCCCTTTTTGGCGGCCGCGCGTGGCGACGTCCCTTTCACAGAGTGCTGGTCCGAGCTTTGGGTTGTTGACGACAAGGATGCCGACCGAGCTTTATTCCTGATCCGCGCGGCCCTTGAGCCAGGCGAGCAAACGGCGGTGTCCTGGAGATGCCAAAAGTGTGGTGAAGAGATCGAGGGGCAGTTTGAGTTGTGCTGGCAGTGCGGCTCGGCGCGTTCCGATGTGAACGGCCGGGGACATAGTTAACATTTTAGACCGGGGACATCCTTTACAGTTTTGGGGTCTCCCTTCTTTTCAAATCTGACAGCTTTTCAATCGAGTCTGGCTCCTTGGAGTTGGAGTTTGTCTTCGTGGAATCGGCCGAGGAGTAGGGGACCGAAGTAGAGGGACCAGACGCCGTCGTCGACTTCTTCGAGTCCGACGTTTTGCTCGAGCAGTGAGTGGCTGATGTTGACCCAGCCTTTCTTCCAGCGGATACCGCCGTTCTTACTGACTTTGCGCACTTCGAAGCGGCCCGGGTATTGGGGTTCTGGGAGGCGATCGGGATAGGGCCGTGGAGAAGGGGCGTAGAGGTGGGCGGGTGATTTCTGGTTGAGGTGTTCGTGGGGTCGTTCGTGGTTGTACTCGTGGCGGAAGCTTTCGAATTTCCTCTGCTGAGCGGATCGATTGGCGCAAGGGGGCGAGTGGTCTCGGCCTTCAAGGTTCGGTGCATGCGTTCGTGGGAGCCGTTCTGCTCTGGGTGAGAGGGTTGGGTCAGCTCGGGGCGGATGCCCAAGCGGATCCACCAAACGGAGAGGCGAGAGAGTCGCCCGATGGCCGTGGCAGCGGCGAAGGGTGTTCCGTTGTCGGTGCGTATAGCTTCTGGCAAGCCGTACTCGCGGAAGAGGCGCTGGAAAGCGCTTTTGGTGCCTAGGGTCTTGGTGGACGAGAGGGCGCGGCAGCCCAGGAGGTATCGGCTGAAGCTGTCGGCCACGGTCAAGGGGTAGCAGTAGACGGCGTCTTGGGTTTTGAACTGGCCTTTGAAGTCTGCCGTCCAGAGCTGGTTGGGGGCTGTGGCCTGTGTTGTGGGGCGGCTGGGATGGTCGATACGTCGGCGGCGTCGGCGGTCTTTGACCAGATCGAGTCGCTTCAGGATCTCCCCGGCGGTGCTGGGTGCGGGCCAGGGATGGTCGTATCGACGAGCCAGATAAGGGATCAGCTTCTTGGGTCCCCAGGACGGATGACGTCGACGGGCGTGGGCTAAGAGCTCGACCACTTCTGCGGCGGTGCGGTGAGGGCAGGTGGCAGGCGCACGAGAGCGATCCTTCAGGCCTTCCAGACCTCCTTCTTCGAAGCGCTCGAGCCACTTGTACCCGGTCACACGGCTGATCCCGTAGCGCTGGCATAGCTCGGTCATCGAGAAAAACTCTCGCTCGAAATCCACCACGAATCGCATTCGTTCGCGCATCTTCGTCGTCTCGTTCCAGGGCATCGGCCACCCCCTGGTGCCCGATCCTGTGCCAAACTGTTAACCATGTTCCCGGTCCATTCTGTAAACCATGTACCCGGTCTGTACCCATTCGGCCCGCGTCCTAACCCGCGCTTGCAGCGGACTCGCCGCCCCTCGCTTCGCTCGGGTCGCTCGCTGCGCTCGGGTCGCTCGCTGCGCTCGCTCGGCTCGCCGCTGAAGCGCCAGCCGTTAGGGCGCAACAGGCACCCCCTTGGCATCGGAGCATGCGCCGCTGTGAACTGTCATATCGCCGACTTCTGAATTGCGCAGACCCAACGTACATGGCGAAGTTCGAAATTACATGGCTGGAAGATAGGTCGGACGAGGCAGTACTTGCCGAAATACGGCGTGTTGCCGCGCTGATACCGGACCGCCGCTTGACAAAAGACGCGTTCAATTCCCGGTCCAAAATTAAAAGCAGCGCAGTAGAGAAACGCTTCGGATCCTGGAGCGAGGCGACCAGGAAAGCCGGCCTGACCGACGCTCTGCCGGATTACTCTGACGCTGCGATTCTCGAGGACCTGAGGCGAGTATCCGAGTCGTTTCCGACCGATCCGTTCACAAGCGCGTTCTATTCGGCGCAGGGGCAGTACTCGCCGAGCTGCATCAAGAGGCGGTTTGGTGGATGGCGAAAAGCGCTCGACGCAGCGGAAATTGGCGGCCGATTTGGAGGTCCGCTTACAACTGAACGGATGAAATCGCAGCCGGGCCGCGCCATGAGTAATGAGGAGATCCTCGCCCAGATACGCGCCATCTCCGCGCGACTGGGCAAGGCTTCCCTCGCCGGCGCGGATATCGTGGCGAACTCTGAAATCACCCAGGCCCAGCTGTG
>WNGF01016657.1_pt1 | contig 13215 bp, 4 predicted proteins | sample 5400641 | NCBI WGS metagenome assembly WNGF01 (sample SAMN13153371, study PRJNA577476) | soil metagenome | isolation source: 80 cm soil or saprolite under grassland replicate 2 | place: USA:California | collected 2016-06-15
GAGCGCGTCTGATTGTTTGTCAGTTCCGATAAACGTAGCAAACCGCCGGCCATAATTGCCGCTGCTGAAGTGTCGCGGTTGCGAAAGTGTACGCCTTCATCGACAAAGTCGTACCATGGAACTCCATCATCCGGGAGATGGTTCAACGCATATCCCGCGATCTTTTCGGCCGTGGCCAGCAAGCGAGGATCTTTCGTCTCCGCGTACGCGGCCGTAAAACCATAAAGCGCCCATGCGGCGCCCCGCGACCATGTGGTATCCGCAGCAAAGCCCTGATGCGTATGCGTAAAGACCTCTTCGCCGGGCCGCGCGTTGTTGGGAAACTTGAAGGCCTGCGCTGGCGCCACCGCGGAATTAAATTCCTGACGATTGTCACCGGGATTGTAATGCACCGACTGGGCCACCGAGCCATCCTCGCGAATCAGCCATGCAGCCGATTTCAATGCATGCTTGAGCCCGAGTTGCTTCCATTGCGGATCACTTGTTTCGCGCGACGCCCACCACCAGATTTGCAAATTCATCATCGTATCGATGATGGTGTCATCTCCGCCGACGGCCCAGGCCGCAACCAGGTCGGTTGTCGGATTGAAAAGCTGCTTCAAACGTTCGGCCGCACGTAGTCCTGCTTCGCGATATTTGGCATCTCTTGTCTGACGATAACCGAAGACGGACGAATAATAGTTGATAAAACCAACGTCGTGATTCTCCGTCATCTCTTTCCCGATCAGACGCGCATTCCAAATTTCTGCCCACCGTCGAAAGCGTTCGTCCTTGGTCTTTCCGTATAGCGACCATAACTCACCGACCCAGAAATTGCCGGTCCAGAAGAAGCCTTTTTGCTCCTTCCATTCGCCGGTTTTATTGTCGCCCTCAGTGAAAAAGCCCAGACCTTTGTCGCGCGCGGCTTCAACGGCCGGTGTTTTGGAAATTATTGGTTCCCATTTCTGCGCAGTTCGCTCCGCCGATTGTTTCAGAAGATCGAGCGCCTGGGCAAAAGTCTTCGTTCGAGCTGGTTGCAAAGTATCCGCCGGTGCAGACTGCGTGGCTGCGCTTTGCGAGAGAATTACGATCTGCGCCGGTTGTGTGATGCGGCGGCTGGTTTCGCGTACCAGATCGATGAAAGCATCAAACGTCTTCGGCGCAGACAGCGGTAACGCGAGCGAGCCATAGCGGTACCTCGTGTCCGCGCTCGAGGCGTTCATGGTGAGATTGTCGCTGTTCTCCTGATCCCACACTCCCATCACATACCAACTCGACGATCCTTTTACGACTTGCGGCTGCACTAAGAGGTTGAGGGGATCATCCAAGCCCAACTTGCTTTGCTTACCTGGTGCGATGATGGCCAGGCCGAGGTTTTGATCGGGAAGATTGTGTACCGCGGTCGCGGGCGGGCCTTCCTCCTCGACTTGATGTCCCCACCACGCGCGCACGAGTGCCGGCTCGGTCGCCGTCGGCTCAAACATTCTCTCTTGTAAGCCCGGATGACGCACGACTCCCGTCACCAGCGTCAAACCGTCGGCACCTTCAGCAGTGATCTGATGTTCGAAGCCATGCTTGCCTGCCCACTGCGTCATGCGACTGGTCAGGTTCACTTCGCGGCCGCCAACTTTCCATCCTTTGTACGAGAGTTCAACGATGACGCGCACCGGTCCGGCACTGATGATGCGCCATTTGCGCTCAGCCACATCCGAAACCTTCACCACCTTGCCGTCAACTAGTGCCGCTACCGCGCCGATCCCGATGGCGTCGCCGATGCGGTAGATGTCGCGTCCCAGTGGCGATTCCCAGTGATAGACGTATTCCGGCGCGCCAAACATTTCGAGGTAAAGACCGGGCCGGCGCTTCCCGTAAAAATCAATTGCGTTGCGCTTGTCAAAATAAATGCGCCAGGCATTAGCTTCCGACTCCCAGGCCAGCCCGTCAAATTTCATCGTAAACTTTGCCGCCGTGCGTTTTGGGTAGTCGCTGCGCAGGCGCTGAATGGTGGCCTGATCGCCGTAAGCTATAGTGACGATGCGCGTTTGTTTCGGTTTCAGCTCGATCTGAAAGGCGAGTTCGTCGTAATTGTTGTCGCCATCCAGATCGTCAGCCTGTGATGGCAACTCGATCGTTTGCAGAGTGCGCGCGTCTTCTTCAAGTGTGGACGCGTCGCTGGTCGTGACGATCGCATCGCCGGCCTTGAAATCTGGCGCAATGCGTTTCAACTCAGCGACACTAACGACGATGTTTTCATGCAGCCGAGGCTGATCGGTGGGATTCGTAATTGATAATTTCAGAACCTTGATACGTGGCGCAGCCCAAGCGGGCGCAGCAGTCACTAAAAAAACCAAACAGAACAGTTTTACGAAATGTTTTGCGTTCAAGAATTGTTCCGGTCTCGTTAAGTACAAATGATTACCGCTGAGGTGTGGCGGGAGCATCATCTCGCCCGATGATGCTCCTGCCTTTGGGCGCGCTGAAGGAGTTCTCCTGCAACCAACGGCGCGTGATTATCCTTTCCTAGAACGTCAGCTTCAGACCGAACTGAATCTGGCGCGCCGGCCCGGGAGGAGAGACTTTGCCGTAAAGGCCATTATTGAGGTTGGTGTTGTTGGCAATCAGAGCATTGAGCGTTGAGAACCGATAGTTCACGCGGTTAAAGGCATTAAAGAAATCGGTCTGGAAGCGCAACTTCCAACCTTCCTTCGGCAACTTGAACTCCTTGCGCACGGAGATGTCCCAGAGGTAACGACTCGGACCGCGTACAGCGCCCGGCGCCGTATTTCCGAGCACGTCGGGATCCGCATTCGCATATATACTGCCGTCGAACCACGTAAGACAGGGGACGCTACCAGTACAAGGTGGAACGACGGTCGTACCATACTTGGCCCGCCGCCTGGCAGTGAAAGTTCCGAAAGTGCTGGTGCCGGTTACCGTGTAGGGCTCGCCCGTTTCAGCTCTTGTGACCCCGCTAATTTCCCATCCACCCAAAACTCCGCGCAATCCGTTCGCTTTGCGGAAGAACGGCAGGTTGTAGCTGTATGTGGCGACGAAGATGTGTCTGCGGTCAAACGGCGCGGGGCCATAATTCAGGAAGCGCATCGCCGCGTCAAAAATGTTGTCGTTGCCGCCGCTGTTTCTGACATCGTTGGCGCCGCCGCCGGAATCCGTAAGCGCATGAGACCAGGTATAACTGCCTGTGAGTCTCAAGTTGCCTTTGCGCTTGGTCAGATAAACCTGCAAGCCGTTGTAGTTTGAAATGGCATCGCTGAGGAACATATTGATCGATGAGTAGCCTTTATAGGGGCGCAGTGCGTCCATGCTGGTGGCCCGCTGCGCTGTTGGTAACACCTCGTTGGCAAGCAGCACTTGTGGGCTCGGCATGTTGATGTCGGGCTTGCGCACCAGGTGTCGCGCCTGATTACCAACATAAGCCACCTCGAGGAACATCCCGTATGGCAGTTCGCGCTGGACGCTCAGGCTATAGCTCTGCGTGTAAGCTTGCTGCAAATTAGGATCGATCGCATTGAGGGACAGAGCCGCCGCCGCTGGGGCAGTCCCACCGGTAGGATTGGAAAGGTTTCCATTCTGAAAAACTACGGTTTGCGTGAAAGGTGGATTGGTGAGTTCATCGAAGATCATGTTGCCTTCAGGCGTGTCGTAGAAAATGCCAAACCCGCCACGGATCGAGGTCTTACCGTCATTGAATGGTTGCCAGGCAAAACCAACGCGCGGGGCCCAGAGGCTTTGATTATGGTAGAGGCCGCGCGGCGCGCCGGCCGGAACTGCCAGGACCGCAGCGCTGTTGCCATTCGGGACGCGCGCCAGTTCACTCTGAGGGACACCAGAGCCGGCCCGGATGATACCGTTAAGGCGATTACCTCCTTTGGTGGTATCAATGTTTCCGTTGAGCAGCATAGTAACTGCTTGTGCCGGATCGTAGCGGCTGGGATCGAAGTTTGAGATCTGATTAGCCTGGGTGTAGGTCGGAATTATGTACTGGTAACGCATCCCGATCTCGAAGCTAAGGTTACGGCGCACCTTCCAGCTATCCGTAACAAAAGCGTGGTACTGCGTAAACCGGAAAAAGCCCACGGGATCATCTGATGCCTCCTGGTATTTCTGAAACCTGCCCATCAATGCGTCGGCAAACGAATAACCAGTCGAATCGGGCCGCGTGCTGGTGGTCGATCCTGTGAAGGTAATTTCTCCTGCATACAATGAACGCGCGTTCTGGTCCTTGCGATTTCGGATGATCACGCCACCTGCCTTTAGCGTATGGCTGCCGTGCGTCCAGGTGATGTTTTCGTTGGCTGCGATGTCGGTGGTGGGCGAAAGCAGCGAGTGCGACTGGCCGCTTACGGTACTCACGTTCGTGCCGCTGCCTGAAAAATTTATGTCGGGAATGCTGTTGCGAAAGCGGCCGCCGCCGGTGCTTCCAAACACCTGCGGAAAGACAAAGCCATAAGTCTCTCGTTTCCAGAGATCACCGTAAGGCGGAATGCGCTGACCATTCCAGGAGGCGTTAACGTAAGCTTCATTTACGAGCGTAGGGCTGATGAGCCATGTGTGCGACAACTGATAGCTCGTGCCGGGACGCCTGCGATTTTCCGGACAGGCCGGCACATCGTTGCTGCCGGCACAAGAGAAGCCAAACGGAAGTTGGATATTGTACGAATCATGAAGGTAGCGCAGAAACACGCTGTGCTTCTGGCTTAAGCGGTAGTCAAGCCTGAGAAAGTCCTCGCGCCAATCGAAAGGCGTCGAGACTTGGTAAGTTGTATTTGCACCACCGAACGTGTCTGTAAACGAAGTCGCAAACTTCTGCATCGCGCTGTAAAGCGCCGCAATCGCCTTACCATCAGCCGATATACATTGCGGGCTAAGCTTTCTGTTTACAATCGTGCAGCCGGCCGGCGCATTGGCAGGGACTCTGAATGTTACCGATGTGAGCGCACTAAAATCTCCCGCCAGCATCGCGGTCGTGGGCAGCGTTCTAGTCGTCGGCGCCGCGTCCTGGCTGATCTTCTTCCATTCTTGACCGGCAAAGAAGAAGAATTTGTCTTTCCTGATTGGGCCACCAAGGTTCCATCCAAAGTCATTGAAGCGAAGCTTCTGTTTCTGCGGTGAGAAAGAATTCTTAGCATCGAGCGCATCGTTCCGCAGAAACTCCAGGCCGCCGCCATGAAATTTATTTCCTCCGCGACGCGTTACAGCATTGGCCGCGCCCCCCGAATGGCGGCCGTATTCAGCCGAGAAGTTGGATGTCTTAATACCCACTTCCTGGATGAAATCGACGCCAACGTTATTGATCATGCTGCCGTTCGATCCAGAGTCCAAATCAAACCCACCATCGACCGTCAGCCCGTTTTGATCGGGCCGTATTCCATTAACCGACTGATTGGCGGCACCCAATCCGGTGGTCACAGCCATCTGATCTTCATCGATCAAGGCCACACCAGGGATGAGAGAGGTGAGCTGGATGAAGTTCCGCCCATTCAACGCCAGGTCTTGCACTTGCTCGCCGTCGATGACTCTCGAGACCTCGCCGGAGACTGTGTTAATCGCCTCACCGGCGGCCGCTGTGACCAGCACTGTTCCGGTGACCGCTCCGGGCTCCAAAATAAAATCGGCGGTAAGACGAGCGTCGGCATCCAGCCTATAGCCGGCCTGCTCGGCCTTGCCAAAACCTTTCGCTTCCACCGATATGCGATACGTCCCGACCGGTAAGTTCGTTACGACGTAGAAACCATTCCCATCTGTCGTGGCAGTGCGCGAGCTGCTGGTTAACTCGTCGGTTATCGTTACCGCAGCTCCCGGAACGACGGCCTTCGATGTGTCGGTAACTGTTCCGGAAATCCGACCGACGATCGTCGATTGCCCCATCACTGAGAAACCCAAGCCCGAGAGCAACGCGACGCCCTGGTTAATGACGCTGTCGCTCCCAAAATTAAAGCGCCCTTGCTTGTTCCACGAACAGGAGGCCAGTAAATGCCTCCGGATCCGTTAAGCTACGCGCGGCGCCGCGAAATCTGGCGCTGCAATCAACGCGGCTGCTCCCCGCAATCTTGGATATTCTTGCGTAGACGTAATGCGAAGTGGCGTGCGCCCGGCGGCGTCAGTCAAAGCGCGTTCGACCAGCGCTTCGCGTACATTGTCTTCGATCAAATCCCAGGCAGTGATGACTTCACCCGCCAGATAAATCGCATCCGGGTTGATAACATTTACAATTGTTGCCAGCCCAAGCCCGAGAAACCGAGCCGTCGTTTGCAATGCCGTCAAAGCTTTGACGTCGCCGCTCCGTGCTCTGGCAACCAGATCGAGAACGGTAAATGAAGTTTGCACGGCATCTCGCAATTTATTTGCACTGAGTTTGGACAAATTCCAACCAAAATAGCGTGACAGGGTAGCCAGATTAGACGTGTAGGCTTCCCAGCAACCATTCGCTCCACACATGCAGCGCGGTCCATCGAGGTTAAGCGGTGCGTGGCCAAACTCGCCCGCTATATGATCGCGACCGCGTAGTAGTTCCCCGTTGACTACGATGCCAAGTCCCACACCATCCGAAACGCTAATATAGACAAAGCTATGCGGTCCGGTGCTCTCTCCTCGTTCCAGCCAAAGTTGGGCCAGCGCGCAGGCCCGCCCGGAATTCTCGATCTGGACCGGCAAACCTGTCGCCGCGGCCAGCCACTCCCGAATTTCAACGCCACGCCAGCCAAGCGTTGGTGCATTCAGAATCCTTCCAGTGATGTGATCTACCATGCCGGGCACGACCACGCCCACACCTTCGCAACTCGCCTTATAACCTTGTATTTTCAGGGTTCGCCGAATCCGCGCGGCCAGGTCTTTGATAAATTCCGGGATGGAGAAAATCGTGTCGAAGGTTTCCAGCGCAAGCTGCCGGCCTGAGAAGTCAGAGAGCATGAGGTAGGTCTTACTAAATCGAATATCGACAGCGATCGCCAGCCGATCTTGCGTTCTGAGGTGAAGAAAGGTTGGCTTGCGTCCGCGCATTGTCTCGCCTGTGGCGCCTTCATAGATCAACTCTCGATCTATTAATTCCTGCACCAGGACGCTAACCACGCCTCGTGTGACATTCATCCGGCGCGCCAGGTCAGCCCGGGAAATGGGCTGGTGCTCGCGAATGAGATTAAGCGCAATTCGGCGGTTGATATCGCGCGAGGTAGTACGCGTGGCAATGCGAAAGTCCCTGGTGTTAATCTTGCGCATCAACCCTCCGGGCGGTCATTTGTTCGGGGTTGGGACAATATATGCACCTTTCGTTTTTGTCAACAGTTTTTTCAAGTAGGTATTGATCGAGTTTCGGTAGGTAGATCGTAATCACTGGGAACGCGGGCGCCCTCGCCCGCAATGCGCGGTAGGCGCAAGGTCTTTTCCAAATAGCTAAGGACGGTGTCCAAGTTGTAGTTTTGCGCTTCGCGCTCATTGCGGGCGAGGGCGCCCGCGTTCCCAGTGAATCGGAGGCTCGTTCGAAAGTGCATTAGTGCTTCGATCAATAGATCTGGGAGACGCCATGGTCACGGAGCGCGGCTATTTCTGTAATGTTGCTTCCAGCTCGTGATAGTAATTCTGCATTACGTAGAACGCCTTTTTCTTCTCTCCACGATCAGAGATCAATCCCTTTCGGTTGTGGAAGTCTTGAATGCCTGGTAGAGGTCTGCGTGGAGAACGGAAATCCATTAGAATCCAGGGACACGTACCGCGCAAGAAAGAGATCCTTCTCAGCATATTCAACTGGTGCTGGTACAAGTTCTCCTGGTATTCTTCTGTCCATCTCGTCAAAGCGTCTCCATGATTTCCATAGAGCGCGCTGCCGCCAAATTCGCTCATGATGAGCGGTTTCTGATACTTCGTTTTCCATTCCACTCGATCAGCCTTTTCAGGCAGACCATCGTACCAGCCGACATACTCGTTACAGCCGAGCACGTCCAGGTACTCTCCAAGCGGGTCATCTATCATCTGCGTTTTGTCATCAACGTAGTGACGCTCCATGGCAGCCGAAATCATTCGAGTGGGGTCAAGGCTTCTGGCATGCTCGATCAGCTTCTTGAGGAACGACAGGCGCGCGTCGCCAATAGGTGTCTCATTGGCCATGGACCAGACAATGACTGCCGCTCGGTTTTTGTCACGGGCGATCATCTCGCCCAGTTGAGTCCGGGCGTTCTCGAGGGTGGCAGGGTTTTCCCAAAGAATGGTCCAGTATACGGGGATCTCAGACCAGACCATGATCCCCAATTTATCGGCCTCCTTAATCATGATTTCGTTGTGCGGATAATGCGCCAGGCGAACAAAATTACATCCCAGCTCTTTGGCCCAGGCGAGCAACGTTTGTGCGTCCTCCCGGCTATAGGCACGCCCTCCACGAAAAGGCGCTTCTTCGTGTATGCAGACGCCCCGCAGGAAGATTGCGCGGCCGTTCAAGAGAATCTCCGTCCCCCTGGTTTCAATGCTGCGAAATCCAATCTGATCCTGAGCCCGGTCAGTTTCCGTTTCGATCGCCACATCGTAGAGCTTGGGATTGTTTGGCGACCACAGCGTTAGATCGGCGTTGAAGCTCATCTCCGCGTATCCATTCGCATCCGTGGTGAAGGATTTGCTGATTCGGGCTTCCGGAATTCGCACTGTTAGTTTCTGCTTGAGCTTATCTCCATTCAGTCTCACCCAGCCGCCGATCCGTTCTCGCGAGCCTTTCTGAAGTTGGATAAAGTAATCCTGCACGAAGGTAGCTGGCGTCTCTACAAGTTTGACCTGGCGGGTGAGTCCACCATAGTTCCACCAATCCGTGATTAATGTCGGGACCGCGTCGCGCCGGCGCTTGTTGTCGACTTTCACAATCAAGGAATTTTCTTTGTCCCGGACCCGACTAGTTATTTCAAAATTGAATGGCGTGAATCCGCCCTCATGCCGCCCGACCTTTTCTCCGTTGAGGTAGACATCGGCCAGATAATTGGCCGCGCCGAAATAGACGAACAGTCGAGTGTTCTGCTTTCGCTGATAATCAAAAGATTTCTTGTACCAGATGGTGCCTTCGTAAAAGAGCAAGCGCTCTTGTTGAGTATTCCAGTCTCCCGGCACCTTTAGCGATTCAGAAGTGTCGAAATCATATTCGATCAAATCACTTTTGGTCTTGGGCTTGACGTCTTTGAAATAGCCATTGGCACTCGGTTGATAACGATAATCGTAATAACCGGCTTCGTAAGGGTCGACGATCGTTTGCCATTGGCCATCCAGGCTGATGGTCTTTCGACCATCGGTGTTTGCGATTAAGCCAGTTTGCTGCGCTCGCGCACACGGAATAAGCACGAGAAGAGACATAAGAAGAATGAGTGCTTTCATCTTGTGACTCGGTCAGTAGGTAGGTAAACCACTACAGCAGTTGATTTGCCAGAACGGAATACCGGGCAGACACCTTCCGGCGTTTGACTCGGGCTCGCCGGTTTTAAGAGAACAAGCCCTCACTGCCGTGCTCTTCGCCCCCCCCAAAGTCTGAAGGAGGAAGAGCATAAGCAGTGGCTATGGATCGTCGCGGCTACCGCAACCCGTCAGAAGTCCAGTTTAAGACCAAACTGAATGTTGTGAGCCGGTCCGGTGTTTGAGATCTTGCCGAAAGCCCCATTCGATGGGCCGATTCTGGTAACGCTGCCATCGGGATTTGTCTGCGTTGAAAGGGTTCCGAAGGCTACATCCGGATTCTTGAAGTTTGCACGATTGAAGGCGTTGAACATATCTGCCTGGAACCGCAACTTGACCTTCTCCGTAATCGAGAACTGTTTGCGCATGGAGAAATCCCAAAGCTGTAAGTTGGGCCCTCGCACAATTCCCACGCCGCTGTTTCCGCGGCGGGTGTCAGGCGCCGGGGCAAACGCCGCCGAATTAATCCAACCATCGGGACCTGCATTTGATAGCAGCACTGGTCCGCCAAGGTAGTCAGCCCTGCGCATGCCGATCGATGTATTTCCGGTGATGGTAAGGAATGCTCCGCTCTGGTATCGGGTGATGCCGCTGATTTCCCAGCCAGAGAGCGCCGCCCCACCAATGCCCCTCAGCCCGCGGAAGAATGGCAACCTATAGTCGTAAGTGGCTACGAAGATCTGCCGGCGATCAAAAGTCGCCGGGCCATAACTCAGATGACGGTTGAATGCGTCGTCTCCGACATCTACGTTGTCTCCGTTGCCGCTAGCGTCCGTGAGAGCCTTGGACCACGTATAGGAGGCGGTCAGTTCCAGATCGCCCTTGCGTTTGGCGGCGTAAAGCTGCAGCCCATGGTAGTTCGAATTGGCATCCGACAGACGCATCCTGATTTGGGAAAAACCCTTATAGGGTCGTAGAGAGTTAACCGACGCCTTAGCGCCGGCAGCGTTGGCCGCCAGGGCTGCGAAAGTCGGCATGTTGACGTCCGGCTGTCGTATCAGATGCCGGCCTAAGTTGCCTACATATGTTGCCTCAACAAAGAAGCCATGCCGTAATTCCCGTTGCGCACCAAGGCTGAAGTTCATCGAGGAGGATATCTTCAAGTTGGGATCGATGGCATTAATCGTGCCGAAAGGGGCCAGCGCGGAGGCGGTGCCACCCGAGGGGTTCGCCAGGTTGCCGTTTTCAAACTGTGGAGTGCTGATAAAGGGCGGAACATTCAACTGCGAAAAGATCAGGTTTCCTTCGGCCTTATCATAGAAGATGCCGAAGCCGCCGCGAATTGAGGTCTTGCCATCACCGAATAGATCATACGCAAAGCCAAAACGCGGCGCTATCTTACTGGCTGACTGGTAAAAACCACGCGGCGCTCCAGTCGAGACGGCCTGTATTACGGCGCTACTTGCATTGCTCACACGCCCAACCTGATCCGCCGGGATGCCATTTCCTGCGCGCACCAACCCATTGAACCGATTGCCACCTTTGGTCGGATCGATGTTGCCGTTAGCCAGGATGGTCACCGCCTGGCTCGGATCGTAACGACTGGGGTCAAAGTTTGCTGCGTTGTTGGCCTGCGTATAAGTCGGACCGAAGTGGTAATAGCGTGCACCAAATTCAAGGCTGAGATTGCGGGCCACCTTCCAGCTATCGGTAACGTATGACTCGACCTGGTTGAACCGAAAGAATCCAATCGGGTCATTATCTGCCTCATTATAGGTCCGAAAGTTTCCCAGCAATGCATCAGCAAAGGCGTTACCTGTCGTCCTCGTGTTGCCACTCGTGCTGAAAGCGAGCGTACCAGTGTAATTGGACCGCCCGTTCTGATCTTTGCGGTTACGGACAACCAATACGCCGGTCTTGATCGAGTGCCTACCATGAATGATAGTGAGATTGTCACTCTCGGCGATGTCAGTGGTGGGCGATAACAACGAACCCGAAGGGCCGTTGAAGCTGGCAAAGTTAGTGATGGTGGTGTCCGGAATGCCATCGTCGAAGCGACCGCCCGAGAAGAGTTGCGGGTAAGTGAAACCGTAAGTCGCCCGCTTCCAAAATTCACCGACAGGAGGAATCCTTTGACCGTTCCAGGAGGCGTTTATCTTAGCCTCGTTGATCAGTGTGGGGCTGATAAGCCAGGTATAAGATATCTGAACACTGCTACCCGGCCGAAGGCGATTCGTCGGAATGGTCGGCAGTTGCGAGGTGATAAACGTACCGAAGGGATCAATAAGGTCGTAATGGTCGTGGAAGTAGCGACCATAGACGCTGTGCTTCTCACTGAAACGATAGTCCAGGCGAAAATTGTCTTCCCGATAGTTGAACGGGTTGGGCTGCTGGAAGGTGGCATTGTTTGCGGTCGTTGTGTCCGAGTAGGCTTTCGCCAATTGCTCCATCGCGTCATAAACTGCCGCAATAGCCTTCCCATCCGCGGTGACACCTGCCGGCGCGCCGTTTAGTCTCAGGTTGGCGAGGTTACGACCGGGAATCGGCTGACCTGCCGCTACCACCGCACCCGTGGCAGGATTAATCGCCGTGTAGCCAGTCGGAACGTTCAGCGTGCCACTCCGCGCGCTGAAATCGCCAGTCCTCTCCGCGCGTGTCGGCATAGTTCGTCGGGTTGGATCCGAATCCTGGCGGATATACTTCCATTCCTGCCCTCCAAAAAAGAAGAACTTGTCTTTCTTGATCGGGCCGTTGAAGTTCCAGCCGAAGTTATTGAACCGCAGCCGCTGTTTGACCGGTGCGAAGAAGCGACGCGCGTCAAGCTTGTCATTGCGAATGAATTCAAAAGCGCTGCCGTGAAAATCATTGCCACCGCCGCGCGTGACAATGTTGATGGCTGCACCAGAGTTGCGCCCATACTCGGCTGAGAAGTTGGACGTCTGAATCTTGACTTCCTGGATGAAGTCAATGCCGACGTTGTTGATCTGACTGTTGTTGCTGCCCGAATCCATATTGAAGCCGCCATCGACCGTCAGGTTGTTATAATTCGGACGGGTCCCATTGATGGCTGCCTGACTGATGCTCAAGCTGGTAGTTAGCGCCAGTTGATCTTCGTCGAGTATAACCGAGCCGGGAATTAGCGTAACCAGTTGCATGTAATTGCGGCCGTTAAGCGCAAGGTCTTGCACCTGCCGCTTATCAACCACGCGCGCCAGTTCTCCTGAGCTGGTGTTCACCGTTTCTCCCCCGGACGTCGTAGCGACCTCAACCGTTTCCGTAAGCTCACCCGGCTCGAGGGTTAAGTCAACCGTAAGTCGCGCGTCGGCGACCAGAACATTGTCGCTCTTTAAGGCCTTCTTGAAGCCTTTCAGTTCCGCCAGGATTCTGTAGGTGCCGGGAGGCAGATTCGTTACGATGTAAAACCCGCTCTCATCCGTGGTTGCGGTGCGCACCAAATTAGTGGCTGTGTCAGTCACGGTAATTGACGCGTTTGGGACAACCGCACCCTGGCTATCCTGCACAGTTCCGGAAATACGGCCAAAGATTGTTTGTCCCTGTATGCTGAGACTGGCACAGATCATCAACAAGAGTACTGCGCAAATTTCCGCTGAAGGACAGTGTTTCGACGATGACTCGCTTGTACTTCGCATTTCAGTTTCCTCCAATGAGAATTCGAGACCGAAGAAAACCTACCGTAGGGTGCTAAATCTGCGGCGCACATAAAGGTCGGTGTGTCAATTTCCAAGAGCCTCGTGAGACCATCCGCGTACTGTACTGGTTGAGTAGCACCGATTTTTGATGGCTTCAAAAACGCAGTCACCAACTCATTAACGGCCTTTTGAAAAGGCTGGACAAACTCGA
>WNGF01007444.1_pt1 | contig 13211 bp, 15 predicted proteins | sample 5400641 | NCBI WGS metagenome assembly WNGF01 (sample SAMN13153371, study PRJNA577476) | soil metagenome | isolation source: 80 cm soil or saprolite under grassland replicate 2 | place: USA:California | collected 2016-06-15
CCAATGGGAGGATCGACCGCGTGAGACGCCTGGTCCCGATCGCCGCTGCCTTCATCCTCGCGCTCGCCTTCGCGGCGCCCGTCGGGGCCGCCGGGCCGCCGTCGGGGGTGTATGCGCATACCTACCTGCACGTGAGGCCGAACGCCTCCACCTCGCCGACCGGCCTGTCGCCGTCCACGATCAAGAGCGCCTACAACTTCTCGAGCAGCTCCACGGCCGGCTCGGGCAAGACGATCGCGATCGTCGATGCCTACGACCACCCGTCCATCGCGGCCGATCTCGCCATGTTCAGCAGTCAATACGGCCTGCCTGCCTGTACGACCGCCAACGGCTGCTTCCAGAAGGTCAACCAGACCGGCGGCAGCAGCTACCCGCGCAAGAACGCCGGCTGGGCGCTGGAGATCGCGCTCGACGTCGAGTGGGCCCACGCGATCGCGCCCGGTGCGCACATCCTGCTCGTCGAGGCGTCCAGCAACAGCTTCGCGAACCTGCTGGCCGCCGAGGACTACGCCAAGGCCCACGCCCAGTACGTATCCAACAGCTGGGGCGCCGCCGAGTTCAGCGGCGAGACCAGCTATGACTCGCACTTCGCCCAGAGTGGGGTGAGCTTCTTCGTCTCGTCGGGCGACAACGGCACGCCGGCCGAGTACCCGTCGTCATCGTCGAACGTCATCTCGGTCGGTGGGACGACGCTCCACTTCAGCGGTGGGAGCTTCTCCTCGGAGACAGGCTGGAGCGGCTCCGGCGGTGGCTGCAGCGTCTATGAGAGCAAGGCCGCTGCCCAGACGACCGGTTCGGTCAACTGCAACACCCAACGGGCAACGCCCGACGTCTCCCTCGATGCCGATCCCGCCAGCGGCGTCTCAGTCTACGACTCGGTCCGGTATCAGGGCCAGTCCGGCTGGTGGACCGTCGGCGGCACGAGCGCGTCGGCGCCGATGTGGGCAGCGCGTTCGGCCGTGGCCGGAGCCATCGTCAACGCGACATACGTCTACGGCAACAGCATCACCTACCGCGACATCATCAGCGGCAACAACGGAGCGAGCTGCCTGGTCGGCTATGACCTCGTAACCGGCCGAGGTAGCTGGACCGGAATCGCGCCCTGACCGTCAGCCGCCAGGCCTTAGCTCGCCGGGAACAGAAAAGCGCCCCGTCCGCGAGGACGGGGCGCTTTCGATTCCGAGGTCAGGCGCTGCGCACGTTGACCGCGCGCGGGCCCTTCGGATTTGCTTCGATCTGGAACTCGACACGCTCGCCGCCGACGAGGCGGGCGAAATCGATCGAGGAGTCGAGGCCGCCGCGATGGAAGAAGTATTCCTTCTTGTCCTCCGCAGCGATGAAGCCGAAGCCGCGATCGGCTACGACCTTCTTGATGGTTCCGGTGGCCACATTGACCTCCATGTCTTCTCGAACACGATTTGCAACGGCACGGTCCGTTCGAGAAGGAGGGTCGACCACGCGAAGCATCGCCACGAATTGCGACGAACCGCAAGCATAGCACGCCCGTTCGCGAGCGCCCCCGGCAGCGGCCCTCAGTCCACGCCGAGCAACGGGTCCGTGTCTGGCGGCAGCGACGGATCTGCGGGCCACGAACGGTCGAAGGACTGATCCGGGTTGTTGAAGTCCGTGTCGTACTCGCTGCCAGAGCCGTCCGCCCGGGTCATCGATTGACCGGAAGGCGTCGAGGTCACGACGGTGCCCGTCGGCTGGAAGATGACCTGGTTGCCCTTGTTGTCGGTCGCGACGCCGCCGCCCTCGTCCCAGTGCGTCGCCGTCCACTCCTGGGGCGCGTCCGGATCCACGGGCGTCTCGTCGCGCTCCGGCTCAGGACCGAAGTCCATCTCATCGATGGTGACTGGCATCTTGCTCGTTCCTCGGCTGAGTCCGTCCGGTGGGGCTGCCAGTCTGGGCGCATCATGGTGATCGGGCAAGCCCGGAGGCTCAGGGCGCGACGAAGGGAGGCATCGATGAGCGAACGACGAGCGTTCACGACCGAGCAATGGCAGGCGCTCGTGGATGCCCCGCCGGCGATCGCCCGTGCCGTCGCGTCCGTGGCCGGCTCGGCCGGCCAGACCGAGACGGAGCTCGGCGCATTCCTCGAGCTGGTCGATCAGGCGGCCTCGGACGCCCCGGCTGGACTGCTGGGTGCGATCGTCGGCGACGTCCACGGCCGGCTGGCGGGAGGTCTGCCGGCCGAAGCGCCGGCCGATGCGTTCATGGATGGCCTCGAGGTGGCCCGCCGCGCCGGGGCCATCCTGTCCGTTCAGGCCGATCCGGTCGAAGCCGCGCGCGTCCGCGCCTGGCTGCTGTCCGTCGCCCAGGTCGTCGCGTCGGCGGCGCGCGAAGGCGCGGTCCTTGGGATCGGTGGCGATCAGGTCAGCCACCGCGAGGAGCAGACGATCGCGGCCATCCGCGACGCGCTGGGGGTGGAGTCGGACGCGTCCTGATCGGTGGCGAGTCTCCCGCGGACGTGAGCGGTGGCTATTCGTCGCGGTCGACGCCGGGCTCGATCTCGTCCGAGAGCTCTCCCCGGTCAAGCGCGTCGTTCGCGGGTCGTATGGGGGCGGCGACGCCGACCTTTGTCGTCATGAACGCCTGAACCGTGCCGTCGGCGTCGACGGTCACCAGGTTCCCCGCTTCGTCCTCCGCCGCGCCGCCGCCGGCCGTGTAATGCGTCGCCGTCCAGCCGGCGGCGGCGTCGGCGTGTGGATCCAGCTCGGCCGCGGTGTCAACGGAGCCATCGTCGGCCGGCGGCTCCTCATCCTCGGCCCGCAGCGCACCTGTCGGGCGCTCGGCCATGAACGACATCGATCGCCTCCTGCGCGCCGCGCGCGCTACTCGTCCGCGTACGGGTCCGCCATGTCCTCGGGCTGGCCACCGAACGACTGGCCCTGCGCATTGGTTGCACTCGATCCCGACGGCGTGAACGTCGCGACCTCGCCCTCGTTGGTGAAGATCACCGTGTTCCCCTGGTCGTCGTGGGCCGAGCCACCGCCGCCCGGCCATTTCTCGGCCTCCCAGTTGCCTTCAGGGCCCAGATCCGGGTCCCACGTGCTCGGCGCATTGGGGTCGACGTAGTTGTCGAAACCCGTCCCGTCGGCCTTGGTCACGGAAGAGCCGTGGGGCGTCATCGTCATCACGTCCCCCTCCTTGGTCATGATCACGGTGTTGCCCTGGTCGTCATGAGCGGATCCGCCGCCGCCTTCCCATGCGCCACCCTCCCAGTTACCGCCGCCCGCCAGGGGATCGTCCTCAGATGTCTCGTCCGCGAACGGATCGCGGATTTCCGGTGGCGGTGCAAAATCCGCGTCGCCCATCTCGTCTCCTCAGATGACGGTGCCTCGGCGTGATCCGGCGGCGAGTCTGCGCCCACGGCCAAGGCAACACAAGGGCGGGATCGCTTCAATTCACTCGGTCGCATTGAGAGAAGCCCCGGCACTACCGGGACCCTCGACCGCGCCCGATCGCGAGGTCTGGCAGCTCGGCCACTACCGGGTCATTGATCGGAGAGGAAATCGAGGGGCGTGAAGTGGCGCAGACCCGGACTGCCAGCCTTCGGGACGCTCCTACAGCCGCTGTCGATAGAGCGCCCTAACCCCAAGGCGGATTCGGTCGAGGACGAGACCTTGCCGGAGATCGATGTGGGCGGCCACGAACGTCTCACCGCGCCCTTCGCTCGACCAGTTCGCGTCGCCCAGCCGGTAGCGCAGGCGAAGCACGATGTCGTCGTTGGTGGCGACCTCAAGGTTCTGGAGCTCGATCTCCGGTCCCAGGATCAGCCCACAGTCTTCGGCGACGCGCTCGAGGTAAGCGCGGTCGGCGTCCGTGATGTCGGCAAACTGCATGGCGACCCGACCTCCAAGGCGGGTAATTACCGCCCTCGCCTGCTCAGGATACGCTCGCCGGCGCCGAGCTCCCGAATACGCGTGACCGAGCGCTGACCTGACCGCCAGCCCGGCCTCCCCCAGGGGTCATTGACGCTTGGGCCCCTAATCCCGATAATCTAACTCGGAATTAGACAGGACTCAGACCTCGGCGGGCGCCGGCTCGATCGGTTTCGAATGTCCCGACGCCTCGAATGCTCCGACGCCTCGAAAGTCCCGCCGCGAATCCACGGGAGACCGCATGACTTCGACCCAGACCCGAGAGGCCGTCCGCGATCGACGCGACGATTTCGCGTTTCACGATGACATCGTCTACCTCACGGAGACGAAACGCGGCCTGAGCCGGGAGACGGTCGAGGAGATCAGCGCGATCAAGAACGAGCCGGAATGGATGCTCAAGTTCCGGCTCCGGGCGTACGACCATTTCCTCCAGCGACCCATGCCCAAATGGGGCGGCTATCTGGACGACATCGACTTCGACAAGATCGTCTACTACCGCAAGCCGTCCGAGCGCGAGGAGAAGTCCTGGGACGACGTCCCGGAGAAGATCAAGGCGACGTTCGAGCGTCTCGGCATCCCGGAGGCGGAACGCAAGTTCCTGGCCGGCGTCGGTGCGCAGTACGACTCCGAGGTCGTGTACCACTCCGTCAAGGAAGAGCTGTCGAAGCTCGGCGTGGTCTTCATGGGCACCGACCAGGCCCTGATCGAGTACCCGGAGATCTTCCGGAAGCATTTCGGCACGGTTGTCCCGCCGGAGGACAACAAGTTCGCGGCGCTGAACTCCGCCGTGTGGTCGGGCGGCTCGTTCGTCTATGTCCCGAAGGGTATCGAGGTCCCGCTGCCGCTCCAGGCCTACTTCCGCATCAACGGCGAGAACACGGGCCAGTTCGAGCGGACGCTGATCGTGGTCGAGGACGGCGCCAAAGTCCACTATATCGAGGGCTGCCTGCCCGAGGGTGAGCTCGTCAGCCTCGGCGACCAGATGGTTGCGATCGAGTCTGTCGCACCCGGAACGCTGGCGGTCAACAGCGAGGGCGCCGAATCGCAGGTCGTTTCCGCCCGACGTCGCAGCTACTCGGGGGCGATGCTGAAGGTCGTCCCGAACTCGGTCGGAAACGCCTTCGAGTTGACCCCTGAACACCCCGTCTGGGCGTTCCGCCGAGAGCGCGTCGTCCGCGGTAAGCGAACGACTCGGCCCCGGACCCAATGGGAAGTCGACGAGAGGCGGCTGACGACCACCCATCCTGAGTGGGTTCCCGCCGGTGAGCTCGAGGCCGGCGATCTTTTGTGCTTCCCAATCGCGGCGCGCACGAATGATCATCCCGAGATTTCAGACGATCTGCTCCGTTTCCTCGGTTACTACCTCGCCGAGGGCAGCGTGTTCATCAACGGCGTCTCGAAAGTTCCGACGGTCGCGCTCTCGTTCAACATCGCCGAGCGCGAGAAGGTAGAGGACGCTCGGAGCCTGATGAGCGCGATCTCGGGCAAGACCGCAAGCGTCTACGAAGTCCCGAGCAAGAATGAGGCACGAGTCTACGTCTATTCTCGAGGACTTCTCGAGCTGTGCTCGAAGTACTGCGGCCGATTTTCGGCGGCGAAGAGACTCAGCGCCGAGATCATGGAGCTGCCTGCCAAGCGGCAGCGGCTGCTTGTCGACACCTACCTCGCGGGCGATGATTCTCGTCACCTGCGCTCGAACGGTCGCACTCTCGTCCGAGCTTCGACTGTTTCGCGTTCCCTTGCCTTCCAGCTGCAGGAGATCCTCGCCCGCAGTGGGATCTACGCCGGTATCCAGGTTCGAAAGGGATTCAGCGAGACCCTCGCCACCGGGCGGACCATCACCCATCGAGAGCAGTACAACCTGCATTTCGAGGAGGGCCGATCGGTCCGTCGAGTCTGGCACGATCCGGCACGCAATTGCTTCTGGGTTCCCATTCGAGAGATTCAGAGTCGCCCGTACGAAGGCTGGGTCTACAACCTCGAGATGGCCAGCGCCCCGAACGCGTATCTCGCCCGAGGCTTTGCCGTCCACAACTGCACCGCTCCGATTTACGCCACCGACTCCCTCCATGTCGCCGTGGTCGAAGTTATCGCGCTGCCCGGCTCAAAGGTCCGATATACCACGATACAGAACTGGTCGAACGACGTTTATAACCTCGTAACCAAGCGCGCTCACGCACATGAGAACGCTAATGTCGAATGGATTGACGCGAATACCGGGTCCCGGCTGACGATGAAGTACCCGAGTATTTACCTGCGAGGGGAAAATGCGACGGCCGACATCATCTCCGTGGCGGTCGCCGGCAAGGGCCAGCACCAGGACACCGGCGCGAAGGCGATCCACCTGGCCAAGAACACGAAGAGCCGGATCGTCTCGAAATCGGTCAGCAAGGACGGCGGCCGGGCGACCTACCGAGGCAACCTGCGGGTGGCTCCGGGGGCAACCGGCGTCGTCGCGTCGGTCCGCTGCGATGCGCTGATGCTCGACGACCAGAGCCGCAGCGACACCTACCCGTACATCGACATCCAGGAAGACGACACGACGATGACCCACGAGGCCGTCGTCGGCAAGATCAGCCAGGACCAGGTCTTCTACCTCATGAGCCGCGGCCTGACCGAGAACGAGGCGCAGAACCTCATCGTCCAGGGCTTCCTCGAGGTCTTCACGAAGGAGCTCCCGATGGAGTACGCGATCGAGTTCAATCGCCTGGTCAAGCTGGAGATGGAGGGCTCGCTCGGTTGACCGCGGTCAGCCCGGCCGGGGAGACTCCGGCCAAACCGGCGCGGCCGGCTCGGCGCGGACCGGCCGACCTGCCGTTCACCTTCCCGAACGTCGACCTGGCCAGGACGCTCGCCGCAGAGCGCTCCGAGCCCGACTGGTTGCTCGCCGAGCGCGTCGCCGCGGCGGCGGCCTACGAAGGCCTGCCCCTCGAGAAGAACCAGCTCTACACGACGTACGTCGACCTACGCTCATCCGACCTGGCCGCGGTGCGTCCGTACGTCCGAACCGCTGCGGCACCCGGGCCGGAAGCGGCAACGACCGTTCCGGAGGGTGTCGCGGCATTCATCGAGCTCCGTGAAGACAGGGTGACCGGTCTTGCCCTGAGCGACCAGGCGACCGCGGCCGGGGTCGCGCTCGAGGCGTTCGGGGCCGCGCTGGCCCGCGACCCGGACGGCTTCAGGACCTCCATCGAGGGCGGGGTCTCGCTGCCGGTCGACGACAAGCTGGCCCAGCTCGCCCGGGCATTCTGGAGCCAGGGCGTCCGCCTCAGCGTCCCGGCCGGCGTGCGGTTGGCCGACCCTGTCGTCGTGCGCTGGAAGGCGGGCGTTCCGGATCGTGCGCTCGTCGGTCGAACCCTCGTTCGCCTGGGCGACGGCGCGCACGCGTCGATCGTCGAGGAGCTCGTTCCGAGCGGCCCGGACATCAAGTGCGCGGAGGGCGAACCCGTACCCCAGAGCCTCTTCGCAGGCACACTGGAGGTCGTCCTCGGCGACGGGGCGGAGTTGGCCGTCGCGAGCATCCAGGATCTGCCGGCCGGCGTGACGGCGTTCCAGCATCGCCACGCGGTGCTCGGCGAAGGCGCGAACATCCACTGGGCCCTGGCTCAGCTCGGTGGCCGAATCGTCCGCAGCCGCGTCGACAATCGGCTCGAGGGCAATCGGAGCTCCGTCGAGCAGGTCGAGATCGTGTTCGGCTCGGGCGAGCAGGTCGTCGACCTGACCTCCTACACCCGTCACGTCGGCCGCGACACGACCGGCAGCCTTCTCTCGAAGGGCGCGCTCATGGATCAGTCCCGGAGCTACATGAAGGGCCTGATCACGATCGAGAAGACCGCCGTCGGCACGGACAGCTTCCTGGGCGAGTTCGGCATGAACCTCTCGCGGCAGGCGCGTGCGGTCGCCATCCCCAGCCTGGAGATCGACCAACCCGACTGCCGCCGGGCTATGCACTCGTCGTCGGTGGGCCCGGTCGACGAGCTCCAACTCTTCTATCTCGAGAGCCGCGGCATCCCGCCGGACGACGCGCGCAAGTACATCGTCCTGGGCTTCCTCGAGCCGGTGGTCGCGCGGGTTCCGCTCGGCGACGCCCAGGATCGCCTCCGCGAGCTTCTCGAGGCGAAGTGGTCGGCCAGCGCCGGGACGGGTACCGCGTCGTCGGCTGCATGAGCCTGGTGGCCTCGGGCCGGCGCCTACGAGACACCTCCGCCAGTCCACCATGACTGAGATGCGACACGAACCCGCGTGCCGGCGGCCGGATTCGATGCGTTCTGCCCCTGAGACGTGCTCGTTCATCGTCCACCCGAGTCACGATGGACTCGCCCGCGAGTTCGCCATCTGCGGCCGATGAGGCGGGTCGACCTGATGGGCATCGACGAGGTGCCGCCGGGCACGATGAAGATGGCCTGGGTCGACGGCACTGACCAGGTCCTCGTCGTGAACCTCGAAGGTGTGCCGCAGGCCTACCAGGGGATCTGCACGCACGAGTACTTCGAGCTCGACAAGGGCTTCCTGACGGCCGGTTCGCTGACCTGCGCGCTGCACCTGTCGCGCTTTGACCTGGCGACCGGCGAGCCGCTCGATCCGCCGGCCGAGTTGCCCCTGGCGATGTACGCGACGATCGTCGAAAACGGCCGGGTGGTCATCGATATCCCGGACGGCCCGCTCCCCGTCAACGAATAGCCGAGCTGGCGGGCCTGTGCCACGCTACTCAGACCGTGCACCACGACCGTTCCGCGATGCCAGCCATAACGCTTCGAACTCGCCGTCTACCAAACAGGCTCTTCGCGATCTCGCTCCTCGGCGTGCTCGCCTGGACCTTCGGCGGCTCCTTTGTGTATTGGCTTCGAACTGGCTCGGCAACCGTCCTCGATGGAACTCTTGATCCGCTTGCGACGATCGTGTGGTTTGGCCCACTGCTCGTGATCTCGCCGTTCATCCTCGTCATTCCCACAGCGCTCATTGAGCCTCGGGGGATCTTCCGGTCGTTCTACGCGATGCCGACCGTCGTGCGCCTGAACCGCGTGGAGCTGTCCTGGACGATGCCCAACGGTGTGTCCGGTCGAGCCGCATGGAACGATCTGGGAGGAGTCTCGACCTACGGCAACGCAGTCGGAACAACTGACCTGTTCGATACGGCCGGCGTCGAGATCGCGGAGTTCGAAGGCGGCTTCATCGGCGGCGACAGGAAGTCGGTCGACCTGTCTGCGGTTGTCCTTGAGCTACGGCCCGACCTCTTCGAGTTCGTCGCCGAGCCGTCAATGGCCATGCGCGGCTGCGTCCGGCGCGGTCCAACCGATCGGCCCCCATCCCCGGATCAGCCGCCGGTGATGCGTGACAGCTAACGACCCGACGTATCCACTCCTCAGCTTCCCGGGCCCGATCAGGGGCGGCAAGCCTCCGACCGAATGGTCACGTTCCGATGCACGGGAGGTCCTCGATTGGCTCGTGCGGATGCTTGACCCGCGCACGGATGCATTCCTCGAGCGGGTTGGCGCCTCGTGGGCGGATGACCGCGACCTGGTTCTCGCGCGTGTGGAGGCCCAGGCAATGTCCCTCGTCCGATCACCGGGCTTCGCCGAGCACGCCCCTGGGCCCACGACGATCGTCCTGCGGGGACGGGCCATTGAGTACGACGAAGGTCTCCTGTTGACCGCCTACGGTGAAGCGCTTGGTGTGGACATCGGGCTCACCCTGGCCCGGTACCTCCAGACCGAACTGGCGGACGCTGTTTCGTGGGTGACGGAGAAACACGGGCGCACGAATGTCTCGTACAACCTGCCGGTCCTTGTGGGTCCTGAGGCCGCCTTCGACCCGATGTTGATCGGCCCAACCGTTGCACGCACGCTGCTCAACGACGAGCGGCCCGGATGGAAGAGCCTGCCGGCTCTGTATACGACGTGGGCCGTCATGATGGGGAGGCCGCCAGAAGGTTCGTCGGCGCCAAGGGCCTAGTCGGGCAGGTCGTCCAGGCCGTGCAGGTCGCCCGATCCGTGGAACTCGACGAGCGTCTGGCGGGGACCGCTGGGGCCCATCTGCCGGCTCCCGACGAGGACGTGGCCGGAGAGCGTTCGGCCGTCCTTCGTCTTACCGGTGAGCTCGCCCTCGTCCTCGCCCTTTCCGAACGGCATCAGGGCGCGGGCCGTCCACTGCGTCTGCCCGCGCTCGTCCTCCCACCAGTCCATCGTCGCGCCCGGCAGAGGCGCACCGTCGTACGTCACGTCCATCAGTGCGAAGCGACGGTGCCGTCGTGCCATCACGCAACAGTAACAGGCGGTCGACTGGCCGATCCGGATCCAATCTGGTTGCGCCGGGAATCGACGCGAGTCAACCGCCAGCCGTCGGCGCGGCCTCCCGCGGGGCCGTGACCACCACGACGGGGATGCTGACAGAGCCCTTGAGCCGGCTCGGCACGTCCTGGCCGAGCCAGCGCGAGATCCCGGGCGGGAGGGTCGACAGGACGATCTCGTCGGCCGGATTTCCCCGTAGCGCGTCCTGTGCCGCCGCGACCGGGTCCTTGTTGCCGACCTCCCCGGAGGCCTCCGCGCCGAGCTCCCTGAGCCACGCCAGCATGCCGTCTAGCCGCTCCTGGGCTGCCGACTCGGCTTCGCGCTCGTCCCAAGTCAGGCCGTGCTGAACGGGCGTGGCCGGGACAACGACGTGGAAGCGGCCGGGGCCCTCGGCGAGCCGCTCCCTGACCGCCTCTGCGAGGGTTGGGCTGGCGAGCGTCTGGTTCGCCACGATGAGGTAGGAACGCATGAGGCACCTCCTCGACGGTGTGCGCTTCCCGAGATGAAGGTACGCCGGGTTGGCAAGCGCGAAAACCAGCCGACGCGTAGGGTCGTATCGGGTGGCATAGATCCCACCCTCGATACCATCGGAGACATATGCCACGACTCGCTGTGCGCCGGCCCCCTCACCTGGCGGCGCTCTTCACCATCGCGGGATTTGTGCTTGCTGCCTGCACGAGCAGCGGATCCGGCCCGGCAGCCACGTCCGGTGCGCCCGCAGGGGGCGGCCTCACCGTGGCCACCGCCAGCTCCGCGCTGGGCACGTTCCTGGTCGGGCCTGACGGCCGGACCCTGTATGTGCTCACGAAGGACTCCGCGAACACGTCGACGTGCGCGTCATCGTGCGCCGATAACTGGCCTCCCTTGACGGTGTCTGGCGGCCAGCAGCCGCAGGCCGGCAGCGGGATCTCGGGCAAGCTCGCCACGCTGACGCGAGCCGACGGCGCGACCCAGGTGAGCTACAACGGCCTGCCCCTCTACACCTTCAAGGGCGACACCAAGGCAGGCGATACCAAGGGCCAGGGCGTTGGTGGCGTCTGGTTCGTGGCCCTCGCGTCTGGCGCCACGGCGTCGGGCGCCCCCTCGAGTGCGCCGTCGGCGCCGGCGTCCTCCCCGCCCGGTGGCTACAGCTACTGAAAATGGTGGAGGCGCCATAGATTCGCCGGGCAACTCGTCGGACGCGGCGGACACGCGCCCAGTCCCTTCCCGCGCCGTCGGACGGCCGCCCGTTCGCAGCATCCTCGTTCGGCAGCGGCGCATCGGGCGTCATGTAGCCGCCTCGGATCGGCGGTTTGCCCGTCCATCATTGGCCCAGGACTCCGTGGCGGAATATCTGGCCGCGAAATCAGCCGATTCGACGGTCTACACTCGCCAGGCGAATATCTGGCCTTGCCGCCGTCGACCGGACCCCCGGTCGCTCAGTAGCCCTGCCAGGTGGTGACCATCGAGTCGCCGCCGGTCCTCACCCCGACTCGCGGCAGGCGGGGGCGGTCGAGCGCAAATCGATCCTCCCCTTCGCCGGGCGGCTCGCCGTCCAGGCGGCTCACGATCAGCTCCCCGATGACCGGGCCGTGCTTGAAGCCGTGGCCGGACCCGCCGCCGACCAGCCAGACGTTGTCGAAGTTGGGATGGCGATCGATCAGGAAGTGCGTGTCCGGCGTCGTCTCGTACTGGCAGACGCGCGTCTCGACGATCGGCTGATCCGCCAGTGAGGGGAACCGCCGAGCCAGATAGCGCCGCACGAGGCGCGCCGACTCCGGATCGACCAGTCGCTCGCCGGCCGACGGATCGAAGACGGGACCGTATCGGTCGGGCGCGACCTTGAGCCCGCGGCCGTCGACGGCCGGGACGCCGTAGAACGCAGCGTCGTATTCCACGAAGCACGGCATTCGCTCCGCCGCGAACCGGCCGTCGCCGCCGCCCGGCCCGATGAAGAAGACATCCTGCTTGGTAACCCGGATCAGGTCGCCAAGGAGCTCCGGGAAGAGCCGTGGCAGCCACGGCCCGCAGGCGAACGCGAACGCGTCGCCCCGGATCTCGGCGCCGTCATGGCCGACGACCGATTCGAGCCGTCGGCCGCTCGAACGCCCGGGCCGAACGGACACCAGCTCGAAGCGCCCGCCCTCGTCGCCGAACGCCCGGGCGACGGCGGCCACCGCTCGGCGGGCGAGAAGCAGGCCCGCCTCCGGTTCGTGAATGGCGAACGCGACGCCGTCCAGCCCGACCTGCGGCCAGCGGGCCTCGATCTCGGCCGGCAACAAGCGCTCCACGGGGATGCCCTCCGCGCGGAGCGTCGCCTCGGAGGCGGACTCGAAGCCGTCCTCGCGGGCCGCGAACCACAGGCATCCCACCTCGCGGTAGAGGGTCTCGCCGATCTCCTCGCCAAAGGCGATCCAGCGCTCGCGGGCACGCCGCGCCCAGCGCGAGTAGAAGTCGTCCGCGCCGTGCGAGGACCGCAGGATCCGCGTCTCGTCGCCCGATGTCGAGCGCGGATTGCCGGCCCCGTAGGCGTCGACCAGCGTCGTTCGCCGTCCCGTCCGCTGGGCCCACAGGGCCGTCCATGCGCCCATCGTCCCCGCGCCCACCACGACCAGGTCGGCGACGGCTGCCACCTTAGGACCGGTCCGACCCATGCGGACGCGGGTGCTCACGGCGACAGCGTCAGCGTGGTCGTGGTTGCCGCGCGCAGCGCCTCCGGCGTGAAGGGCAGCGGCACCTGCCCGCCCGCCAGCCACGCGTCGATCAGATCGCCGTAATGTCGATCGAACGGGTTCCCCGCCTGGCCCGTGGTGATCACGATCCCCGCGCCATCCAGGTCGCCCATGTCGATGGCCAACCGGTAGGACGGCCCGTTCGTCACGTCGAACACGGCCTTGAGGCCGCCCGGCCGATAGGCGGGGTCGCTGGGATCCTGGTACGCGGTCCTGAACTGGTAGTACGTGTTGTCCACGGCGCCGGCGGCTCCGGCGACCGGGTAGGAGCCGCGGTTGAGGTACGAGTTGAGGGGGCCCAGGCCGCCCTGGCCCAGCGTGGCCTCCTG
>WNGF01007446.1_pt1 | contig 13209 bp, 8 predicted proteins | sample 5400641 | NCBI WGS metagenome assembly WNGF01 (sample SAMN13153371, study PRJNA577476) | soil metagenome | isolation source: 80 cm soil or saprolite under grassland replicate 2 | place: USA:California | collected 2016-06-15
CGAGATGAGCTTCATCGTCAGGTTGGCATCGTCGAGGAGCCTGGCCCCGTGACCCTCGCCGACGCGCTGCATCGCGACCTGGAGGATCTCGAATGCCATGGTCGAAAGCGCGAGGAGCGACTGGTTGCGGTGGATCCGTCGCTTCATGTCGACCTGCGACATCGCCCGCAGCCCGGCGGTCCGAAGGACGTCGATCAGGAGTCCGGTCTCGATGCCGTACCCGCTGACGAACGGAAGGCGCTCGAGCAGGGCGCGACGCCCGGCCTGCTCGCCGGAGAGCGGCTGGATCATGCCTGAGAGCTCCGGAAAGAACAGGTTGAGGACCGGCCGCGCCATCAGCTCCGTCACGCGTCCGCCGCCGGTGGCCTGGAGCTCGCCCCCGACGTTCAGCGGACGGCGGTAGAACGCCTTCACGAACGCGATGTCCGGGCGGATGAGGAGCGGACCGAGAAGGCCGTACACGAACTTCGGGTGGAAGTTCGTCACATCGGTGTCGACCCACACGATGATGTCGCCGGTCAGGACCGAGAGGCTCTTCCAGAGGGCCTCGCCCTTGCCGCGTCGGGGTCCGGCCTCCGGCAGGAGCTCCTGATGGACGTGGACCGGCACGCCCTCGGCCCGGGCGATCTCCCGGGTCCGGTCGGATGAGTCCGAGTCGATGACGACGAGCTCGTCCACCAGACCGAGGCGCTCCATGAGCCGAGAGCGGATCACCCGGATGACCTTGCCGATGGTCGCCTCCTCGTTGAGGGTCGGCAGGCCGACGGAGATCCGCACGTTCTGACGCTCCTTCGCCGCGACGAGCGCCGGCAGGTCCGCGAACTCCGTGCTCGAGAAGGTGTTCTCGACGAACCACTTGTCGACGAGCTCGCCGATCGCCGCGCTGCGCTCGGAGCGGTCCGCCGGCAGCTGGGCCGGGGTGAGGAACACGCTGGAGGCCACGGGCGTGCGCGTTCGCACGACGATCGCGGCCCGCGCGTCGGCGAGCAGCCGCTGTCCGATCGGTCCGAGCGGGTCGTCACCGCCGCTCGCGCCGAAGACCACGAGGTCGTGCCGGGTGAGCTCGTCGGAGATGACGGTCTGGGCATCGCCGACCCGGGTGAGCAGCTCGTCCACGCGCTCGTCGAACGCCCGCTCGCCGACGAGCTGGAACAGCGTCGCGCGCGTCCGGCGGGTCGTCTTGTCCTCGGGCACGACGTGGAGCAGCGTCACGGTCCCCTGACGTCCGCGGGCGAGCTGCACGCCGAGGGTGGCCGCGAGCTCGGCGTACCGTCCACCGCGCACGGGCACGAGGATCCGTCTCGCCCGGCCGGCGGGGCCCTTCACGACCGCCACGTCGCAGGGCGGATCGCGTAGCACATCCTCGATCGTCGTCCCCAGGAGGTCCCAGCCTGGACGGCGCCACCCGACGAACAGGAGGTCGGGCCGCTCCTGCTTGGCGGCGTCCACGACCGCCGCCCAGCCCTGCCGCGCCACCGTCACGAGCACACGGGCATCCGGACGGCCCGCGAGCTCGGCCAGCTCCCGCCGCAGGGTGCGAGCCTGCGGCTGCGCGGAGGCGAGCGTCGCGCCCTCCTGCACCTCGATGACCGACGCGAGCACCAGCTCGCCGTCGCCGGCGAGCGTCGAGGCGCATTCGACGAGCGAGCGATCGCGCTGCAGGTCGACGATCGCGACCAGGCACTTCATCGTCTGGCTCGCGCAGGCGCGTTCATGTGGATGACCGGTAGCACGCAGTCGGCCAGGATGCGCGGCCAGGCCGCCGCGCGGGCCCGGCGATGCAGACGCGCGATCGGGTCGTCGGCGAGCCGCGCCGCGATCGCGCGCGCGAGGGCCGCCGCATCCGCGTCGGGCGGGACGTAGGTCGCGTCCGGGCCGCCGATCGCGCGCAGCGCCGGGATGTCGGAGCAGATGATCGGCAGCCGGTGCACGGCCGCCTCGAGGAGCGGGATCCCGAACCCCTCGTTCGCGGACGGGAGCACCAGCGCGTCGGCCAGGGCGTACAGGTCGCTCACGAGACGATCGCCGATCCGGCCACCGCGCTCGTGCAGCAGGTGGACGCCCGGCCCGGCCTGCGCCGAGAGCTCGGTCGCGTACGCCGCGTTCGCGGGGTTGTGCGCTCCGGGACCGCCGGTGACGACGAGCGCGGCGTTCCGATGCGCCTGGCGGAGCAGGGCGAGCGCGTCGATCGCGACCTCGATGCGCTTCCGCCGCGTCATCCGGACCGGCAGCAGCAGCAACGGGTCGGCCTCGAACAGCCGGAGCTCGCGCGCGACGCGCGCGCCCGCCGCCGACAGGCCGAGCGTCGTGGCCGGGTCGATCCCATTGGGGACGACCTCCACCTCGCGCCGCGCGATGCCGGTGAGGTCGGCGAGCTCGTCCGCGACCTTCTCGGACACCGCGACGTACCGGACGCCCTCGAGCGCCGTCGCGAAGAGCGACCACGGCCGGCCGGGGTGGAGCTGACCCGCGTACTGCGCGTCGGTCCAGGCGAGATCGTGGGTCCAGGCGATGAATACGCCCCGCCGCTCGGCCGCGAGGCCGGCGAGCGCCTCGGTCAGCGCGGGATTCTTGTGCAGCGTGAACGCGTTGTGCACGACGACCCGGTCGGCACCATCGACGATGGTCCGCATGCGGCGCCGGATCCGCGCGACGAGCTCCGCGTGCGCAGCCGGCACCCCGCCGCGCGCCAGCGCGCCGAAGTTCCGCAAGACCATCGGATGGCGCGAGTCCAGCTCTGGGATACGCACCAGACGGATGCCGCGAAGGGCGCGCGGCAGCGTCCCTCTGCCCGCGACGATCGCCACGTCGTCCCCGGCGTCGCGAAGCGCCGCCGCGTGGACCGCCATGATCCGCTCGACGCCGCCGAGGACGGACGGTGCGGTGTAGTGCACGAGCACGACGCGGCGCGGGCGGGTCACGCGGTGATCGGCGCCTCGACGCGCGCGACGTGCGAGCCACCACCGGTCACGATGACGTGTCGGCCCGACCGGCGGACCCGGAACGACAACAGCGAGTCGTACGCCCGCAGATGCGCGACCTCGATGCGATCGAGCCACGGCGGCAGCGCGGGGTCGACGAGCAGCCGCCGACGTTCGAGGTCGGGCTCGAGCCCGAGCAGGGCGCGCAGGCAGAGGAACACCATGCCCGCGGACCAGGCCTGCGGGATGCACGACACGAGGTAGTCGGCCGGCCGCGACGAGAAGCGAAGGTCGCGCTGGAAGCCGCAGAAGAGCTCAGGCAGCCGGGCGTTCGGGAAGCGCTTCCCGGCCTCGATGAGCGCCTCGATGATCGCGTTCGCCTCCTCGCGGTAGCCGTACCGGACGAATCCATGCGCGATGAGCGAGTTGTCGTGCGGCCACACCGAGCCGTTGTGGTAGCTCATCGGGTTGTACGTCGGGTACGTGGTGGAGAGCGTGCGGATACCCCAGCCGCTGAACATGTCCGGGGCCATGAGCCGCTCGACGAGCCGCGCCGCGCGGTCGGGCCGGGCGATGCCGCCCCAGAGCGCGTGGCCCGCGTTGCTCGTCACGGCGGCGACCTGGCGCTTGTTCCCGTCGAGGGCCTGGGCGTAGCAGGCCTCGTCCGGCATCCAGAAGTCGCGGTCGAATCGTTCGGCCAGCGCCTCGGCCTCGGCCCGGAGCCTCGTCGCTCGCTCGACGTCGCCGTCCAGCGCGTAGAGGTCGGCCAGCCCGCGCTTCGCGCCGTGGACGTACGCCTGCGCTTCGACGAGGGCCGCCGGCAGCGCCGAGGGCTTTCCGTCAGGATCCGACAGCGCGTTCGCCGAATCCTTCCAGCCGTGGTTGCGGAGGTCGCTCGGGCTCGCGCCGTATTCGATGTACCCGTCCTGGTCGGCGTCGCCGTACGTGTCGCACCAGGTGATCGCACGCTCCGCGGCAGGGAGCAGCTCGCGCCAGAGCGCCCGGTCGCCGGTCCACTTCACGGTCTCGGCGAACAGGAGCGCGAACAGCGGCGTGGCGTCGACCGTGCCGTAGTACGGCCGGTGCGGCACCTCCCCGAGACGCGCGAGCTCGCCTCTGCGCAGCTCATGGAAGATCTTGCCCGGCTCCTCTTCCGTGAAGCGATCGACCTTCGTGCCCTGATGGCGGGCGAGGAGCCGGAGCGTCCCGCGCGCGATGTCGGGGTCCCACGCGAGCGTCTGGTACGCGGCGATGATCGAGTCGCGACCGAAGGGCACCGCGTACCACGGGATACCGGCCGTCACGTAGGGCCCGGTGTCCTCGAAATCGATGAGCGCGCGGAGATCCAGTGCGCTCCGCAGGATGAGCTCCTCGTCGAGCGATTCGGAGCTCGTCGTGAAGCGCGTGCAGCCGCGAAGGAACCGCCGGTAGCGCGCGTTCAGCGCGTCGAGCGCCTCGTCGAAGTCGCGCGGCGCGGGCGCCGCGCCGGCCCCGTCCTCGCGCGGCACCACGGCGAGCTCGCAGATCAGGATCTCCTGCGGCTCGAGGGAGCGCTCCAGGACGAAGATGCGGCCATCGATCCGGTCCGGGACCGGCCGCATGGTCACGTCGGTCGTGCGTCGAACGCCATCGCGGCCGAGCCGCTCGAAGCGGATGCCGTTCGGGACCGCCTCGGTGGTCACCGGTTCGGCCGTCGGGCGGAGGCCGCGGTATCCGCGGACGGCGAACATGTCCCGGAACGACGCGTCGAACTCGAGCTCGATCCGCAGTCGCACCCGGATCGGATTGCAGTTCAGGATCCCGAGCCGCTCTCGCAGGCCGTCCGCGAGGAACCGGGTGCGCCGCACCGACAGCGATTGCGACGGCAGGACCGTGCCGTCCTCGAGCGTCGCCGGCCGGTTCGCGAGCTGGAAGGCGCCGACGTAGCTCTGCTCCGTGTTCGCCGAGAGCAGCGCGGGCGGCTGCCCGTTCACCCGCAGCGCGAAGCCGGACAGGAATTGGGTGTCGTGGTAGTAGAGGCCGAGCGGGGACGTGGTGCCGATGGGCAGGCTGCCGTCGTCCTCGGTGACGAGGACGAGAGCGTCCTCCTTCATCGCGACGCTCACCACCGTGCGGCCAGCTCGCCCTTCACGCCCTCGAACGCGCGAGCCTGCGACTCGACGAGCTCCTCGGACTGGGCCGTCGTGAGCTCGCGCGCGTCCGCGATGAACGCCGCGACGCGCGCGAAGTAGAGGGGCACGAGCGCCCGGGTCAGCGTCCCGATGTCACCCGGTGCGCGGCGCGCGGCGAGGAGGAAGTCGTACACGATCCGCGCCCAGGCGGTGTCGTCGAACCGATCGGGCAGGCCTCGCGAGAGCACGCGCTCCCAGGTCGCCCCGTGTTCGGCGCGGCCCGCGGCGAACTTGCGCTCGAGCGTCTCCACGCTCGCGTTCACCGGCTCGGGTTCGACGGGCTCGAGGTCACCGACGACCTCCGCCGGCCGGCTGTCGGTCACGGCGACCCAGCGGTCGTGGTTCGCGATCGCCAGCCGGAACGCGGTCCCGACGACCTGGGTGAACATCGGCGCGAGGTCCGCGCCGGGATCCTTGGGGTCATGGATCTTCGCCCCGAGGAACGCCTGGACGATCCGCGCGTTGCGCACGAGCGCCGTCGTCGTCATGTAGATGTCGATCCCGAACCGCGCGACGTCGCTCTCCCAGACGTTCCCGTTCACGCCGGGAGCTCGGCCCGCGGTGGTCGAGAGCGCCTCACCCGCGAGGAACGCGCGCGCGAGCGCCGCGCTGAAGCCGAATTCGCCGCCGATCGGCTGCCGGAGCCGGATGCCATAGAGCGCGCGGGTGAGCGGGTAGGCCACGCTGTTGGTGATCGTCCCGTCGTACTTGTGGCGCGCGTAGAGCGGGGTGACGTAGTCGGCGCCGTCGGCGACGACGGGACCGAGCAGGCGGTCGATCCAGGTCGGCCTGATGCTCCGGAGGTCGCTGTCGACGACCGCGCAGGCACGCGCACCCAGCGTGCCCGCGGCCTCGAAGATCGCGTGGAACGCGGACCCTTTCCCCGGCGGGCCGACGTACTCCCCGGAGATCGCGGGCACCTCGCCGGTCGCGGCGAGGACCGCGTCGCGCGTCCCATCCTTCGATCCGCCGTCCGCGTTCACGATGACCGCGCGCGCGTCCGGGAAGTGCTCGCGCAGTCCTGCCGCCGCGGTGCGGGCCACGTGACCCACGGTCGCGGCATTGTTGAAGCTTGGGATGCCGACGAGGATGTCCGCTCGGCCCACGCGATCGACGCCTTCGCGCATCCGTTCGTCGAGGGCCGACCGCATCGTCTGGGACATGGGCACTCCCTTTCCCTTCGCCGACCCGTCCCCACCGGGCCGGATCGACCCGGCCTCGAAGACCGATGATAGCCACCGATGCTCGACGCGATCGACGCGTACGTCCTGCCACTGCTGGAGCGGGCGTACGCGACCTTCGGCTATCTCGGCGTCGTCGTCGCGATGGCGATCGAGAGCGCCGCGATCCCCGTCCCGAGCGAGCTCATCCTCCCGTTCGCCGGATGGTCGGTGGCCCGCGGCATCGCGGAGCCGCTCACCGGAACGCCATGGACGTACTGGGGCGCGGTGATCGCCGGCGTCATCGGGAACACGCTCGGCTCCCTCGTCGCGTACGCGGTCGGCGCCTTCGGCGGGCGACCGCTGCTCGAGCGTTATGGCCGCTTCGTCCTGATCAGCCGGCACGACCTCGATCTGGCTGACCGGCACTTCGCGCGTTATGGCGACGCGACGGTGTTCTTCACGCGGATGCTGCCCATCGTCCGGACGTTCATCTCGGTCCCGGCGGGGATCGCGCGGATGCCGCTCTGGCGGTTCATCGTGTTCTCGCTCCTCGGCGCGGTGCCCTGGGTGATGCTCCTCGTCTGGGGCGGGGTGACCCTGGGGGACAACTGGCCCGAGCTGAAGCGGGCATTGAAAGGCGTCGACTACCTCGTCGCCGCCGGGCTCGCGGGCCTCATCGGCCTGTTCGTCTGGCGTCACCTGCGACATCGCTAGTGGATCAGCTTCTCGCGTACGACGAGCGTCTCTATCTGGCGATCCTCGCGGCGCGCAGCGCGGTCCTGACGATCGCGGCGATCATCCTGACCTTCGCCAACTTCCAGGGTCTGGTCTGGTGGGTCCTCGGGCTCGGCTTCATGCGCTCGCGCGGCGCCGGCCGTCGCGGCGCATGGGTCGCGCTCACCGTCGCCGTCGGCGGTGTCCTCGGCTGGATCGCCGCCGAGCTCCTCAAGCTCGCCGTTCGCCGGCCGCGCCCGTTCGACGCGATCCCCGACGTGCCGCCCACGCTCATCGACCATCCGGCATCGTTCTCGTTCCCGTCCGGCGACACGGCGCTCGCTTTCGGCGCAGCGGTCGCCCTGGGGACGGTCCTGCCGCGCCTTCGGCCGTTCGCGCTGCTCCTCGCCGCGGGCATCGCGCTCTCTCGTCTCGTGACCGGTGTGCATTACCCGCTCGACGTCCTCGGTGGCGCGGTCGTCGGCATCGTCGCCGGGCTCGCCGCGCGCTTCGTGGTCGCGGCCATCAGGCGCCAGCTGCGCTGGCGCGTGTTCATCGTCCCGCACACGCACTGGGATCGCGAGTGGTACGAACGCTTCGAGGGTTTCCGCGCGCGGCTCGTGCCGATGGTGGAGGCGCTGCTCGACCTGCTGGAGCGCGATCCGCGTTTCGGGTCGTTCACCTTCGATGGCCAGACCATCGCGCTGGAGGATCATCTCGCGATCCGGCCGCCGGACCGGCCGCGGATCGAGGCCCTCGTGCGATCCGGCCGGCTCCTCGTGGGGCCGTGGTACGTGCTCGCCGATCTCCTCCTCGTCTCGGGCGAATCGATCGTCCGCAACCTCCAGGAAGGGCTCCGCGTCGCCGCGACCTTCGGTCGCGCCGCGCGCGTGTGCTATGTCGCCGATCCGTTCGGTCATCCGGCGCAGCTGCCGCAGGTCCTCCGCGGATTCGGCTACGAGTCGTACGTGTTCGCGCGTGGCGTGGGGGACGAGGGCGAAGAGCTCGGGAGCGAGTTCAGGTGGGAGGCGCCCTCGGGGGATCGCGTGGTCGCGTCGCATCAGGTCGCGCATTACAACAACGCGCTCGGGCTCGTCGCGCGCAAAGGCCGGCCCGTCGACGACGTCCGGCGGCGGGTCCGGGCGGTCCTGCCGCGCATCCTCGACCGGACGACACCATACGCCGCGTCCGACGCCCTGCTGTTCATGGTCGGCGACGACCACACCGGCCCGTTCGAGCGACTCCCGGACGCCGCCTCAGCGATCTCGACGCTGCGGCCGCGGATCAGCGCTCGGATCGCGAGCCTCGAGGACTTCCTCGCGGCGCTTCCGGTACCGCGCGGCGTCTTCGTCGGCGAGATGGTCGCGGGGAAGTACCGACCGATCCTCCGCGGCACCAACGCGACCCGCGTCTGGATAAAACAGGAGAACGTCGCGTGCGAGCGGCTCCTCCTCGAGCGGTGCGAGCCGCTCGACGCGCTGGCCGGGGCCCACGCGGCGGACCGCCTCCGCCAGCTCTGGCGGACGCTGCTCGAGAACCACCCGCACGACTCGATCTGCGGCTGCTCGATCGACGCGGTGCACGACATCGACATGCGACCGCGCTTCGGGCGCGTCCGTGAGGGAGGCGAGCGGCTGGTCGCGGAGCTGACCGCGAGCCTGGGGGGACGGGGCGCGGAGCCGGTCGTCTGGAGTGCGCTGCCCTGGCCGCGTGACGCGGTGATCACGCTCCGCGGCCGGCCGACGCTGGTGCGCTGCGCCGCCCTCGGCGTGGCCCCGGCGGCGCGACCGGCGACCGGCGGCGTGAGCGCACCGGAGCCGGGTGTGATCGAGAACGAGGCGCTGCGCGTCGAGGTCGCGGAGGACGGCAGCTTCGTGATCGTCGATCGCGCCACCGGCACCCGGAGCGGCCGGCAGAACCTGCTGCTCGACGAGGGCGACCGCGGTGACGAGTACACCTATTCCTACGCCGGCCCGACCGCCGGCTCGAAGGCGCTCGCCGGCCGGCGCACCACGCGCGTCGAGGGGGACCGCGCCGCGGTCACCGTCGAGCTCGTCCTGCGTCTTCCGGCCGCGCTGCGTGACGACCGGCTCGCGCGGCGCGCCGACCTCGTCGACTGTCCGGTGCGGTTCGTGATCTCGCTCGACCCGGGGGCGGCACGCGTCGACGTCACGGCGACCGTCACGAACGCCGCGCGCGATCACCGGCTGCGGGTGCTGTTCGAAACGGGCGTGCGCTCGATCACGCACACGGCCGGGGCCGCCTTCGCCTGGCTCGAGCGCCCGAACCGCGTGCCGCGGAAACGCGGGTGGGTCGAGCCGCCGACCGCCGAGCGGTGCTTCCATGACTTCGTCTCGGTCGCATCGCGATCGGCTGGCCTCGCCGTGGGCGCCGACGGCCTGCGCGACTACGCCGTCCTCCACGATGGCGGCACGGTCGCGCTCACGCTCTTCCGCTCCGTCGGGTGGCTGTCGCGGTCCGACCTGCGCGAGCGGCGGGGCGATGCCGGCCCGCGGCTCGAGACACCCTCGGCCCAATGCCTGGGCGAGCTGACCTTCCGCTACTGCGTCGTGCCGCTCGGGGCCGAGCGCGGGCTCGCGGACGCCGTCCGCGCGATCCGGGAGTACCTCTCGCCCGCCTGGATGGCCTCCGGCGATGGTCAGGCGAGGTCGTACTGCGAGGTCGAGGGTGACCCTCAGGTGACCCTGTCCGCCCTCCGCGGCCGCTCACCCGACCGCTCCGTGATCCGATTGGTCAACCCGACGAAGACCGTCGCCCACACGACCGTCCACTTCGCCCGAGCGGTGACCGCGGCGCGACCGGTCGACCTGCGCGAGGCGGACGACGGCATGGGCAACACGGCCCTCGACGTCATCCGCACGGCAGCCCCGACCGAGCTGCGCGACGGGAGGCTGGCCGTCACGCTCGAGCCGTTCGAGATCGGAACCTACGAGGTCAGCTTCGGCTGACCTCGCCGCCCTCGCGGGTCGGCCGCCGGACGGTCCGGGCCGGTCGGGCCGACCAAAAGGAGGACACGACACGACCCCGCCGACCTCACTACGGTCCCGGCATGCCGGCTCGGATCGCGCTTCGTGTCGCCGCTCCGATCCTCGCGGTGCTGCTCGGGCTGAGCGCGCTCGCGTCCGCGGATCCAGGTGATGGTGACGCCCGGACCGGCCCGGGCGGCACGCCCGTGCCGTTCCGCCGAACGACACCGCGCGCGTCGCTCATCGCTGATGCCGCCGGCCTCCTGCTCGGGATCCCCGCCGCTCGCGCGTGGGGTGCCGAGAGCGGCCTCATGCCGCTCGACGGAGCGGGCTCGATCGCGCTCGAGCTCACGGTGGACGATCCCGATGTCGCCGAAGGCTTCGTCCGGATCGCGTACTACGCGCGCGCGACCGGCCGCTCGCGCCAGCTCGCCACGCAGGATTCGCCCTACGTGCGTCCCGGTGAGAGCAGGCGCGTGCGGATCGAGCTCCATCCGCCCGCAGGTGCCGTCGCGTATCGCGTGCGCGTGCTCGGCCGGCTCGTGCCGGGCGCGGCCCGTTCGGATGACGACGCGATCCGCGCGCGCTGGCTCACCGAGCCCGTCGACGCACGAGGCCCATCCATGCCCCTCACGAGGCTCGCGCGTGACCCGCCGTGACATACTCAATGACCGCCAACTCCGTCGGAGGTGTCGATGGCCACCGTCACATTCGACCATGTGACAAAACGATTCGGCGACGTCCATGCCGTGAACGATCTCTCCCTTCAGGTGCTGGACGAGGAGTTCCTCGTCCTCGTCGGGCCGTCCGGGTGTGGGAAGACGACCGCCCTCCGGATGATCGCCGGGCTCGAGGAGCAGACGAGCGGCGACATCTTCATCGGGGAGCGGATCGTGAACGACGTCGCGCCGAAGGACCGCGACATCGCCATGGTCTTCCAGAACTACGCGCTGTACCCGCACATGACCGTGTACGACAACATCGCCTTCGGGCTGAAGCTGCGCGGGATGCCGAGGGCCGAGATCGACCGCCGGGTCGCCGAGGTGGCGGACATGCTCGGGCTCCAGCGGCTCCTGAAGCGAAAGCCGAAGGAGCTCTCCGGTGGCCAGCGGCAGCGCGTCGCGGTCGGCCGCGCGATCGCCCGGGAGCCCGCGGTCTTCCTGATGGACGAGCCGTTGTCGAACCTCGACGCGGCGCTCCGCATCGAGACCCGGGCGCAGCTGCAGAAGCTCCATCAGCGCATCCGCCGCACGACCGTGTACGTGACGCACGATCAGGTCGAGGCGATGACGATGGGTGACCGCATCGCCGTCATGCGCGACGGAGTGCTGCAGCAGATCGACACACCCGAGAACCTGCATGCGCATCCGGCGAACCTCTTCGTCGCCGGTTTCATCGGATCGCCCGCGATGAACTTCTTCCCGGCGAAGATCACCGGGACCGCGCAGACGCCGGTCGCGGACGCCGGCTTCTTCCAGGCCCCGCTCGACGCGCGCGGCGCGCGCGTCCTGGGCAAGGACGTCGTCGTGGGCATCCGTCCGGAGGACATCGAAGCCGGGGCGATCATCAGCCAGGACGGCCACCTCCCGGTGGACGCCCAGGTCGATGTCGTCGAGTTCCTCGGGAACGAGTTCCAGCTTCACCTCTCGAGCGGGGGCCAGGCCTTTGTCGCGCGGGTCGATACCCGTACCCAGACACACCCCGGCGCCTCATTGCGCGTCGGCTTCGACCGGTCGAAGATGCACATCTTCGACAAGGAGACAGAGGAGGCCGTTTCGTGACATTACGCGGCGAAGTCGAGGCCTTCCCGCTGGACACCGTCGTCCGGCTGATCGCGTCGACGAACAAGACCGGACAGCTCGAGGTCCGCAGCGACGGCGGCGGCGGATCGCTCGGCTTCGCCGAGGGCCGCCTGGTCGCAGCGAACGCGGGCGACGATGCCGGCGAGCCGGCGCTCGGGTCGGTGTTCGCGGTGCAACGTGGGACGTTCGAGTTCATGCCGTGGAACGACCCGCCGGCCGCGAACCTGACCGGCGATCTCGATCAGCTGCTCGGGCGCGCCGCCCAGGAGCGGGACCGCATCGTCGCGATCCGCACCACGATCCCGGACGACCGTTCGCGATTCAAGCTCTCCGAGCGCGCCGCCACGCGCGGCGAGATCACGCTTTCGGCGGACCAGTGGCGGACCCTGCTCGCGGTGAACGGCGAACGTGACGTGCCCGCCATCGCCGAGCACCTCCACCTGGGCCGGCTCGCCGCGCTCACCACGCTCGCGTCGCTCGCCGAGTCGGGCTTTGTCGATGTCGTCGAGCCGCCACCGGCACCGGAGCCGGCCCGACCCGCGGCCGAGCGCGCGACCGAGCCGCGTTGGCCACAGGAGCCGCCCGCGCCGCCGCCGCCGGAACCGCCGCGGTGGCACAGCCGGTCCGAGACGAGCTCGTGGGAGCCCGAGCAGCGCTGGGGCCAGGCGGAGCCGGACGTCGGTGCCGCGCTCGGTGCGCGCATGGACACCGGCCGACCCGAGGCGCCGCCGGAGACACCACCCGCCCGCTCGCCGCTGGACATTCCGCCGGCGGGCGAGGACGAGCGCTTCTCGGCGCTGACGAACGCGTTCGGGACACCGGAGCCGGTCGCACCCGAAGAGCCAAGCCCCTCGGGACGCGACCGGGTCAGCGAGTGGGTCCGGCCCGCCGCGGTGCCCGAGTCACGGCCGGCCTGGCCCGCGCGCTCGGACACGGCAGACGAATGGGCGCGCCCGGCGCCCGAGCCGCAGCAGGACGAGAAGCGTCGCGGGCTCTTCGGCTTCCTACGCCGGGACGAGCAGGGCGGCGACGGCACGGTCGCGACGGCCTACGCCGAACCGCCCACGACGACCCGCGCGGGCCAGCTCGCCGCGTTCTCGAACGCGCTCCTCGCCGAATACAACAACGGTCAGTACGGCAAGGGCCGGATCGACGACCGGATGGCGAACCTGCTCATGCGGATCGACGAGCAGGCCGATCCGATCGACCGGCCGCTTCCCATCGTCGACGATCGGATCGACGTACAGGCCCTCGAGCGCGAGGACGTCCCGGAGCAGCAGGCGGTCCCATACCTCGCGATGCTCGTCTCGCAGGTCTACGAGGACGCGGAGCGCGCGTTCGGAAGGGACAAGGCGAGGCGCGGCTACCGGGTCGCGCAGCAGCAGGTCTTCGGCAGCGATCCCTCCGCGCTGTCCTCGCCCGACCTGGCCGCCCGGCTGCCGAAGATGTAG
>WNGF01007448.1_pt1 | contig 13207 bp, 10 predicted proteins | sample 5400641 | NCBI WGS metagenome assembly WNGF01 (sample SAMN13153371, study PRJNA577476) | soil metagenome | isolation source: 80 cm soil or saprolite under grassland replicate 2 | place: USA:California | collected 2016-06-15
GCCGTCGACCGGCCGGTCCTCGCCATCGGCGGCATCACGCCGGCGCGCGTTGGCGAGGTGCTCGGCGCCGGGGCAAGCGGCGTCGCGGTGATCTCGTCCATTCTCGGCGCCGAGCGCCCGGCCGACGCCACCAAGGCGTTCCTCGACGCCCTCGGCCGGCCGTGAGTGGCGTGCGGGGTCAGACTTTGGCTTCTATACAGTTTCCTCGAACGTGGGGTGCCCGGGCCGAGATGTTTGGAAGCCAAAGCCTGACCCCCTGAAAGGAACGCGATGGCGACCAAGGACGACGTGAAGCGCGCGGTGTGCGAGACGATCGACGGGCAGGCGGAGCGGATCATCGGGCTCGGCGACACGATCCGTCGCAGTCCGGAGCTCGGGTTCAAGGAGTTCAAGACGGCTCGTCTCGTGGAAGAGACCCTCAAGGAGCTCGGCCTTTCACCGCGTGGCGGCCTGGCGCTGACGGGGGTCCGGGCGGAGGCGCGAGGCGTCAAGGACGGACCGACCTTCGCCCTCCTCGGCGAGCTGGACGGGCTGGTCGTGGCCGGCCACCCGGTCGCCGATCCGCAGACCGGCGCGGCGCACGCCTGCGGTCACAACGCCCAGATCGCGGGGTTGCTGGGCGCCGCGACGGGGCTGCTCGGCGCCAGGGCCTTCGACCACCTCGCCGGCCGGGTGGTCTTCTTCGCGGTGCCGGCCGAGGAGTACGGCGACGTCGAGTGGCGAGTCCAGCAGTCCCGGGCGGGGAAACTCGAGTTCCTTGGCGGCAAGCCCGAGCTGCTCCGGCTCGGGCACTTCGACGACGTGGACCTGGCCATGATGATCCACACCACCTCGCAGCCGGAGATGAAGAAGGCCGGGGTGTCCGCCTCCAACAACGGCTGCATCGTGAAGACCGTGCGCTACATCGGCCGCGCCTCCCATGCGGGCGGCGCGCCCCACCTCGGCGTCAACGCGCTCTATGCGGCGAACATCGGGCTCATGGCCATCAACGCCGTGCGCGAGACCTTCAAGGACGACGACTCCATCCGCGTGCACCCCATCATCACGCACGGCGGCAGCCAGGTGAACGTGATCCCGGGCGAGGTGAGGATCGAGACCTACGTGCGCGGCAAGACGGTGGACGCCATCCTCGACGCCAACCGCCGCGTGGACCGGGCGCTGCGCGCCGGCGCGCTCGCCCTCGGGGCGCAGGTCGAGATCGAGACGCTGCCGGGCTACCTCCCGCTCTTCAACCACGCGGGGATGGCGCAGCACTTCAAGGCCAACGCGGCGACGCTCCTGGGCGGCGACCAGGTCACCGAGACGGGGCACCGGAGCGGCTCCACCGACATGGGGGACATCTCCCATGTCATGCCGACGCTTCATCCGTACATGGGCGGAGCCACTGGGAGCGGCCACGGCGCCGACTACGCCATCGCCGATCCGACGCTCGCCTACGTGGAGCCCGCCAAGCAGCTCGCGCTCATGGCGGTGGACATGCTGTGGGGAAATGCCGAGGCGGCGCGGGAGATCCTGAAGGGCTGGAAGCCGCGGATGACCAAGGAGGAGTACCTCGCGTTCCAGCGCGGCGTGGCCCGGACCGAGCTCTTCGACGGGGCGAAGTGACGGCGCCCTCCCCGCGACTGGTGGGAGAGCGTTCACAAAGCCTGCCCGCGGCTCGAGAGGGTCCCGATGCGAGGCGGCGCCCGATGGGGCGGTGGTGTCTCAGTTTACGCGAGCGGAGCACGCGTGAGGCGGGCGGGGAAACTGACACACCACCCGATGGCCGCGCGCGAGGCATACGCCGTGCGTCTTTGTTATCGTAAGGCCGTATGTATGGCACGTCTCCCGCCGACTTTCCCCGCCGCATCGTGTGCCTGGCGGCCGAGCACGTGGAGATCTGCTATGCGCTCGGGGCGGGGGAGCGGGTGGTCGGCGTTCCCGGCACCGCCCACCGGCCGTCCGAGGCGCGGGAGAAGCCCAAGGTTGGCGGCTTCACGACCTTTCGCACCGACCGGATCCTCGACCTCGCGCCGGATCTGGTGCTGGCCTTCTCCGACCTCCAGGCCGACATCAGCGCGGAGCTGATCAAGGCGGGAGTGCCGGTCTTCTGCAGCAACCCGCGCTCCGTCGAGGAGATCCTCCAGACCGTCCTGATGCTGGGCGGCCTCCTGGGCCTCGAGCGTCGGGCGCGGGAGCTGGTCGTCGACATCCGCGACGAGATCAAGCAGGTCCGGGAGTTCTCCAGCGTCTGGCCCGATCGGCCGCGGATCTACTTCGAGGAGTGGCACGATCCATTGATCGCGGGGATATGCTGGGTGTCGGAGACCATCGAGATCGCGGGAGGCCGCGACATCTTCCCCGAGCTGCGTGATCGGGCGAGCGCGCGCGGGCGGATCGTGGATCCTGACGAGGTGGTGAGACGGAACCCCCAGATCATCCTCGCGTCGTGGTGCGGGAAGCCTGTCGACATCGAGGCCATCCGACAGCGGCCCGGGTGGGACCAGGTGAGCGCGGTGAAGGCGGGGCACGTTCATGAGCTGGAAGGGGCTGACATCCTGTCGCCGGGACCGTCCCTGTTGCTGGGGTTGCGCCGGATCCACGAGATCGTCCAGCGCTTCCTGGAAGCATAGGGCTGGAGCCTCGGCGGCTCATCCTCCATCTCCGCCGGGGCGGGACAAGGCATTGAAATACAGCCCGAACCCCCGTAGACGCTGTTGTCGATTCTCGTCGCCTCCGCCATAGGCGTGCGCGTGATTACAATAAGTGGAGGCCCTCATGAGAGCCGATGCTAGGATAACATTCCTGCGCGTACCTCAAGGAGACGGACATGCTGGCGCACCCTGAGCGCTTTTTCGAGGATCGGTTCGGATTGACCTCGTCCACGATGGAGCGGCTGCTGGGCTCCGCCCTGACGCGCCGGGTGGACCATGCCGACCTCTACCTCGAGTACCGCGTGAGCGAGGAGTTGAGCCTCGAGGAAGGGGCGGTGAAGAAGGCGTCGCGCCATGTGAGCCAGGGCGCCGGGGTTCGCGCTCAGTCGGGCGAGCGGACGGGCTATGCCCACACCGACGACCTCGCCCTGCCGAATCTGGAGGAAGCCGCGCGCCAGGCGCGCGCCATCGCCGACCAGGCGTCGGCCTCGAGCGTGGTGGCGGTGAGCCCACACGGCGCCCCCCACGACCTGTACACGCTCGCCGAGCCGCCCATCGCCGCCGATCTGGACCGGAAGGTGAAACTGCTCGGCAGCGTGGACGCCCTCGCCCGGGGCCTGGACCCGCGCGTCCGCCAGGTCTTCGCCACCATCGGCAGCGAGGACGTGATCGTGCTCATCGCGACGCCGTCGGGGTGGACGGTCGGCGATGTGCGGCCGCTGACCCGCCTCAACGTGACCGTGATCGTCGAGGAGGGCGGCAAGCGCGAGATCGGGACCTATGGCGGGGGCGGACGCGTGGCCTTCGACTTCTTCCTGGAAGAGGAGCGCTGGAAGCGCTACGCCTCCGAGGCGGTGAGGCAGGCCCTGATCAAGCTCTCCGCCGTCGAGGCGCCCGCCGGGTTCCTCACCGTGGTGCTGGGCCCGGGATGGCCGGGCATCCTGCTCCACGAAGCGGTGGGGCACGGGCTCGAGGGCGACTTCAACCGCAAGCGGACCTCGACCTTCTCCGGGCGTCTCGGCGAGAAGGTCGCCTCCGAGCTGGTCACCGTGGTGGACGACGGCACCATCAAGAACCGGCGTGGCTCGCTCAACGTGGACGACGAGGGCATCCCGACGGCCCGCAACGTCCTCATCGAGAACGGGATCCTGCGCGGCTACATGCAGGACCGGCTCAACGCCCGCTTGATGGGGATGGAGCCAACCGGCAACGGGCGCCGGGAGTCCTACGCCCATCCGCCCATGCCGCGCATGACCAACACGTTCATGCTGGCCGGCGAGGACGAGCCCGAGGAGATCATCCGCTCGGTATCGCGCGGGCTCTACGCCGTCAACTTCGGCGGGGGCCAGGTGGACATCACCAGCGGCAAGTTCGTCTTCTCGGCCAGCGAAGCCTACCTGATCGAGGACGGCCGTGTCACGGTGCCGGTGAAGGGAGCGACCCTGATCGGCAACGGGCCCGAAGCCCTCACCCGGGTCGCGCGGGTCGGCCACGACCTGAAGCTCGACGAGGGTGTGGGCACGTGCGGCAAGGACGGTCAGTCGGTCCCGGTGGGCGTGGGGCTGCCGACCATCAGGATCGATGGGATGACCGTCGGCGGCACCCAGGTCTAGAGCGATGATAAGGGCCCATCTGCTTAGCGCTGGACTAGGCTTCTCCGCGGCAGGCCCCGTGCGAGGCCGCGCGAGATGATCGGGCTGCTGAGCGATCTGCTCGAGCAGGCCGGCCGGCGCGGGGCCACGTCGGCGGATGCCTTCGTGGTGGAGGACCAGTCGTTCTCGGCCCAGGTGAGGCTCGGCCAGGTGGACACGGTGAAGCATGCGCGCGAGCAGCATCTGGCCCTGCGCGTGTTCGTCGGCCATTCGGTGGCCGCCGCCTCCACCTCGGACCTGTCCCGCGAGTCGGTCGCGCGGCTCGTGGACGAGGCCGTGTCCCTCGCCCGCATCACCGCCCCCGACGACCTCGCGGGCCTGCCCGAGGCCTCGGAGCTCTGCCGCGCGGTGCCGGAGCTCGACCTGCACGACCCGGCGGGGCACGCGCTCTCACCGGAGGAGAAGATCGAGCTGGCGCGGCGGGGCGAGGCGGCGGCGCTCGAGAGCGATCCGCGCATCACCAACTCGGAGGGCGGGGACTTCGCCGATCGCCGCGCTCGCCACGCCTACGCGACCAGCCACGGCTTCGCCGGCCGCTACGAGACCTCGTCCTTCAGCCTCTCGGTTTCCCCCGTGGCCTCCCAGAACGGCGAGATGCAGCGCGACTCCTGGTATCACGTGACGCGCAAGCGCGCGCGGCTGGAGGCGCCCGAGGAGATCGGGCGCATCGCGGCGCGGCGCGCGCTGCGCCGGCTCGGAGCCCGACGGGTGAAGACGGTGGAGGTGCCGGTCGTCTTCGACCCGGAGACGGCGGCGTCCCTGGTCCGTCACATCGCGGCGGCCGCCTCGGGCCCGGCGCTGTACCGGCGCGCGTCGTTCCTGGTGGGCAGGCTCGGCGAGCGGATCGCCGCGCCGGCGGTGACCGTCGTGGACGACGGCACCCTGCCGGGTGCGCTCGGCTCGCGGCCCTTCGACGGCGAGGGCCTGCCGGTCAGGCGGACCGTCATCGTGGACGGGGGCGTGCTCCGCTCGTACCTGCTCGACACCTACACCGGCAAGAAGCTCGGGTTGCCGTCCACTCATCACGCCGCGCGGGACGGGAGCGGGGTGAGCGTGTCGACGACCAACCTCTACCTCGCGGCGGGAGAGTCGGACCCCGCCGAGCTGATCAAGAGCGTGAAGAACGGGCTCTTCGTCACCGAGCTGATCGGCTTCGGGGTCAACGGCGTGACGGGCGATTACTCCCGCGGGGCGGTCGGTATCTGGATCGAGAACGGCGAGCTGGCCTACCCGGTCGAGGAGATCACGGTGGCGGGGAACCTGCTGGACATGTTCCGCGCGGTCGAAGGCGTGGGCAACGACCTGGTGTTCCGCGATCGCACCGCCGCGCCCACCCTGCTGATCGGGCGCATGGTGGTCGCGGGGGCGTGAACTGATGTCCGTGCAAGAGCTCGCGATGCGTAGTCGACGTTCGAGCGCCGGCTTTGCCGGCGCAACCCATTTACAGTAAATGATCATCGACAGCCACTGCCATCTCCAGGACCCGGTGTTCGGTGACGCGCGCAACGTGGTGACGCGCGCCATCGAGCACGACGTCTGGGGCATCGTCGCGGTGGGCTGCGACCCGGCGAGCAATGTGCGGACGGTCGACGCCGCTGCCGCCAACGGTAAGATGGTGTGGCCCGCCTTCGGCTTTCATCCCGAGTGGGGGCACCTCACCGACGAAGACCTCACCATGGTCGAGAGCCAGGTGACGGAGCAGCACGCGCGGCTCGTCGCGCTCGGAGAGATCGGGCTGCCCTGGTACAGTCTGGACGGCGCCCCGGACCCGGAGTCGCTGATGACGCGCGGGCGCCAGCGCTTCGGGCGGTTGCTGGACCTGGCGGCGCGCTTCGATCTGCCGGTGGTGGTCCACGCCCCTCACGCCGCCGCCGGGCGAGCGCTCGAGATGCTCAAGGACAAGGGCACGGAGCGCGCCGTCTTTCACTGGCACAAGGCGCCCGAGGACGTGACGCGGGCCATCGTGGACGCCGGCTACTTCGTCTCCGTCAGCCCCGAGGTCGTGTACCGCGAGCGGGACCGCGAGCTGGTCGAGGCGGTGCCGCTGGAATCGCTCCTCGTCGAGAGCGACGCGCCGTGGCCGTACAAGGGAGAGTTCGAGGGCATGCCGTCGGGGCCGTGGCTCTGCGCGCGCGTGGTCGAGGAGGTGGCCAAGATCAAGCGCTTGCCCATCGAGGAAACCATGTATCGGCTCTCGGTCAACACCTGCCAGCTCTTCGACCTCGTCTGGGCGTGACGGGCCATCGACGGGAAGCGGCGGAAGGGAGCCGGCGCTGGCTCACCCACCATCTCGCGGCGGAGGCCTGATGCCCGCCGAGCCAGGGATCATCAATGCCGCCCGCGTGAAGGACGAGTTCCTCGACCTGGTCTCCATCTCGAGCCTGTCCCGGCGCGAGGGCGCGATCGCGCGACGGCTGGAGGGCATCCTCGAGGACATGGGAGCCAGCGTCGAGGTGGACGATGCCGGCGAGCGGGTGGGCGGCGAGACGGGTAACCTCCTGGGCCGCTTCGCCGGCAACACCCCGGGAGCGTCGCCCTTCCTCCTCTCGGCTCACATGGACACGGTCGGCCCCGCCGGAGCGATCCACCCGGTCGTGGAAGGGGACATCGTGCGGACCGACCACACGAGCGTGCTGGGCGGGGACGACAAGGCGGGCATCGTGGCCATCCTGGAGGCCATCCGGGTGCTGCGCGAGCGGGCCATCCCCCACGGCGACATCGAGCTCGTGCTCACCATCTGCGAGGAGTCAGGGCTGCGCGGCGCCAAGAACTTCGACACCGGCCGGCTGCGGAGCCACCGCGGTCTGGTCCTGGACGTGGACGGCGTGTGCGAGCTGATCACGCGGGCACCGGCCGCCAATCACCTGACGGTCACCGTGCACGGGCTCGCCGCCCATGCGGGGATCTGCCCCGAGCAGGGCCTGAGCGCCGTCCAGATCGCCGCGGAGGCCATTGCCGGGATGAAGCTCGGCCGGCTGGACGAGGAGACGACGGCGAACCTCGGGGTGATCCAGGGCGGGCTTGCGAGCAATATCGTGCCCGACTGCGTCGTGCTCCGGGGAGAGACGCGGAGCCTGGCCACCGAGAAGCTCGAGGCACAGACCGCCCACATGCGGGACCGCTTCGAGGCGGCCGCCGCGGGCCGCGCGGTCCGCGTGGGCGGCCGCCTGCACCAGGCGCGGGTGGAGGTCGAGGCGCGCCGCCAGTACGACGCCCTGGACATCCGCGATGACGCGTCGATCGTGCGGCTGGTGCGATCCGCGGCGGGCGCGCTCGGCCGCTCGTGTCGGACGCGCGCCACCGGCGGCGCGTCGGATGCCAACGTCTGGGCATCGCGGGGGCTCGAGATCGCCAATCTCGGCTGCGGCATGCGCGAGATCCACACGGTGAACGAGTGGGTCGACCTCAAGGACGTGGTGGTGACGGCGGAGCTGGTGCTGGCGGCCGTTCGACTGAACGCCGCCGCCGGCTGCTGAAAAGGGCCCCTAGGCTTCGTTGGCGCCCTCGGCCGCACGCTCAGCGTACACGGTCGACGTACAGAGAGTACGGCGCGCGTGCGGCCCGCGGGCGCCGCCTCGCCTCGGGACCTTTTCGAGCCGCCTGCGAGTTTTCGTTCGAGGACGTGCGCAACCGCCTCGCCCGACCGGGCACGGCCGGGTGGTGGCCATTCCATGGGAGGGCTGATGATGCTCCGGGATGATCGGAAGCGCGCCCTTCGAGGAGATTCTCAGGTGGCCGGGTTGGACGACTTGCCGAATCCAGGCGCGGGCTCCTTGCCGAGCGTGGGGAGGGTCTCCCCGCCGGGCCGGCCCGGGGAATGGGCGACCCTCCTGGTCGTCGAGGACGATGCGGCCATTCGCCAGGTGCTCAGCGAGCTGCTGGGCAGGTTCGGCTACCACGTCGTGGCGGCGGAGTCGGCCGAGAAAGCGCTCGACTTCCTGGAGGTGGTCGCCCCCGACCTGATCCTCACGGACGTGCACCTGGGGGCGATGAGCGGCATCGAGCTGTGCGAGCGCGTCAAGGCCGACCCGCGCTACGAATTCACGCCGGTCGTGGTGCTCACCGCGGTGTCCGACCTCGCCGCGCGCGTGGCCGGCCTCGCGGCCGGGGCCGACGATTTCTTCTCCAAGCCGGTGGACTTCGCCGAGCTGCGCACGCGGGTGGCGGCGCTGCTCAAGGTCAAGCTCCTCCTCGACCAGCTGGAGCGCGCCGAGGGGATCATCACGACGCTGGCGCTGACCATCGAGGCGCGGGACTCGTACACGAGCGGCCACTGCGAGCGGCTCGCCCACTACGGCGTGGCCGTGGGCCAGGCACTGGGCGTGGACGACGGGATGCTGCGGGCGCTGCGCCTCGGCGGCTACCTGCACGACCTGGGCAAGATCGCGGTGCCCGACGGCATCCTGCTGAAAGGGGGCCCGCTGGAGCCCGGCGAGCAGGAACGCATGCGGACCCATCCTGGCGTGGGCGCCGACCTGGTGCTGGGGCTTCGCAGTCTCGAGACGGTGCGGCCCATCATGCGCCACCACCACGAGAAGTGGGACGGCTCCGGCTACCCGGACGGGCTCAAGGGCGAGGCCATCCCGCTCGGCGCGCGGATCATCTCCGTGGTGGATGTCTACGACGCGCTCCGCACGATGCGCCCCTACAAGGCCGCGCTGTCGCCTGAGGAGGCGGTCGCGATCCTTCGGCGGGAGACGGATGCCGGGTTCTGGGACCCGACCGTGGTCGGCGCCTTCCTCGAAGTGCTCCGGAACGTGAGCGCCGAGCCCGTCCGGTAGGAACACGGAGCATGCCGAAGCGACTGGGCCCGGCGCGCCCAGCGCCGGAATGCGCTCGGTTTTTCGGGGTGGCATGCTAGCCTGGTCGGGGTGGCGCAGCTCTGCCCCGTGGCGGGTCGGCCCGAGCAACCCGGCGGCGACGAGCGGCCTCAGGGAGGGATGACGGAGCGGGAGTGAAAATGGAGGACGGAGGCGGCGCGGCGCATCCAGCGGACACCGGAATCCGGCTGTCGCTGAAGGCCAAGCTGAGCCTGCTCATCACCTCGCTCGTGGTCCTCACCGTCGTCCTCGTGGGTCTGTTCCTCTTGCGCCAGCAGCAGCAGAGCCTCACCGTCGAGATGACCAAGCGCGGGCTCACCATCGCCGAGAACTTCGCGGCCAGCGCCAAGACCCCGCTCGTGACCGGCGACGAGTTGACCCTCGCCGTGCTGGTGAAGGACGCCATGAAGGACCCCGACGTGGCCTACGCGTTCGTCGCTGACACCGACGGCAAGATCCTCGCCCAGTCCGACGCGTCGGCGACGGAAGGCCCCATCAATCGCCCCCGGGACCTCGCGCCGCTCAAGGACGAGCTGTTGATCCAGACGTACGCATCCGGGGGCCGGCGCCTCATCGACTTCGCGGTGCCGCTGGTCTACAGCCGGGTTCCGGTGGGAGCGCTCTATCTCGGGTTCAGCCAAAAGCCCATCGAGGTGGCGCTCGCGAAGGCCCGCAACCAGGCCATGCTCATCACGTTCATCATGATCGCGGCCGGCATCGGCGGGGCGGTGGGGCTGGCGACGCTGCTCTCCCGGCCGATCTTCCGGCTGGTGGAGGGCACGCGCGCCATCGCGGCCGGGGACTTCAACGTCGCCCTCCGGGTCCCGTCACGGGACGAGATCGGGGTGCTCACCGATTCCTTCAACCAGATGGCGCGGAGCCTGCGCGAGAAGGAGATGATCAAGCGCGCCTTCACGCGCTACGTGGCGCGTGAGGTCGTCGAGGAGATCCTGAAGGATCCCGAGCGCCTGGTCCTGACGGGAGAACGGCGAGAGGTCACGGTGCTGTTCTGCGATGTGCGCGGCTTCACGCCCTTGTCCGAGCGGCTGAGCCCGGAGGAGGTCGTCTCGCTGCTGAACGACTTCTACACGCTGATGATCGAGACCACCTTCAAGCACGACGGCACGCTCGACAAGTTCATGGGGGACGCGGTGATGGCCGTCTTCGGGGCGCCGATCGCCCATCCGGATCATTCGGCGAGGGCCGTCCAGACGGCCCTCGACATGCGGGCGGGGATCGTCGGGCTCAACGAGAAGCGGGCCCGGGAGGGAAAGGAGGGTGTCACCATCGGGATCGGGGTCAGCGCGGGAGAGGCGGTGGCAGGGACGGTGGGCACGGCGGACCGGATGGAGTACACCGTGATCGGTGACAGCGTGAACCTCGCCGCGCGGCTCGAGTCCAACGCCAAGCCTGGGCAGATCCTCATCAGCCAGCGCACCTGGGACTTGGTTCGGGACGTGGTGGAGGTCCGCGCGCTCGGCGCCATCAAGGTGAAGGGCAAGGAGGAGCAGGTCGAGGTCTACGAGGTTCTGGGGCTGACCGGGCAGGGGGCGGCAACGCTGTGATGGGCTACCACCGGCTCGGTCGGGTGCTGATCGTGGGCGGGGCGGCCCTGGTCGCCGGGGCGTGCGCGTCGGCGGTTCCGGCGCCGTCGACGTCTCCGGCGCCCGCCGCGCCCGCCCGCGCCGCCGCCACGACCCCAGCCCCCGCGCCGCCGCCGGCGCCCCCGCCGCTGCCCGAGGCATTCGAGTCGGAGGACTTCATCGTGACGTTCGCCAAGCCCGGCGACACGGCCGAGAGCCTGGCGACGCGATACCTGGGAGATGCGGGCAAGGGGTGGATGATCGAGGACTACGCGGGGGCCCGGACATTCGAGCCGGGCCAGGAGGTCGTGATCCCCCGGCGTGCCTGGAACCCGTCGGGCGTCGAGCCGGGCGGGTACCGGATCGTCCCGATCCTCTGCTATCACAATCTCGGCCCTGAGTCCAAGGGCCGGCTGCTCCTGGCGGCGTCGAAGTTCGAGGAGCAGATGCGGTATCTCAAGGCCAATGGCTACCGGGTGGTGAGCCTGGGCGAGTTCGTGGAGTTCACGCGGCTCGGCCGCCAACTGCCGCGGAAGGCGGTGGTCCTCACCTTCGACGACGGCTACAGGTCGTTCCGGCAGTACGCGTACCCGGTGTTGAAGGAACTGGGCTTCACCGCCACGCTCTTCGTCTACATCGACTACGTCGGCGCCGGCCGCCATGCGCTCTCCTGGCAGGAGCTGCGCGAGCTGTCCGCCGAGGGATTCGACGTCCAGGCTCACTCCAAGACCCACGGTGATCTGCGCCGCACGCCCGGCGAGACGGACGCGCAGTACGCGCGGCGCATGCAGACCGAGCTGGGCCAGCCTCAAGAGATGTTCCGGCGGAATCTCGGGCGACCCAGCCCCATCGTGGCCTACCCCTACGGGAGCTGGGACGAGAGCCTGCTGAGCAAGCTCGGCGAGTACGGCTACGTGGCCGGGTTCTCCGTGCGCCGCCAAGGCAATGCCTCCTTCGTCCGCCCGCTCGTCGGGAACCGGAGCCAGATCTACTCGGAGATGACGCTCGAGGACTTCGTGAAGAACCTGAACGTCTATCAGCAGGAGGACCTCAAGTGAAGCGGGGCTCGGCGGTCGCGCGTGCGGCCGCCCTCGCGCTGGCCCTGGTGGTGAGCGCCTGCGCCACGGTGGCGGAGAAGCCGGGGCCGCCACCGGAAGCGACGGCTCCCGTCGTAGCCCCTCCCGTGGCGTCCCCTCCGCCCCCCGCTCCCGACCCACGCGCGGCGCTCGTCGGCCGCCATCGCGAGCGCGCGGAAGCGCTCGAGCGCGACGGTCAGCTGCGCGGGGCGCGGGAGGAGTGGAAGATCGCGCTGACCATCGATCCGGGTGACGCGGCGGCGGAACGATCCCTCAAGGCCCTCGAGGGCCGGATCGAGCGAGCGGTGGCCGAGAAGATCGAAGCGGGACGCGCCGCGCTCGCCCGGGGCGCGCGGGCGGAGGCGCGGCGGCAGTTCCTGGCCGCGCTCGCCCTGGATCCCTTCAACCGGGTGGCGTTCCAGGCGCTGCAGAACGAGGCGCGTGACGTGGAGTTCGTCAACCACACGGTGCGCCAGGGGGACACGCTGCAATCGCTGGCCCAGCGCTACTACGGGGATCGCTCGCGGTCGGAGGTGATCTGGGAGACCAACCAGCTCCCCCCGAACCCGCGGCTGGTCGCGGGCACGACGCTGAAGATCCCCGAGATCCCCGGCGTGCCGTTCATCCACCCGGAGGCCCGGCGGCCCGCGCCCGCGGTGGCGCCGCCCGTTGCCGTCGCGCCCAGCGCGCCCAGGGGCGAGCCCGCGAAGGAGGAGTATACCGAGGTCAATCCCCTGCTGGCGGAGGCGCGCGAAGCCCTCGATCGCCGCGATTACGGCGAAGCCCTTTCCGACATCGACAAGTTCCTCGCGGGCAGCCCCGGCAATCGGGACGGCCTCACGGTCAAGAAGCAGGCGCTCTACTGGCAGGGCAAGACCCATCTCGCCGGGCGACGGTACGAGGAGTCGTACCGATCGCTCGCTCAGCTCGCGCGTCTACAGCCTGACTACGAGGATTCGGCGGCGCTACTGAAGCAGGCTCGCGCTCGCGCGGTGGAGCTGCACTACCGCGAGGGCGTGCGGCTTTATCGGGAGGAGAAGCCCGCCGAGGCCATCACCGAATGGCGCGCCGTACTCGAACTGGAGCCGGAGAATGCGAATGCGCGGCGGAACATCGACCAGGCCGAGCGGCTCTTGAAGGCGCTGGAGGAGCGGAGGAAGAAATAGCCGCGTCGTCGCTCACTCCCTCGCCGGCGGCCGAGGAGCGCCGTCCCTCCGCAGACGGGTCCTTTCCGGAGGGGTGCCGTCAGCGGGAGCCGTGGGCCAGGGCCACCATGAGGAGCCCGAGCGCGATGCGGTACCACCCGAAGGCGACGAAGGTGTGGGCCTGCACCCAGCGGACCAGCCACCTGACCACCAGGAAGGCCACGACGGCCGACACGAGCGAGCCGAGCGCCACCATGCTCCAGTCGGTCGGAGGATCCAGGGCGGGCTGCTCGAGCGC
>WNGF01007450.1_pt1 | contig 13204 bp, 11 predicted proteins | sample 5400641 | NCBI WGS metagenome assembly WNGF01 (sample SAMN13153371, study PRJNA577476) | soil metagenome | isolation source: 80 cm soil or saprolite under grassland replicate 2 | place: USA:California | collected 2016-06-15
CGCGCCAGGGAGATCTCCGCGCCGGGCGAGATCGACTCCGCGCGGCTGCTGGCAGCGCAGGGCAAGACTCCGGAAGCCCTCGACCGGCTCCGGCGCGCCATCGAATCATCGCGCACGACGGCACCCAAGGATGCGCTGCTCTTTGCGCTCGGCGAAATCTGCGAGCAGGCGGGCAACGCCACCGAGGCGAAGGCCGCCTTCGAGCGCATCGTCAGCGAGTACCCCGATTCTCCCTATCTTGCCGACGCGCGGACGAAGGCTGCCGGGAGTTAGCTTCGCGTCGCAGAGCCGTCATCGTCGTTTGCGATGGGCTGGGGATCGGCGCCGCACCCGACGCGGAGGCGTATGGCGACGCGGGGAGCGACACGCTGGGCCACATCCTCGACCGCCACCCGACGCCTCTGCCGAATCTCGAACGACTGGGTCTGCTGGCCCTGCTCGAGCCTTCCCGCGGGGGCGCGCGGACGGGTGCGCGGGGCAGGGCCCTCGAGCTTTCGGCGGGCAAGGACACGACGACCGGCCACTGGGAAATGATGGGACTCGTCACCGAGCGGCCGTTTCCGCTCTATCCGAACGGCTTTCCGCCCGAGATCGTCCTGCCCTTCGAGCGATACGCCGGCAAGGAGGTCCTCGGCAACAGGGCGGCCTCGGGCACGGAGATCGTCGCTGAGCTGGGCGCCGAGCACCTCGACACGGGTCGGCCGATCCTCTACACGTCGGGCGATTCGGTCTTTCAGGTGGCCTGCCACGAAGACGTCTGGGCGCCGGACAGGCTCTGGGACCTCTGCCGCTTCGCGCGGTCGATCCTGACCGGCGAGCACCTGGTCGGCCGGGTCATTGCGCGGCCGTTTACCGGGGCTCCCGGCAAGTTCAGCCGCACGGCGAACCGGCGCGACTTCACGGTCGAGCCGAGCGGGGAAACCTGGCTCGACCGGCTGGTGCAGGCCGACCGCCGGGTCCTCGGCGTGGGCAAGATCGTGGATATCTTCTCCGGGCGCGGTATCTCGGACTCGGTCCACACCGGCTCGGACGCCGAGGGCATGAAGATCACGACGGAGGCTCTGCGTGCGGGCCGGGCGGACTGCATCTTCACGAATCTGGTGGATTTCGACAGCAAGTACGGCCACCGCAACGACGCCGCAGGGTACGCCAGAAACCTGGCCTCGCTCGACGCGCTGCTGCCGGCGCTGCTCTCGGCACTCGGACCCGACGACTTGTTTCTTCTGACGGCGGATCACGGCTGCGAGGCGACGGACATTTCGACGGACCACACACGGGAATATGTGCCGCTGCTCGCCGCGGGGCCGGGCGTGCGCCCGGAGGCGGATCTGGGCGTCCGGCGCGGGTTCTTCGACCTGTCGGCCACCGCCGGCGAATGGATGGGTGTTGCGGGGCCGCGAGGGGCAAGCGTGCTTTCGCAGATTCTCCGCTGAGCGGCGCGTCTCCCGTGCTCCACGCCCTTCTCGTCGCGGCGGTGGGTTTTGGCGCGCTTTTGCTGTTTGTCGTCCTCCCGGCAAACTTCGCCTTCACGCCCCGCCTCTCGCGCCCGCACCCCCGGCCCGCCCGCGCCCCTCGGGTCTCGATCGTCATCCCGGCGCGCAACGAAGAGCGCGCGATCGAAAGCGCGGTGCTGGCCCACCTGGCCCAGGGCTACCCGGACTTCGAGATCGTCGTCGTGGACGATCGGTCGACGGACCGCACGGGCGAGATCCTCGCCGGACTCGCGCGAGAGGACGCTCGCCTTCGCATCATCACCGGGTCGGACCCGCCGGCCGGATGGCTCGGCAAGCCCCATGCCCTCCATCTCGGAGCCGGAGCGGCAACGGGAGACCTCTTGCTCTTCGTCGATGCCGACGTCATCCACGATCCGCGCACTCTCGCCGACGCCGTGGCTCTGCTGACGGCTCGCCGCCTGGACTTCGTCGCGTTCCTGCCGAGGATGGAAGCGAATGGCTTCTGGGAGAGCGTTCTCATGCCCTACGTCCTCGGCGCTTACTTCGGAGGGATCGGTTTCCTGGCCAACGCGGACCGGCCACGCTGGGTGGCAGCCGGCGGCGGCGCCGGCAATTTGATTCGCCGGTCGGTGTACGAGGCGTTGGGCGGCCACGCTGCGCTGAAGGACTCGGTGATCGACGACGTCCACCTCGCCTTGAAGACCAAGTGGGCCGGGTTTAAGGCGCGCGCGGTCCGGGCCGAGGACCGAGTGTCGGTGCGGATGTACCGGGGCTTTGCGGAGGTCGTGAACGGCTTCACGAAGAACATGGCCTACGCCCTGAACGGCCTTCTCGGCGCCGTGCTGTTCGTTCTGACCGCAGCCCTCACGGTTCTCTGGGTCACACCGCCGCTGGCCCTCGCCGCGGCTCTCGTCGGCGCACCCGTCCCGACAGGGGATCTCTTCCTCGCGACGGCGGCCTTTGCCCTCACGATCGCGGCCCGTCTCGCCGCGGCGGCCGCCCTGCGCGACAAGCTCTGGCCCTCGCTCACTCACCCTATAATGGCCGCGATTTGGGCTTTCATCATCTGTCGTTCCCTGTACCACCGGGTCATTCGAAGGCGCTTGGTGTGGCGCGGCCGGGAGTTTGACGCGCGCGGCGCGCGCTTCTAGCCCGGGCGGGCGAGCTTTCCTTTTTTGGGAAGGGAGGGGTGATGCGCTGGATCGGCCTGCTCGGGATGGTCGTCATCATCGCGATCGCCCTGGCCTTCTCGCGCAACCGCAAAGCCATCCGCTGGTACACGGTGGGTTGGGCGTTCGCGCTGCAGCTCGCCTTCGCCGTGATCGTCTTGTTCTGGGACAAAGGCAAGGAAGGCCTCGAGAAGTTCTCGAACGGCGTCTCGGGCGCCATCGGTTACGCGGATCAGGGAGCCGGCTTTCTGTTCGGCTGGCTGGCGGGGCCGATGGACGCTTTGGGCGAGAAAACCGGCCTTCCCTACAGAGGTTTCATCTTCGCGTTCAAGGTCCTGCCGATCATCATTTTCATCTGTGCGTTCTTCTCGATCCTGTACCACTTCGGCATCATTCAGTTGATCGTCAAGGGCATGGCCTGGGTGATGCAGAAGACGATGAAGGTCTCCGGCGCCGAGGCCCTGTGCGTCGCGGCCAATGTCTTCATCGGCCAGACCGAGGCGCCGGTCATGATCGCGCCCTACATCCCGGCCATGACGACATCGGAGCTCCTGACGATGATGACGGGTGGCATGGCGCACGTCTCGGGCGCGGTGATGCTGGCGTACGTCACGATGGGGGCGCCCTTGAAGTACCTCATCACCGCCTCCGTGATGGCCGCCCCCGGCACGTTCATGATCGCCAAGATCCTGTGGCCCGAGACGGAGACGCCGGTCACCATGGGCGAGGTTAAGATGAAGGTCGAGAAGACGAGCGCCAACTTCATCGACGCCGCCGCGACGGGCGCCTCGCAGGGCATGACGCTGTGCCTGAACATCTCGGCGATGCTGATCGCTTTCGTCGCTCTGATCGCTCTCTTGAACGGCTTCCTCGGCTGGGCGGGCGGTCTGGCGGGATACCCGGAGTTCCGGCTGCAGACGGTCTTCGGCTGGGTCCTGGGGCCGCTGGCGTGGCTGCTGGGCGCTCCGAAGCAGGACATGGAGCTCGTCGGCAACCTGATCGCCAACAAGACCGTCATCAATGAGTTCTTCGCGTTCTCGATGATGAAGGACGTCGTCGGTCAGCTTTCGGAGAAGGGCAAGCTCATCGCCACGTTCGCCCTCTGCGGTTTCGCGAACTTCTCCTCGATCGGCATCCAGATCGGCGGCATCGGCGGGCTCGCGCCCTCGCGCAAGTCGGACCTCGCGCGGCTCGGATTTCGGGCGCTGCTGGCCGGCTCGCTGGTCTCGTTCATGACGGCATCCATCGCGGGACTCATCTTCGAGCTCTCCCAGTGAGCGCGGGCGACCTCCTGGGCCGCCTCGACGAGGCTGTCCGCGCAATCCAGAAGCGCCGGGTAACGGCGCCGCGGGTCGGTCTCGTGCTCGGTTCCGGGCTCGGTGCCTTCGCCGAGAACCTGACGGACCGCGTCGCGATCCCGTACGCCGAGATCCCGAACTTCCCGGTCTCGACCGGCGTGGTCGGGCACGCGGGCGAGCTGGTGCTGGGTCAGGTGGGGCAGACGCCCGTCGCCGTTCTGTCGGGGCGGGTTCATTTTTACGAAGGGCGGACGATGGCCGAGGCGGTGTTTCCGCCGCGCGTGCTCGCGCGGCTGGGCGTGAAGGCGGTCGTCCTGACGAATGCGGCTGGCGCAGTGCGCCTGACGTTCAAGCCCGGCGACCTCATGCTCTTGAGCGATCACATCAACGGCTTCGGCACGAACCCGCTCATCGGGCCGAACGAGGAGGCCCTCGGGCCGCGCTTCCCGGACATGAGCGCCGTCTACGATCCGGCCCTCCGGCACATCGCCAGGGCCGCGGCGCGGCAGCTCCGGATTCCCTTGAAGGACGGCGTCTACATCGGCCTGCACGGGCCGTCCTACGAGACGCCGGCGGAGATCCGGGCGCTGCGGCGGATCGGAGTGGACGCGGTCGGGATGTCGACGGTGCCCGAAGCCATCGCGCTTCGCCACGCGAGCGTACGCGTGCTCGGGATTTCCACGATCACGAACATGGCGGCCGGGATCCTGAAAAAGCCGCTCAACCACCCGGAAGTGCTCGAAACGACGCAGCGTATCGGCGCGCGGTTCGTGAGCCTTCTGACGGCGATCGTGCCGAAAATCGCCGAGGAAGTCGAAGCGTGATCGACTCCGCGCTGGAGGATCGCCTGGTCGAGATCGCCGCCCGCGCGCGCGGCCATGCCGTGTCGAAAAGAAGCGGATTCTCGGTGGGGGCCGCAATCGCGACCGGCGACGGGGCGCTCTGGAGCGGCTGCAACGTGGAGAACTCGACCTACGGGCTGACGGTCTGCGCCGAGCGCGTGGCGATCTGGAAGGCGCTTTCGGAAGGGCAACGAAAGTTTACCGCGGTGGCCGTGGTCACGGGCGCCGACGAGCCGACGCCGCCCTGCGGCGCCTGCCGGCAGATCCTGTGGGAATTCGCCGGCGACGTGCCGATCGTCTCGGCCACGACCGGCGGCAAGCGCAAGCGGTATCGACTCTCCGAGATCTTCCCGGAACCGTTCGACTTCTGATGGAACGCCGAAGCGATCGCACTGCTGCGCTCTCTCTCCCTGCGGGAGAGGGGCGGGGTGAGGGGAAACCTATGAGCCTCCGGGGTGTCTTGAAGGCGGCGGCCACCGTCGCCGTACTTTTTGCTCTCCTCGCGGCCGCGCCGGCCAAGAAGCAACCGGCGGATCTCGTCGTGGCCCACGCCCGCGTCGTCACGATGGACGCGAAGCTGACCGTCGTCGAGGACGGCGGGATCGCGGTCAAGGACGGCGCCATCCTTGCCGTCGGGCCCTCGGCGGACATCTCGGGGCGCTACGCGGCCAAAGCGGTCTTCGACGCGCAGGGAGGCATCGTCCTGCCCGGCCTCGTCAACACGCACACGCACGCCGCCATGACGCTGCTGCGCGGTCTCGCCGACGATCTGCCGCTCGAGAGGTGGCTGACCGAGCACATCTTTCCCGCCGAGAGCAAGAACGTCTCGCCCGATTTCGTGTACCAGGGCACACGGCTCGCGGCTCTCGAGATGATCGAGGGCGGCACGACGACCTTCGCGGACATGTACTACTTCATGTCGGACGCCGCTCGAGCCGTGGACGAAGCGGGGCTTCGGGCGATCCTGGGTGAGACTTTCATCGATTTCCCGGTGCCGGACCACAAGGACCTCGCGGCCACGCTCGCCTACATGGAGCAGTTCACGAAGCGCTGGAAGGGGCATCCCAGGATCACCCCGGCGGCCGCGCCTCACTCCGCCTACACCTGCTCGCGCGAGACGCTGCTTGCGGCGCGCAACTTCGCCCATTGGGAAGGCCTGCCTCTTTTGATTCACCTCTCGGAGACGAAGAAGGAGATCGCCGACGCGCGCGCGGCCTGGCAGAAGACACCCTCCGCGTACCTGGCCGGGATCGGCTTCTTCGATCCGCCGGCCATCGGCAAACGGTTTCCGGTCGTCGCGGCGCACGGCGTGTGGCTGGAGCCGCAGGACCGCGACCTCCTCAAACAATACGGCGTGGGCCTCTCGCACAACCCCGAGTCGAACATGAAGCTCTCCTCCGGCATCGCGGAGGCCGCAGCCTGGCAGAAGGAGGGCCTCACCTGGGGCCTCGGCACGGACGGGCCGGCGGGCTCGAACAACGACCTTTCGATGTTCGAAGCCATGGATTTCGCCGGCAAGCTCGCGAAGGCGTCGACCGGTGACCCGACGGTCCTGCCGGCCCGAGAAATCGTTGCGGCTGCCACGCGCGGCGGAGCGGCCGTCCTCGGCCTCTCCGACCGGATCGGCTCGCTCGAGGCGGGAAAGCGCGCGGATTTCATCGCCATCGATGTCCGCCGGGCCCACGCCCAGCCGTTTTCAGACGTCTATTCGGGTCTCGTCTACTCGATCAAGGCCTCCGACGTCACCGACGTCTGGGTCGACGGGCGGCGCCTCTACGCGGCGGGACGGCCGACCGCGCTCGACGCGAAAGCCATCCTCGAAGCGGCCGCGCGCTGGCGCGCTCGGGTCGAAAGCTCCCTCGCGGAGGGCAAAAAGTGAGGTCGACCTACGAGACGCTGCGAGCGAAACGGGACGGGCAGGAGCTCACACGCGAGGAGATCCAGAGTCTCGTGCGCGGCGTGGTCGCGGGGACGGTCCCGGACTACCAGACCGCCGCGTTCCTGATGGCCTGCGTCATCCGCGGCCTCGACACCGCGGAGACCGCGGCGTTGACCGAGGCGATGCGCGACTCGGGCGAGTGCTGGGACCTCTCGGATCTGGCTCCCGTCGTCGACAAGCATTCGACCGGAGGCGTCGGCGACAAGGTGACGCTCCCGCTCGCGCCGCTCGTGGCGGCCGCCGGCGCTCGCGTCGGGATGATGTCCGGCCGCGGCCTCGGCCACACAGGCGGCACGCTCGACAAGCTCGCTTCGATCCCCGGCTTCCGCACGGACCTCGACCAGGCGAAGGTCCGCCGGGCGCTGACCACCGTGGGCGCGGCTCTCTTCCAGCAAACCGACTCGGTCGCGCCGGCCGACCGCACGCTCTACGCCCTGAGAGACGTGACGGCCACCGTGGAGTCGCTGCCCCTGATCGTCGCTTCGATCCTTTCGAAGAAGCTCGCGTCGGGCACGACCGGAATCGTCTTCGACGTCAAGACCGGCAACGGCGCGTTCTTGAAGACGATCGACGAGTCGCGGGCGCTCGGCCGCGCCCTCGTGGACACGGCGCGCGCGGCGGGTCGCCAGGCCACGGGCTGGATCACGGACATGAGTCGGCCGCTCGGCCGCGCGGTGGGCAACGCACTGGAGGCCGACGAGGCGATCCGGGTCCTGAGGGGCGAAGGGCCGCAACGGGTGGCCGACTGCTGCATCGTTCTGGGCGTCGAGATGCTCCGCTTCGCCGATCCGAAGCTCTCCGAGCCGGAGGCGAGAAAGCGGCTCGAGGAAACGCTGGCCTCGGGAGCAGCCGCCCGAACGTTCGAGCGCGTCATCGAATTTCACGGCGGCGATCCGAAGGTGGTCGAGAAGCCTTCTCTCCTGCCGCAGCCGAAGCAGAAGCTTCCGGCTCTCGCCCCGCGGACCGGCTTCGTGCGCTCGATCCAAACCGAGAAGATGGGCTTCCTCTCGATCGAGATCGGCTGCGGCCGGGCCAGACGCGAGGACACGATCGATTTCGCCGCCGGGTTTCTCGTCGAGAAGACCGTCGGCGACAAGGTCGAAGGAGGCGAGCCTCTCGCCATCGTCTGCCTGGGCGACCGGCCCGTGCCGCGCCCGGGTTTCGTCGGCGAGATCGCCGCTCTCTTCGAGATCGACGAGTCGCCCGGCACGCCTTCGGCTCTCGCGCTGGAGAAGCTCTAGAATCGGCCGGTGCTCTATCGATTCGACAGGGTCCGCAAGGCCTTTGGCCCGAAGGAAGTGCTGAAAGAGGCGACCTGGCAGCACAACCCGGGGGAGAAGGTCGGCCTGATCGGCCGCAACGGCGCCGGTAAGACGACTCTTCTGCGTCTCGTGCTGGGCCTCGAGGAGCCGGACGCTGGCGACGTCGTCCGCGCCAACGCGATTCGCATCTCGGCGGTGGAGCAGATGGCGCCGACTGACCTGACGGAGTCGGTCCACGACTTCACGGCCGCTGCCTTCGAGCACCTGCATCGGATCGAGGCGGAGATGCGACGCCTCGAGCACGCCATGGCTGACGGCGACTCTTCGGCTGTGACACACGACCGCTACGACGCTCTCTCGCACCGCTTCGAGAACGAGGGGGGCTACGAGATGGTGGCGGAAGTCGAGAAGGCTCTCTCGGGCGTGGGCTTCGACAGGGCCGAGTTTACGAGAAGCCTCTCGGAGCTGTCGGGGGGCCAGAAGAACCGCGTCATGCTCGCGAAGGCGATCCTGGCCGCGCCCGACCTGCTCCTGCTCGACGAGCCGACCAACCACCTGGACTTCGCCGCCGTGGAGTTCCTCGAGGAGTACCTCGCGAAGAGCAAGCGCGCCTACCTCGTGGTGACCCACGACCGGAGGTTTCTCGACCGTGTGGCCGAGGAGATCGTGGACCTGGAGAACGGAAGATTAACGGCCTACTCCGGAGGTTACACGGCCTACCGCCGCCAGAAGGCCGAGCGCGTGCTTTCGGCGACGCGCGCATTCGAGAAACAGCAGGAGTTTCTCGAGAAGGAAAAGGAATACATCCGCCGCAACATCGCCGGCGTCAACTCGCGCCAGGCGAAGGGCCGCCGCACGAAGCTCGAGCGCGTGGAACGGCTCGAGAAGCCCACCGAAGACGCGACGCAGGTGGCTTTCCGATTCGAGACGGCAAAGGTGGGCGGCCGCGTTTTCCTGCGCGCCAAGGATCTCGAGGCGGGCTACGAGGCGGGCCAGCCGATCGTCCGGGGGGTCTCCTTCGAGCTGCTGCGCGGCGAGAGGCTGGCGCTGCTGGGAGAGAACGGCACGGGCAAGACAACGCTCCTGAAGACCCTGGCCGGCCGGCTGCCGGCTCTCGCAGGCTCGGCGGCGACGGGACACGAAGTCTCGGTCGGCTATTACGACCAGCTCCTCTCGGACCTGGATCCGGCCAAGCGCGCGATCGACGCCGTCTGGGACGAGCATCCCGAGGAGACGGAAGAAGCGATGCGGTCGTACCTCGCTCTTTTCGCGTTTCGGGGCGACGAGGTCTTCGCGCCGATCGCGGGCCTCTCCGGCGGCGAAAAGGGGAGGCTGACCCTCGCCGTCGTAATGAAGCAGAATCACAACCTGCTGCTCTTGGACGAACCGACCAATCACCTCGACCTCGATTCGCGCGAGGCGCTGGAAGAGGCGCTCGAGGGCTTTCCAGGCTCGATCGTGTTCGTGTCGCACGACCGCGCCTTCATCGACCGACTGGGCACTCGGGTCCTCGACTTGCGCGGCGGGCGAGCGTTGGCCCTCGACGGCAACTACAGCGAGACGGCCGCCGCACGCGCCGAGCGGAGAAGTCGGCCCGAACCTGCCTTTGCCAGGGATACGGCCTCCTCCAAGGGTACGGTGGCCAAGTTGAACGACGATTCTTCCCTGGAGCCTCGGCGGGCCAGAGCCGCGCTGGCCCCGGTCCGAACGCCCCGAAAGGGCGAATCTCCGGAGGAGAAAGAGACCGCCCGGCGGCGGCGCAAGATCAAGGGGCTCGAGGAGAGGATCGCCGCCCTCGAGAAGGATGTCGAGGCGATCGAGAACCGCCTCGACGAGGAGGCCCTCACGCTGAAGCCTGTCGCGGCGAACAACCTGGCGCGCGAGAGGGCGGCGAAGAAGAAAGAGCTCGACGCCCTCGTCGAGGAGTGGGCCGCACTCTCCGAGGAAGAGGGCCTTCCGGCCACGCCGAGGGGCGCTTGAGGAAAGCCGCGATCATCGCGGTGGGCAGTGAAATGCTCGGCCCGTTGCGCCAGGACTCCAATTCGATCTGGATCGGCGCCCGGCTCGAGGAGATCGGAACGGCCGTCGTGCGCAAAGCGGTGATCGGCGACGACGCGGATGCGATCGCCACCGAGCTCACTGTCGCGTCCGGTTCGGCGGACATCGTGATCACGACGGGCGGCCTCGGGCCGACAGCGGACGATCTGACCGTCGCGGCCGTGGCGAAGTGGATGGGCCTGCCTCTCGAGAGGAACGCGGCCTTCATCGAAGAGATGCGGGGCCGCTTCGAGCGGCACGGCTTGCGCATGGCTGCCGTCAACGAAAAGCAGGCGGATTTCATCGCCGGCGCCCGGGTCCTTTCGAACCCGCGCGGCACAGCGCCCGGCTTCTGGCTGGAGCGAGGCGGAAAGGATTACGTCATCCTGCCGGGAGTCCCCTCCGAGATGAGGGAGATCATGACGTTCTCCGTCCTGCCGGAGCTCGTGAAGCGCGGAGGCGGCGTGGTCTCCCGGCGGCGCGTCCTGCGGATCTCCGGCATGGGCGAATCGGCGGTCGAGGAGATCGTGGCTCCGGTTTACGTGAAGTGGAAGGACGACCCCGTCACGATCCTGGCATCGCCAGGTGAGGTGCAGCTCCACCTCTGCGCGACCGGCGAGCCCGAAGCCGCGGAGAAGCGGCTGGCGGCGATCGAGGCCGACTTCAGGGCTGTGCTCGGCACCCGCATCTACGGCGCCGACGAGGAGGATCTGCCCGCGGTCGTGGGAAAGATTCTGCGCCAAAAAGGCCAAACACTCGCGCTCGCCGAATCGTGCACGGGAGGCATGATCGCGACGCTTTTGACCGAAGTCCCGGGCTCGAGCGAGTATTTCTTGGGCTCGGTCGTCTCGTACGCGAATTCGGCCAAGAAGAACTTGCTCGGTGTGTCGGAGGACACCCTGTCCCGGCATGGCGCCGTCTCCGAACAGGCCGCGCGCGAAATGGCCCGGGGGGCCCGAGCGCGTTTTGACGCCGGTGTGGCGGCGGCCGTGACGGGCATTGCCGGGCCGGACGGCGGAACCCTCGAAAAACCGGTCGGGACGGTGTGCTTCGCCGTCGCCGGGCCCGGCGAGCGCGAGACGGTGAAGGGACGCCGGTTCCCGGGTGACCGCGCGCTCGTCCGGCGGTGGGCCTCGCTCTTTTGCCTGCACCTGGTGCGCCGGCAGCTGCTCGCGGAGGGCGCGGTTGACTGAGGCAGGCGTCGTTCGGGCCTTCCTTGCGGTGCCGGCCGATCCGGACTGGGTCGAGAGCGCCCGAGAGCTCGTTTCGGGGCTCCGGTCGGAGCTTCCGAGCGCCTCCTGGACGCGTCCCGAGAGCTGGCATATGACGCTCCTCTTCCTGGGGGAGATCCCGCGGCCGGAAGTCGAGCGGTTCGCGACGGAGATCGCACCGCACGCGGAGGCAATGACAGGAGGCGACCTCGAGGGCTCCGCCGCCGTGATTTTTCCGCCCCGCGGGGCCGCCCGGGTTCTCGCCGTCGGTTTCGCCGACTCGCCGGTCGCGCTGGAGCTGGGCCGCCTCGCCGCAGCGGCGTCCGCTCTCGCGCTTTCCGTCCAGAGTCCAAAACTCGTGCTTCGCAGCGAAGCGCTGCTTCGCAGAGGAGCATCCAAAACCCAAAAACGCTTTCATCCTCATATCACCTTCGCGCGCCTCCGCCACCCGTGGCCGCGCCAGGCCGTCGAGCGTTATCGCGCGGTGGTCGAGAACTGGCGCCCGCCCGCGTTTCGGACGAGTTCCTGCGTCCTCTTCCAGAGCCGGCTCGACCCGGCCGGCGCCGTGCACACGCCACTCGAGACCTGGAACTTCATGAAATCTCGCGTCGAGTCGAACGCATGAACTGGGCCGCCGCTCTTTGCGTGGCTCTCGGCTACGTCCTCGGCTCGCTGTCGTTTGCGACGATCTTGGTCCGGCTGGCGACCGGCAAGGACATTCGCACAGAGGGTTCGGGCAACGCCGGGGCCACGAACGTCCTGCGCTCGCACGGCAAGGGCCTCGCCCTCGTCGTCGCGGGACTCGACATCGGCAAGGGCGCGGTGGCGGTTTGGCTCGTTCGCCTCGTGACGGCGGACCCTGCCTATGCCTCCGCGGCCGGCGTCGCGGCCGTCTTGGGCCATGTCTTTCCGCTCTTCTACGGCTTTCGGGGCGGCAAGGGGGTGGCGACGGCTGTCGGGGCGTTCCTGGCGCTTGCGCCGCTGGCGACTCTGATTTGCGTTGCGGTCTTTGTCGCGATCGTGGCCATCACCCGCTACGTCTCGCTCGGCTCCGTCGTGTCGATGTGCCTCCTGCCGCTTGTCGCGGGACTGTTGGGCGCTTCCTTATCGGTTATCGTGGCCGCCGCGGCAGTCGCGGTCCTCATCGTCGTCAAGCACACCGACAACCTGAAGCGCCTCGCCACAAGGACGGAGCGCAAGCTGGGCGCCAAAAAGTGAAGGTCGCCGTCCTCGGCGCGGGCTCCTGGGGCACCGCGCTCGCGATCCATTTCGCCCGAGGCGGCCACGAGGTGGCGCTCTGGAGCCGGGATCAGACCGTCGCGGAGACCATCCGGAGCCAAAGGCTCCATCCACGGCGCCTCGCGGGCATTGAGATCCCCGCGGGCGTTGCCGCGACCACGGATATCAAGAAGGCGCTCGACGGAACAACAATAGTCGTGATCTCGGTTCCTTGCGCCTCCTATCGGGCCGTGCTGGCGGCTCTGCCGGCCGCCACCGTCCCACGTCGCTTTCTTTCAACGGCCAAAGGCCTCGATGCAGAGACCGGCAAGCGCATGTCCGAGCTGGTTCGCGAGGGCGCTCCGGGCGCGCCCGTGGCCGCCCTCTCGGGCCCCACTTTCGCCGAGGGCGTGGCGAAAGGAGATCCGAGCGCGGCCGTCATCGGGGACGCGGGCGACGGGCTCGCCCGGGAGCTCCAGGGCGCGTTTTCCACGGCGGAGTTCCGCCTCTACAGCTCGGAGGATCTCGTGGGCGTCGAGCTGTGCGGAGCGCTGAAAAACGTGGTCGCGATCGCGGCGGGCATCGTTTCGGGTCTCGGCTTCGGGCACAACACCCTGGCGGCGCTCGTCACGCGGGGTCTGGCCGAGATGGGTCGCATCGTGAGGGCGCGGGGCGGACTCGACCGCACGATCCACGGGCTGGCTGGCGTCGGCGACCTGATGCTGACCTGCACGGGACTGCAATCGCGCAACCGCTTCGTCGGCGAGCAGATCG
>WNGF01015122.1_pt1 | contig 13204 bp, 11 predicted proteins | sample 5400641 | NCBI WGS metagenome assembly WNGF01 (sample SAMN13153371, study PRJNA577476) | soil metagenome | isolation source: 80 cm soil or saprolite under grassland replicate 2 | place: USA:California | collected 2016-06-15
CGCGGCGTTCCTGCGCGAGGGCCTGCCAGAGGACGACGTCGACCTGGTCATGCGCGACTTCCACCTGACCCTGAACGCCTGAGAACGATCCGAGGGAACACCGTCAATGCCCGACTACAAAGGACGCATCTTCGGCCGCTCCGTCCAGGACGTGCGCTTCCGTGCCTTCTACGGCGAGGACCTCTTCCTCGGCGAGCTGCTGGTCGGCGCGGACGCCGAGCGCGGCCGGCGCTACCTGTTCCGGGTCACCGACGTGGCCTACGGGTCGGAGTCGTCAGACGACGGCTGGGCGGAGCGGGTCGCCGGCGGCCTGATGGAGATGGACCGCGCCAACGAGCCGACCGGCATGCGCGACGTCGAGCGGCGCCTCTACAAGGTCGCCAAGGTGGCCTCGCTCGGCTACGTGGACGCCGACGGCCGCTTCCACAAGCCCAAGAGCCTGCCCGCGCAGTTCGGCGAGGTGACCTCGCCGACCGAGGAGGACCTGGATTTCCTGCGGGTGCGCATGGGCGACGTCGAGGTCGGCAGGCTGCGCTCCGGCGAGGAAACCGTCGACCTGCCGGTCGGCATCCGCGGCGAGACCCTGCCGAGCCACGTCGGGGTCTTCGCCACCACCGGCATGGGCAAGTCCAACCTCATGAAGGTGCTCGCCGGCCAGCTGCTGGCCGCCGGCGGCCGCTACGCCATGCTGGTGTTCGACCCGCACGGCGAGTACCTGGAGGGCGGCGGCCCGCCGAGCAGGGGCCTGGCCCATCACCCCTGGGCCGAGCAGCGGCTGCGGGTCTACTCGCCCAGTCCCAGGCCCGGCCAGGCGAGTCTGCTGCGGCTGTCGCTGGCCGAGCTGTCGGTGGACGACCTGCGCACCGCCTGGAAGTTCACCGGCCCCCAGTCGGAGGCGCTGGAGAGCGCGGCCGCCCTGCTTGGCGACAAGGGCATCTGGATCAAGCGGCTGGCCGAGGAGGAGCCCGAGGACCTCAAGGACGCCGAGCTGGGGCGTCACGCGCTGGCCACCATCCAGGTGCTGACGCGCCGCGCCAAGCGGATCGTGCGGCTGCCGCTGATGACCGAGGACCCCAGCCAGTCGCTGACCGGCAAGGTGCTCGACGACCTGGCCGCGGGCAAGGTCGTGCTGGTCGACACCTCCGGGCTGGAGGCGGTCGAGGAGATGCTGGTCGCCTCGCTGCTCACCCGCAGCCTGCTGGACGAGCGCGCCGGAGCCTACCGCGCCGACCGCGACCGCTTCGCGCAGCTCCCGCGAACGCTGGTCGCTCTCGAGGAGGCGCAGCGCGTGCTCACCCGCCTGGAGGACGCGGAGTTCAACGTCTTCCCGCGGCTGGCGCGCGAGGGGCGCAAGTTCAACGTCGGCCTGTGCGCCGTCACCCAGCAGCCCAAGCTCATCGACGCGGAGCTGCTGAGCCAGTTCAACACCTATTTCGTGCTCGGCCTGGCCGACGAGCGCGACCGGCACATCCTCAGGCAGTCCTCCAAGCAGGACCTCTCCGACCTGAGTGCGGAGATCCAGACGCTGATGCCCGGCGAGGCGCTGGTGACCAACCCGGAGGCGCCGTTCGCGCTGCCGGCCAAGGTGCACCTGTACGAGGACTGGCTGAAGGGAGTGCCCGCCCCCGAGCGACCAACACCCCGGCCGCCCGGCGCCCTCGACGGCTTCTACGACTAGGAGGCGCACTGACTGCCATGATGCTGGAATCCGGGAGCGCCTGGGGGGTTCGGGGGGCGCTTTCCGCCCCCCGAATGAACCCAGGACCCACGGTTCGCCAACCCACACCGTGATGAGCCGTGTCGTCGCGATTGCAGACGCTCATCTCGGGCGCGCGCACTACCACGCGGTCAACGAGCAGGGGCTGAACCAGCGGGAGGCCGACTTCGCCGCCAGCTGGCACCGGGCGGTCGACGCGGCGCTGGAGCTGGACCCGGACGCCGTGCTGGTGCTGGGGGACCTGTTCGACATCCCGCGGCCGAGCTACCGGGCCTTCCGCGAGGGCGCCAAGGGGCTCCGGCGGCTGGCCGACTCGGGCGTGCCGACCTGCGCGATCTCCGGCAACCACGACACCACCCGGCTGCGCGAGTCGGGCACGCCCTACGCGGTGCTGGCCGACACCTTCCCCGGGCTGGCCTTCGTGTACCGCGGCGCGTGGGAGCCGATCGACCTGCTGCCCGGCCTGCGCGTGCACGCCGTGCCGCACTGCGCCGGCGAGGGCGAGCTGAAGGAGCAGGTCGCGCTGGCCGCCGGCGCGCGCTCGCCAGACCACCTGAACCTGCTGGTCACCCATGCCGCGGTCACCGTGCTGTCGCGCCGCTACACCTACGGCGACGTCAACGAGCTGGAGATCGACCTTGCCTCCCTGGACGCCGGCTTCGACCGCATCCTGCTCGGCCACTTCCACAACTTCGCCAAGGTCGCGCCCAATGCCTGGTACCCGGGCTCGACCGACACCTTCAGCTTCGGCGACCTCCCCAAGGGCGACGAGCCCGAGGTCAAGGGCGTGCTGTCGCTGGACACCACCTCGGGGAGAGCGCGCCACCACCCGGTGCCCGGCGCCCGGCCGCTGCGCACCTACCGCGTCGACGCCTTCGACCTGGACCTCGGCGAGGTCTACGACGCCGTGGCCGGGCTGGCCGGCCCGGGCGAGACCGACGGCGCGGTGGTGCGGCTGTGGGTCGACCAGGCCCGGCCCGAGCTGCGCCGGCTGCTCGACCGCCGCGAGGTGGCCGAGGCGTTCCCCGGCGCCCTGGTCGTGAACGTGCAGGTGGAGGCCGCTGACGAGGAGGGCGCCGCCCAGCTCGCCGCCCAGCCGGTCGCCAGCCTGTCCGACGAGTGGGACCGCTACCTGGCGAGCGTGCCCATCGAGGGCTACGACCGTGACCGGCTGGCCGCCCTCGGCCGCCAGCACCTCCAGCGCGCCGAGGAAGAGGCGAGGTAGCCGTGCACCTGCGCTCCCTGCGCCTGCGCAACTATCGCGTCTATCGTTCCGCCGACGTCGAGTTCCCCGACGGCCTGGTGGGGATCTACGGCGCGAATGGTTCCGGGAAGTCGACCTTGATTGAGTCAGTCCGATATGCCCTGTACGGCGACGCGCGGACAGAGAAGTCGGAGCTGCGCTCGGCGGGCATCAACGAGGACGTGCGGGTGGAGCTGGTCTTCGAGCACGAGGGCAACAGCTATGAGGTGCGGCGGGTGCTCAAAGGCCGCAACCTCACCCCCTCGGTCGAGGTCTACGTCAACCGCCAGCTCGCCGCGCAGTCGGTGCGCGACGCCAACGCCTACCTCGGACGGGCCCTCGGCATGGACCAGCGCGCCTTCCTGGCCTCGGTCTGCGCGCAGCAGAAGGAGCTGACCACTTTCGCGACCATGGTGCCGACCGAGCGCCGCCGGCTGGTCCTGGACCTGCTCGGGGTGAGCCCGATCGAGCGGGCGCTGGTGGGCGTCCGGGAGGAGGCGCGCGACGCCAGGACCGCCGCGGCGGAGGCCGAGGCCGCCGAGGCCGAGGCTGCCGCCCGCAAGCTCGACGAGCTGCGCCAGCTCGCCGCCCTGGGCCGCGCCGAGGCGGCCAGCGCTCGCGGCGAGGCGCAGCGTCACGAGCGGCGCGCGCTCCAGGCCGACGCGCTGGCGCCGGAGCTGGAGGCCGCGCGGGCCAGGCACGCCGAGCTGGCCGAGGCGGCCGCGCCGCTCCCCAAGCTCGCCAGGGCGCTGGAGGCCCACCTGGAGCGCCAGGGCCTGCTGCGCGCCCTCCAGGACGCCGCCGGCCGCGAGCAGGTTGCCCGGCGAGCCCTGGGCGAGGCCGAGCGCGAGGCGGCCGCCGCCGCCGGCCTGGTCGAGGCCAGGGACCAGGCGGCGGCCGCGCTGGAGGCGATCGAGGGCGAGCTGACCGCCATGCGCGAGCGCCACGCCCAGGCCAGCGAGCTGCTCGGCGCCGCGGCGGCCCGCCTGGAGGCCGCCACCGCCGCCGCCGAGCGCTGCGCCAGCCTCGACCCCGAGGCGCCCTGCCCCACCTGCGGCCAGGCGCTCGGCGAGGCGCTCGTCGAGGTCACCGCCAGGCACGACCGGGAGCTGGCGGCGGCCAGCCAGGTTCACGAGCAGGCCACCACCGTCCGCGAGGCCGCGGTCGAGGCCGGCAGGAAGCTGGCCGCCAGGCGCGACGAGCGCCGCGGCGAGCTGGAGCGGGCGCGCACCGCCGAGCAGCGGGCCGCCAGGGCCGCCGCCAGGGTCGAGAGCGCCGAGCAGGCCATCAAGGTCGCCGGCGACGAGGTCGTGGCCCGCCAGGCGGAGCTGGAGAGGCTGGGCGACCCGGGCTTCGACGCCGACGCGCACCAGCGCGCCAAGCGGGCGGCCGAGGAGCTGCAGGCTGGCGCGGTGGCCCTCAGCGAGCTGCGCGGCAGGGTGGAGCGCGGCGAGGTCGAGCGCGGGCTCGCCGAGGAGGCGCTGGAGCGCGCCATCCAGGCCGACGCGCGCGCGGATGGGGTCCAGGCCGAGGCCGCCGGCCTCGGCGCGGCCGACCAGGCGCTGGCTGCCGCCCGCGAGCGGGTGCGCCAGGCCGGCGAGGTGGCCCGCGGCACCCACGGGGAGCACCAGCGGGCCGCCGAGGCTCTGGGCGCGGCGCGCCGGCGCCACGAGGACCTGGAGCAGGTACTGGCGGTCGCGCGGGCCAGGCACGAAGAGGTCGCCGAGCTGGAAGAGCGGGCCGCCTACCTGGCCCGCCTGGTCGACCTGATGGTCGCCTTCCGGCTGCACCTGGTCGCGCGGCTCGGCCGGCGTCTGTCGGTGGAGGCCGCCGAGCTGTTCGCCGAGCTCACCGACCACGAGTACCAGGACCTGGTGGTCGACCCCGAGGACTACTCGATCCGCATCGCCGACCAGGGCACGGAGTACGAGCTGGCGCGCTACTCCGGCTCCGAGAACGACCTGGCCAGCCTGTCGCTGCGGGTGGCGGTGAGCCTGGTGATCGCCGAGGGGGCCGGTGAGCTGGGCCTCCTCGTCCTGGACGAGGTGCTCGGATCGCTTGACCGCGAGCGCCGCGGGCGTATGCTTGCCGCCCTCACCACCTTGCAGGGCCGTTTCCGGCAGGTTCTGCTGGTGACCCACAACGACGAGGTGAAAGACCTGCTCCCGGCGGCGATCGAGGTGCAGAAGGGTCCGAACCGGACCGCGACGGTGGGGTTGCGGAGCTAGGGCGCCCCCAAGGACCGGATATCAGCTTTCGCGGCCGGGAACAACACCGAGCTCGAGAGCGTTACGGTCGTGAGCGTGGCACCGGCGCACTTTGGAGGTTCGTGGTACATAAGCCCGCGCCGGTGGCGCGATCCATGCATCGACGACGTGAAAGGAACCATCAGGGTGCCAGACGAAGAGGAGGACGAGGCTCAGGTCGAGGCATCGCTCGACGAGCTGATCGCCAAGAAGGCGGACCGGCCGGCGCCTGTGGACGAGGACGACGACGACGAGGTCATGCTCGCGATGAGCAGGGACGAAGCGCGCGAGCCCTTGACCACCAGGGTGTTGCCGGTTCAACAGAACGAATTCATCTGCAAGCACTGCTTTCTCGTGAAGCATCGTAGCCAGCTCGCCGACCAGCGGCGCCAGCTCTGTCGCGACTGCGCCTGACAAATGGCTCGAGCGGGCGCTCTGGCGGGATGGCGGGCGGGCCCGGCCCCCCGGGTGGCCGCCGCCGTCCTCGCCGGCGCCGCCGCATCACTCGCGTTCCCCGGCCCGGATCTCGGGCCGGTCGCGTTCGTGGCCCTGGTGCCGCTGCTGCTGGCGATCGAGAACGTGCGCCCGCGTCGAGCGGCCGCATTGGGATATCTCTCCGGGTTCGTGTTCTTCGGGCTGCTGATCCTGTGGATCCCGACGGATTTCCTGTCATGGACGGGCGGGGTCGGGTGGCTCGCCTGGGTGGCGCTGTGCGCCGCCGAGGCGTGCTTCGTGGCCGCGTTCGCCGCGCTGGTGCCGGCCACCCGGCGGCTCGGCGCCTGGCGGGTCCTGCTGCTGCCGGCCTGCTGGGCCACCCTGGAGCTGGTCCGCGCCCACGCCCCGCTCGGCGGCTTCCCGTGGGGCATCCTGGGCGTGAGCCAGCACGCCGGAGGCCCGCTGCTGCCGCTGGCGCGGGTGATCGGCGCCTACGGCCTGTCGGCCGTGATCGTCGCCGTGAACCTCGCCATCGCCGCCTGGCTCCGCGGCCTGGCGCGCCGGCCGGGCCTGGTCCCCGCGCTCGGCTGGCCGGCGCTGGCGGTGGCGCTGGTGCTGGTGGGGCTGCTGGCCCCGGCCGCCCCGCCGCCGAGCGGCCCGCCGCTGGACGTGGTGGTCGTGCAGGCCGGCCTGGCCGGCGGGCACGGGCTGGACCGTGGCGCCACCACCCAGGCGGTGTTCGACAACTTCGTCCGCCGCACCGAGGCGCTGGCCGCTGGACCCCGCCCTGATCTGGTTGTCTGGGGCGAGGGCTCGGTGGACGACGACCCGCTGGTCAACGCCGACCGGCTGGAGCGGATCCACCAGGTGGCGGCCAGGGTCGGCGCGCCGCTGCTGGTCGGCGCCACCACCAACGCCGGCGACGGCCACTACGCCACCGACGCGCTGCTGTTCACTCAGGGCGGCCAGCTCGCCGACCGCTACCGCAAGCGCCGGCTGGTGCCGTTCGGCGAGTACGTGCCGATGGCCTCACTGATGGGCCGCGTCCTGCCGGTGACCCGAGAAGGCGTCCCCTTCGACAAGGTGCCCGGCCGGCGCCTGGAGCCGATGGTGGTCGACGGCGGCTCGGTCGGCACCATCATCTGCTGGGAGTCGACCTACCCGGAGGATTCGCGGACGCTGGTGCGCGAGGGCGCGCAGCTGCTGCTGGTCTCCACCAACAACGCCTCCTTCGGCGAGGGGCCCGCCTCGTTGCAGCACCTGGCCGCCAGCCAGCTCCGCGCCGTGGAGGAGGGCCGCACGGTGGTGCAGGCGGCGGTCTCGGGCGTCAGCGCGGTGATCGGCCCCGACGGCGTCGCCAGCCAGCGGACGGGCCTGTACCAGCAGGCGACCATGCGGGTCTCGGTGGCGCCGCGCGACCGGCTCACCCTGTACGCTCGGGCCGGCCGCCTCGTCGAGGCGGCCATGGTCGCGGTCGCCGCGGCCACCGTGCTGGTGGCCCTGCTGCCGTGGAGCCGCCGGCGCCCGGCTCCCGCGGCGGCGGCGGCCACCCCGTCCAGCCATGAACACGCCGCCATTCGAGGAAGCCAGTGAGAGCACTCGTCGTCATCCCCACCTACAACGAGATCGACTCGATCGAGACCGTGATCGCCAAGGTCCTGGCCGTCGAGGCGCGGGCCGAGGTCCTGGTCGTCGACGACGCGAGCCCCGACGGCACCGGCGACCTGGTCGCCAAGCTCGCGGAGGCTGAGCCGCGCGCGCACCTGCTGCGCCGGGACGGCAAGCAGGGGCTGGGCGTGGCCTACCGCGCCGGCTTCGCGTGGGGGATGGAGCGCGGCTACGACGCGCTGGTGGAGATGGACGCGGACATGTCCCACCCGCCGGAGCGGCTGCCCGCCCTGCTCGACGGCCTGGACCGGGCCGACCTGGTGATCGGCTCGCGCTACGTCCCCGGCGGGTCGACGGTGAACTGGAGCCCGACGCGCAAGCTCATCTCGCGCGGCGGCAACGCCTACGTGCGGCTGGCGCTGGGCCTGCCGGTCCACGACGCGACCGCCGGCTACCGGGCCTACCGCCGCGAGCTCCTGGAGGCGCTGCCGGTCTCGGCGGTGGCGTCCAACGGCTACGGCTTCCAGATCGAGATGGCCCATCGCACCTGGCAGGAGGGCTTCCGCGTGTCCGAGGTGCCGATCACCTTCACCGAGCGCGCAAGCGGGGTCTCCAAGATGAGCCAGCGGATCGTCCTGGAGGCGCTGCTGCGGGTGGCCGCCTGGGCGGTAACCGGGGGCCGCCGCCGCAGCCGCCCCCTGCACCCCCGCAGCGTCGCCTCGACCCAGGCGGGGTAGGCCCACCCACCCGCGCGCCACTATTCTCGATCAGTCAGCGTTTCGACCGGTCAAAGGAACACATGCCATGGACTGGAAGCTCGAGCTGGTGAACATCCCCGTCTCGGACGTGGACCGGGCCAAGGACTTCTACGCCGACAAGATCGGCTTCCACCTGGACCACGACCACCAGGTCAACGAGCAGATCCGCTTCGTGCAGCTCACCCCGCCGGGGTCGGCATGCTCCATCGCGCTCGGCAGCGGCCTGTCGGACGCGGCACCCGGCTCCGTCAGGGGCATGCAGCTGGTCGTCCCCGACATCCAGGCCGCACGAGCAGAGCTGGTCCAGCGGGGCGTGGAGGTGAGCGAGGTCCAGGAGTTCCCCTGGGGCCACTTCGTGTTCTTCAGCGACCCGGACGGCAACGCCTGGTCCGTGCAGTACATCCCCGGCCGCGGCTAGCCGCGTCAGGCGAGCGCATCGTCACCGCTCCGTCGTCGGGCCCCCGTCCCCGGCCGTGGGGACGGCGCCGGGCCGCTCAGGCGGGTGGGTGATGCTGGGGTGCATTGCGACCATCAGGCGGTGCCGGCGGCCGCCCTCGGCCGTCTCGTCGTGGTACTTGCCGACCAGGGCGGTCACGGCGCCCGCCAGCTCCTCGGCGAAGGCGGCGCGGTCGGCGGCCGAGGCGAAGCGGATCTCGGTGTCCATGCCGAAGGTCGCAAGCCGCTGGCGAGCCGCGGTCGCGCCGGTAATGAGCTCGCCGACCTCCCGCACCAGCCGGGCGGCCAGCGCCAGCAGCCACCGGGCGGACAGCTGGTCCGGGGAGCGGTCGGGGTCGGGCGCCACGGCGGCCAGCGCGGTCGGGGAGATCACGTAGGAGGCGGCGGTGGCACGCATCACCCGCTCGATGCAGTTGCCCTTCCGGCGCTCCTCGATCAGCTCGACCAGCCCGTGCCGCTCCAGTGCCCGCAGGTGGTAGTTGACCTTCTGGCGGGGCAGGCCGACCTGGGCGGCCAGCGCGGTGGCGGAGGCCGGCTCGGCCAGCGCCGCCAGCAGCCGCGCCCGGATCGGGTCCAGCGAGACCTCCGCGGCGGTCGGGTCGTCGATCACTGCAACGTCGAGCATGCCGACACGGTCCCACCGAAAGAAAAATCTGTCAAGAATGCTCGCGCTGGCCATCCTTCGGGCCGGACGCCGCCTGTGCCATGCCTTCCAGCAGCTGCAGCAGGGTGCGGACCGTGCAGCCGGTGGCGCCCTTCGGCTGGTAGTAGCGAGCCTCCGTGGCGGTCGCCGGGCCCGCGATGTCCAGGTGCGCCCACGGCAGCCCGGCGACGAACTCCCGCAGGAACAGGGCCGCCTGGATGGCGTCACCCGGCTCCTCGCTGGCGTTGCGAAGGTCGGCCACCTCGGAGTCCAGGAAGCGGCGGTAGTCGTCGAGCAGGGGCAGCTCCACCGCGGGCTCGCCCGTGACGGCCGCCGCCTCCAGCACCGCCGCGGCCAGCGGCGGGGTGTTGCTCAGCACCGCGGTGAAGGCGGGCCCCAGCCCGACGACCGCCGACCCGGTGAGCGTGGCGACGTCGAGGATCGCGTCCGGCCCCGACTCGGCCACCAGGGCCAAACCGTCCGCCAGCGCCAGCCGCCCCTCCGCGTCGGTGTCGGTGATCTCGATCGAGGTGCCGTTGCGTGCGCGGATCACGTCCCCCGGCCGCATCGCCCCGCCGCCGGGCATGTTCTCGACCAGCGGGAGCACGCCGGTGACGGCCACCGGCAGGCCGAGCTGTGGCAGCGCCCGCAGCACGCCCAGCACGGTGGCCGCGCCGGCCATGTCGTCCTTCATGCCGTCCATCGACTTCCCGCGCTTGAGGTCCAGCCCGCCGCTGTCGAAGGTGACGCCCTTGCCGACCAGGCCGACGTGCAGGCGAGCCCCCGCGGGCCGGTGGCCCAGCACCACCATCCGCGGTGGGATGGCCGAGCCGGCACCGACCGCCGCCACGGCGCCGAAGCCGCCACGCGCCAGCGCCTCGCCCTCGATCGTCCGGACCTCCAGGCCGCCCGCCGTCGCCAGGCGGGCGGCCTCGGCCGCCAGCTCGGCGGGGCTGAGCTTGCCGGCCGGCTCGTTGACCAGGTCGCGGGTGTAGCGGGTCGCGTCCACGGCCACCGCGGCCCGCCGCAGCGCGGCCTGGAGCCCGTCGCCCGCCTCCGAGGGCGCTTCGCCGGTGAGCAGCACGACCTCCTCCAGCGCCGACTCGGAGCTGGACTTGTAGCGGTCGAAGCGGTAGGCGGCCAGACCGAACCCCTCCGCCACCGCGGCCAGCGCCTCGGTCGGGCCGGCCGGGGATCCCGGGCTCGCCTCCGCCGCGCACTGCGGCAGCGTGGTCGCCACGGTCGCCGCGCGGCCAGCGGCGGCCACCGCCACGCTGGCCGCACGCCGCAGCGTCTCCAGCCCGCGGCCCGCATCGGGCCCGACCCCGACCAGCAGCAGCGCCGGGGTCGCCAGCCGGTCGAAGGCGGGCACCAGCAGCGTCTCGTCCAGGGCCCCGGTCAGGTGCCCGATCCTGGCCAGGGCGGCCAGGTCGATACCGGCGTGCTCCAGCACCGCCCGCGTGGAGGGGGGCGCGACCGGGCCCTCTCCACCGGCCGCCACCGGCAGCACCACCAGGTCGGCGCTCGCCTGGACGGCCCGGCGGCCGGACAGGGTGATTCGGGGCATCGAAGCCTCCGTGTCGGTTCGGGCGCGGCCGTGCTGGTCGCGGCGCCGCTCGGCAGGGCATCATGTCATGCCGTTGGTGGCCGAGGCCGAGGAGGTCCAGGGACGCGATGTGGCCGCGCCGGCGGGCGCCCGACCCGGAGGTCGAGGCCGCCTGGCAGAGCTTCCTGCGCTTCGCCAAGGCGCTGGACGAGGGGAGCAGGGCCCTGCTCGCCGCGGTGCCCTCGGCCCGGCGATCGGGGGTGCCGCTGGACGCCAGCGTGCAGGGCTTCCTCGCCGGTACCGCCGCGGCGCGCGAGGAGCTGCCCGGCTGGGCCCTGCCAGAGCTCGCCGGGGCCCAGCGGGCCAGCGCCGCCGCGCTCGACGCCGCTGACCGCCGCGCGGTCCAGCTGCCGGCGGTCACCAGCGGCATGGAGTTCGAGCACCGCACCGAGGCCATCGGCGAGGTCCTCGACGAGCTGGGCCCCGTCCAGGAGGCCGAGCAGGTCGTGCGCGCCCTGCGCCGCCGCCGCCGCTGATCGGGTGGCGGCCGAGGTCAGCGGCCTCGCGGTGGCTCCGGTCGATCCCCAGCGGGAGGCGTCGATCGCCTCGGAGCGGCCGCGCCGGCCGACGAGGCCCGCGACGTCGCGTTCCCGGTGGAATGGTCGCTGCGGCGCTTGGCGATCCCGGATAGGGCCTCCAGGACGATCCGGTTGGCGAGGAAGGCGGTGACCTGGCCGGGGCCGTCGTATGCCGGTGACAGCTCGACCACGTCCAGGCCGACCACCGGAAGCTCCAGGGCGCAGCGGGACCACCGGAAGCTCCAGGGCGCAGCGGCGGACCGCGTCCAGCAGCTGGCGGCTGGTCAGCCCGCCCGGCTCCGGGGTGCCGGTCCCCGGCGCCATGCCAGGGTCGACCACGTCCACGTCGATCGAGAGGAACACGCCGTCGCAGTCGTCGGTGGCGATTGCGAAGGCCTCGTCGAGGCAGTCGTCGAGCCCGCGGCGCACCACCTCGGCCATCTCGAAGCTGCGCATCCGCTGCTGGGCCATCCAGTCGAGCACCGGCGGCTCCGGCCAGTAGCCGCGCAGGCCGATCTGCAGGAAGCGGTCGCCACGGGCGGCGCCGGACTCGATCAGCCGCCGCATCGGCGTGCCGTGGCCGAGCAGGGAGCCGAACTGGGTCTCGCCGGTGTCGGCGTGGGCGTCGAAGTGCACCACCGAGACCCGGCCGAAGCCGAGATGGCGTGCCACCCCGGTGACGTCGGGCAGGGCGATGGTGTGGTCGCCGCCCAGCACGACCGGGATGGCGCCTGCCCGCGCGATCGCGTGGACGGCGTGCTCGAGCCGCTCGATGGACGTCTCGATCTCGCCCGGTGGCATCGTCACGTCGCCCACGTCGACCACCCGCAGCTCCCGCAGCGGGTCGACCCGCAGCGCCAGGTGCGGCCGCGAGGCGTCAGCCGACAGATAGTCGGTGGTGCGGATGGCCAGCGGGCCGAAGCGGGCGCCGGGCCGGTAGCTGGTGCCGCCGTCAAAGGGAGCGCCGACCACCACGACGTCGGCGCCCGAGAACGACTCCGGCTGTTCCAGGTCGGCCTTGCGGACGCCGAGGAAGGTCACATCGGGCCCGTACATCGTCGCCTTGCACCTCCCGGTCGGTCCCGGTCCGCCGGACACCCCTTGGGCCCCACCCCTTGGGGGCCCTCCGGCGTGGCTTGCCCGGACGCAAGCCGGGGGAGAGCCTACAGGGTCGTGGGCGCCCGCCCACGGCTGACCACGGAGCGCGACCTGGAGGACGGATGGCGAGGAGCCTCGACGATCGACCGGAGGGCAAGGGCCAGGTGCCGCCGCCGGGGGCTCGGCAGTGCTTCGCCTGTGGCGACGACAACCCCATCGGCATGCGCCTGGAGGGCATCCGCCGCGAGGGCGACGAGGTCCGGGCGACCATGCGGCCCAGGCCCGAATACCAGAGCTACCCGGGCATGCTGCACGGCGGCCTGTCGACCACGGCGCTGGACGAGGTCATGGGATACGCGGCCATCCTGCTCGCGGGCATCTGGAGCGCCACGGCCACCATGGAGGTGCGGTTCCGCGCCCCGGTCCCCTACGACGCGACCCTGGAGCTGGTTGCCGGGATCACCGAGGTCCGCAGCCGCCGGGTGCGGGCGTGGGCCCGCCTGCACCTGCCCGGCGGCTCGGTCGCCGTTTCCAGCACCGCCCTGCTCGTGCCCCTGCCCCCCGAGACCGAGGCCCGCGCCCGCCAGCTCTACGGCCCCCTGGCCTGAACCCTCGCGGCGGGCGGGGCCGACGGGCGCCGCGGGGACCCGACCGGGTGGCGCCGGGGGGCGTCAGGGGTGCAGGGCGACCTCGCGGACGGGGCAAGGGACGCAGCGGCTCCGGTCGCAGAGGCGGCACACCACGGAGGCGTGCGCCCGATCGCGGGTGTGCGCGGTGAGCAGCTTCTCGAGCAGGGCGGCGAGCTGCTCCAGCTCGCCGTGGCCCAGCGGGGCGAGCAGCCTGCCCAGGGCCGCCTCGCGACTCGCCAGGATGCGC
>WNGF01018031.1_pt1 | contig 13196 bp, 12 predicted proteins | sample 5400641 | NCBI WGS metagenome assembly WNGF01 (sample SAMN13153371, study PRJNA577476) | soil metagenome | isolation source: 80 cm soil or saprolite under grassland replicate 2 | place: USA:California | collected 2016-06-15
TGACGGCACCAAGGAATTCGTCGCCCGCAACGGCGAGTTCGCGGTGCTGGTCGGCCTCATCGAAGGGGGCCGCCCGGTGCTCGGCGTCGTGCATGGCCCGGCCACGGGGGTCACCTATATGGCGCACGGACCGGGCACCGCGATGATGCGTCGAGACGGCGGCGCCTTCGCGCCGATCCGGGCGCGCGTGCCGGCCCCTGATGGCGTCGTCGTCGTGCACAGCCGCAGTCACGAGAACAGCCGCCGCCTCGCCGAATATTTTCAGGACAAGCCGGTGCTCGACCGCCTGAAATGCGGCAGCGCCCTCAAATTCGGCGTGCTCGCCGCGGCAGAGGCCGATTTCTACCCGCGCTTCGGCACAACGATGGAATGGGATACCGCCGCCGGCCAGGCGGTGCTCGAAGCCGCCGGCGGCCATGTCTTCGGACTCGACGGCAAGCCGCTCGCCTATGGCAAGGCCGGGCTGAAGAACGACGGCTTCCTGGCCTGGGGCGCACGCCCGGCCTGGTAACCGTACGCGCTGCTCCTAATCGTTGGCCCGGTGCAAACCGGGACCCATCGATCCCCTGACCGAGCGACTGAGGGGTGGGTTCCGGCCTTCGCCAGGACGACCGAATAGTGCGGACCCGTTGCGCGCTTAGTTAAAGCGCGGGATGCTCCGGCACCGTGAAGCCACCGCGAGGAGCGCCCGCCATGCCCACTACCATTGGAGAGAATTCGGCGAAGAAGAAGCTCGCGGCCAACGAATTAGTGCTGTGCATGGGGGTCAACCAGTTGCGCACCCCCAACATCGCGATGATCGCGGCGGCCTGCGGCTTCGACGCGGTCTACATCGACCTGGAGCACAACCCGACCTCGCTCGAAACCGCGGCGGCGGTCTGCGTCGCGGCGCTCGGCATGGGCATCACCCCGATCGCCCGCGTCACCTCGCACGACCCGCATGACGCGACCCGCATCCTCGATTGCGGCGCCCAGGGGGTCATGGTGCCGCATGTCCAGAACGCCGCCGAAGCGACGGCGATCGTCGAGGTCTGCCTCTATGCGCCGAAGGGTCACCGCTCGGCCTTCGGCAGCGGGCCCGCGCTCGGCTACGCGGCAATCGGCCAGGCCGAGGTGTGCCGCCGGCTCAACGACGAGACCTTGCTGATGGCGATGATCGAGACGCCCGAGGCGGTCGGCAACGCCGAGGCAATCGCCGCGGTCGACGGCCTCGATGTCCTGCATATCGGCGCGAGCGACCTGTCAACCGAGATGGGCATCCCCGGGCAGTACCAGCACGAGCGCATGCGAGCCGCCTTCGAGACCGTCGCCAAGGCGGCGCACGGACATGGCAAGGCGATGGGGGTCGGCGGGGTGCGCCAGGATTTCGAGTTCCAGAGCTGGCTCTTGAAGCTCGGCGTGCGCTACCTGACCGGTGGTTCCGATGTCGGCTACATCCTCAGCGCCGGGCGGGCCGACGTGAAACAACTGCGCGAGCTGAAGCTGACGTGAGATCGCCGAAACCGCAGTCTGCCGGCGATTAGGCTGCGTCGATCTCGCATTCGGTCATCGCCGGGCTTGGCCGGCATGCCCGCGGGACGGTGAGTTCGCAAGACGAATTCAGTGGCTCAGCCCTGGAGATCGTCGGCTTTCTTGTTCAGGGAGGCGATCAGGCCGTCGATGCCGTTGCTGCGCAGGATCGTCGCGAATTCCGAGCGCCGGGTCGCCAATTCGCTGATCGTGCCGGTCAGGTAGACGTCGCGGATCTGATAGCCGACCGCATTATCGTGCACCAGATAGCTGATCGACACCGGCTCGCCGGTCGATTTGACGATCTGCGTCTTGACGAGTGTGCCGCGCTTGATCTTCTGCTCGCCGAGGATTTCGAAGCGCTCGCCGGAATAGCCGTCGAACCGGGTGGCGTAGATCGCAGCGACGTAGCGGCCATAGGCGCGCGCCGCCTGCTTCTTCTGATCCGGCGTCAAGTTCGCCCATGACGGTCCGATCGAGAGCCGCGCCATGTAGGGCACATCAAACGCGTTGAACACGATCGGCTCGAGCTTCTGGTAGCGGCCGTTAACCCCGAGCGCCGTGGCGCGCTGCATCGTATCGAGCAACTCGCCGTTCAACCGCCGGATCGCATCGGTCGGACCCGAGGCTGCCGCCGGTATCGGGGCAAGAGAGAGCAGGAGCCCACCAAGCAGGACGGCCACGCCGGTGAGCTTCAGTAAGGCACTCTGTCGATACCGCAGCATAACTAAACCCCCGTTTCCCTCTCATTGCAGATGCCGCCTGCCGACCAGCCATCCAGCACGCGCGGCGGAGGCGGATCATGCCACCATACGCGCGTGAGCGATTTCCTTAGCGCGCACCGGGCGTACCGCCCGTGCCGGTACCGTTACGACGGAGACGGTTTCACCAGCAAGGGTGACGAACTCGACCTCGTACCCGACCCCTTCCGCATGAACCATCACGACCCAGCCCACATCACCGGTCTCCAAACCCTGTTCCGGCAAGCTTTCGGTAAGAACAATAGGATCCAATTCCTTAATCATCACGCAACTCCAGGCACGGTCTCGGTCTCCTCTCACCGGCCGACACGAACCAGATTTGCGCGTATGCGCGGTCTGCGACTGTCGGGCGCGCTCAAGCGGCCCTCCAGAATATACTTCTTTCCAAATTCGGTATCGCTGACCGAGACAACGCGAGCAGAACGCGCATGCGCCAGCAACGCGTCACGCAATCTTTGCCACTCGGCGGTACGAAACCCAAACCCAATAAAAAAAGCCGCTTTGGCCCGCCCGGCTGGATGTCCGCCCGCCAGCAGGTAACGCCTGATCTTCTGCTCTTCGATAATTCCCAGACGCGCCCCTGGAAGCCGGCTTACCATCAGCTGTGTGCGCGCATGTCCAATGGCCCGAAGCCGGGGGGCGGGATGCGGCGCTTGGAGGCGGCCTCGTAGGCTGAGGCGATCCTGAGGACGACGTCTTCCCGGCCGGGTTCGGCGCGGAACACCAGCGAGAAGGGGAGGCCGGGCGCCGGGATCGTCGTCGGCGTGGCGCAAGGAGCCGGCAGGTAGCGCTTGCCATCGGGGCTGAGCTTGAATACCGGGTCGTAGACGCTCGTCACATAGCCAGCCGGGATCAGCATCTCGGTCAGGCCGGCATTCGGGCCATACATCGATTCCGGCCGCAGGTTCGACGGGCCAGCCAGTATGTCGTGGGCGCCGCCAATCTTGCCCGGCGGCAATGGCGTGTGCAGCCGCACCAGCGCGTCGAGGCGGTTTTCCAGCATCACCATCATGTCGAGCCGGCGCAGGAGCTCGCGCAGCATGATGCGCTCGTCGACCCCCTGTCGTTGCCCAAGCGGGTTGCGCGGGTCGCCGATCTCCTCCCAGTTCCGGAAGGCGGCGCGCCCGTCATCGCCCCAGAATTTCGAGCACGCGTTCAACGCCGCGAAATCGGTCAGGGTCTCGGTGAAGCCGCGCGCCTGCCAGTCGGCGGCGCGCCGGCCGAGATATTGCGGGATATGGAAGCGGAAACTCGGCGCCGATTCCTGCTGCTGGATCGTCGCGATGTCGAGATTGGCGGGCGGCGTCGATATGGCCCTCGGCCAGCGCGACGCAATAGTCGATCGGCGCCAGCGTGCCGTTGCCGAACACCTTGTCGGGCGCGAACTCGGTCGGACGGATCGCAGCGGCGAATTCCTTGAACAGCGGCGTGCCGTCCGGCCCGAGGCGGAACAACAGATCGGGCATGAACACCGGCACGAGCTGGGCCAGCGCCCGGCGGAAATCCGGGTTCATCGGTGCGAGGTCGCGGTCGCGTTCCCACAGCGGGTCGGAGGATTCGACCAAGGTCGCGCCGAGCCGGTCGCCGAGCATCGCTTTGATCTCGGTTGCGACGGCGGTGCAGATCGGCACGGTCGCCGTCTCGCCGGGGCGGACCAGCATCGACTCGCGGATCACCCCGATGCGCATGCCTTTGAGCGCGCCCGACGTGCCGGAGGCCCGCGCGTGTTCGGCATAGGAGGGCAACACCGAAGAGCGCGGCACGGTCGTATAGGGGTCGCGCGGGTCGTAATAGAAGCCGTCGGGGTTGCGCAAGGCGTCGAGCACCTTCGCGCAATCGCCGATCGTGCGCGCCAGGATGCCGGCGCGGTCGCAATAGATGTCGGCGCCGATCGCGCCGCCGTTGAAGCCGAGCATCGCCTTGTGCGGCAGTATCAGGGCGACGGCGTTGAGCTCGATCCGAGCGAGGCGGCGCGCGTCGTGTCGTAGGGGTTGGCGGGGTTGCCCGCCCAGCTACTGCGCTGATAGCCGAGGGTCGAGGGCAATACCTTTTCCGGCTTGTGGCGCCCGCCGGGGTTGCCGGCGCGACCGTTGTATTCGGTGCACACTGCCTTGGCGAAGATGATCGCGCCCTTGTCGCGCAATCGCTCGACCAGGATGTGGTCGCGCGCTGGGAAATCGATGTCGTAGGCGGCATCGCCCCCGGCGGTGGTGCGCATGTCCTTGGTGTCGAACGGGTCCTTGAACGAGAAGACGACGCCGTACATCGGCAGCTCGTCGAGCGGCGGGTTTTTGCCGTAGCGGGCATCGAGCGCGGCGGCCTGTTCGAGCGCGTCCGGCAGATGACGGAACTCGTCGCACACCGGCGGCGCACCCGGCGGCAGCGGGCCCTCTGACGGATGCCGGTCGAACTCGCCCTTGCAGGTGACGGAGCGCTCGCCGCGAATGTTGAGCGTGGCGAGGGCGTTGAGCTGGCCGGCGTTCGGCTTGCCGGCGATCATGCCGTATTGCTGCGGTGCGGCGGGATCGGAGGCGGTCGCCTCCATGCGGCCAAATTCGAGCGGCGGCCCCTGCCACGGTCTCGGTCGGGAAGCGCAATGCCGCCCCGGCGCGCACCGCGCCGGTCGCCTCGGGGCCAGTTAATTCTAGAATGGGCGCGCCATCCTCAGTGACCAGCAGGCTGGCAACGCCGTTAAACGCTCGTGCGCGGGCGATGTAATGCTCGACGACCGCGACGCAGGTGGTCTCGCCGGCTTTGATGGCGGCGTGCAATTCCTCGATCGTCGCCTCTTCGAGACGGAACGGCTGGCGCACAGCTTGTCGATCTGCCATCGCATTATCCGGCCGAAATGATATTTCCCCGACGAGATTGCTTCGTCGCTCCGCTCCTCGCAATGACAATCCGGGCTGTCATTGCGAGCGCAGCGAAGCAATCTCGCTGAGAAAAATATTCGGCGTTCGCAGCCGAGCTCAGAGCAGCGTGACGGTGCCGCTGGCCACGTCGTAATAGGCGGCGACGATCTTGAGCTGGCCCGCCTTGACCTGCTCGGCGAGGACCGGCGAGGTCGTGCCCAACAGCCCGGCCTGGATCTTGGCGTTGGCCTTGCCGGCGGCTTCCGCGTTCGGTCCGGCCTGATCGACCGCGGGACGGATCGAGCGGTAGAGCGCACTGATCTGCCCGGGGACCGCCTTGGCCGCGATCGTCGCGCTCACCGCGCCGCAATTGGAATGGCCAAGCACCATGAGTGCCTTGGCGCCGAGCACGGCAACCCCGTATTCGAGGCTGGCGATCAGCGCCGCGGTGGCGATATTGCCGGCGACGCGGCAGACGAACAGATGGCCGATCGTCTGGTCAAACACCAGCTCTACGGGCACGCGGGAATCGGCACAGGACAGGACCGTGGCGAACGGCGCCTGTGACTCGGCGGTCTTCTCCTTCAGCATCTTGAGGTCATCATTGAACGAAGTCATCTGACCCTGGGTGAAGCGCTTGTTGCCGTCCATCATCGCCTGCAAGGCGGCGTCGGGCGTCATCTGGGTCTGCGCCCGCGCCGCGGATGGCAGGGCGAGTCCGGTCCCCAGCCCGGCGGCGAGGCCGGCCGTCAGGCCGAGGGCGGCCATGCGCCGCTCCATCGCGCCCAAGACATAGCGCGCCTTGTCGCACATGCCGTCCGGCGACTGGTCGCCGAGCCGGACGATGCGCTCGGCGTAGCTGCCCGGGCCGTCGGAGGCCTCGCCGCTGCCGGCCGCGACAAAGCTCCGGCCGGTGCCCGGCACGGTATAGCAGAAGGCGTAGAAGGAGGGTGTCGCGGGCGGGTTGATCTCCGGACAGACATTCGAGCGCGCCACCGGATTGATCTCGTCGCGGAAGATCCCCCACCTCTCCAGCCGCTGCACATAGTGGCGGTTGAAGTCGATGAACCCTGCTCGGTAGATTGCTTCGGCGAGCGCAACTCGCAGGCGCAAAAGGCGGTTGGCGGCCGGCCGAGCCGGGCGAGGTAGGCCTCGATCGCGTCGAACCCCTCGGCCAATGGCAAGGGCCGGGTAAACCGCGCCCGCTCGATCGCATAGCCCGGCTCGGCGGTCACCCCGCCCGAATACTGGAAGGCATGGGAGAGGAACCGGTAATTGCCGGGCGTGAAGGATTGGACGGGCATCGCACCTCTCCCGTTTCAGTGTGGCCCGAGCAGCCTCCCATATTTCGTCGTCCCGGCGAAGGCCGGGACTCACTTCTCGGGCGCACGAGAGGCTGGACCGTGGATCCCGGCCTTCGCCGGGATGACGAAATGAGGGGAGAACCCTAATCGGATCCCAACGGGGCGGTGGCGGCGGCGAGCCAGCGCGCGGTTTCGCGGTCGACGAGCGGGGTCAGCGTCTCGCGGACCCTCGTGTGATAGGCGTTGAGCCAGGCGATCTCCTCCTCGTCGAGCAATTCGCGGGCGACGAGGCTGCGGTCGATCGGCGCCAAGCTCAGCGTCTCGAAGCACAGCATGTCACGCTCACGCTCGCGCTGCGCCGCGCCGTTTGCCGGCTGCACGACGACCAGGTTTTCGATGCGGATGCCATAGGCGCCGGTCTTGTAATAGCCCGGCTCGTTCGACACGATCATGCCGGGCAATAGCGGCTGGGCGTTGGGCGCTTTCGAGATGCGCTGCGGCCCCTCATGCACGCTGAGATAGCTGCCGACGCCATGCCCGGTGCCGTGGTCGTAGTCGAGCCCTTCCTGCCACAGGGCGCGGCGCGCAAAGGCGTCGAGCTGGGTCCCGGTGGTGCCTTTCGGGAACCGCGCCATGGCCAGCGCGATATGGCCCTTTAGGACGCGGGTGAAGCGGTCACGCATCTCGTCATTCGGCTCGCCGATCGCGATCGTGCGGGTGATGTCGGTCGTGCCGTCGAGATATTGCGCGCCGGAATCGAGGAGATACAGCATGCGCGGCTCGATCCGCTTCTCGCTCTCCGGCGTCGCCCGGTAATGCACGATCGCGCCGTTCGGCCCCGCGCCCGAGATCGTCGGAAAGCTCAGGTCGCGGAAATTCTCGCCGGCGCGGCGGAAGGCTTCGAGGCGATCACTCGCGGCGATCTCGGTCAATTCACCGGTCGGCGCCTCGCGCGCCAGCCAGGCGAGAAAGCGGGTCAATGCCGCGCCGTCGCGGCAATGCGCGGCGCGGGTGCCGTCGAGCTCAGTGGGGTTCTTGCAGGCCTTCGGCAACAGGCATGGATCGGCGGCGCGATGGATCCGCCCGCCGGCCTGCTCCAGCCGGTCGAAGATCCAGGACGCGGCGGTCCCCGGATCGACCTGGACGCGATCGCCCGAGGTGGCGAGCGCGTCGAGCGCCGGGCCGAGCCCTTCCGGCGGCTCGATCGCGACGGCGTTGCCGAGATGGCGGTCGAGGCCGGGCACCAGCTTGCGGCGGTCGATAAACAGGCTGACGCTGCCGTCCTGCCGCAGGATCGCGAAGGACAAGGGCAGCGGGGTGTGCGGCACGTCGCCGCCGCGGATGTTCAACAGCCAGGCGATCGATTCGGGCATCGTCAGTACCGCGGCCGCGACGCCTTCCTCAGCCAGGGCGTGGCCGAGCCGGCTGCGCTTGGCCTCGGCGCTCTCGCCGGCGAAGCTGTCGGGATGCGGCACGACCGGCGCGAGCGGCGCGGGCGGCCGGTTCAGCCAGACCTGATCGAGCGGGTTGTCCACCGCATGGAGGCTGGCGCCGGCGCGCTCGACGCCGCTGCGGAAGCGCTCGACCTCGTGCGGCGTGTGCAGCCAGGGGTCGTAGCCGATGACCCCGCCTTTCGGAGCGGCTCCGGCGAGCCAGCGCCAAGCCGGCTCGTCGACGAGGTGGCGGATCTCGAACACCGCGGTGTCGGCCTGCGCCGCTGCCTGCAAGGTGTAGCGGCCGTCGACGAACAGCGCGGCGCGCTCGCGCAGCACGATGGCGAGTCCGGCCGATCCGGTGAAGCCGGTCAGCCAGGCCAGGCGCTGGCCGCAGGGCGGCACATACTCCCCCTGATGCTGATCGCCGCGCGGCACGATGAAGCCGTCGAGCCCCTGGGCGGCGAGCGCCTCACGCAGCCGCGCCAGCCGGGCCGGGCGCGGCAGTCGGGCGAAATCCGCAGGCGCGAGCCCGTCATGGTAGCCGGCCGCCATGTGGGCCTGCAGCTCATCGAGCGCCTCGGCCAGGGCCGGCGGCGTCGGGTCGGCGACCAGCCGGTGCCAGTTCGTGCCGATCACGGCCGGCGCCGCCAGGATTCCGGCGACCAGCGCGATGACGCCGTCGGGATCGAGCGCCGATCGTGCCGCCCGCAACAGATGCGCCAAGCGGCGCCGATCGGGCTTTGTCTGCGCTGCCGTCATCGACCGCTCCCGGTAATAAGTCGGCTCACTCTATCCGAAAACGCCGACAATTTGCCTCACCCTCTTTGAGGTAAACCGCAACCGGTTTGCCGCATAGCGCATGTTGCGCCGCGGCAACGCTGCGGCCGTAAATATTATCGGTTCCCTTGGCCAGCGCATGGCTGGAATGCGCTCTTTTCGATGGTTGCTGCATCTGCGAATGCCCATTTTTGCAGTGCACAATTATTGGTTTGGGAGTTCGAACCATGCTGATCAATCTCTTCCTCGCGGCGCGCAACGCCTTCGCGGCGTGGCAGCGGCGCCAGCGCGCCTATGGCGAGCTGATGGCGCTCGACGACCGCTCGCTTGCCGATATAGGCATCCGCCGCTCGGAAATCCCGGCCATCGTCGAAGGTTTTCATGAGCGGTCCCGCGCCCCGGCAAAGGCCAAGGCCGCCGCGCCGGCGCTCAGCCCGAGCCACGCCCTGTTCGGCATCAGTGATCGCTGGCTGCCGCGGATCTAGGTCGCCCGACCTCGACGCAGGATCAGGGTCAACCAACCTTCGATGACGATGCGGCGGGCCAGCCTTAGCCTCTGAGCCCGGTGCGCGCTGAGCACCAGCGCTTCCTGCCGCTGCAATAACCCCGCCAGCACGGCGACCCCGCCCGGCGCCAAGGCGCGTTTCAGATCGCGCGCCAGCAGCGCCAGCGGGCGCGCCAAAATATTCGCCAGCACCAGATCGTAATCGGCGCGCCGCAGCCCGCGGCGGCGATAGCCTGCCGCGCGCAGCACGCGGACCGCGCCGGCGAGGCCGTTACGCCGGGCATGATGACGCGCCACCCGCACCGCCTCCGGATCGATGTCGCCGGCGACGACCCGCCGGCGCAACCGTTTCGCGGCAGCAATCGCCAAGACGCCGCTGCCGGTGCCCACATCGAGCGGCCGGCGGAAGCGGCGCCGCCGCGCCAGATGATCCAGCGCCACCAGACAACCGTGGGTCGAGGGATGCTCGCCGGTGCCGAAGGCGGTCGCGGCGTCAATCTCGATCGCGATGGTGCCGGGCGGCGCCGGCCCGCGCCAATGGGAGCCATGCACGAAGAACCGCCCGACCCGGATCGGCGGAAAGGCGCGGCGGTTTTCCAGGAGCCAATCGCGTTCGGCCAGTCTTTCCTCGACAATGTGCACGAGCTTGCCGCCGGCGCCGGCCGCGAGCAACGCGAGCCGGATTTCCAGCGCCGCATCCAATAACGGCGCGCGCGGATAGGCCTCGACCCGCCACAGTGCGGCGCCATGCAGACTTCGCCGGCGAGGTATGGAAATGCCTGGCGCGGGCTGTGGCTCCCTCTCCGCCCGCCGTGGTCCGATGGGTGAGGTAGGGGATTCCAGAGCGCCTGCCGATGCGCCCACCTCACCCTCCCACGCCTGCGGCGTGGGCCCCTCCCTCTCCCCCCTGAAGGGCGGAGAGGGAACCATGGAGGCGCTTGCGGAGACTTGCATAGGGCCGTCGCCCGCCTGAACCTCAAAGGCGCTGACCGCACCGGCCAGCTCGTCGAGCGCCGTCGCCACTTCAAGAGCGGCCTCGGCGCCCTCGATCTCCGCGACGATCCGCAATTGGCCGGGCATCGGCTCAGTTCCAGCCCCTATTGGCGTCCCGGCGAAAGCCGGGATCCACTTTTCAGCATCCCGGACGCGGAGGGGTGGGTCCCGGCTTTCGCCGGGACGCCGATTTGGAATTCAGGCGCGCTCGACAAAGGCGTCCATGACCTTTTTCTCGCCGGCATGCTCGAAATTGATCGCGAGCTTGTTGTCCTCGACCCTCTGCACGGTGCCGTAGCCGAATTTCTGGTGAAACACCCGGTCGCCGACCGCGAAGCCGCCGACCTTGCGGATTTCTTGGCCGCGCAACGGCACCCGCGCACTCTCGATCAGCAAGGGCTGGCGCCCCGCGCGGCCCATCCGCGATTGGCTCCAGGCGGCGCCCCAGGTGCTGTTGGCCGCGGGTGAGGCCGCGGTCCAGCCGGTCGAGGCGGTGCCTGAACCGAAGGCCGGCCCGAGCCCCAGACCGAGCTCGGTAATGATCTCGACATGGTCGGGGGACAATTCGTCGACAAAACGCGAGCGCGCCGCGCTCTGCCACTGGCCGTGAATGCGGCGGTTGGCGGCAAAGGACACAAAGATCCGATGGCGCGCGCGGGTCAGCCCGACATAGGCGAGGCGGCGCTCCTCTTCGAGGCCCTTCAGCCCATGCTCCTCGACCGAGCGCAGGCTCGGGAACAGCCCCTCCTCCCAGCCCGGCAGGAACACGGTGTCGAATTCGAGTCCCTTGGCGCTGTGCAGGGTCATCAGATTGACCATGTCGCCGGCGCTGTCGGCGGCGTTGTCCATGACGAGAGAGACATGTTCGAGAAACCCGCCGAGGTTCTCGAACTCGGCCATCGCGACGACCAGCTCCTTGAGGTTCTCGAGCCGGCCCGGCGCGTCGGGCGAGCGGTCGGCCTGCCACATCGCGGTATAGCCCGATTCGTCGAGCACGCTCTGCACCAGATCGGTGTGCGACACCCGGTCGACATCGGCGCGCCAGCGGTCGAGCGCGGCGATAAAACCGGCCAGCGAATTGCGCGCCGCCTTCGGCAAGCGATCGCCGGCGATCAGCCGGCGCGCGGCCTCGATCAGCGGCAACGAATCGACGCGGGCGGCGGCATGCAACTGCTGCAAACTCGCGGTGCCGATGCCGCGGCGCGGCACGTTGATCACGCGTTCGAAGGCGAGATCGTCGCTCGGCTGGCGCACCAGGCGCAGATAGGCGAGCGCGTCGCGGATCTCCTGGCGCTCGTAGAAGCGCGGCCCGCCGATCACCCGGTAGGGCAGGGCCAGCGCGATAAAACGCTCCTCGAACTCGCGGGTCTGGAACCCGGCGCGCACCAGGATCGCGATTTCCTTCAACAGATGGCGGCGGTGCTGCAACGCCTCGATCTCGTCGCCGACCCAACGCGCCTCCTGCTCGGCGTCCCACAGCCCGCGCACGGTGATCTTGTCGCCGGCATCGGCGCGGGTCCACAGCGTCTTGCCGAGCCGGCCGCGGTTGTGGGCGATGACCCCGGCGGCGGCGGCGAGGATCTCCGGGGTCGAACGGTAGTTCTCCTCCAGCCGGACGATCAGCGCGCCGGGAAAATCGCTCTCGAATTTGAGGATGTTGCCGATCTCGGCGCCGCGCCAGCTGTAGATCGATTGGTCATCGTCGCCGACGCAGCACAGATTGCGGTGCTGCTGGGCGAGGAGGCGCAGCCACAGATATTGCGCGACATTGGTGTCCTGGTACTCGTCGACCAGGAGATAGCGGAAGCGCCGCTGATAGCTGGCGAGGATCTCGGGGTTGGCGCCGAACAGGGTCAGGAGCCCGACCGTCTCGGCGTGGCGGCGCAGGATGCGCGCGGCGATCGCGTGAAAGGTGCCGAGCCACACCCCGTCGGCGGCGCGGCCGATCATCGCCTCGAGGCGCTCGCGCATCTCGCGCGCCGCCTTGTTGGTGAAGGTGACCGCCAGGATCTCGCCGGGAAAGGCGCGGCGGCTGGCCAGGATATGGGCGAGCCGGGTGGTCAGGACGCGGGTCTTGCCGGTGCCGGCGCCGGCCAGCACCAGCACCGGGCCGTCGACCGCCGCGACGGCGCGGCATTGCGCCTCGTTGAGCCCGGCCAGGAACGGCAGGTCGGCGTCGGCTGACAGCGGCGGGTCGGCGAGAAGATCGGTCATGCGCACATGATATAGCAATCGCGGCTCCGGCGCGCACCATTAGGCAGGACATCGGATTGGCTTTGGTGCGTCCTTCGAGACGGCCGCTTTGCGGCCTCCTCAGGATGAGGATTTTCCTTTATGCCATCCACAACCCCACCTCATGCTGAGGAGCGCCCCTGGAGTTAATCCGGGGCGCGTCTCGAAGCACGCAAGGTGCGAATGCAGCTGCTTCTCTATTGAAGTGGCGGGGAAGACACGGGCAATGGCAAAACTGTTGCAGAAGTGACGAGGCAGGGCGCCGGCCGGGCAGCCGCGCCCTATGATGCTTTCATTCCCCGAAGGCGCGTTCCCCCATGCGCAGCGCGATCGTCCTCCTGGTCCTGATCCTGACCTATATCGGCATGGCCGCGGGGCGGATCGCGTGGCTGCGGGTCGACCGCACCGGCATCGCGCTGTTGGCGGTGATCGCGCTATTGGCTGGCGGCTTCATGACGCTCGACGATTTCGGCAGCGCGGTCGACATGCCGACCCTGGCGCTGTTGTTCGCGATGATGATCATCTCGGCGCAATTCGCCGAATCGGGCTTTATCGATCTGTGCGCCCGCACGATCACCGGGCGCGGCGGCGGCAGCGCGACGCTCTTGGCGGTGACCGTGGCGATCGGCGGCGGGCTCTCGGCGGTGCTCGCCAACGACATCCTGATCATCACGATCGCCCCATTGCTGATCGCCGGTGCGCAGGCTCGCGGGCTCGACCCGCGACCCTTTGCGATCGCGCTCGCCGCGGCAACCAACGCGGGCTCGGCCGCGACCCTGATCGGCAACCCGCAGAACATCCTGCTCGGCGCGATGGGGCACCTCGAT
>WNGF01010465.1_pt1 | contig 13192 bp, 14 predicted proteins | sample 5400641 | NCBI WGS metagenome assembly WNGF01 (sample SAMN13153371, study PRJNA577476) | soil metagenome | isolation source: 80 cm soil or saprolite under grassland replicate 2 | place: USA:California | collected 2016-06-15
CGGACACGAGGATCACGTAGACCACGCGGGCGTCCCGGTGCAAGAACAGGAAGCTGACGCGCGTCCGGTGGCGGTTCTGGAGCGCGAACACCACGATGAACACCGTGACGACCAACGCGACGATGAGTCGGGTCTGGTTCTGCCGGCTCGGCGGTTGCCTCGGCGGCTGATCGGCCATGTGCGCTCCCTTGCGGCGGCGATCGACGCTAGCCCGCGGCGCCGGCCGCAATCTTGCGCTTCGCGTTCTCCTGCTCGTGACGCGCGACCAACCGGTGTACGCCGTCTCGCACCGCCTGGTCGGCCAGTGACAGGTACGACTCGCTCGCGGTGATGAGCCCGAGGCGTCGGGGTGGAACTTCACGCAACGCGACGCGCCGGACGCCCCCGAGCTCGGGTGGGATGGCCGTCTCGGGCAGCACCGACGCCCCGCCACCGGCGGCGACCATGTCGGCGATGAGCCTGATGCCCTCGACTTCGACCGGGACCGACAGGGTCAACCCGACCGCGGCGGCGGCCTCGTCGACCTCCCGACGGAGCGGGTTCCCGACCGGCGGAAGGATGATCGGCAGCTCGGCGAGGCGCGACAGCGGGACGGGCTCGGGCCCGAGGTCGGACGCGCCGGCCGGCACCAAGCCGAGGAGCGTTTCGTCGAGCAGGTGCTCGACCGCGAGGCGAGGCGAGGTCATCGGCTCGGTGACGATCGCCTGAGCCAGCTCGCCGCCGAGAACCTCGGACGCAAGCCGCTCCGACGCGCCCTCGTTGATGCGCAACTGCACACCGGGAGCCTCGGCGCGCAGGTCGGCGACGAGCGCGGGGATCATCCACCGGCTGGCCGTTCCGACGATGCCGAGGCTGGCGTGCCCCGTGCGGAGCCCTTGCAACATCGACAGGTCGGCGCGCATTGCTTCGAGCTCGCGCCGGACGCGGCGGGCGCGCTCGAGGACGGCAACCCCGCAGTCGGTCAGCGTCGCCCCCCGGCGGCCACGGACGAGCAGCTCGGCACCGAGCTCCTCCTCGAGCTGGCGAACCTGGGCCGAGACGTTGGACTGCACGGTCGACAAGGCGTCGGCGGCGGCCGTGAACGACCCCTCGTCGGCGATCGCCAGCAGCGTGTCGAGGTGACGCAGCTCCATGATTCCCAATCCTTCCGAACGTGCCGACTTTCCATCTCTAGCGTTGATGAATCCTATCAATCCTAACTGTTGGACAGATTCGACGTCAGCGGTCAGGATGAGGTCCTGGAGGACTCGGAGGGCCGGTAGCCCCCCACCGACCCCCCGAGATCTTCCTTCTTGCTGAGGCACAGACCGGGGGAGGCTGGCCGTGGCGGTCGTGGAGTCCGTCTCCAACCTGATCTTCAGCGGGCCGCTGGCCTGGACTGCCGACGCGGCGTGCCAGGGTCGCACCGAGCTGTTCTTCGCTCCTGCCGGCGAGCGTCCCGAGGCCCGGGAGGTGCGCGAGGGCAAGGCTCGTGCCGTGTGCGCGATCTGCCCCGTCGTCCGGGAATGCCGCGACTGGGCCCGCGAGAACCGGGAGTACGGCTTCTGGGGCGGCGAGTCCGAGGAGGAGCGAGCCGCGGCCGGGTACCGCGTCGACATGCCGGTCGGTCGCGTCGCCCGCTACCCGAAGGGCGCGGGCAGCCCCGTCAAGCCCCGCACCGCGCGTCGCCTGAGCGCGTAAGACGCGTATCTCAACGACGCCACGCGTCGCCCAGATGCGCCCCGTAGGCTGCGCGGCGTGACCGCGGGGGGTCCGGAAGGCGTCGATCTCGAGTCGTTGCGCGGCTACTTCGCCGAGCACGTCGAGGGGGCCGACGGACGGCCGCTGTCGGCGGAGCTGATCGCGGGCGGAAGGTCGAACCTCACCTACTGCATCACCGACGGCGAGCGCGAGTGGGTGTTGCGCCGCCCGCCCCTCGGTCACGTGCTGCCGACCGCGCACGACATGGCGCGCGAGTACCGCGTCATCACCGCCCTCGCCGACACCGATGTGCCCGTCCCGAAGACGTTCGCGCTCTGTGAGGACACCGATGTCAACGGCGCCCCATTTTACGTGATGGAACGAGTCCATGGTCGCATCCTTCGCACCGGGGAAGAGCTGGCCACGCTGACCCGCGACGAGGCGGCGGCGTGCTCCCGCGAGCTCGTCGATGTGCTCGCCCGCATCCATCGGGTCGACTACGAGGCGGTCGGGATCGGCGAGTTCGGTCACCCGGACGGGTTCATGGAGCGCCAGCTGCGCCGATGGAATCAACAGTGGGAACGCTCCAAAGCCGACGACCTTCCCGCGATCGACGACCTGGCGCAGCGTCTGCGCAACGCGCTACCCGAGTCGGGGCCGCCCACCATCGTGCACGGCGACTACCGGCTCGACAACACGATGCTGGCGCCGGACGACCCGGGCAGAATCGCCGCCGTGCTCGACTGGGAGATGTCGACGCTGGGCGATCCGCTCGCCGATGTCGGACTGTTCCTCCTTTACTGGGGTCAATCCCAAGCGCAGATCATCGCCACCGGCCAAGCGATCGAAGAGGAGGCCGGATTCGCCAGCCGCGACGAGGTCGTCGAGCTGTACGCCAAGGAGACGGGCCGGAACGTCGACAACCTCGACTTCTACGTCGTCTTCGCGTTCTACAAGCTTGCGATCATCGTCGAAGGAATCGCTGCCCGGTACCGGATGGGCAAGACGCTCGGCGAGGGCTTCGAGCACATGGGCCAGATGGTCAAGAGCCTCGTCGACGAGGCGCTCGAGCAGGCCAACCGCTCCTCGATCCCGGCGCTACGCGGCTGAGCCGGGCGCGCAACGCCTGAATGTCATACGTGCCGGCTGATGTAGCCGCGGGCGCGGAACACGGCGAGCATGCGGACTACGAACCAGACCGCGCCGACCGCGAGCACAAGCGTGCCGGCGGCGGCGATGCCGAGCTCGTCCCAGGGGAGGGCGTCGCCTTCGAGCACCGTGCGAGCGGCGACGAAGATGTGCGTCATCGGCAGCGCCGTGCCGATGGGCTGGAGCACGCCGGGGAGCGCGCTCACCGGGTAGAAGATGCCCGACAGCGGCATGAGCATGGCGAGCAAGCCCCACGCCAGGATCTCGGCACCCTGGCCGACCCGCAGGATCAGGCCGATCACGATCAGCCCGACCGCCCAACCGACCACGAGCAGCAACGCGATGATCGGAACCAGCGCCAACCCGATGTCGGTGATGTTGAACGCGAACAGCCCGAGCGCGACGAGGCCGACGACGCTCACGCCCATCGCCAGCTTGGCCAGGCCGAACAGCACCACACCCGCGACGTACTCGCCCTCACGCAGCGGCGTGACGAGCAGGTTCAACAAGTTGCGGGACCACGTCTCTTCCATGAAGCCGGTGGCCAGGCTGACCTCGGCCTGGAACACGACGTGGAAGAGCAAGATGCCGGCGAGGAGGAACCCGGCGCCCGCGGCGCCGGCGCCCGACTGGCGCGCGAAGTAGACGCCGATCGCACCGAACAAGACGGCGTCGACGACGGGCCAGATCACAACGTCGAACCAGCGCTGCGGGGCGCGCTGGAGCACGTACGCGTGGCGGCGGGCGACGGCGCGGATCCGCAGCCAGCTCATACTCCCCTCCTTCTCCAGGCGCGCACTTGGCGGCGTTCGTGGCGGCGCTCCGGCCGCTCCTCGGCGAGGTGCAAGAAGACGCCCTCGAGGTCGTCACGACCGAAGCGCGCCGCGACATCGCCGGGGCGACCGTCGGCGACGACCCGCCCTTGGGAGATGAACACGACACGATCGCAGAGGCGCTCGACCTCGACCATGTTGTGGCCGGTGACCAGGAGCGCGGTGCCGTCCTCGGCGCAGAGGCGGTTGAGCCCGGTGCGCACCTTGAGCGCGACGTCGGGATCGAGCGATGCGGTGGGCTCGTCCAGGATCAGTAGCGCCGGCGAGTGCAGCGCGGCCTTGACCACCCCGACCAGCGTGCGCTGGCCCGATGAGAGCTCGTTTCCCATGGCGTCGGCGAGGTGTGTGATGCCGAAGCGGGTCAGGCCCGCGTCGACCGGCGGGTCCGGGTCGTGCAGCCCGTAGAGCTGCGCGAACAGGCGCAGGAACTCGCGGACCCGCAGCCGCTCGGGGAGCGGGAGGTACCCGGCGGCGAAACCCACGTGGGCGGCGGCGGCGCTGCGGTGGCGGGGGAGCCGGTGGCCGGCGATCTCCACCGAGCCCGCGTCGGGAGTGACGACGCCGAGCAGCATCAGCAGCGTCGTGGTCTTCCCCGCCCCGTTGGGCCCGAGGAGCGCGACACGTTCCCCGGCGGCGACCGTCAGATCGACGCCGTCGACGGCACGAATGCGCTTGTACTGCTTGACAAGCCCGCGAGCGCGCAGGATGTCGCCGTCGATGGTGGGCATGTCGCGAGTGTGTCAGAGGCGATCAGACCACGGACGGGGATTTAGGCTTCGAGCGTGCGCTGGATCTGGAATGAAGGTGAACGCCAGGTTGTCGACGCCGCCGACACAGACGCGATCACGGCGAGCGCGTCCCTCGCTCCGCCCGTCGAGGGCTTGCGCATGGTGTGGGCGATCGGGCTGAACTACCGCGACCACGCCGCCGAGACCGGCGCGCCCCTGCCGCCGGAGCCCGTCGTGTTCGTGAAATCGACGGGCTCGGTCGTCGGCCATGGCGACGACATCCTCATCCCACCGCACGTCACCCAGCCGGACTACGAGGGTGAGCTCGCCGTCGTGATCGGACAGCGCGCCCGCGATGTGCCCGAGGACGAGGCCCTCGACGCGGTGGAGGGTGTCACGTGCGCGCACGACGTGAGCTCCCGGGTCCACCAGTTCACGACCGGCCAGTGGTCGTGGTCGAAGTCGTTCGACACCTTCTGCCCACTCGGACCCGTGCTGGTCACCCCGGACGAGCTGGAGCTCGGGAATCTCGCCATCGAGACCCGCGTGAACGGCGAGGTGCTCCAGTGCTCGAACACCGACCAGATGGTGTTCGGCGTCCCGCAGCTCATCGCGCACCTCTCACGGGGGCTCACGCTCGAGCGCGGCGACGTGATCCTCACGGGCACGCCGGGCGGCGTGGGCATGGCCCGCAACCCGCAGCGCTGGCTCGAAGACGGCGACGTCGTGGAGATCACGATCGCCGGGATCGGTACGCTCCGGAACCGGGTCATCCGCCGCTAGACGCGGGGGCGAACCGTCCGTACGAACCCGACAGAGGGGGCAACGTGGGCATGGATCTGCACGAGACGGCGCGGCGTCTCCGGAACCTCGTCGAGCCGATCGCGGCCGGCGTGTACTTCGCGCCCGAGGCCCAGCAGCGCTACGAGGAGCAGGGGCTCAACTACTTCGAGGGCTACTTCTGCAGCCGCGGCGCCTGTCTGGGCAAGGCGCCGTGGAGCGTGATCTGCGCCGCGTTCGGGGCGTTCAAACCGGCGGTGGTCGAGCAAGCCGTCACCGGCGGCTGGTCGAAGACCGACCCCGAGCCGCTGCTCGATGCCCGGCTCGCCGGCGCGACCGAGCAGCTGACCCGCTTGCTGGGGGAGCCCGGGCCCGAGGTGAAGGAGGCGACCGAGATCCTGTTCTCGCTCACCGACGGCGTCGACCCGTCGGGCCGCATGCTCTACTCGGGACTTTCGGTCCTGCCCGTACCGGACACGCCGATGGGACGTCTGTGGCGCGCCGCCGACCTCGTCCGCGAGCACCGCGGCGACGGCCACATCGCCGCCTGGGTCTCGTGCACCGACTCGTGCGAGATCACCGTGCTGACGGAGCTGACCTGGGGCTTGCAGCCGGGCGCGTACGTATTCACGCGGGGCTGGAACGAAGAAGAGGTCGACGCGGAGCGCGAACGGCTGCGGGCGCGGGGGCTACTCGACGGCGACAACCAGCTGACCGAGGCTGGCGAGAAGTTTCGCGCTGAGATCGAGCACCACACCGATCTCGCCGAACGCGAGGTCATCGGCCGCCTCGGCGACCGCGCCGACGAGTTGTTCTCCCTGATCCAGCCGATGGCCAAGACGATCGTCGAGGGCGGCGGCTACCCGGTCGACTTCTCCAGGCTGCGCGGGACACGCGGCTAGCCCGTTCTTGCCGCGGTCCTAAGCTCACGCGATGGCGGGGCTCGCGTGGGAACAGAAGCCGGCGCTACGCCAACCCGTTCTGGTCGCAGGTTTCGAGGGATGGAACGACGCCGCCAGCGCCGCGTCTCAGGCGGCCGGCTGGCTGACCGGCCGCTTTGGCGCCACGAAGATCGCGTCGATCGACCCCGAGGAGCACTTCGACTTCCAGTCCGTTCGGCCCACGGTCGAGCTCGTCGACGGCGTGACGCACGGATTGAAGTGGCCGGCCAACGAGTTCTTCGCGGTCCCGCTGGAGGCGCGTGACCTTGTCGTGCTGCGGGGCGTCGAGCCCAACCTGCGCTGGCCCGCGTTCTGCCACGACGTTTTGAACGTCGCCTCCGAAATGCGGTGCGACATGGTGGTGACGTTGGGGGCGCTGCTCGCCGACGTGCCCCACACCCGCCCGGTACGAGTCACGGGCGCGACGACCGATCCCGATCTCATGGCGCGCCTCGGGCTGCAGCGCTCGCGCTATGAGGGCCCGACCGGCATCGTGGGCGTCCTGCACAACACCGCCCGCGCTGCCGGGGTCGTGTCGGCGTCGCTGTGGGCGCCGGTTCCGCATTACGTGTCCACGCCGCCCAACCCGCTCGCGATGCGCGCGCTCCTCGACCGGTTGGGACAGCTGGTCGGAACGCCGTTCGAGCTCGAGGCGCTGGACGAGCAGGCCCGGGAGTGGCGGACGCGCGTCGACCAGGTCGTGTCGCAGGACGACGAAGTGCGCACTTATGTCGGGCAGCTCGAGGAGCGCTACGACGCCGAGGCCGAGACCGACGTGCCGTCGGGCGAGACGCTGGCGGCTGAGGTGGAAGAGTTCCTGCGCGACCAGCCGGAAGACGGTTAACCGAGCAGGTCTTTCGCGACCTCGTCCCACAGTGCCGTCGTGAGCGCGAGTGATTCCTGGTCGATGCGCTCGTCGTTGCCGTGGAACATGGTCGCGTAGTCCTCGAACGTGAGGCGCCGGCTGAACAAGCCGAAGCCGTAGCCGACGGAACCGGCCCGGCGGAAGAAGCGATTGTCGGTTCCGCCGACCATCACGAACGGCACGAGTGCGGATCCCCGGACGAGCCGGCCGCTCACGCGTTCCAGCGTGTCCCACAGCGGCGTGTCGATCGGCGACGCCGTCGAGGGGTCGTCGTTGCCTTCGATCTCGACCGCGTCGTACAGGTCACCGAGCGCTTTGCGCAGGTGATAGTGAACGTCCTCGGCGGTCTCACCCGGCAGCGTGCGGATGTCGACCTGGATCTCGACCTTGTCGGGGATCACGTTCGTCTTCGTGCCCCCGTGGATCACCGTCGGCGCGAACGTCGTGTGCGTGCACGAGTAGACGACGCGTGACAACCCGAGGGGCAGCGTTCGGGCGAACTCGGTCAACTCGTCGCCCTTGAGCAGGGCGTCGCGGAAATCGGGCGGATAGTGCATGCCTTCGACGAACCGCCGCCAGGTGTCGCCGATCTGGGCCGGAGGTTCGTATTCGCTGAGGCGCCGGACGACCTCGGCCGCCACCACGACGGCGTTGTCGGTGCGGAAGGGCTGCGACGCGTGGCCGGGCGTCCCGTGCACGGTGAACTTCGACCAGTACGTGCCCTTCTCGTCGGCCATCACGGGCAGGCGTGGCCCCTCGGCCGTGGGGATCTGGAAGCCACCCGATTCGGTGAGCACGTAGTCGGCGTACACGGCGTCGCGCTCGTTCTCGACGAGCCACTTCGCGCCCCACGTGCCGAGCGCCTCCTCGTCGGCGACGGCGAGGTAGATGAGCGTGCCGCGCGGTGTGAAGCCGGAGTCGGCAAGACGGCGGAACGCGACCGCCATCGTCGCGGTCTCGTTGAGCATGTCGATCGCGCCGCGGCCCCAGATGAACCCGTCGATCACCTCGGCGCCGAACGGGTCGCGGCTCCACCCTTCGGGGTTGACGGGCACGACGTCGGTGTGCCCCATCAGCAGCAGCGACGGCGCCTTGGGATCGCTGCCTTCGATGCGGGCGACGAGGCTGGTGCGGCCGGGCTGGGGCTCGTAGCGCTCGAGGTCGAGGCCGGCGCCTTCGAGGTAGTTGCCGAGCAGGTCGACGCTCTTGATTTCCTGCCCCGATTCCACGCGCCCGTCGTTGACGCACTGGTTGCGGATCAGGTCGCGCAGGAGCTCGGTCGCCTCCGCGGTGGGGTCATCAGCTCGCGTGGCCACGTTTGCACCCTAGGTCGGTCAGGCCGCAGGGGCGACCGTGTAGATCAGGCGGCCGTGCTCGCGGTGGCGTTCTGCCTGGCCCGCGAGCACGAGGTGCTCGAGGTGGGCGAACGTCTCGCTCTCGGCCATCACGCCCCAGTGCTTGCGCGGGAACAGCTCGCGCGACAGCTGCTGCACCGTGGCGGGGCCGAGAGCGACGGACGCGGCGCGCAGCAGCTCCATGCGCTCGTGATGGTGCCGCTTGATCGCCTCGACGCGGCCGGGGACGTCGGTGAACGGGTGGCCGTGCGCGGGCAGGCCGAGCCACACGCCGGGGAGGTGGGCGACCAGGTCGAGGGTGGCGATGTAGCTGCGGAGCGCGTCGGCGCCGTTGCCGACACCCGAGACGTGCGGGGTGATCGACGGGAGGACGTGGTCGCCGGAGAGGAGGATGCCGTGCTCGTCGTCGTAGAGGCACAGATGGTCGAGCGTGTGGCCGGGCGTATGGAGCGAGATCCATTCGCGCTCCGCCAGCTTTACGCGCTCGTCGTGCCGGACGCGCCGTGTGGGATCGGGCGGCGTGAACAGCATGCTCAGGGCACGGATCATGATCCGGCGCCGCAACGGCGGCATGGGATGGCGCGACCCGCCCCACGGAGTCTCGCCGCCCCACGGGACGGACTGGCGCTGGCGCTCGACGGTGGGATCGTCGAGGAGCGGGTCGCCGGTGTCACGGTCGCCGACCTCGGCGACGGTCGGCAGCTCGTCGGGAGAGACGTCGACGCTTTGCGCGACTGCAGCCGCGTCCCGCTCGAGTTGCTCGGCTTCGCGCCGCGACACGCTTCTTTGCTGCTTCCGCAGTTTGCGGTCGAGCGACCACGTGGTGAACGCGCGGTGCGCGATCAACTCGGCGCGCGCCTCGCGTGCGATGCGACCGGCGCCGCCGAAGTGGTCCGGATGCGAGTGCGTGACGACGACCGTGTGGATGTCGCGCAACTTGAAGCCGGCGGTCTTGAGCCGCGCCTTGAGGGCCTTCCACGACTGGGGCCCGGGGAGCCCGGGGTCGACGACGGCGAGGCCGCGCTCGTCCATGAGGCCGTAGGTGTTCACGTGGCCGAGGCCGGGCATCCATATCGGCAGCTGCATGCGCAGGATGCCGGGAGCGACCTCGACGACGTCCTCGCTGGCAGGTTCCTGCTCCTGCTTCCTGGGCTTGTTGGGCCTGGATGCCCGCTCCGGGTCACCCGGCCGACGCGCCACGTCGGTCACGTCTTCACTCTACTTGACCGATCGGTCAAGGCTTCCGGGCACCGTTGTCACGCAAATTCGCGGCCCGCCACCGATTTGGGTGACAACGCAGGTGGGCTACTCGTAGGCGAGAGGCGCGAATTTCGCCCAAGGTCGGACGCGTTCCATGAGCGCGCCCGCACCCAGGCACAGTTCGTCGCCGTGGCGCGCCGCCACCACCTGCAGCGCCACCGGCATGCCGTCGACGAGCCCGACCGGGATGCTCGCCGCCGGCTGCCCGGTCATGTTGAACGGCGCCGTGAACGCGGCCGACAAGCCCATGAGGTTCACCTCGCGCCCGGCGACCGTCCCGCTGAGCGTGCCCTCGGCTTGGAACGCGGTGGTCGGCGTCGTCGGCGTGAGGAGCACGTCGATGTCCGACCAGATGCGCGCCGACGCGAGCATCAGCTCGTGCCGGCGGCGGATCGCCTTGTACAAACCGCTGGGCCGGAGGTTCATCAGCATCTCGACGCCGGCCCGGTGCACGTCGTCGAGCTCGTCGAGGTGCTCGCGCTCGAAGTCGAGGTGGAACGCGCCGGTGTTCAGCGACGACAGCAACCCCCATGCCACACCCGGCTTGGGCATCTCGACCGGGATGTCGACGAGCTCGAGGCCGGCCTCGTCGACGAGCATCATTGCCGCGTCGTGGACGACCTTCTCCACTTCGGGGTCCGTCCCCGCGTACCCGAGCGTCGACGACCATGCCGCGCGTCTGCCGCGCAACTGCTCGGTCGCCTCCCCTGATACGACACGGTCCTCGAACGGGACGGGCGGCTTCGGTAACGACGTCGGATCCGTGAGCGACGGTCCAGCGGTGGCGTCGAGATACCGGGCTGCGTCGCGCACGGATCGCACGATCGGTCCGTGCACCGACGTCATCGAGTAGTTGAACGGCTCCGGTGCACGCGGGGAACAGCCCGGCCGCGACTGCTGCCGCCGACCCACCAGACGAGCCTCCCGGCGTGCGCTCGAGGTTCCACGGGTTCCGGGTGACACCGTGCAGCTTGCTGGCTGTGTAGCTGACCACCCCGTGCTCGGGCGCCGTTGTCAGCCCGACGAGCACAGCGCCGGTTCCGCGCAAGCGCGCGACCTCCGCGCAATCGAACTCGGCGACCGCGTCGGCGTACGGCACCGACGCGTGCGTGTCGGGCCAGCCCTGTACCTGGGCCAGCTCCTTGACCCCCATGGGGATGCCGGCGAACGGGCCCGGGTCCTCTCCGGCCTCGACCCGGCGGTCGACGAGCTCGGCGTCGGCCGACGCCCGGCCGCGGTCCAGAAACCACACCGCGTTGAGCATCGGGTCGAGACGGTCGATCCGATCCAACGACAGCTCGAGCAGCGTCCGGGCACTGAGCTCGCCGGCGCGGACACGCTCTGCAAGCTCCCACGCGTCGTGTTGCCACAGCTCGTCAGTCACCTGTACTCCTCTGGTCGCCGTCGCAGGCTCCGGCTCCTGCGGCGACGGACGGCAGAGCCGCCGTCGCTCGCGGGATCGTAGGTCCGCACGATCTTCGGAGCACGGGGGCCGATGTTACGTTCGCCGGCGATGCGCACTGCGAGCGCGGTATGGCACGCATCGCCCGACCTCGTGCTCGCGCTCGACGAGCGGTTCGGCCAACCCGCGGACAGCTATGTGAACGGCTCGCAGACGTGGATCCTCGACAACGGCCCCGGCGCCGTCACCCTAGAGTGGCGGCTTCATCCGGTTGCGGCGTACCGCACGCCGACGGGTCTCTCCCACTACGACCTATGGGAGCGAGTAGTGGCACAAGTGCGAGCCGGTGCTGACCCGGGCGCGCTCGTGTTGGGCGAGGAGCGCCGCGCGCTCGAGTCGCTGTGGGAAGGCCTCGAGGCGTTCGCCGCCTACGGCGACGAGATCGAGCCGGCCACGCTGGCGCAGGCCGCTACCGCCGCGCTCGGGATCACACCCGACGCCGCCGGCCTCGTTGACCACGAACGCATCGGTGATGCCTGGGAACGCGCGCGTGGCGGCGTGTCAATTGTCAGCCTCCTACTCGAAGAGCTGCGCGCATAGGGCGGACTCATGCCAAGCTCGCGGTGTGGACCGAGAGGGGTTGGCGCGGACGATCTACGACCGGACTCACCTGACGGGCGAGTTCCGGTTGCGGTCGGGCACGGTCAGCAACGAGTACTTCGACAAGTACCTGTTCGAGTCGGACCCGGAGCTGCTACGTGCGATCGGAACGGCGCTCGTGCCGCTGCTGCCGACCGACGCCGATGCGCTCGCCGGCCTGGAGCTCGGCGGCGTGCCGCTGGCGACGATGCTCTCGCAGCTGACGGGGTCGCCGGCGTTTTTCGTCCGCAAGGAGGCCAAGACCTACGGGACGTGCCGGCTCGCCGAAGGCGGCGACGTCGACGGTCGCCGTCTGACTGTGGTCGAGGACGTCGTCACCTCGGGCGGCCAAGTCGTGGCGTCCTGCGGCGACCTGCGCGACCGCGGCGCGATCGTCGAGCACGCCGTGTGCGTCATCGACCGCGAGTCCGGTGGCTCGAAAACCCTCGCCGACATCGACGTCGAGCTGCGTGCCCTGTTCACGATGAGCGAGCTCGAACGCGCCGCCCGCTGACGGTCTGACGTCAAGTGCTCCGCCACGGTGGCGTGCGCGGGCGGTCGAAGTCGGCGGGGCGGCTTTCCCCTTCGATTGCGGCGAACGCGGTGTCGACCCAGCGGGCCCCGCCGGCGAGTGGTTCGGGAAGGTTGTCGCGGCCGAAGAACCCGACCTGGCGGGTTTCGAGCGGATGGGCGGCGAGCTCTCCGCCCACGACCCGGCAGTGGAACACGAGCGAGTACAGCGGTACGCGCGCGAAGCCCAGCCGGAGGCCGTCGAACACGGCAATGAGCGACACGGGCTCGACCTCCATGCCGGTCTCCTCGTACACCTCTTTGACCGCGACTTCGGACGGGGAGTACCCGACGTCGGCCCAACCCACCGGATACAGCCACACGCCGGAGTCCGCCCGTTGCGTGAGTAGGAGCTCGCCTTTGTCATTGCCGACAACGGCGGCGACGGCCACCTTGGGGGTCACGTACCCGGCGATGCCCTCACCGACTGACTCCAGCCATTCCTCGAACAGCGCGTCGCTCTCGGCTTCTTCGATCGCGGCGGCGCGGATGTCGGCGGCCACCTTGAGCACCTCTTCGAAGCGCTCCTTCTCGTACAAGCTCTGGGTGAACCCGAGTCCCGTGCGCGCGATGCCCGACAGCGACTCGGCCCAGCGCAGGAGATCGGCGGCGGAGACGGCGAACGGCTCGCTCAAGAGTTCCTCCTTTGTCGCCGTCGCAAGCTCCGGCTTTGCGGCGACGGTCGGCAAAGCCGCCGCCGCCGCGGACGCCGAGCCTATGCGGCGGTCAGCTGGGGTCCGGCAGCCAGTACTCGGTCGTCAGGCGCGCGATCAGCGTCGCCTTGAGCTGATCGAGTGTGAGCCGGTCGGTGATCTTGTTGCCGGCGGTGTCGTGCACGTAGAAGACGTCGACGACGCGGTCGGGGCGACCTTGCGCGACGCGCTGATCGGCGAGCTGCCGCTCGAGGAGCAGCTGCGCGCCCGCATCCGCCGGTATCGGATGCCGAAGGCGGCTGGAGACGTGGCTGTCGTCATCGACCAGGACGCATCA
>WNGF01007454.1_pt1 | contig 13190 bp, 13 predicted proteins | sample 5400641 | NCBI WGS metagenome assembly WNGF01 (sample SAMN13153371, study PRJNA577476) | soil metagenome | isolation source: 80 cm soil or saprolite under grassland replicate 2 | place: USA:California | collected 2016-06-15
GGACCACCCTCGCGATCTCGGCGAAGAACGCATCCAGGTCCACGAGGTTTCGTAGGGCGAACCCACAGGTGGCGCCATCGATGGATCGATCGGCCAGTGGAAGGCGAAGCACGTCTGCCTGGGCGAGCGGCACGTCGGTCGTGGCCTTCGCCAGCATGCCGAGGGAGAAGTCGAACCCGACGGCCCGGTATCCGTCGCGCGAGAGCTCCCGGCAGAGGTCGCCCGTTCCGCAAGCCAGGTCGGCGACCAGCGCCCCACCGGGCAGTCGGAGCTCGCGAACCGCTCGTCGGCGCCACCCGACGTCCATGCCGAACGTCATCACCCGGTTTACCAGATCGTAGCGGCCGGCGATGGCATCGAACATGTCCCGGACGCGGCGGGCCTTCTCCTTCCCCTGCGGCAGGCCCTCGTCCCTCACGGCACGCTACGGCCCATGCGCTGGGACTCCGCCCGGGTCGCCTCCACCTCGGCGGACTCACCCACCCGTTCGATGTGATCCTCGGCCACGCGGAGCAGGACCCTGCGGAAGTGGTTCGCCACGAGGTCGGTGACCGCGGGGAGCAACGTCCGGAACGCCTCGACGAGCCGGGCCGCCGCCTCCTCGTCCGAAGCCGCCGTGTCGCGGATGGGCTTTCGCACGTGATCGTCGAACAGCTCCACCGCTCGCTGGGCCAGTCCGAGCATGGCCTCGTGTGTCTGCCGGGCCAGCGACAGCAGCTCCCCGAGGGGAAGGCCGAACTCGAGGAGCTTCAGGGCGGCGCGGACCGTCTGGATGTCCGCCGCGGCGTAGCGCTCCTCGCCGTCGACCGGGCGGGACAGACGGATGCCCTCACGCTCCACGGCCTGGATCAGCGACGCCGGCACGCCGCTCGCCGCGGCGAACTGATCGAGGGACAGCGCACCTTCGTGCCCCTCTCCCTCGGCCTGGGCGGCGGCGACGGCGGCGGCGAGGTCGGCGTCGACCCGTCCCAGGCCCCCCTCGACGACTCGCTTGATCGCCGCGAGGGTCAGGCCCTTCCGTTGCAGCGCCCGGATCTCGCGGATCCGCTCCACGTGCTCGGTGCCATACCACGCGACCCGGCCTTCACGCCGGGGCGCTGGGAGCAGGCCCTTCGACTGGTAGTAGCGGACCGTGTCGACCGACACGTCGCAGGCCGCGGCGACTGCTTCGACCCGGTACCTCACGACCGACAACTCTACGAGTGTTTGCTCGAAGCTTCCAGGGTCGGATGGGCCCTACAGCGCGGGGTGCTACAGGCGCTTGAACGAGAAGGAGAGGATGGAGCAGTCCTGCCTGGCCACGACCAAGATCACGATGCGATCGGCCGGCTGGCCGGCGCCGGGCTGCTCGAGGTAGACGCCGAGGTATGCGGGCGTGCCCTGGTACCGCGCCTGGATCAACCGCACCAGCCGATCCTGGCCGGTCAGGCCGCCGGGCCTCGCCAGGCAGGCCGCGGCGCCCTCGGCTTTGCCCGCCGACGCATCCTCGGCGGACGGCGCGGCGAGGGTCGCGTTGAAGCCCGCCCGCTGGGCCGAGGAATCCGCCAGTCGCTCGAGCTTGGTGGCGTCGTAGTCGGCGTTCGGCTGGAGCTCCAGGGGGACCGCGCCGGAAAGCGCCTTCTCCGTGCCGGGCGCCCGCGTCGGCGCAGCCGCCACGGCACCGCCCGCGGCCGACTCCGTTCGAGGCTCCCGGCCGACGCGTGGCAGGGCCACGGCGACCACGGCGACGAGGACCGCCGCCGCGGCCAGCCCGGCGGCCCATTGTGTCCTGCCGCCCCAGGAACGTCGGGCCCGCGACGTTCCTTGCTTCCCGGCCTCCGCCATCACCGGTCTCGTCGTCCCGAACGGGACGGGCACCTCGGGCAGCTCGCGGAGCATAGCTACCGCCCGGGTCGACAGCTCGATCTCTTCGCGGCAGGTGGCACAGGTCGCCAGGTGCGCGTCGACCTCGGCCCGCTCGTCCGTGGCGAGCGTGCCGTCGACGTAGCCGGACAGGTGCTCCTCGGGGTGCGTCATCTGGATCTCGCTTCGTCTGACGGTCCCGCCGGCTCCGGGCGTTCCCGCTCCGGACCGCCTCGAAGGGCCCGGGCCAGCGCCACCCGGCCCCGGTGCAGTCGCGATTTCACCGTGCCCACCGGGATCCCGACGATCGCGGCGACCTCCTCGTACGGCAGGTCCTGCACGTCGTGGAGGATCATGACCACCCGGTAGTCCTCCGGGACGGCGAGCAGGGCTCGCTGGACGTCGATCGAGAGGTCGGTGGTGTCGGCGTGATCGGGCCACGCCGGTGGCTCTGGCTCGTGATCGTCGGCCGTGCTGAGCAGCGGGGCCCGGCTTCGCTTTCGGAGCAGGTCGTAGCAGGCGTTCACGGTGACCCGGTGCAACCACGTGGTGAACGCGGCCTCGCCGCGGAACGACGCGAGCTTGCGAAGCGCCACCAGGAAGGCGTCCTGGGTGGCATCGCGAGCATCCTCCTCACGCCCCGTCATCCGAAGGGCCAGGTTGTACACGCGGCGCTCGTGGCGCTCGATGATGATCCCGAACGCTGCCCGGTCCCCGTCCACCGCGCGACGCACCAGGTCCTCGTCGCGCTCCTCGCTCGACATCAGGCCGGTCCCACCACCCCGAACTCGCTCACCTCCGCGCGATTGCCGTCGTTGGTGGGGACCACGCTGGTGATCCACAACAGGACGTACCGTCCGGTCGCGGAGGCGATCGGTTCGCGCATCTCCCTCGTGGCGGTGAAGGTTGCGCGCGCGTCGGCCGCCATAGCGGTCGGGTCGTCACCCACCACAACGGTGAATCGGTATCCCGGGTACGGGGTCTGGAGCCGGAAACCGGTCACGGTCTGCGGGCTCCTTCCCAGGTCGAACAGCATCCCCACACCGGGCTTCCCCAGGCCACCTGCCGGGTAGCGGTAGGCCTCGGACTTCCACACCGTCAGGGGGTCGTCGTCGGCGACGAGGGGAAGGCCCGAGTCGTTCTCGTGGCCGTCACCGTACGGATCCATCGCGGCGACCGTGTCGAACCCGACGACTCGAGTGGCGGGCGCGGGACTCTCCTCGGCCGGTCCGAACCGGATGCCGACAGGTCCCCCCAGCTCCAGCTTGCCGAGCCACAGCCCCGCTCCAAGCGCGCTCGCCGCGATCACCACGACGAGGAGCGGCACCGCGAACCACGTCCGGAACATCGAGAACCGGGAGGGCGGCGGCGCCGGCGCGACGGCCGCGGTTTCCTCGAGCCGCGACCGGCGGGCCGGCGCCGCCGCCCGCTCCGCGGCCACTCCCGCCACGTCGTGGAGCGCGGCTCCGAACTCGACGGCGGTGGCGAAACGGTCGTCGGGCTCCGGTGACAGCGCCCTTCGCACGACGTCGTCGAGCTTGCGGGTCACGCCCGGCCGGTGGTCCCTCGGGGACGCGTCACCGGCCGCTGGCGCCCGGCCGGTGAGGAGCTCGTACAGCAGCGCGCCCGCGGCCCAGACGTCGGTTCGAACGTCGGGCGCCGCCCCGGCGGCGGCTTCGGGTGCGATCGGCGCCGGCTGGAGGATTTCGATCGCCTCGTGCGGTGGCATCGAACGAACGACGGCCTCGCCGAACCCGAGATCGCAAACGCGGATCGTCCCGTCCATGCACTCGAAGACGTTCTCCGGCTTCAAGTCGAGATGCAAGACGCCGGCCTCGTGCGCGGCAGCGATCGCGTGGAGCGCGCCACGCACGAGGCCGGCCCCTTGCTCCACGGGGACGTTGCCATCGCGGGCGATCACGGCGCGGGCGCTGTCGCCCTCGACGTGCTCCCGGACGACGAACGAGATGCCGTCGTCCTTCCCGGTGTCGAGGAGCCGAGCCAGCCCGCGATGCGACGCCAGCGCCACCATCCGAAGCTCCAGGTCGAGTCGCTCGGCGAACGCGGGGTCGCGGGCGAGCTCCGGGCTGATCAGCTTCACGACCACGCGGCGGTCCAGGACGGTGTCGGTGGCGCTCCAGGAGGTGCCCGTCCCGCTCGTGCCGAGCTCCTGTTCGAGGGCGTACCGGCCGGCGAGCACGGTGGGCGGTTGCTCGGTCCTCACCGGCTGAGTCTACGTCCCTGCCTGCGGCGAACGGGCGGGTGCCCTCGGGCCGTCGAGGCGCTCACACGGTGGCGGGCCCTGAGGTCTCCTTGGCCTTGGCCCTGACGAGAGAGTCGAGGGAGCCGATCCGACCGACGATCAGGGTGGAGGCCCTCTTCACCACCACGACGGTGGCCTTGCCTGTCCGGGGGTCGATCGAGAAGCCGTCCTTGGCGGGGATCAGGGACCCCGGCGCATCCTCCTTCACCAACTTCACAGCCGCCTTGTAGGCCTCGTTCCGGTCCCCGGTCTGCTTGAAGACGGTGGCCGCTTCCAGCGCCGCATCCGAAGCGGCGCTCGTCACCTTGTACTGGGTGAGTGCGATCGAGCCGGCATCGAAACCGGCCACGGCCAACGCCGCCAGGATCACGAGCCACACGATCACGGTCGTTCTCACGAGCCCGCGTTCGTGCCGGAGCGCTGCCGTCTTCATCTGTGCCACCTCGCCACGAGTTGCCTCCGCACTACATCGACCTCCTCCACCCGCAACATGAGTGCCGCCGCCATGAAAGCGAGGATCCCGGCCGCCACGGCCCCCAGGACCTGGGCAGCCCGCCCGCCCAGCGTGGCGGTGCCGACCGCCTCCCCGATGGCCCTGGCGACTACCCAGGCCACGGCTGCGGTGACACCGGCAGCGACGAACGTCCGGGACAGCCCGGACAGGATCCGCCTCCCGTCGATCCCCCCGAGCCGGCGCCGGATCAAGGTGAGCAGCGCGATCGATCCGAAGGTGTAGGCAGTGGCGTGCCCGAGCGCGAGGCCCTGGACCCCCATCCCCAGGGCAAGGACGAACAGCAGGTCGACCAGGACGTTCAGGCAGACGGCCGCGATGTTCACGAGCGCCGGCGTCCGGGTGTCCTGCATCGAGTAGTACGCCCGCAGCAGGAGCTGGAAGGTGGAGAAGGAGAACAGGCCGAGGGAGAAGAACACGAGGATGCCGGCCACGAGGTCCGTGCTCTTCGGATGTGTCGCGCCGTACTGGAGCAGGAGGCGGACGATGGGGACGGCGAGCACCAGGTAGCCGAGGGCGGCCGGAACGACGATGACGGCGGTCCACCGGATCCCCCGGGCCAGGAGCTCACGGAAGGCACGCAGGTCGCCGTCCACCCATCGCGACGACATGGCCGGGAGGAGCGCGGTGAACACCGACACGACGAAGATGGCGTGCGGCAGCTGGAACAGTATGAACGCCGCCGCGTACGCCGTGTAGCCGCCCTTCACCCGAGCCGCGAGGATCAGCACCACCAGGTATCCGAGCTGATTCGCGACGACGTAGACGACCACCCACTTCGCCAGATGCGCGATCCGGACCACGGCCTCGTTCATCCACCCCGGCCGCCACCGGAACCGGAACCCGAGGCGGCGGAGCGACGGCCACAGCGCGGCGGTCATCACCACCACGCCGAGCGTGGTGCCGACGGCGAGTACCAGCTTCTGCGGTCCCGTGGCCAGGACGGCCTGCCCGGGGTGCGACATCGCCGAGAAGGTCAGGAACGTGGCGATGACGATGAGGTTGTTCAGGATGGGCGCGAACATGGGCACGGCGAATCGCCGGTGCGCGTTCAGCAGCCCCGTGGCCACCGCGCCGATCCCGTAGAACACGATCTGAGGCATGAACCAGCGCAGGAAGAAGGAGGCCAGGTCCTCGACGACCTGCCGCTGGCCGGCCGGCACGCCCACGGTGTAGAGGCGGATGATCCAGGGCGCGAGCACGATGCCGAGGATGCAGATGATGGACAGGGAGACGGCGGCGATGCCCAGCACCTTGCGACCCACGTCCCACGCCGCTTCGCGCCCCCTGGACTGCAGCCACTCCACGAACACCGGGACGAAGACCGAGGACAGGATCCCTCCCAGCGCCAGCTCGTAGATGATGTTCGGTGTGATGTTGGCGATGTTGTAGGCGTCGGCCAGTCGGGTCTCGGCGATCCCCAGGGCATAGGCCATGGCCGACAGTCGGAGGAACCCCGTCACCCGGGAGAGCGCGGTGCCCACCGACATCACCGCGGTGTTGCGAACGAAGCTGGCCTGTGAGTCCTCCGGGGGCAGGTCGACGCCTTCCGGCGAATCCGGCGTCACGAGGTCCGCCGTGGCACGAACCTCCTCGCCCATACCAGGAGCGCCAGCAGCGCCGCACCGATCGTGATGAACAGCGCGAACCGGTTGTAGGCGGTGGATCGGACGATCAGCGTGTGGCTGCTGATGACCCGCCCCGACGGCGAGGTCACCTCCACGTCCACGCGGAACCGCCCACTCGTGTTCAGTTGAACGTCGAAGTTGACCGTCTGTGTGGAATCGGCCTTCAGGACCATGGAGGACTGCGGCGACCCGCTGAGATGCGGCGAGACCAGCCGCACGGACACGCGCAGCGGTTCCCGGTTGCTATTCGTGACCCGGATGGGGATCCCGGTGCCGGAGCTGGAGGTGAGTGTGATCGGCTGGGTGGTGTCGGGCCGAACCGCACCGAACACCGATGCGATGTCCTCGCGCGCCGAGCCGACGAAGGAGAGCCCGGCGGACTGGTCTACCAGGAACTGCTCCGATTCCGCCAGTAGCAGCAAGGTGTCGAGCCGGTCCGGCTCGGCGCTCTCGTCGACGAGCATCGTGCGATATGTCTCGATCCGCCTGCGGGTCTGCTTGATGATGTCGACGTACGTGCTCGGAAACGGCACCGGGACGGTGGCGGCGAGCTTGCTTTCGGACGTGGGCGGGAAAGCTTCGGCCATCGCGGAGGCCGTGGACTTCCGGAGCCATGGCGCGCCCGCCACTCCCCGAACCAACTGGCCGAAGAATGCCCCCGATGGGTCGAACCCCTCGGGGAACGTGACGGCGATCCCGCGATCCAACCCGGGCTGTTCGAGCCAGATCGCCGCGAGCTCGCCCAGAACCGCCTGCGCGGCTCGAACCGGATCCTCCGTGACGAGCTCGGAACTCAGCATCGCTCCCACGTTTGGATCGGAGACGAGCGCCGTCACCGGTCCCGAGGAGGTGCGAAGGGATGTGATCGGCGGCGGGGCGAATCCGAGGGGCTGGCTCGCGGGCGGCACTGTCGTCGGATCGACGATCAGCAGCCGGACGCCGTGCGCGGCGAGGTGGTCCAGGCTCGCGGGGTCGAGTGCCGAACCCGGCGGGCGCAGGAGGGCCGGATCGGGCTGCCGGCCCAGGAGCGTGTCGACGCTGTCCCTGCCTTGTTGGAGTTGCGTGTTGAGGTCTGGCGACAGCCCGCCGAGCGAGAGAGAGGGAAGGTTGGGCGCCGCGAACGGGAGCGCCGACAGCTCCACCTCCGGCGCGCCGACGATCTGCCGCAGGTCGGCGATGCCCTTGGCCGCGTCGGCCGCACCGCCCGTCCCCCCCTTGACCTGCCGGCGGTGGCCCGCGTCGATCACCGCGTAGCCGGCGCGCATCTGGGCTAGGTCGGCGAGGAGCACCGGGGAGACTGCGACGTCCACTGGAGTCTGCGCCTGGTCCTCCGTCATGGTAAGCAGGGCCCGGATCTCCCCCGCCAGGCGCCCGCCCTGCGCGAGATCCTGCTCCAGCGAGGTCGACGTGAAGACGCCGTGAGGGTCGAACGACACCGGCTCGTGCAGGACGAAGGTCCAGACCAGGCGGAGCGGCGTCTGGGGCCGCCGAACCAGGAAGATCACCGGGGTCCGAAGAGCGGCGAGCGAGGTGAACCCGGTTCGGAGGTCGATCTTGAGCGGGTAGATCAGGGACTCGGTCGTGCTGATCCCATCGGACTCGAGCGTCAGACGAACGGTGAACACCCGGGATGCGCCGGGCTCGATCGTCCCTTCCTGGACGATGGTGTTCCCGCCGATGGCGACCGCGCTCTGGGGATCGCTGGTCAGCGAGTCTTCGAAGTCGGTACGGGTGAACACCGGACCCCACAGCGTCCATCCAACGGACAGGTCCGTCAGGGGCTGATCGCTCAGGTTCTGAGCCCTGACCTTGACCTCGAGCGTTCGCTCGATCGTGGAGTTCCACGGGGTCTGGGCGACCAACGTCAGGCGGACGGCTGGCTCCTGCGCGACCGACGGAGGAAGGGGGAGCAGGAAGAGCGCGAAGGCGACGAGGAGGAGCCCGGCGAGGCGACGCATGGTCGGCGAGCTCATCCTACCCGGGGCCTCGGACCAGGGACGCGAACTCCCGAACGCCGTAGAGGACCGAGATGGCCAGCAGGAACGCGCCGACGGCCACCCGCAGCGTCCCCTCCTTCGCGCCGAGCGCGATCTTCGCCCCGACCCTTGCTCCCGGGACGACTCCCACCGTGAGGACCAGGAAGATCGACCAGTCGATGTGTCCCAGGGCCGCATGAACGATGGTGCCGGGGACGACGAGGGCGGAGATCGTCACCAGCGAGGTTCCCAGGGCCCGCTTGAGCGGCATGCCGATGAACGTGGTGAAGGCGGGGACCATGATGATGCCACCGCCGATCCCGAGCAGGCCCGAGACGAAGCCGGCGACCAGGCCGATGGCCGCGTACTTCCAACCGGGCGTCATCCCCAGCTTCCACGGGACCCTGGGCCGGCGGCCCCGGATCAGCTCTACTCCCGTCCAACCGATGAGGACCGAGGTAATGACCAGGAGCAGGTGGGCGTTCACCACCTCGGTGAGGGCCGCTCCTGCGATGGCCCCCGCGATCCCCGGTCCAACCGCCCACCGGAACGCCCGGAAGCTCACCTCCCCGGCCCTCCTGTAGGTCAGCGCGCCCACAACCGAGGTGGGGAACATCACGGGGAGCGGTGTCGCCACGGCCTGGATGGCCGTGCCGCCCAGCAGGACGTCGATGGCCGGCGTGGTCACGGTCCCGCCGCCCACGCCGAATAGGCCCGACCCCATGCCCGCCACGAAGCCGACGAGGACGCCGACGATCACCTGGAGTGGCGTCATGCGAGGCGCTCGGCTGCGCGCTGCAGCACCTCGCGCTCTCCCTTGTACGTTGCACGACGAAGCGTGACCGCGAGGGGAAACCATCGCACGTCCTCCATCTCGTGGTCGTGCTGCGAGACGTCACCCCCCGTCGCGCGCATCAGGAAGAAGTGGACGGCCTTTCGGACGCGCACGCCTTCCCAGACGTAGAAGTAGCGGATCTCTCCGAGGGAGGCCTCGACCTCGGCCTCCAGGCCCGTCTCCTCCTGGACCTCTCGGACCGCCGCTTGCTCCGGGGTCTCGTCCGGCTCGACCAGGCCCTTGGGCAGGCCCCACGCCAGATCGCCCCGTCGGGTCCGGCGGGCCGCCAGGACGACCTCGACGGCATCGCCCGAACGCCGGTAGACCACGCCGCCCGCGGAGACCTCGCTTCGAGTTCTCACCGCCGGCCGCGCCAAGGACCCAACCTATACTTGCCCCCCGTGGTCGATCGCATCATCGAATTCCTGCGTCCGTACCTCTCCGCGCCCTGGGGATACGCCATCGTGGGTGCGGCCACGTTCCTCGAGAACTCGGTAGGGGCGGGGATCATCGTTCCCGGCGAGACAGTCGTGATCATCGGCGGATTCTATGCGCGCCTCGGCGAGCTCTCGCTTCCGTGGGTCGCCGTCGCCGCGTGCGTCGGCGCCATCCTGGGGGACAACGTCGGCTACCTGATCGGCCGTCGGTTCGGTCGCGGTTTCCTGGAGCGCCACGGGCGCAGGCTGTTGATCACGCCCGAGCGCCTGGAGCGGGCGGACCAGTATTACCGGAGCCACGGGGGCAAGACGGTGTTCCTGGGCCGGTTCATCCCGTTCGTGCGGAGTGTGGGGTTCATCCTGGCCGGGGTGGCGCATATGCGGTGGCGGCGGTTCCTCCTGTACGACGTCGCCGGCTCGGTGGTGTGGGGGATCGGGAACGCCGTCCTCGGCTACCTCATCGGTGCCTCGTACGAGCGGTGGAAGGGCTATCTCACACCGGTCGGGCTCGGCATCCTGGTGCTCCTGCTCGCTTTCATCCTGTGGACCAGGTGGCGGGGCCGGCGCCGGGAGGCCGGGCGCGAGGTAGCCGAACGCGGGGAGGCCGGGCAGGCAACGGAGCCCCAGGCGGCCGCGGACCTCAAGGTGGACGGGAGGCCCGCCGACGACTGATTCGGGATGGACATCGCCGAGCTGCTCCGGTACACCGTCGAGATAGGGGCGAGCGACCTTCACCTCAAGGCCGGCAACGTCCCGTTCATCCGCGTGGATGGCTCGCTCCGGCCGACCAGCTTCGATTCGCTGACGGCGATCGAGAGCCAGACGTTCGCCGCGCAGCTGATGCCCGACCACAAGATGCGGGAGTTCGCCGCCACGAACGAAGCGGACTTCGGCTACACGCTGCCAGGCGTGGGCCGGTTCCGGGTGAACGCGTTCCGCCAGCGGGGGAACGTGGGCCTGGCCGTCCGGCGGGTTCGCGCCGAGGTACCCACGTTCGAGGAGCTGCTCCTACCGCCGGTGATGAAGGACCTGTCCGACTCAAGCCGCGGGCTCGTCCTGCTGACCGGTCCCACCGGGACGGGCAAGACCACCACGATCGCCTCGGTCATCGGCCACATCAACCGGACTCGGCGCGCGCACATCGTGACCATCGAGGACCCCATCGAGGTGGTTCACGAGGACGACCTCTCGATCATCGAGCAGCGCGAGATCGGCCTCGACACCGAGTCGTATGCGAACGCGCTCCGCCACGTCATCCGCCAGGATCCGGATGTCGTGTTCATCGGCGAGATCCGCGACCCCGAGTCGGCCCTGTCCGCCATCCAGGCGGCGGAGACCGGCCATCTGGTCATAACCACGATGCACACGATCGACGCCACCGAGACGATCAATCGGCTCCTCGACCTGTTCCCCCCGCAGCAGCAGCGGGAGGTGCGCACCTCGTTCGCCGGCGCGCTCCGCGGCATCGTGTCGCAACGCCTCGTCCCGCGGGCCGACGGAAAGGGGCGAGTTCCCGCCGTCGAGATCATGGTCGCCACCGGCCGTGTGTACGACCGGATCATCGACCCGGACGCCACGATCGAGATCCGCGACGTCATCGCTGAGGGCACCTACTACGGCATGCAGACCTTCGACCAGGCCCTGGTGAAGATGGTGAAAGACGGTCTCATCGCTGAGGACGACGGACGCAGGGCCTCTACCACCCCGCACGACTTCAACCTCGCGCTCCGCGGCGTGATGACCCGGGGGACCCCGCAGCTGATCTAGGCCTCCGGCTCGCCCGCCGCTCGACGGGCTGCGCGCTCGAACGGGTGCCGGCGGTACCCGAACGGCACCGCGAGCACGAAGTACGCGGGGATGAACAGCGGGCCCCACGCCATGTACTGGCGGACATGGTGGCGCTCATGCATAAGGAGCGTCCCATCGAGCGGTACCGCCGAGAGGATAACGAACCCGACGGTCATCGCGCTCCGGTGCATCCTCGACATCACCCAGCTCAGGCCGCGAGGACCGCGATCGAACACGAGTGCACCGCCATGGATCCTGGGCCGCTGGAACGTGAGCAGGCCGAGGAGCACCCCGAGCGCCGTGTTCGGCAGCGTCCACACGAACCCGAGCGCCGTGGCCACGTGGCGCACGCTATCGCAGGGTGCCCCGGTGCCGGGGGTATCCTGACCGGGTCATGGCCGGTCCCACGCGTCCGGAGGAGGGCGCGCGCGTGGAGGTCCCTCCCGTCGCCACGGAACTCGGCGAGCGCTTCCGCATGGCCGGGCACGAGCTCTACCTCGTGGGCGGGGTCGTCCGGGACCTCGTGCTCGGCCGAACCAAGGAAGGGGCCGAGCTCGACCTGGCCACCGACGCGCCCCCTCGAGAGACCATCAAGCTCCTCCAGGGGTGGGCCGACAGCCGCAAGCTGGTCGGGGTCAGGTACGGCACGGTGGGCGCCCGGAAGGGCGACACGGTCCTCGAGATCACGACGTTCCGCGAGGAGGTCTACCCGGGGGATACGCGCAAGCCGGCGGTCACGTTCGCCCGCGACATCCGGACCGATCTGTCGCGTCGGGACTTCACCATCAACGCCATGGCCGTTCGCTTGCCAGAGGGGGAGTTCCTCGACCCGTTCGGCGGGGTGAAGGCGCTGGCAGCACGACGGCTCGATACGCCGCTCGACCCTGAGATCGCGTTTTCCGACGACCCCTTGCGGATGCTGCGGGCCGCACGGTTCGTCTCCCAGCTCGACCTCACTCCCGCGCCAAGGGTGCTGCACGCCATCGAGCGGATGCGGGACCGGCTGCGCATCGTGTCGGCCGAACGGATCGGCGACGAGCTGTCCAAGCTGCTCCTCACGCCGAAGCCGTCGAAGGGGCTCGAGCTCATGGTGAATACCGGATTGGCCGACGAGTTCCTTCCCGAGCTTCCCGCATTGCGGCTGGAGCAGGACCCCGTGCATCGGCACAAGGACGTCTTCCACCACACACTCGCGGTGGTCGAGCGGACGGAGTCCGACCTGGACCTTCGCCTCGCCGCGCTGCTGCACGACATCGGCAAGCCCCGAACCCGTCAGGTGACGCCGGAAGGCGTGCAGTTCCACCATCACGAGACCGTCGGCGCCCGGATGGCCGAGGAGCGTCTGCGCGCCCTCCGGTTCCCGAACACCGTGGTGGAGAACGTGCGCACGCTCGTCGAGCTGCACCTGCGGTTCCACGGGTACGGCGAGGGGTGGACCGACAGCGCCGTTCGCCGGTACGTGCGGGACGCCGGCCCTCTGCTCGACAAGCTGAACCAACTGACACGGGCCGACGTGACGACCGGGAACCGGTTCCGGGCCAAGCAGTTCCAGGCCCTCCAGGACGACCTGGAAGAACGGATCGCCCGGCTGGCCGAGCAGGAGAACCTGGAGGCCATGCGCCCGCCGCTCGACGGGAACGAGGTCATGGCGCACCTCGGCGTCGGGCCCGGCCCGATCGTGGGCGAGGCCCTCAACGAGCTGATGGAGATCCGCCTGGACCGGGGGCCCATCGAGAAAGAGGAGGCCTATCGCCTCCTCGACGAATGGGCAGCGGAAAAGGGGCTTCTGCCGACCTAACCTCGAAGGAACAACGTGATCTCTCCACCCGACGAGGGGACGTAGAACGCGAAGTCGTAGCCGAGGTCGGGGAGGTCGCTGACGAGCCACAGGTAGCGATCGTGGTCGAACC